>Ga0180437_10002265_pt1 | contig 31157 bp, 33 predicted proteins | sample SS_ome_4_FD_132410 | JGI IMG/M metagenome (GOLD analysis project Ga0180437, IMG submission 132410) | Hypersaline lake sediment archaeal communities from the Salton Sea, California, USA - SS_3_D_1 metaG | ecosystem: Environmental > Aquatic > Non-marine Saline and Alkaline > Hypersaline >... | reverse complement strand
TACTTCCGACCTGTAAGCTTTGAGAACTCGGCTTCAACCTCTTCGTAAGCCTTGGTCACGTTCATCATGGCATCATCCTGCTGTTGTTTGAATTCGAAGTAGTAGTCTGTAAGTGCCAGTGGACCCATCGTGATTGGATTGTCAGGGTCAAGTGAGATGAACGGTTCTCGCACGCCTAGGAACTTGTGAACAGCATCATCAGGAAGCATCTCAACACGCTCGACATTGTGGCTTAGGATGAAACCGTCAATACCAACCATCACAGGTAACAACACATCATGACGCTCAGCTAACTTGAACGCCAGGATGGTAGTGTCATATGCCTCTTGGCAGCTCTGACAATAGAGTTGAATGAATCCGCTATCGCGCATTCCCATGCCGTCCGAATGGTCATTGTGGATGTTGATCGGGGCAGATAATGCCCGATTTGCTACAGTGAAGACGATTGGCATTCTCATTGACGCTGCACAATAGAGGATTTCCCACATGAGGGCGAGTCCTGCTGACGCTGATGCTGTAGCAACGCGAGCTCCTACAGCTGATGCTCCAACACAGGCACTCATGGCTGAGTGCTCAGACTCGACTGGTATGACCTTTGCCTTGACCTCTCCATCAGCAGCGAATTTCTGATAGTCCTCAACAATAATAGTCTGGGGAGTGATTGGATACGCCGCTAACACATCAAGGTCTGCTTGTTTGAGGGCATGTGCAATAGCTGCATCACCAGTCAGACCTTCAATGGTAATCTTGTCTTTTGGTACACTCATTTCTCTCACTCCTTCTCCATATGGATCGAGTCTGTTGGACACTCTCTAGCACATATCCCACATCCCTTGCAATAGTCATAGTTGTAAGCATAGGAGTACTTCCCATCCTTCTCAGTCAATACAACTGCATTATCAGGACAGAAGATCCAGCAGCGACCGCAGGTACCGTTCTTTATCCAGAGACACTTCTCATCACTATGGATTGGTCGCTCAGCACGCCATCCACCCGTCTTGTACTTCTCTGAATTGCCAGGCTCTATGATATTGCCAGCAAGTGGTATCTCATTGTATTTCTCACTCATCCGACCTTTGCCTCCTTCACAGCACGATCTATTGCGACCTTGTTCAAGTCCCCTACCTTTCCAGGATATCGTTCGAGCACCTCATTGACCACAGTTTCTACTGCTACCACTCCTGTGAACTTAACTGCTGCCGCCATGGTTGGCATGTTGTAGAATGGTCTACCCATGACTTCCATAGCTATAGTACTAGCATCAACTGTGACAACTTTGCCTGTTGTGAAACTAAACCTGTCCCTGATTGCCTTTGGATCCTTGTCTGAGTTGATGACCAAGACTCCATCTTCCTTTAGACCTTCAGATACATCTACGACGTCAACAAGCGTTGGATCAATACATACCACGACATCTGGGTTGTACACTTGTGCGTAGACTTGGATAGGCTTCTTACTAATTCTCAAGAATGCCCTCACAGGGGCACCAGTCCTCTCCGGACCAAACTCGGGAAAAGCCTGGATATAGTTGCCTTCAGCGAGAGCAGCTTTGCCTAGCATCTGGTTGCTGGTGACGACACCTTGGCCACCGCGACCATGCCAGCGAAATTCGGTAATTCCTTTTGCGAAATCCATCGCCATTGTCAATCCCACCTAGATTGGGAGAAGCTTCACGGGTGGCTCGCTGTGGGTGGCTTATGTATTTACTGGCTTGGACCTATTCTAGTGTCTGTTTGCAAATCATGAAAATTGATCTTGACTTGCTGGAGAGCATATGTAAGGCATATGAGTCGACACCTCTCCAGCTCTTTCCGTGAGGAGAACGCAATAAAAATCCAGGTTCCATTCGGTCGACGTCGAATTGAAGCGGAGATACCCTGTATGCATAGTAAAGACAATTAATAGGCTTACCTTCCGCGCAAAATGAATCGTCAAACAACGAGCTCTCTTACGACAACTTCCTGATGAGAATAATGATAGCTATGAAGATTGTAAGAGTGATACCTGAGGCAAACATGACAAGCTCTGTCCCGAAACCGCCCAAATAGGAGTAAAGAACTAGGATGAGGACTCCATCTGCAGCTTCGTTTCCTGCACCATCGTAGAGTGTGATATTAATCTCATGTGGACCTTGTTCAAGACGATCTAAGCTGAAAGTGACATTTCCTCCTATCCATGGAGTCATTGGAAGATCTCTATCATCCTCGCGAATCCTGTACGCATGTGGATATTCATCATGTGTGACCCAAGTCAATATATTTCCAACACTGTCAATATCAATAATCGTGTCCGCGCTGTGAGTAATAGAGGGAGGAACATTGTCCTCAAAGAGCTGAGGAAATGAATCAAGAGAATTACCAATCCCGCTGATTACGTATGCTCCCGAACCATCATAGTCTGACCATGAATTTCCTATACTAATTCCATCATCAAAGATGTTGTTGTAGCCATTATCAATTGCATTTGACCACTCTAAATTTGCTGCATTATTCCATCCAATAAAATTGCCATAGACTGTATTATTACTAGATGAATCATCTATAGTAAATCCGTTGTGCCAATTTCCATAGATTGTGTTTTCTTGCATCTGCGAATTGTTTGTTCGAACCAGCTGAATCCCCCAGTAATTATAGAACATAGTACATCCGCGAATACTTGAATTCTCTACTCTGTTCAGATATATACCAATACTCGACCCACAGACTGTTGTATCTTCAATAGTGATATCCGCTGAATCAGCTATTGTAATACCCCCAAACCTCCTACAATCGCATCCCACAACCCTACCATTTACCACATTTATGAATTGGACAGCAAACCAACCATCATATGATTCTAAAATACAATTGGAAATGGAGAAGTGTGCTGTTGTGTCCTCAACAAGAATGCAAGTCCGACTTGAATTGATTTCCAGATTCTCGAGTATGTAGGGTTCTAAGGGAGTCCCAGATCCTGTGGCGCCAACTAATTCGAAATCTGCATTATTCCTGATATGAATAGAATCTACCTTTTGATGTTGTGCTAGTTTTTCAGATCGAAAATTGATTATCCTTACAGGTTCCGGGTCTGATTCCATGTTTTTGATGAATTGCCAATCAGCAGCTAGTAACATAATCAGAAGAACTATCAGAAATGTACCTACCGCTCGCCTCATTATCGAAACACTAGCCCATTGATTATACAATTATTTGCTCTAATCCTTATTGAAAGTTGTCTCAAATAAAAATTAGTCATGAAACCAAAGGAAAAACAAAGTTGGTTACGACAGCTTCTTGATGAGAACAGTGACGACTATGAAGATACTCAACGTTATTGCTGAGGCAATCATCACCAGTTCAGTTCCTATTCCCCCCAAGATGAACGAAACGGCTGTTATCAAGACCGCATCCGCCGCACTATTACCCTCACCATCGAACACCATGAGTAATATAGTGTGAGTCCCTTGATGAAGGTCGTCGAGATTGAAGGATATTGCATCTCCACCCCAAGTGGCTGATACTACTTCTAACATATCCTGTTCGATTGTATATCTCACTGGAAATCTATCCGAAGCTTGCCATGTTAGTACATTGCCAACAGCATCCACATCGACAACCAAGTCTTCAGGAGGGGAAATAGTTGGATTGACGTTATCCTCGAGGAGTTGCGCATATTCATCGGTTGAATTCCCTCCTCCTGGGATCACATAAGATACAGACTCATTATAATCCGACCAGAGATTTCCAATGCTAATTCCATCATCAAAGGTGTTATTTCCCCCCATATTAATTGCATTTTTCTGATTGATTATTCCTCCATTCCATCCTATAGAATTCCCATAAATTGAGTTGTTATGCGAAAGTAAATCGATGTAAACTCCGTAATCACTATTCGAGTATATCGAATTATTGAGAACATCACAATGAACTGCGTGTTCTAGAAGAACTCCCTTGTGATTACTATGAATCTGATTTCTAGTCACAGTGCAATTTGAGGTATCCCAGAGTCGCACGCCATTCCAACAATTATAGAATAGACTCTCTTCTACTGAGCAATCGCGCACCGCAGACAGATAGACTCCAGTGGCAATATCACTCCACCCAGCTATTGACTCCAGCCCGAACTCACACATCGCAATCTTGCCATTTTCTACATTGCTAAACCACACTGATCCGTATGCGGCATCTGATTCGAATCTGCAATTTGATATGACAAAGTACGCTGTTGTGTCTTGAATCAGGATACAAGTATCATTACTTGATATATACAGGTTCTCGAAAGTGTACGGATCTGACGATGTTCCAACGCCAGATGCTCCCAAGAGTGCAAAGTCTGCATTGTTCGAGATGACTAATGTCTCGCTAATTTCATACTGAGCAGTGGTGCTCTTTGATATTGGACTTATAGATAACCTCGTTAGTTCTGAATGATGTGATGTTGATGCAGCAAGGTAGGTCGTTGAAAGAAGAAGGCTAGACACAAGGAAAAGTCCTACTAGCGAATACTTCTTTTTCAAATCAAATCTCTCCTTCTTCCTTTCATGCTCTGGTAGAAATGCTTCTTGAAGGTTACCAATAGACTAATCCTCACTTACTTCTTTTTCCTCAATAATCTCCGAAGCCAACTCATTCAACTCTAGGAACAGACTTCGGTACTCCGTATTTGAGATTGACAGTACTACTGAGTCTTTCACGCGACTGACATCATGAAATCGAATTGCGCGCTCTAGTGCTCTGGGAAACAGACCATAGAGAAGAACCAATACTAGGATTGTTGTAAGACCCAAGAAACCCAATAAAGGATTCAGCAACGGTCTTGAGTATACGAGTGCCACGTTGATCTGAAGCAAAAAGTACAGTATGGGATAGAAGAGGATGAAGAATCCCAAAGCGGCGATCAGCTTTGTCCTCAGTGATCGAACACTCCTACTTCCGTGCCTCGTGCATGAAGGCACTGTGAATGTGGTCGCTCCTCTCGCGGCATCCAATGTGACTGCAGTTTTATCTTGCTGTTTTGACCACGAGCTCGTCGTGTAGTCGTCATGATGTTTCTCAAAGATTGTGACAAATACCAAATCTTCTGGCTCTTCCAAACAAACAGGACAGACCTCTGGAAACCGAATCTTAGATAACTTCACTTTAATCCTCGATGAGTTCTTTGTTCCTCTAGGCACCACATTTCGCCCCCCATTATATAGGTGGCATTACAATGATTTGAACACTGGTCACAGGTCTGTCAGTCTTTGGATCAACCGCGTCAAATGTGTCAAAGGTCATCTCGTACGTGAAACTACTCTCACGTACCTTTAGTTCATGAGCAACTCGGACAGCAAGACCTATCCCTTTGAAACCAAAACCTCGAACCGCGACTAGTCTCTTGTCATTTTTTACAAGACCTCGAAGTGTGTTTGCGATTTTAGGTATGTTGACCTTCCCCGCATTATTGGATATTTCAAGAAGCACATAATCAGTTGTTGGAAATACTGCAATGTCATCATCGATAGTTATTGCTATGACATCATCTCCAATCCTAAGTTGGTCCGGAATTCGGTCTCGGAGGGACATAGATTCAACATGGAGCGCTGAACTAATCAATTTGATGGATTGAGAATCCCTAATCTCAACCCTCATATGTGAATCCCACACCATTACCTTGAGGTTGGTGGATCTTGAATCGGAATCAAGCAGCAGCAATTGTTGTTGTTGTAGTTATTGTTGCGTCTATTGCTATTGTAGCATTCTGGAATCCCACTCCTGTTCCAGACATTAGAATTGGATATCTAACGAAGGATCTCCACCAGCTAGCTCTCAAAGTAGCAATTGTCAATGGATACTTTGAAAGAGAGGGCATTGTTGTCGATTTGGTAGAATATGCAAATGGCGCATATGAAATGGATGGTTTTCTTGCAGGTGAGATTGACATGGGGTATCTCGGAGCTGCTCCTGCACTGGTGAAACGCATCAATCAAGACATACTAGTGACTGTGCTCGCCGCAGTGAATATGGAGGGCTCAGCGATTATGGCATCGAAATCTGAGTATGACGCAGGTCATGTCACAACAATCGCTGATCTCGTAGGTAAAGAGGTCCTCCATCCAGGCCTTGCAACTGTTCAAAACTTCCTTCTACGTCTGGCTCTGAATCAATCGGGTCTATCAATCGCAAATATCACTACAGCTCAAACATTACCTGCACTCATGGCTGATTCTCTCTCAGCTAGTACTCCTGCCTTTATTGCTTGGGAACCTTTCAATGCGTTGGCACAATATGAAGGAAAAGCAGTACCCTTGGTACTCTCTGGGGAAATCTGGCCACGTCATCCATGTTGTGTCGTCGCTTCAGATAACACATTCATGGTTGATCACTCTGATATTGTCCAGAAAGTCATCAACATTCATGCAGAAGCTGAAACATGGATCGTAAACAATCCCGATGAAGCAATTCAGATTGCGATAGACTGGCTGGAAATGGACTTAAATCCAGTGACAACAGCTTTCAACAATATCATCTTCGACTACAGTTTGAATAGGACTGGTATTGAGATGTATCTGGATTTCCTAATTGATGAGGGGCAACTCATTACTGAGAAGATTCCATCAAACACGACAGCATTCTTAGATTCCTTTCTTAACACAACCTTTGTGGACAACTTGATTCTATGATGCTGACAAGCGACAGACAGAAAAGTGGGACATATCCTCGCAGTGTTGAGAAGAATGGCTATGAATGAATCGCATCAGGCTAATGTACCTCAAAAAAAGGAGTCTACGTTTGCTATACAAGATTCTCTTCAATGGCTCATTCTGAAAATAGTCTTTCCTCTACTCATTGTCTTAATCCTCTGGCAACTTATAGCCAGTCTGACTCGAATTAGCCTATTAGATGTCTTCAATGCACTCCTTCGACTCACATTTGAAGGTGATAGTGAAGGTATCTATTTGAGCCAACACATTGTCGCAAGTGTAAACAGAGTTACCTTGGGATTTCTTTTTGCCGGAGTGACTGGGATTCCATTGGGAGTTATCATTGGTCGCTATCGTTCTGTTGATTCAATTCTAGGACCTGTTGTTGAGGCAATGCGTCCAATCCCTCCCATTGCCTGGATTCCTCTATCACTGCTTATGTTTCCTGGCAACATCATTGGAGCCCAGGCATTCATTATCTGGGTGGGTGCATTCTTCCCAATTCTAATCAACACGACAACTGGTGTGAAACGGACAGAACCCGTTCACATTGATGTTGCAAAGACACTTGGAGCAAGTGAACAGCATATACTTGGAAAAATTGTAGTCCCTTCAGCCAGCCCTGAGATTTTTGCAGGTCTCAGAATCGGATTTGGCATAGGCTGGATGTGCCTTGTTGCTGCTGAAATGCTGCGTGGTCACGATGGTCTTGGATATCTAATCTGGACGTATTGGGGAGTTGGCAGAACTGCAGAGGTAATTATTGGCATGCTTCTCATTGGATTGATTGGCTTTTTGATAACATTTGCATTCTTGTATGTCGAACGACGCCTTCTCAAGTGGCGACAGACGGTCTCTGTCTAGAACGGCTCATAGCCTTCTCCTGCTCTACTCTAAGGACGTCGAGGATTTTACTTCGATATGCAAGGCACTCCTGCGAAGTCCGTATCCTTGGCTTTGGTACATCAACCTTGTACTCTGCAATAATCGTTGCAGGGATATTACTAAGAACCAGTATCCTGTCAGACATGAAGACTGCTTCATCAACATTGTGCGACACAAAGACAATTGTTGAACCTGTCCTCTTCTGGATTCGTAGAAACTCCTCCTGAAGATAGTTTCTGGTCTGAGCATCGAGGTTGGACAATGCCTCATCCGCAACAAGAATACTGGGAGATACCACCAGACTACGGGCCATCTCTGTCTTTCTCGCTTGTCCTCCTGAAATCTCGTGGGGATAATTGTCTTCAAGTCCCTCCATTCCCACAATCTCTATGATTTCGTTCACTCGCTCATTCATTTTGGATGAATCAAGGCCAGCAATCTCAAGTCCAAACTGTATGTTCTGACGCACAGATCTCCATGGGAAAAGCGACTCCTGTTGAAAGATGTATCCCACGAGGTTGTGTCCTGGATGCACCTCACTGCCATCAATGAATACCTGACCTTCATCAGGTTCGAGTAGACCTGCGATAATCTTCAACAATGTTGTCTTTCCACAACCACTTGGTCCAACAATCCCAAGCAATTCCCCCTCATGCACATCGAATGAGATATCATTTAGTACTTTTACAACATCAGAGTTGCCATTTGGGTATGACTTTGAGAGATTTCTGACTGATAGCTTGGACATTATCGCAACCAAGTTATATGGACTCCGTTTGTCTGTTAAATACTGTGCTAATGATAAGTCATGGGGGAGGGGAGAGCTGACCCAACAAAGTAAAAAAAGGGCGCGGATGCAATCAATTACTGTACTAGGTACACGTAATAATAGTCAATTTCATAAATGCCGGTATCAACAGGAAGGTTACTGACTTGGGTTCGCCAAAAGTTCTATTCGAGATTGAAGATGACCAGAGCACAAGCGCCATTGCTGTCGGAGATGTCACAGGAAATGGCACAGCGGAACTGTGTACAGGTGGTCGTGATGGTGTTCTCCGCCTCTATGATGCAAACAAGAGTGAGATTTCATTCCTTGCTCAACACGACGTGGGAGGAAGCATCCTCTCCATCAAGATTGCTGATGCTAATAATGATGGTCAGATGGAGCTTGTCATTGGTCGTGCAATAGGTGCTGGAGAGAAGCCAGGAGTGGCTGGCACTATTCAGGTCTATCGTTATGCACCTAGTGGGCAACTCGAGTTACTTGCTGAACATCCTGTTGATAGGTTTGTTACAGCTGTATATGTCACTGACGTCACAGGTGACGAAAAGAATGAGATCCTTGTTGGTGGCAGTGACTCAACTCTTAGGATTCTCCAAATGGACACGACAAACAAGTTAACAGAGTTCGTCAAACACAAGCTCGATGACATGCCCATAGCAATCGGAACGTGTGATGTCATCGGCGATGAGATTGAGGAGATTGTGACTGGAAACAGAGACCGTACTCTTCGAGTGTTCAAGGTCCGCAACCATTCTGTTGAACAGATTGAGGTCATCGAACTTCCAAGTCCAGTCATCTCTGTAGCAGCGGGTGATGTACTAGGCGACAGAAAGATGGAGCTTGGTGTGGTCACTCATGATGGTTCGATTCGCATATACAGAAATGAGGAGAGCAAGCTGGACCTGTTCACAAAGCTTGAGAATGTAAAGGCACTATCAGTGAGAATTGAAGAACTGAATGCTGACCACCAAGACGAAATTGTTGTAGCCACTTCGGACTTCAAGATCAATTTTTATAGCCTTCACATGGCAGACCTCAACCAAATAGCCTCTGTTGACATTGGCAAAAAGATACTAGCAATCAATGTTGGTGATGCTGGGGGCGATGGTAGAAAAGAGGTCCAAGTGGGCGTTTCTGAGGGTCCCTTGAAGGTCATCGAGGGCCTCTATAAGATAATCCCAACATTCGAGGTGAGTCCCCAGACAAAGACAGGTGCTGAGCTCAAGGGCAAAGTCACCATCTATAATGTCAGTGACCAACCGGTCAATGGTGTGTCAGGCAAGATCTATTGGTTCCCCAAGGACCACATGGATGTCAATCCTCAACAGCTGCGCTTTGACCTTGCCCCTGGAGAGAGCAAATGTGTGGAGGTCCAATTGGTCCCAAAGGAGGAGGGAACGGTCATTGTCAGACCCATCGTTCTGATGTGGACTGACGCAAATGAGCAGGTGAGACAGGTCACGACACCTGAGACCGCTATTCTTGTTGAGAAGGGTGCTGCTGTGGCTGCCCCTGCGGCTGTGGCTCCTGTGCCTATTGAACCGACTGAAACAACCTATGAGCCTCCGGCAGAAGAATCACCATTCGGGCAAGTGGTTGGTACTGGGTTTGTGTCTCCTGAAATGAGGGACAAAGCCTCCGAGATACTTCACACAACCATGTCTGAGGACGCGGCTGATTCGCTGAAGGCAGCTGAAGCACTCCTCGACCAGCTCTTTGGTGCAGAAGAGACTGGTGCTGCACTGTCAGAGATCGATAACATAGAAGCACTCGCGGCTGAGCCGACCCCTGAGGAGGTCGTTGTGACCGCCGTAGTTTCAGATGTTGAGAGCCAACTCGTCACAGAGATCAAGAGCAGGCGACCTAAGGCCCCACGACCAGGAACAGCCCCCGACTCTTACCAGTTCCTCTTCAAGACGATGGTCATTGGAGAGGGTGCTGTCGGAAAGACCACTCTCGTCAATCGGTACGTGACGGGTGTGTTCGAGCGCGACTACAAGACAACCATAGGCAGTCAGTTCGCCGTGAAGCTCACGCAAATCTCACCCCCGGAGAAGGAGTACTCCACAGGTATCAAACTGCAAGCCTGGGATGTCGCAGGACAGGCGCGGTTCAAGGCGGTGCGCAAGATGTACTACTCTGGAGCAGCAGGAGTCATCCTGGTGTTCGATGTTACACGACGGAGGTCCTTCACTGAGCTAGCAAAGTGGGTCCAAGAGGCGGATGAGTCCATTGGGACAAGAGTGCCAATGGTGTGCGTCGGAAACAAGACCGACCTGCCAGACAGAGCAGTACCGTCAGACGAGGCCAAGCGCTGGTCTGAGGACCAAGGGTTCCTCTACATGGAGTCATCAGCAAAGACCGGTGAGGGTGTGGCTGACATGTTCACGGTGCTGGCTGAGGTCATGTGGCGAGAGGCTCGAAAGCACCAAGAAGAAAAGAAGCGAGAGATGTAGCTCGCTCATTCATAATAACGACGTCTTCCCCTCATCGAAGGCTGTCAGGTCGATGTCAGAGTCCATGATGTTTGAGAGTGCCAGTTTCAGATTCTTGGGGTCAAGGGGTGTATCTTCCAAGGCTGACAATACACCTAGCATGAATGAATTCAGAACCTTTGTAGAGCCTATCTGCTTGAAGACCGGGTCTGCGTCCAGCATGTGAACTCTCTTGCAGATGGAAGCAAGTCCCCCTTCAATATTTTCGATGGCTGGGTAGCGCTGTTCTCCTGATAGGACATTCGAGGGGGGCATGGGTGTCCTGCTCACGATGGCGATGGTCCTGCTGCCTGCATACCTGACCGCTGCCCTGAGCGCCTCCACCGGCTCAAGACCGAGTAGGACGTCGACCTCACCTCTTGGTATGAGGGGTCCCCAGTCCTGTCTACCTATCCTGATGTGCGTCACGACACTCCCACCCCTACGGGACGCTCCAAAGGTGTCTCCCACCACTGGCCGCAATCCCTGCAGTACTGTTGCCTCTGCGATGACCCTCCCACAGACAAGGTTGCCCTGTCCTCCCACTCCTGCGACCAAGATCGAGAATGGATCGTTCACTTCACTCCCCCTCCTTTATGGCATTGTGAGGACACACAGCAACACAGGCACCGCACCTCACACAGGCGTACTCCAAAATGACAGGAAGGTTAGCATCAGAGTTCCAGCTCAGGGCTGGGCATCCAAAGTCTGCTGCGCAGATCTTGCATTTCTCTCCCTTGCACAGACTCTCGTCTATTTGAACAGGTCTAGACCCAATATATCCCGGCTTTCTCTTGACCTCCTCCAGCCTGCACACACTGTCCAACAACAGGACCTTCAGACCCTCTCGTTGAACAGTTGAATGAAGCAGATTTGTGAGGGCTCTGATGTCTGTAGCATCTCCTGTTGTGAAGAAATCTGGTTCGATCGCCTCTACCAGGTTCGATATCTTGACTCTCCGTAGGTCCTCTTTCTGTTCGCTAGAACCTGGGTGTATCTGGAAACCTGTCATGGCTGTGGTGGCATTATCGAGAATGACAAAGGTAAGGTCCGCATTCTTGTGTCTGGCATTGATGAGTCCTGGTAGACATGCATGGAAAAAGGTCGAGTCTCCTGCCACACTCACGACCTTTGAGTCGAACCCGAATCTCTGGAGCTGACCGAGTCCACTACCAACACCAATGCCCGAGCCCATAGCTTGCATCGTGTCCATTGCCTCGTCATAAAACACGCCTAGCGAGTAGCATCCAATGTCTCCTGCAATGACGAGCTTTCCACCCAGTCGTTTCTTCACGGTTCGTATTGCCCAGTAGAAGTTACGATGAGTGCATCCTGCACAGAATGTGAGCGGTCTGTCAAAAATTAGGTCTTCGAACTCCTCCTGCGATCTGTCTGATTTCCTCATCTCTCTTCCAGTCAGTTTCGAGAGGGCATTCAGAACTGTATCTGTGTTCATCTCACCGTAGCTTGGTATGTGTCCAGTTCGTTTGCCATAGAAGTAGGGAATATCCTCAAACTCAGCTGAGAGTGATCTTATCTCATCCTCAAGGAATGGATCATTCTCCTCAAGGAAGAGGACTCTGTCAACTCTCTGAAGTAGTTCAGTAATATGGTGTCTAGGAAGAGGATAAGTCGACACCAGATTGACATGACCAATCCTACTTGACTTGTAGGACTGAACTGCCTCCCTTGCATATAGTGAGCTAATGCCACTTGAGATCAACAGGAGGTTCATGTCCTTCACATTTGTTTCAATGTTGAACGGGAACTTCTCAAATTCTGCTGCTATCTTCCCCATTTTCTCTAGAAGGTCTCTATGCCTGAGGTGAGGTGAAGGGACATTATAGAGTCGTTCCTGGATGATACCAGTTCTCTTCTTTTTCGTAGAAACCCTGCTTGTCTGAAGCAATCCCCTAGAGTGTGATAGTCTAGTCGTACTGCGAAGGAGGATGGGAACCTCATATTTTTGGGACAGTCTGAAGGCTTCTTTTGTGACATCCTTCGCCTCTTGGTAGGTCGATGGTTCCAGTAATGGAATTTGAGCCGCCTTTGCATAAAACCTCGAATCCTGTTCATTACTTGAACTGTGTCCTCTTGGGTCATCGCAGACAATAATGACTAATCCGCCCTTTCCTGAACCTGAGAGATTGAGATTTAGCAGAAAATCAGAAGCGACATTGAGACCCAGTGACTTCATTGAACAAAGAGCAGGAAGTCCCACCCAGCTTGCTGCTGCGGCAGATTCCATCGCCACCTTTTCGTTCGTTGACCATTCAACGTGAACATCTAATTCTCTTGCGACCTCGAAGAGAATTGCGGCAATCTCCGTTGAGGGAGTTCCAGGATAGGAGGCACAGAATCCAACACCAGCCTCTAATGCACCTCTTGCTATGGCTTCATTGCCACTCATAATCGTGCCGTGCTTGGTCTCTCTCATTTAATCCCTCGCAAAATATCAGCTACTAAGGCTTCACAAAACACTTTCGAATTTTGGTAAATAGGACCATAGCTAATAGTCGAACACTATCGACTCAGGAGTTCCAATGATGCCACAAGGTTCTCTCTAGCGAAAAGCAATCTCTAGATTTGTGACAAGCTTGACACATGAACCAATCAAGCAATTACCAATTGGGCAATTGGTATGAGCAAGCTTGTAGAGCTTGCGTATTTTTCTCTCATTTACGCCTTCTGGAACAGTTGCTTTTGTATCTACGCGGATTGTGGTAAATCTACTCTGTCCTTCTGCATCGGTTTCATAGTGCCCGACAATCTCTGAATGCAGGTCAAAGAGCTCTATGTGTGCTTTTTCTAGTGCAATCTCAAAAATGAGATTCACACACGCTCCAATGGATGCAAGAAAGAGTTGATGTGGACTAGTTGTACCAGGGAAGTCTTTTGTCATAAGAGGGGGACAGACTGCTGTACTCTGGTATCCACCCAGAGTGATACTGTGAATCTTGGGCATATCAGTGGAGGTAAGATGAGCCGTGAAGGTTGAATTTCCCATTCTTTTTCCTCTGTTGGCTTTTGTAGGATGCGTTGAGAACTGATCTCACATCCCAGTCTATAATGAATCATAATTCAAATTAAATGTATGGAAACGAACATGAAATGTACAAAATCAATCACATAATAGATGCTTCCTAAATGGAGAGAATATGGACAATATTATGCCCGGATTTTGGATCTTCATGAACATTGATATCCTTGATACTCTTTCAAAATTGTGTTTGTTTGGGGAGTACCTACGGGAAGGAAAAAAAAGGGGCTTTCCCAACCCATGAATGAGTCTATATGCCTGAAGAACGAGAAAACGAGGCTCCAGCTAAGAAGGTCACTGCCCTCCTATCAATATCACATGACAAGGATGTTGATGGAATAGCTTCGGCAGCCATTGTCTGGAGATATGCTAAGGAAAAAGGCCTCGACTTCAAGGCAGTACTCACTGATTACGGTTCCTTCGAACAGGTCTTCTCCTACCTGTCCACTCAACGTGACACACTCATCATTATCACAGATCTAGGAATGGATGATACTGTGATTAATGTCGTTGAAAATGGACTAAAGAAAGCAGTAGCCCAGGGTTGTAGAGTGGTATGGTTAGACCATCATCATTGGTCTGACAATGCGATAAAGATGGTTCTCTCTCTAGAAAACAAACCAGTACTAAAGGTAAATCATGACTTCTGTGCAGCAGAGATCACACACAAAGTTCTTCTGCCCCGAGATGAAGTTTCCACGGAACTGGCAAGAATCGCTCATGATACTGACTTCAATCTACGAGAGATTGAGGCAGCGACTGCACTTACCGATGCGGTGAGTGTCATAAGGTTTGGAGCGATTGATAAGAAAGAAGATGTTACAGATTCCCTCTATCCCCTTCTGACAAAACTGGCTGAGAATGGGATGAGTGGTGTGTGGGATACCAACGCCCGTAGATTCAAGGACTCTCTATTAGACAAACAAGTTGAACATTACAGGAAAGAGAAGACCAAGAAGATGAGAAAGGCATTGGCTGGGCATTGTGATCAGATCATACATGGGAAACTTGTGCGAGTCGTGGAGATACCAAGTGGTCTAACATCAACAGATATGGGGACATTTGCCTCAGACCTTGAAAACCTACAATCTATTGATCCTGAGCTCAAGGTGGCAGACCTCCTGCTCTCGCTCAGTCAGGGTGGAATGCTTGGTTTCAGAAGGGGAAATGATGGAGTGTTATGCAATGCTGCAGCAAAGCTGTTCAATGGCGGCGGACACCCCTATGCGGCAGGGGGTGAGTATGGTCTCTATGAGGACTTCCAAGCTGTCTGTGATGATATCTTCGTGACACTCTCCAAGGACACTTCTTGGGTTATGGAGCCCTAAGATGCCTGCTGCTTGGACAATATTTGCTTCACTATTTCAAGCACATCTATACCTGATTCCCACAACTCATTAAATGTCCTGAGAGCATCATCAATAAGACCAGGGTTGTCCTTTCTGTGAATAAGTGCCGCGGCATCTGATTCCTTTGCATGCGTCAAATACAGAAGCATCTTGTCGTCATTGAGTGTAAGCATTCTATAGGTGTTAATTGGCTCTCGTGTTAGTCGAAGTTTGATATTGCCCGTTGCTGCTGCATCTTCGAAAACTTTGACCATCGGACTAAGATGACTGGCTAACAGATTCACATTGGCCCCATTCTGGCTGTAGGGTGTTAAAAGTCCGTAGACCTTGACGCCTCTGAACCCTGACAGTATAAGTCTTAGTTCAGTAACACCACCAGGTCCAAGTCCCTCTGCCAGTGTACTGGAATGACCAAGTACTCTGACCACATCTCCTTCCTGCGCCCCTTCTGCGAACTCTTGGATAATAGTGCTTCTGACATTCTCAATGCCCTCTATCACAAATGACTCTTCTACATAGGGAATTCCGACTAATTGATTGTGCAGCAAAAGGGCAAGATCTTGTTTCTTGACCTCTCTAAGACGATTGAGTTTCGTTGTCAAATCCTGTTTCTTTTTCAGGTTCTCTGACATTTTCGCATTCCGTCTATTTTCAAGTGCTTTGGCTAAGCTTGGCTCTGTAATCATGTATGCCTTAGGAGTCTGGAAGGTGTCTGCTACTATGAATCCATTCTCTTCCAAGTTCTTTAGTTGTCGGTAGATGTATGCCTTTGTGTACTTCTTCTTGACCATTGATTCGAAGCTTTGAGCGATCTCTCCATATTGCACTGGTTTACCTGTACCTCCAGCAGCCAAGAGCACAGCTCGAAATACTTGCATCTCATTTGTCGTGATGTCTACTCCAAGAGCCTCAAGATCACTCTGAAACTTCTTTGTTGACACCTTTTGTCACTCCTTGAAATCTGCAAGATTCGTTCCCTGCTTAAAGTCAATATCAAAACTCTCAATTGCATTGTCAACCAACTCAGGGTTACTGCTTCTGGGAAGCCATGTTGCTGAGAGCGGGTCTTCAGAAACAATGAGCATAATCCCTTCTCTGTTCCGAGCTACGAATTGATAGGTTGCATCCTTTCGTGGGAAGATTCTATATCCCACGTTATTTCCCCTCTTCTGTGATTCCGCAATGATTTCCCGTGACTTTTCGCGAATCTTTTTCCCCCCTCGATTATAGTCAAGCGCACGAAACTCCACTCCCTTCTTAATTAGACTCTCAGCATTGATTATCCTTCTTACATTCATATAGTCACTCTGAGCCAACCACTCCAGTGTTATTCTCACCACATCACCCTTCTTGAGTCCTCTGTACACTTTATCATCAAGTAACTTCAGAATGTTCTCGTTTCCCTGTGCGAATACAGGCTTCTCAATCCTCCTCTTTCCAGCCAATAGGTTAATCAAACTGGATGAAGTGATGTCTGAGTTAATCTCTGAAAGTTGAGTCACCTCCGAGTCGGTCTGTTTCAGCTCTTTCTCAAGCTCCTGAATTTTCTTTGCGACTAGACCATCTAATGCTCTCTCGATTGTTGCTATAGATGTACTGTATCCATGTTTGTGCCTACTACTATCGATTCTTATGAAGCCCTCCTTTTCAAGCCATGATAGACTTCTGTAGATAAGGGGGTCTTTTCCTCTTCGTGAACCTTCATCCAAAGCAAGCTGCTCACGCAACTCTTCGAAAGTGATGAATTGAGTTGGGTCCTGTTGAGCTTTCAATAACGCTCCAAGAACAATCATGTCCTTCCTCGTCTTATCTAACCCAATTGACCCGAGAATTTCCTCATGTTGTAACTCAGTGACCACCCTCAGTCCCCCACTCAACAAGATTATTTCTTGCCATTTCTGCTTGCAATATTGCTAATTAGTCCTCCGGGTTTTACACCAAAGGCTTCAAGGTCCTTGGGAGTCATATCCAAGAACGATCTTGCTTTTTTCCATTCTCTGTCGAAGGTTTTCACAGCATTATCGATTAGGTCTGAGTTGAAGTCTCGAGTTATCCATGTGGCTGTAACTGGATTCTCTGCAATAATCAATGCCATATTATCTCGGTTAAGACTAACCTGGTTGTATGTCTTTGGCCCCTCGTAGATACGAATATCAAACTTTAATCCAGCTCTTCTGAGTTCGCCAAGATTCTGCAGTAAAGCAAGTACTTTGGCAATGTCATATGATGCACTAGCCACAAGGTCCTCAATCCTAAAGACCTCAGTCGATATCATGTACCTGACATCTACTCCTCTCTTGGCTGTTTCAATGAACCTCATTGTTCGCTCCATCGCGCCTTCCACGAACGGTCCTAGCCATAACGCAGTCAATCGAACTATATCTCCCTTCTTAGCCACATCAAGCATGTTATACCTCAGCACTCTGTGAAGTTCATCGACGCCTCGTACAATCCTAGAGCTGATCTTTTGTTCAGTCCCAGTGATACTCTTCACAAACTGCTGGGCGAGCTCCCCACAGTCAAGCTCTGCTATATTCAAGAGTGTCTTGTCAATCTCGCCTTTCTGAAGATTTAACTCGTGAATTCTGTCACTCTTGATTTGCTCAAGTCCAGCCATGACTGTATTGACATCAGCGATGTATCTCTTCCGATGTGAGATTGGGCTCTCCAACCGTACCAGCTTTGCATCCACAAGTGATTTCAACACTCTATGAATCCAAGCCCTGGTCAGCTTTGACTCTGTTTCCTCCTTCATCATTTGGTCGTATATATCTGAGAATGATAAGGGAATGGGGGGATCTGTCTGGAGCTTGAGAATGACGCTTAGCAGATGAATCAACCGAGACTCCTGTCTGTCTCCAGTCACGAATCCACAGAGCTCGAGTGCCTTTGAAATCTCCTTGTCGTTTGTCACGGAGTATCACCTTTTACTCAGACCTGAGCAGTACAAAAAATCCAATTTACTAACTTTATGACTGTATACAACCATGCGATATATATATACTCCTAGTCATACTTTGTATTCAGCAGCTGTCCGCTGCTAACTCCGGGTGGATGCTTCACGGTAATCCACAACGGGCATGGTTACAGGGCATGCCGGTGGGTCCCATCGGCCACGAAGCAGGGTGGCACGGGGGGTGTCCCCTGCTTCTACTCCTCGATTTTCTCTCTTTTTTTTAAAAGCCGCTCACAGCAATGGCTCGAAGATACCCGATACCAATCCTGGACACCATAGGCAGGAAGTCTGTCATGAGAGTCATGAGTGTTCCTACACTTGCGTGTCCCTGAATGAGTTCATTCAGAGTCTTTGCGTCAAGCTGACCAAGCACTATCTCTGCCGCTTCTATCGGATCGTTGAACATGGCATATTTTGAGACTGCCCACATACCTTTGCCTGTGTTTGTGATGTTAGATGCAAGTTTGGTCTTTCTATACTCCTTCTCGTACTTACTGACGCTCTCCTTTGAGAAGTCGTTTGTGTCAACCATACGTTTTGTATGCTTTGCAAGCACCTGACCTGCATGGAAACAAGTGGTGACTCCGCCACCAACAATTGAGGAAACCTGTCCTGCAGAGTTCCCACACAGAGCAACTCCAGCATCAGTGAATCTAGGAATGATTCCGGCACAGGGAACAACGCCGCCGTTTACGGATGCTATCTTTGCATCCTTTGTTTCAGGGTGTGTCTTCATATACTTTCTAAGTACATCCTGCATTGGAGGAAGCGCCTTCCAATTCTTCTTTGAAGAGGGCACACGCCCAATTCCCAGATTGGTTTCGGTTTCAGATCTTGGGTACAACCACAAATAACCCAGACCTACGTCCTTACCAACGAAAAAATAGGCAGTGCCAGGGTCTATCCCTTTACAGTTTGTGAGCTTGAATCTGTACCCATAGCTGAGTAGCCATTTTGGATGTGTGAAGCCTGCTGTTTCTGAAACCCTACTAAAGGAGCCATCTGCGCCCACAGTCAAGCTGCCTCGCTCAACTTCACCATGATTATAGTTCACGCCTACCACAGAACCATTCTCTCTGACCACTGAGTTGACACGAGCGTTGTATATGAACTCGGCATTGTCCGAGAGAGCACGGTCTCGCATGAGCTCTTGGCATTTGTCCTCATCAAACAGGTACGAATTGCCCAAGAGCGACCTGTCAACAACAATGTTTGAGCCAGTATCCAGACTCTCTCCTACGATCGAGGTGTACTTGTTTCCGATATATTCTGAGTCTGGTTTAACGCGTAATAACTTCAGGGCTTTATCAGTGACCAATTCACCCATGAGTGAATGTGTGACACTTGAACGCTTTTCGAGGACCAGAGTCTTTAGACCATAATGAGAAGTTCTCTCTGCTGTCATGAGTCCCGCAGGACCAGTCCCGGCAACAATAACATCATACGTCATCGGTCAGATGCTCCCTAGAGTTGTCCTAAACCCATTTGAGTCGTCTATATCTCTTTCTAAGAGGTCCTTGCCATTTCATAATCTATAATACAAAGAAACATCAACAACCGGCGAAAGCCTATCAGCAGGGTTGATGATGAAAGCCAGCTCCATAGCCTACTCAGTATATTTAATCTTCTCAATAATAGTGAGTCTCACACTGGCTGCAATCCCTGCGATACTCCTCTTCACATACATGGTCCAAAATTTCACTGTGTTTCTTGACACTATCTGGCCCTTCTCATTCATTCATGACTGGGTCATCAGTACCTTTTCTGAATGGATTCCTGGATTTGCCTTGCAGTATTGGTGGCTTCTTATCCTGTTCGTGCCACTAGGCTTGATTTGCTATGCAGTGTTCCTTGCATTCCTGCTAGCCTTCTTTAAGATAGCACGAAGAGGCATTCCTAACCTCCCAGATGGTTACTATGAGGCTGAGTCCGAGGCGTGGCTGTTGTACGAGTACTTCGAGGTCTACTATATCCTCTATCCGTACTTTGCTGGCTTCTTCAGTATCTTCTTTGATACTAAGCCACGTCATCAGGTCTTTGGAGCCAAGATAGGCGAGAATTCCATCGTGGGCAATGGACGACTCTTCAATCCTGAACGTACAATCATTGGAAAGAACTGCTTCTTTGGCTATGATGCAATCCTAAGCGGACATGTATATGAAGGAAGGAGGCTCTACCTGAAGACAGTGAAGCTTGGCAATAATGTCACTGTCGGCGCTAATGCGGTCATTCTACCAGGAGCTGATATCGGAGATAATGTGGTCGTAGGTGCCAACTCGGTTGTACCCAAGGACAAGGTCATTCCGCCAAACACCATTTGGGTCCATGGCAAAGCGATTCCAAGAGAACCACATCCTATTGCAGAAGAACTGCATCAACCAATAGGAGGGCCAACAGTGATCTTTGAGAAGATTGAGAAGGTCACAGAAAACGATCAAGACGAGGAAGAGGGCACAACCATTCCCTCCAATGGTGAGAGGTTCTAGGGTGCGTGTCAGAGTGGTGATATGAGTGCGTCTTCTGATGCTTCATGTTGAAAGTTTCTGGTACAGACCAGATGAGGCAAGACCTGAGGATCGTGTGGATATCGGTGAGTCTCTTCTTGTCTGGATCCACTCAGAAAAGGAGGATGAAGAAAATCGGGTCGGGGTCCTGAGAAAGATGGTCAAGAACATACGGTGGTTGGCGCAGAAGTTAGATACAACCACTGTGACACTACACTCGTTCGCTCATCTTGATGATAGTAAGGCAGACCCTGATTTTGCTGAGGTATTGATTGAAGAGGCGGCTACACGGCTTCGCGACCGGCATTTCAGTGTCCACATTGTCCCCTTCGGTCAGTTCAACGAGTTCGATATTCATGTGAAGGGTCCTTCGCTAGCAAAAGTCTTCAAAAAGATATGATACGAAGCTGCTATCATCTCATAAACCCTGCACGATGCACATCAGTCAAAGCTCGGTCTTTTCGCTGTTCGAACTGCGTATATGCTATCATACCAGCTAGATGGCGTCTTATTTCAATGGAGTAGTCCTTATAGTCCTCAAAATCTCTCCTCTTGATTTGTTCAGGAGATGCTACCTCGATGATAGTTTTACCAAAGATGTTTATTCGCTCAGTCACAATCAATCTAATCACTTCCTGAGATAGGAAGAAATTGTAGAATGCGTTAGCTTGAATTGATATTTTATTGAGGGGCGCTATATGCCTTCGTCATGCAATAAATAGGAAGAGAGGTCGTGGTATATCCACGACCACTGCCACTGGTGTGGCTCTTACTCTTGAGATGGATGACCAGTGCTTACCTTTGGAAGGAGGTCCTGTATACTTCGGTCCGAACCTGGGACTTCAGTTTGTAAAGCTCCTTCAGGTCTGGCTCTGGTTCGGGTTTTTTCCTTAATTTTTCAAATGCCATTTTTTAAGCACCTACTAAATATCTGGCATACATTTGCATATAAATATTGCCAATACTTAGGCTAATATTTGGGCAAAGCAACCACGCAAGATTCAGCCAATATTTTATTAGAAATTAATATACTGGTAGAATCACTTTTAAAGAGATTTGCCAAAGTATAAGTGTATTCATCGACGTAATAAGTCCTGAACGGTGATCGCACACAATGTCCCTGAAGTCCTCACTCGACCCCCTAGACGTAAAGATCCTTCATGCTCTTGAAGAGCATGGAACTAAAATATCAACCAGAGAACTCAGCAAAATCCTAGATGAACCAGGTAGAACCATTCGATATCGAATCTCGAAGTTGAAAGATAATGGAATTCTCTGCAAGGCCAAGGTCCAGACTCACGAACGGAAACTTGGTCTGGCTGAATACATACTCGTTGTAACAAGTAGTCCCTCAAGCGAGTCTACACTCAAGAGGGTACTTGATGAAATTCCTGCTTTCTATTATTATGCACCCACATATGGCAAATTCGAAGGATACTTCATTTACGCTGTATATCCCCTCACTACACCTCGCGTGATACTTGATCTCGCCTCTAATCTGAAGAAGAAAGGTCTGGTTGAAGAATATTATCTGTTTGATGTTGTGGACTACCAGCGATATGAGGCTAAGCTGTCGGAGGTTGAAGACTGGGACTGGGATAAATGGGGTGCGACCCTCCCGAAGATAATGTCGAAGACCAAGGAGATCGACCTAGACATGGAGGAGTTTCCACAGACGGTCAGCTTCGACTCCAAGGACACTCTAATACTGAGACATATGGTTGAGAACCCTGATATCACGTTACGCGAGTTGGGAGAGATATTAGACCTTTCACAACCACAGGTCCACAACCGAGTTAAGAAACTAGAGGAGTCTGGCATCATAAGGGGCTACAAACTGTCAATGAAGCCATTTATAGAGCCTGGAATGGCGGTCATCTGTTTCTTCAAGTCTAAAGACGCTCGAAAGATTCTGCTATGGTTTAACCAGCTTCCATACTACCATCAGTTCACGATTGAGAGCAATAGTCATTTCTTTGTGCAGGTCTATCTGCCCTCCATAGCAACCAATGAGTTCCTGAAACACCTTCGCAGTCTGAAACAATACACGGATGAGATGTTTGTACAATTCCTTCTAGAGGGAACACACAAGGGATACTGCCACTTGATTGATATGTACAGTAAGGAAACAGAGAGATGGAGAATACCCTACGAAGAGTTCGCAGAGAAAATCGAAGATATCACAAAGGAAACGAAGTAAGACTCAAGAGATTATTAGATGGGTTCATAACGTCTAAGAAAGACGTGAGGACGCTATGTCGAAGACCAAGTATACTCCAAGAGGATACCAGACTCATATTCTTGAGGAAGTCAGTGAGAAGGTCGGGATACCTCTACTCTTGGAGCTCGACTGTGGTCTCGGAAAGCGATTCATCACTCACCAACTTGTGGCAGAAAAGTTTCCTGACTTAAAGATCATCATCATAGTGCATTCCTCCTCATCACTAGCTGAAACTGTTGATTACCTACGAGGGGAATATGGGGGGCTTGATGATGACCTCGGGGAGCTCTCATCAAGAGTGCCTTCTGGCAGACGTGTACAGACACTACGGGAAAAACGAGTGATAGTGGCAACCCCACAGGTTCTTGTTGGAATGTACAAGAAAGACCCATCATTACTAGAGCCATTTGAGATGGTGCTCATCAATGAGGTGGACACTCTGGTTCGGAGGACTGGAAACCGAACTGCAATAGTCTTTCCTTGGCCAGCACTTCTGATGTACTTACAGGGTAAGTGGCTCATAGGTATGAGTGGAACCCTGCGTGATGACCATGCTGTCTTCAACAATGAACAGGTAGAGATTCGAAAGGAGCTAGACACTCTAAGGCAGTTCTTTCAGGGTGCTGAGTTGATAACAATGGAGGACCTCTACGATACAGATGTGGAAGAGTTTCTTGAGCCCACATTTCTCACAGTCAGCACTGTGAATGACCCTAAAATCCGCACGATATCTAAGGTGATTGACGAACTCATCAGAAACACAAGAACCGATATCGTGAATGAACTCGCAGAGGATGATAATCTGCATCTCATTGATGGAGATGCACGACGAGTTCACCTCATGCTAGAGCGACTTCCGATAACCGAGTCGATGAAGGGACAATATTCAGGCCTCCTCATGCTACGAAAGTATGTCTACGCGATGCCTCCAAAGAGGTTTCTTCGGATGTTTCATGGTGATTATCTCAAACACTACTTTAACGTCAATGAGCTCAGGAAGACCCTACCAACTATCTCGTCCAAGGTAACCAGAGTGTTGAAAATTGCATTGAAGCATCAAAAAACAGTGGTACTTACTTCCTATCTAGAGATGGTTTCTCAAACGAAGGATGTTCTTGAGAAATCGGGTTTCAAGGTACTTACAATAACAGGCGAGACTCGTGATAAAGGTGAGGTACTCAGAGCCTTTCGGGAGGATGACGATGTTCAAGTTTTGGTCATGTCACCAGTTGGCGAGAGAGACCTCGACATACCACAGGCTGAAGTAATGGTGGTATGCGACTCGATAAACACAAGCAAGACCATGTATCAGAAGTTCAAGCGTACAAGAGGTGGTCTTGTCATCCTGCTCGCATATGCTGGGACATCGGAGGAACTTAAGATTGAACGACTGATAGCTAGAATTCTTGACCGATATCCTTGGTCTACAGCGGTGGTCGAATCAGACTCAGAGAAGCTTGGGTAGTCCTGTCATTACGATTATAAGAGCACCAGTTCCACTCGATAGCGAATCAAGTTGAACAATGAAGAAGAGATCAAGTTTACCATTGGTACAGACATTGAAGAGATAGACAGATTTCGTGCTCTCGAGGATGAATCCCCCTTCTATGCACGTGTCTTCTCACCCAATGAGCTCGCCTATTGTCGTAGATTTCAAGATCCCTCCCCTCATTTTGCCACGACCTTTGCTGGAAAGGAGGCTGTAGTGAAAGCCACAAGTTCAACTTGTAGGGTCGCTCTCAGTAAGGTTGAGATACTTCGTGATGAACAGGGAGCTCCCCTCGTGGTTCTTCACGAAGAGTGCGATTATGACCTATATGTTAGTCTATCTCACTCAGCATCTCATGCTGTGGCTGTTGCACTTGCAGTACGACAATCGTATGCATCAGATATGAATGAGATTCGCCAACTACTGGTCAGTACGGTAAAACAGATACTCCCTGGAGGAGAGGTCCCATGAAAGACACAAATCAGGACATCCAAGAGACACTCCAGCCAGTCAGAGAGAATCCAACTTATCTCAATCTATGGAGTGCCTACAAGAAGATACAGAAATTGGAGTTGTCAATGACCAAGGGCAAAGACTCGCTGAACCTAGCAGTCATTGGATCATCCACACTTGAACCACTTGCTGCTTGTATTGATGTCAAATCAAGAATTGATGGATTTCAAACAAGTACCTTTGTTGGAGGATTCAACACGTACCGACAGGAGGCGCTTGATAAACAATCCCCGCTCTACAGGTCACAGCCTGATGTCATCCTCTTGTCTGTGGATGCATGGTCTGTTCTAGACAAATCCTTCTTGGCTTTGCTTGTAAGATTCAGCGAAAAGGAAAGACAACAATGGCAAACTGATCTTGTCGATACTATTTCATCTGTTATTGAAGCTCTAGAGAAGAACTCATCCGCTCTGATTCTGGTCAACAATTTTATTGTCCCAGTCTTCTCTCCCCTTGGTGTTGTTGATAACAAGCAGAATATCGGGCTAAGGCGGTTCTTTGAGGGAGCAAATTCGCTTCTTACTGAGAGGTATGTTGACAGCAGTCGTGTATTCATTGTTGATCTCGATTTGACATCTGGTGATTTTGGTAAATCACGTGTCACGAACTGGAACACCTGGTATCGAGGCTCCGTCCCATTCAGTGAGGAATTCACTCCAATCCTAGCTGACGAGTATCTTCGTTATATTCGCGCTCTCAAGGGTAAGACAAAGAAATGCATTGTGCTTGATTTAGACAACACACTCTGGGGCGGGATTATTGGTGAGGATGGACTTGAGGGCATCAAACTCAGCAACACTTCGCCAGGGATTGAGTATGTAGATTTTCAAAGAGTCCTTCTTAGCCTCTATAATCGAGGAGTGATTCTTGCTCTGTGCAGCAAGAACAATTACGAAGATGCTATCAAGGTGTTCCAAGAACACCCCTATCAGGTGTTGAAGGAGGAGCACTTTGCAGCCATGAGGATCAACTGGCAAGACAAAGCGACAAACATTGCTGAGCTAGCCAAGGAAATCAACATAGGGCTTGATAGTATGGTGTTCTTCGATGATAACCCTGTTGAGCGAGCGCTGGTTTCACAGGCTCATCCTGAGGTTTTGGTTGTAGAAATGCCAAAAAATCCACGACTCTTCAGAGAAACGCTGGAGAATCTAAATGTCTTTGATGTCCTATCACTAACAAAGGAAGACATGACACGTGGTGAGATGTACGCTGGGAAACGAAAGAGGGCACAACTCGAACGGAGTGCTGAGTCTATAGAAGACTTCCTCCGAACACTTGACCTCAAGGTCAAGATACAACCAGTGGATGACTTTGATACGCCTCGCGTGGCGCAACTCATCGGAAAGACAAACCAGTTTAATCTCACCACACGAAGATATACTGATTCTGAAGTTCGTCAGTTCCGAGAAGATAAGGATGCGATAGTGTACAGCATGGCTGTGGCTGACAAGTACGGTGATGAGGGGGTTGTGGGAGTGGCCATAGTCAAAATCAAGAGTGCGGATTGGTGGATTGACTCGCTTCTTATGAGTTGTAGAGTCATTGGTCGTTCAGTTGAAACAGCCCTACTTGCTCGGATAGTAGCAGATGCTCGTGCTGCGAAAGCCAAGAGGATCATTGGTGAGTATATTCCCACGAAGAAGAATCCTCCAGCAGCTGATCTCTATGAGAAACATGGATTTGTACCAGCTGCAGAATCTGAAGACAATCTAATGATATGGACCCTTAATCTTGAAACAGGCACAGTCGAAGTACCTGAATGGATTGAACTACAAGAAGGTTGAGAGAATGAACGACTTTGAAGACAAGCTTCTAGAGATTCTGTCCAAGGTTCTCCTTTTGGATCGAGACAAAATCACAGACGATCTCAAACGAAAGGACTTTGAACCTTGGGACTCAATGGCTCATCTGGTAATAGTGAGTGAGATTGAGAACGAGTTTGGTATGTTCTTTGAGGATGAGGAGGTCGTCAATCTCTGGACTGTGGGTGACATCAAGAGGGTCCTTGCGATTAAACTGACTTCCTAGTCCCTCTTGGGTTCCAGTTTCTGAACCATTCGCGCTGGATTCCCTGCAACAAGAGTGAGTGGGGGAACATCCTTTCCTACAACAGCTCCTGCAGCTACAATAGCTCCCTCCCCCACCGTAACCCCTGGGAGGATAATTGCTCCGGCAGCAAGCCATGCTCCTTTACCAATCACAACCTTCTTTGGTCCTTCATGAAAGATTTTCCTTCTCTGGTGATAGGGACTTGCTCCTGAGTGTGCCATGATCTTCACACCAGGTCCAATGCTTGCCCAATCTTGAATCTCGATATATTCAGGGTACTCTCCATCAATAAGGACCTGAAATCCCATATAGACTCCCCTCCCAATTTTTACACCACACTTCCGATAGACACTGGCGCGAAATTGATATGACGGCGCTACCCAGGCCAGCATACGTAGTATTCTCCCAAGTAATTTTCCCATCTTCTTTTCACCAAGTACTCCTATTCCAGAGAACCCTTCTCAAGTAGTCTGAGAACACCCAGTTATCAATATCGCCTGTGAGTAGAAGACAGAACTTACTGTCACTCTTCCACTTCGAATGGGTGTTCCAATACTTCACAGCCTTTTCAGGAGTTGTACACCAAGCTCCCAATCCTGAGGCATGTTCAACGACTTCCCTCAAGCAACCAACATACTCTTTCTGTCCCATCCTGATTGGATGGAGGTCGAACATGATGACACCCTCAGATAGTGCCGCTTTTGACACCTCTCTTTTCAAGACCTTTGATACAGTTTTCGGGCTCATCCTCCTGCGGTCTATCATGAGATCATCGCTCCAGACATTGAGCGGAATGTAGGTGACCTGTGATTCCTCACCATTGATAGTGGCATGAAAGAAGTGAGTCTTCTCTCGATGTTCTGGACGATACCCAAATCCTCCATCCCAAACAAGATTTGTCTGTTCCAATAAATCAGGCATGTCATCCGTGTAGTTATCATATGGCGCTCTGAATCCTGATACCTTTATCCCAAGTTTCTTGAACACTTGGAGGCTTCGCAGGAGGTCTCGCGCTCTCTCCTTTGGACTTATCATTGGATATCTCACATGATTGTAACCATGACTGGCCACTTCATGCCCCTCGGAGTGTATTCTCTTGACAAGCTCTGGCTTCATCCCTGCTATGGCGGCTATCGTTGGAAAGGCAAAGAACCCATCGACTTCATCAAGTACTGCAAACATATTGTCAAGAATGGAACTGAAGGGGGTTCTATGGAGTTTCAGCATGTGATATAGCTGTCTTGGAGCTCCCAAGCCCCATTTCTTACCAAGTTGTCGAAGATAGCTAGGACTCGCCACAATCTCCACCATTATTGAGATGTATTTTGGCTGGGGCGCTTCTTTCAAAAGGATTGCGACAACCTAGAACTTGACATGTTTGCATGGGGATATATATGCAAACTGATTAGAACTACACAGATGTGGTCCCATGAAACTGAGTCATATTGGCATTATTGTCAAAGATATTGAAGAGGGTATAAGGAACCATCAAGCACTCTTCGGGTATAGGCAACTAGGTCCAATAGTGGATGATAACGCGCAGAAAGTCCGTGTGGTTCTCATGGGCGCATCTGAGAACGATCCTGTCAAGATTGAACTCATCTCTCCCCTCGGCGAAGACTCACCCGTATCAGATCTGCTGACCAAGCATCAGGCACTCTACCACCTCTGTTATGCAGTTCCTGATATCGAGGAAGCCAAGATGAGGGCTCGTAAGAGTGGAGCTATAGTGATATCAAAACCTGTCGAGGCACCTCTGTTTGACAATCGAAAGATATGCTTCCTATTTACCAAGGACCACTACATCATAGAGCTCGTTGAAAGTGAGCATACTACTTGAAGTCTATTTCTGAACAACATATACTTTCGAGAAAAGGTCGAATAAGGGTTCGATATAGTTCGTGTTCATATTGGAGTAGACATAATTACACATCTCAATGAACTTGTTTGCACGCTCATCAGCATGCTCTTCTATGCCTATGATCTTCTTTGCTCTCTTGGTAATGTCCTTCACAAGTCCCTTTGCTCCCTTGTCCTCACCAAATATCTCGATTGCGTCTTGTTCAATACGTTTCAGTTGGCTCTTGACCCTGATATCTGAAACATCATCTGCACCGAAGCTCTTCACCACATCCATGAGCACGTCAAGGATGCCATTATGAAGACCTGCAACTAGTGCTTCTATCTCATATGCGGTAAATCGTACTGTAGTCTCATCCCCAGTAAGTTGCCACTTCAGATCACTGCTCCTACTCACAGTCAGCTTTCTCTGACCAATAGCAATGATTTCGTCAAAGAACCTCGAATCAATGCTACTCCTAATAGAAGTCTTGATGATTGCAGCCTCTGGAAGTCGAATCTTAATTGAGTTTCCTCCATTTGTGACAACGAGACACATACCATCCGTGGGGGCTATCTTCTTGACATAGTCTGAGGGCGGAGCAACTTCCACAGGTGGAAGATGTTTGAGCCTCTCTGCTAACTGCCTGATTTCCGCCTCAGTACAGATGTAGGACTGCCTGTCACCAGAGATCGTGATAGTCCCATCATCTGCGCGGTCGAAAGTTATCTTGTTGCCTCCACCAACGCTTGTGGTCTTGAGGTACTCCTGTCTGTAGCTGCGTGCGGTCTGTGCGAGTTTGTCAAGGGCTGCAGCAACCATGTGGGCTTCTCCATATCCCATAGTGATCTCTGCGCTTCCCTCGGTTCCGCGGCCAATACCGAGTGACCCATCGGTCCGTATCTTCACATACAATTCCTGCCACCGTCTAGAATTAGGACTGGTTTGCTGAAAACTATTGTGGCGATTCCAGACTATAACAGAACGGTCATAAGTGAAATGATGGAACTAGGACTGAGATACAATGACTGAAGATAAACCTCCTGAACGAGCCATCATGCTTTCAGGAGTGATTAGTGAAGAAGCAATCTGTCCCTTCAGCAAAGGAAGGTGGAAGAAGGTTGGTGATGCAGTTGTCTTCTTTATGTTGTTTGTGACTCCAGTCTTATTTCTTCTTGCGATTCTCATTACTAGACTATACTAAAATTGAATTCAATTGAGTGCAGAAGGCACTTGACCTCCTGCAATATATGGGTCTAGATGGAATCCTTTACATCAAAAGCAAGAGTGCCTGCTTCTTTTGTCTTGAGTGAGATATCAATTGTATGTTCTCCGGCAGGAAGAGGTTCTCCCTTGATGTGAATCTCTATCTCAACACCAACCTTGATTGGGAAGGAGTTGGATTCACTGATTTCAGAGCCCACAACTTCACCATCTATAGACCTGATGACTGTAGAGTCCAGTGGGTACTCATTACCATTCACTTTGATTGGTGCAACAGCTGTTGTAGTACCAGGTGATAGTGAGTTCTTGAGCTTGAAGGAAAAGCCATCTTCGACATTTTCGAGGCTTCCCTTGATGTATAGCTTCCTCAGGAGGAACGCTGGAATTTGCATTTGTAATATAGCCTCCAACTTATTCTATCATGGCGAGCATTCGTACCATTCTTTTATAGATTCCGAACATAGTATGGGACTTATATTTCTGGGGGTTTCGACTCATCTACAAAGAGTAATAAGCCCCCACACATCGAGAAGACATGAAATACCCTGAAGGGAGCGACTGGGTTGCAGTTAGGTATGTTTGATCCATTTAACCAGATTTTTGGGACATTCACGACAATGTTCATCGTCATCATGATATTTGTAGTCGTCATAGTTATTATTGGAGTTGCCTTTGCTTGCAGGGCGAGTTCAGGTATTGCTAGCAGTGTCGCTCGTGGTTTTACAATGGAAGCACCATCATTTGTTATTCCCGAACGACATCGTGGTCAGACACGATCCGATGGCAGCGAGATGAAGACTGTTAGACTACCTGAAAAATGTCCCTCTTGTGGGGCATCAATCTCTCATGAAGGGATTGATTGGACAGGACCTTTGGAAGCAAAATGCAACTACTGCGGCGGTACCCTCAGAGCAACGTTTGAGCGTGTTTGACTCGTTTATTATCTCCTCAATGTCTAGGTTATACTGACCCTCTTAATCAATGAGAGTTCCTGAGGACATGCTAGAGGAATTAATATCCACTTGTGAGGAAGCTTTTTCACTGGCATCTTTCGTAAAATGCTAGGACTTGCGCTGCCCACCCCACGAGGAAAACCCAATGGTCGACGGACTTGAGATGCAGGAGGATGGCACAACACTCTCTGTAACTATTAGTAGGGACAGCT
>Ga0180437_10002264_pt1 | contig 31159 bp, 21 predicted proteins | sample SS_ome_4_FD_132410 | JGI IMG/M metagenome (GOLD analysis project Ga0180437, IMG submission 132410) | Hypersaline lake sediment archaeal communities from the Salton Sea, California, USA - SS_3_D_1 metaG | ecosystem: Environmental > Aquatic > Non-marine Saline and Alkaline > Hypersaline >... | reverse complement strand
TGTAGCGGGCCTGTTTGAAGATGGCCTGAAAACGGGCTGGAAGCTCATCAATCCTACGGCCCAGGACAAATATGAAGGCAAGTTGGGGATCTTGGGCGATCAAACGATGAAGGTAAGGGAAGAGCGTTGTCGAAGCCGCACCTCTGATTGGCGTTGCTTTCTCTAAAACGTCGAACTCGTCAAAGAGCAGGACCAGACGCTTTCCCTTTAAAACTTGATAAGCCGAGGGCAAGAAATGATCTTGCAGATAGCTGGTTTCGATGGAGCTAGACTTAGGAGGCTCAGGTATAGACAAAGACTGGGCAATCTTGACAGCGAGTTGATGAAGGATCCAGGCGAGGGGATGCTTGGCTCGATCTTGTAGGTCAAAATAGACACAATAGAACTCATCGGATGGGAGGTGGTTGGGTAGTTCTAACAAGATCGAAGTCTTGCCGATGCGTCGTTGGCCATAAAGAACGATGACTCGCTGCTGGGGTGTGCTGAGAGACTCGTTCACAAAACGGAAGACATCTTTCCGCCCGTAGAAAGCGGCACCTGTCACGGAAGGGCCTGCGATATAGGGGTTAGGCTTTTTATTCATGCATCTCTCCCATCATGCAAAGACATAAGTGTACTACTCAATAGCATCTCTGAGTGCAGTGGTGCTTAAACATACCCCGGCTCATGGTGTTACGTAACTTCCATGAATGCCCACCCAATCAGGCTTTCGCGGTGGTCGCTCACGGGCTTTGGTTATTCCAGACGACTGTGCCACCCATGCTGCCGACTTGGCATTCGGTCCGTACCACATCTATTTTACCACATTTTAGCCTGTTTGGAGGTATTAAAAACGGGTGATTTTTCAGATGGCTCCTGGCTAGTAAATTGCGCCCCCCTGGCTACTAATACTTTGTGCATTTCTGCACAAACTTGGCTCTCATCATATAGCTGAGGAATGGGGCATCTCAGTGCGGTGATATAAAACAACACCCCTGTGGTAAACAGAACGATCCGGCGGTTTATACGGAGGGAATATCCTGCTCACCCGCGGAGGCCAGTTTCACCAACAGGGGTATCTTATCAACCTGGGGGAGTTCCAACATCATTGTTACCCCCTATAAAGACTACTTTTTGCGAGCTTGTGCTCAGGCAGTTAGAAGGCTATACATAAAATATTATACATCGGTTATGAGAGGTTGTCAAGAGAAAATCGGGTGGAATTATGGAGATCATTCAAAATCAGTCTCTCAATGTCTTCTCCAAATTTAGGATCTGCGCGTCCAGCTCCACGATGCGGTTGACCAGGGAGTCTATTTCGTTGACCAGGTCCAAAGGAGGGTTGGGGCCGTATTGGGCTCCTTTGAATTGGAGGTGCTCAAGGTTTCTTTCGTAGATGGCATGGTCTTCCTTCAAAGCTGTCAGTTTGGTCTCGAGGGTTTCCGGGTCGGCCAGGCCGATGGGCTTTTCGCCGTTCTCGATGATCCATTGGGCAAACAGGAAGGAAAAGATCTCGGGATGACCGTCTCGATGAATGATCAGCCCCCGCTCGGTCAGTGAACGCAGCTCACGGGTCAGCCGCGCTCGGGTGAGTTCGTGATCGAGATCACGGGTCGCTATGGACAGCAGCAAGGTTTGCTCACCCTCGGTTGAGGCTTCCCATAAGCTTTTGAAATGGTGCGAAGCCTGCTCTTCGAAGCGCTTGCTGATGGCCCAGTAGTGTTCTATGGGGCCTGCCCGCACTCTGGACTCGAAAAGTAGTGAGCCCGCTGTTTGCAAAAGCAGAGGGTGGCTGCCTGCTATCTGCTTGATGTAATTCCGTTCGTCCTCCGTAAACTCCAGGCCGGTGCCCTTTAACATTCTGGCAAAGAACTGATCCACTTCGGCCTCTGTGAAAGGCCCGAGTTGGAGGAGGAGAAAGCTGTTGCCGAAAGGCGAACCTCTGAATTGGATCCCCTCACACAGCCTGTCCAGCGGGTGGATGGCGCCGACCACCAGGGCCAACCCTTTTGGCACCCGGTTGATGAGAGCCCGCAAGCCGGAGAGAAAATCGTGGGTCATGTCCACGCAGGCGGGGTCGGTCCGCACAACCCATTCGAATTCGTCCAGCAACAAGACCAGCGTCTGCCCATTCTCGTAGATTCGGTCGCTGACGACCTCGAAATCGGCGCAACTGATTTCCTCCTGCTCTAATAGCCTGGACATGGCTTTGCCGGGAGAGTCGTCGGCGACCTTGCTCTCCAGCAGCCTTAGTACCCTTTGCCAAAAGCGGGTGGGGGTGAAACGGGGTATGGACTGGCAGTCCACGTAGAGGGGGAGAAATTGCTCTTGCAAGGGGGGCTTGCTTAGCCATTCGGTCAGGTAGTGGAGCAGGGAGGTCCGGCCAGTGCGCCGCTCACCGCTGATGGCGCTGCTGCCCCGGGCGGCGCTGGCCAGGTGATCCAGTATCCCCAGGACCTCATGCTCACGCCCCACAAAATAAGGTGGAGAGACGGGGGAATAAGGGGTGAATGGATTTGAGAGATTTGCCATTGGACATTCTCCAGAATATTCACTACACCGGTTTTGATGGCTTGTCATTCTGAGGAGCGAAGCGGAGCCTGCCCTGAGCGAAGTCGAAGGGAAGAATCTCGTTTGACTGGATAAGCCTTTTGTATGTGAGGGACGAGATTCCCTTCGACAGGCTCAGGACGGGCTTCGCCTCCGTGGAGTTTATCCTGAACGAAGTGAAGGGCTCCAGCTCAGAATGACAAACCCCTTATCTTCGCTTCTTCTCTGAACCTGGCTTCCATCGCCTGGTAGCTTTCCGTCGTCAGCGGGCCAGCCGCCCTGGCTTCGAAGAGCAAGTGCCCGGCCAACTGAACCAGTAGGGGATGCCCTCGCGAAAGCCGGGAGACGTGGCTGCGATCGTGCTCGTCAAAAGCCACACCTGTGCCCGAGAGGGTGTGCTCGATCAGTTCGTTGACCTCCTGGTCCGAGAACTCTTTCAGACGGACCGACATAAAGCTGTTGGGAAAAGGCGACGCTCCCCCAAAGTCTATCGTCTGGCACAGTTCCTCCAGCGGCTCACCGGTAGCGACAACCAGCGACAGCGTCCTCGGCCGGCGATTGATGAGCGCTCTCAGTTGGGAGAGAAAATCCCGGGTCGCTGTCTCATTGGCTACCTGGGTTCGGACCAACTGCTCAAAATTGTCCAACAACAAGATCAGCCGTCGCCCTCCTTGGTGAAGGGCGTCCAGGATCACCTCAAAGTCGGCGTTGCCGATTTGCTCTTGCTGGCATAGTGTCTGGAGTTTTTCTCCCATGCTGTCCTGGAGGTGAGGCTGGAAAAGGGTGAGCACCTGCTGCCAGAAGGCAGTGACGTTGAAAGGATGGTCCACCAATTGGCAATCGAGGAGGGAGATGAGGGCGTTGTCCCCCGTCAGATCCCACTCCGCTGCTGTTTCTGGTGCAGCGATGTAATGGAGCAACGAAGTTTTGCCGGTGCAACGGGAGCCGCTAATGGCCACGCTGCCCTGGCCAGGGCCAGTCAACTGGCTGAAGGTTTTCCTTACCTCTCGCCTCCGGCCGATAAAGCAGGAGGGAGGGACTGGGCCATCAATCCAGAAGGGGTTGATCTCTACGGCCATCTCATCCTCCTCATCTCGCATTGACCATCATTTTCCTCAAGTCCCGTCCCAACTCGGCGCAGGTCTGATAACGCTGATCGGCATCCTTGGCCAGTGCTTTGCACAGGATGTCTTTCAATTCTGGAGGCAAATGGGGACGCAAGGCCGTGAGCGGCAGGGGGTCCTCGCTCAAAAGACATTGGATGACTGAGGTGATGTGCTTCCCCGGAAAGGGTGTCTGGCCGGTCAACATCTCGTAGAGGATGACTCCCAGAGAGAAAATGTCGGAGCGGCCGTCAATCTCCAGTCCCAATATCTGTTCTGGCGATGCATAGTCCAGAGTCCCGTGAAATACCCCTGACTGAGATGCATCGGATGATGAGGCTGAGGCCAATTTGGCCAGGCCAAAGTCGGTGACTTTCACCTGACCATTTTCCAGAAGAATGATGTTGGAAGGGTTGACATCTCTGTGGATCACCCCACGCTGGTGGGCATAATCCAAGGCGTCGCCTATCTGAAGGGCAATGTCAACCGCCCTCTCCAGGGGCAGGGGAGCCAGGGCTTCCAGCACTTTGGCCAGGGTGGGACCTTCCAGGTACTCCATGACAAAGAAGGGCTCCCCTCTGTATTCGTCGGCATCGTAGACGGCTACGATGTTGGGATGGGCCAGTTGTCCCGCGGACATGGCTTCGTGCCGGAAACGCTTTTTGGATTTCTTGGAGCGGGTCTCCCAGTCCAGGCGCATGATTTTGAGGGTGACTACGCGGGCAATGTTGGGGTCTCGAGCCTTGTAGATTATGCCCATGGATCCCCGGCTCAGCTCTTCGATGATTTGGTAGCGGCCTATCCTCTTCCAATCGGTGCGACCCAGTCTAACGTCCTCCCTGTCGCTGATCCGTCTCATGATAGCCGTCACCTGCTCTGCCTCATCGCTCGGAAGCAGGTCGAATATGAGCGTTTCTCTTTTGGTAAACTCTTCCTCGTTGGCGCTTCTGATTTCCCTCAGCACCCACGATTCAAAGGTTGCCGGGCAGACGGCAATGGTCTTTTTCATCTGGGAAATGAGACCCCGTAGGAGCAGGTCTCTAAGTGTGCGTTCATAGCGATTGAAAATACGCTCAAAAGCGGGCCCGTCGTGGGTCCGTTGGCTCTCTTTGTCTTCTGCCCATCTCTTCAGAGCCAGGACGGTCAAGAGCATCTGCTCCTCGCGGCTACAGTTCTCCCAGATCTGGGAAAGGTGGTAGCGAACCAGTTCTTCGAACTCGGTCCTGATTAATTCCGCGTTGGGGGCCGTCTCCAGCCCTTGCATCCGAAACTCTAGGAGGGTGGAGCCAGCCAATTGGACCAGAAGGGGATGAGGCCCAGCCAGGGAACAGATGTAGTCACGCTCTTCTGGAGTGAATTCGATGCCTGTTCCATCCAGGGCATTGTCGAGCAGTTGGTCAATTTCCGTGCGGGTGAAGGGTCTTAGACGCCGGAAGGTGAACTCGTTGTGGAAGGGTGAGCCAATGAATTTTATTGGACGGCATAGTTCGTGCAAATCTCGGCAGGTCGCAATGACCAGCGCCAGGGCTTTTGGTGTGCGGTTCATGAGCGCCCGCAAGGCCGACAGAAAATCGCGGGTCATGGGTTCGTTGTCCTCGTCGGTTCTGATGACCCACTCGAACTCGTCAAGCAGGAGGATGAGCACCTGATCCCGGCGGCCGATTTCATCGAGGACGATCTCAAAGTCGGCGTGGCCGATTTCTTCCCTGGCCAGAATGCTCTCTATCATCTCCGGGGGCAGGTTTCCTTTCTTTTCGCGGAGGAGGAGAGTGAGTAGCCGCTGCCAGAAACGGGAGGGCGTGAACTCGCTGATGGATTGGGAATCCAGAAAAAGAAAGAGGTACTTATCCTGCGATAAATCCCATTCTTGCAGGATCTCAGGATGGCTTACGTATTGGAGCAGCGAGGTTTTGCCAATGCGGCGGTCCCCGCAGATGGCGACGCTGCCCAGAGCGTGGCTGGTGATCTGGTCAAAGACGATTTGTACCTCTCGTTCCCGCCCGATGAAGTGAGAGGGGGGGACGGGGCCGCCACAAATGAAAGGATTCCCTAACCTGTTCGCTGGTGTCACTGCCCGTTACCTCTTGAGAGCCTTTCGTGGCAACTCACTGCCGCTTCCAGAACTGGCCTCCATCAGTTGATTTGTACAATCCTCCAAACCCGGCTGCGTAGATGATCTGGCTATTGGTAGGATCAATGGCTATGGCTTGTACGTAGTAGCCTCCCAGGGGCATGTCGTCAACTGGCAGCCCATTGTTGATAGGCTTCCAATTCAAGCCACCGTCGGTGCTCTTGTAAATGCCATGCCCATCATTATTGCTTTTGAAGCCAGTGGCAGCATAGATGACGTTCGGATTGCGGCGGTCAATGGCCAGATCGGATATTTTCAGTTCAATTCCTGGGTGTTTCAGCCCCCCATTTCTTAACAGCCAGTTATGGCCGCCATCGGTGCTCAGCAACGCGGTGGAGTCGTTGGTGCCAGCGTAGATCCATTGGCTGTTTGTGGGGTGCAGTGCCAGGGTATAGATCGCTTTCTTGAAGTGGTCGGAGGGCAGCTTTTCCCACGGCGAGCTTCCGCCGTCAATGGATTTCCAGACTTCAGCCCCCTTGCCAGCGGCGTAGAGCAAATTCCCGTCGCGGGAGCCGATTTCCAGAGCGTAGATAGGGGTATCCGCCATGCCTCCGTTCCTTGCTTCCCACTTCTGGCCGCCATTGGCGCTCATGTAAACCCCACCCTCCGTCCCGGCGTAGATGATCTGGCTGTTGCCTGGCACGACAGCCAATACATGGGCCGACTCTGGGAGAACATCCTTTCCTCTGGCGATCAATTCCCAAGTGGTTCCACTATCCGTTGACTTGATGATCCCGTCCCAAATGGAGGCGTACAGAATCGAAGGGTCGGTTGGGTCAATGGCCAGACTTTCCACGGTTTTGAATGTGCCTTCGGCTGCTTCCCAGCGGTGACCACCGTCTGTGCTCCTATAGATCCCCTGCCCTTTGACGACGGCGTAGATCACCTTGCCGTCTCTGGGGTTGATGTCTATGTCCCAGACTTCCATAACTCCCAGAGGCTTTGGAGGTAGAGTAGCTGTGGGTGGGACAGGCGTATCCGTAGGTGGCACAGGGGTATCCGTGGGTGGGACGGGCGTATCCGTAGGTGCCACAGGGGAAGTCGTCTCCGTTGGAGTAGAGGTCGGCGTTTGTGTTGGAGTGGGTGGTGTTACTATAGCTACACTGGTGGTTTGAGTCTGCGTGGGGGTGGGTGTGGGAGACGGCGAGGGCAGGGGCGATGGGGTCAGGGTAGCCGTAGCGGTTGGTGTCAAAGCGGCGGCAAGTTGTGCTCTTTTATATTCTGTGATCCCCCAGGCTCCAAGAGAGATCAATACGAGGGAGGCAGCAGCAACCATGGCCAAACGCAGGTTGCGTTTGCGTCTGGCAATGCGTTCGCGTTGTACAATTGCTTCTGCCAGCAGATCAGCCACCTTTTGGCCGTCCTCACCCACGTAATCAGGATTCCTGCTGTACAGTCGCTCCCATTTCTCTTGTGCCAGGTCCCACATCTTGGACGTGTGGGCCACCATGGCCTCAGCGTAGAGGTTGGCCTGGGACCATTCTTCCAGCATCCTCTGCAAACGCCGTTTGGCTTCTGTGTCGTTGAATTCGCGGATTAACCATGTATAGACGTCGTTGGCCCTTTTCCACTCCCTTTGTCCTTCGTATTCTTCCGCTTCGGCGAGCTTGATGTCTATCAATCGCTTACGTGCCATTTCATGATCGGGCGCAACCTCCAGGATCCGCTCGTATCTTTTGACCGCCTCGGCAACAGAGGTGGCATCCTTCTCCAACACTTCCCCAGAGGCCAGCAAAGCTTTGATTAAACCCTCCCTGGCTATCTCATCCAGATTGTAGGCTTTCTCATATTCTGTGACCGCTTCTTCGATCAGGCCCTGTTCGTGCAGGGCTTGTGCCAGGCCGAGCTGAGCCCCTGCGTGGTTGGGATTGGCGGCCAGGGCCCGACGATAGCTCTCCACAGCGATTTCCAGGTCTCCGTCAAGGTGGGCTTGCCGGGCGTAGGTGTAGTCGCGGATAGCCCGCTTGCTGATATTTTCCAACTCCCGTTTGGCGTTCTCCAGAGAGTGTTTTTTGCTGATCCAGCGTCTCAATATCTCGACAACGAATTTGTAGCCACCCCGCTCTTCTGTCTTCTGAAGCCAACCCCAATCTACCAGCATGTCAGGGGCTCGGGTCAACTCGATACCCAGCAACTGTACCCGATGTTGGTGCAGGGCCTCGTTGATGCTTTCTGCGGTAGCTATACCGTTTTCGTCCGTGACACTGGTCACCGCGGAGAGGATGAATCGTTCGGCGATGGGCAAACCGTCCCAGAGCCAGGCCAGGCCCGAACCACCGCTCTCTATCGCGTCATCAATGACAGCGTTCACGTCGTCTACCGTTACCCTGGTTGTATCCGTACTGTCGAGGTAGTCAACCAGCTCAAAGCATACCAGTTGTGTCAGGTAGGGGTGGCAGGCGGTGACAGAAAGGATTTGCTCGATGGCCTCGTCGTCGTATTCTAATATACCCAGCATGGGCTCTCTGATGAGCCGCTTGGCGTCTTCTCTGGAGAGGAAGGAGATGGGTCTGGTTCTGGCCTGTTTGAAGGTGGCCAGGAACTCGGGAGTCAGTTCCTCAAGGCGGCGTCCAACCACAAAGATGTAGACCAGTTTTTCTTCATCAAAGAGTCTCTGTTGAAGGTAGGGGAAGAAAGTATTGAGGGCCACCATCTCATCGGAAAGCTCTTCGCCCAGTACGTCAAACTCGTCAAAGAGGAGAAGCAGACGCTGATCCTGGAGGGCTTCATAAGTTTGTGGGAGGAAGCGTTTGCTGAAATAGTCGCCGTTGTCCTGGAACTCGGACTGGGCTACAGGAGGAAGGTTCAACGATTCAGCGATTTTATCAGCCAGGGCATAGAGTACTTCATTGAGGTTTTGGCTGGCCCGTCCTTCCAAATTGAAGTAGATGGGTTGAAAACCTGGTGGCAGGTTAGGCGGCTTCTGCAACTGGTAGAGGATGGACGTCTTGCCGACACGTCGCTGGCCGAATAGCACAACGACCTTTTGATGAACTGATGAAAAGGTCTTTCGTACAAAGTCAAAGACGTCTTGTCGCCCATAGAAGCCTTCATCCCCTCCAATGGGTGGGCCTGCAATATAAGGGTTCGTTATCTTGACCATCTATTGTCCTCTCTGCAGTGGAGAACTCGTGAATAATATACAGCATCTAGAGAAATTTGTCAAGGGAAAAAATGGTACGAGTTTGTCAAGGTCTGGGTGTCCTTTTGCGAAAGCTCAACCTCAGCGGGGTTCCCTCAAAGCCGTATCTCTCCCGCAGCCGGTTCTCGATGTAGCGCTCGTAAGAGAAGTGGACCAGACGGGTGTCGTTGACGAAAAAGACAAAGGTGGGGGGATCTACTGTGGCCTGGGTGGCATAGTAGAACTTGAGGCGCTTGCCCCCCTTGGAGGGCGGGCTGTGGCGGGCTACGGCCGCCATCATGATCCGGTTCAGCTCCGAGGTGGGGATGCGCACCAGTCTTTCCTTTTGTACCCGCAAGGCCGTGGGCAGGACCTTGTTCACCCGCTGGCCAGTCAGGGCAGAGATGAAGAGCACAGGCACATAGTCCAAGAACTTGAGGTCGTCCCGGATGCGCTTGGTGTATTCGATCATAGTGTAAGTGTCTTTCTCCACCAGGTCCCACTTGTTGGCCACCACGACTACGCTCTTTGCCTCCTCCAGAATGTAACCGGCGATGTGAGCATCCTGGGCAGTGACCATCTCCGGGGCCTCAACCAGGAGCAGCGCCACATCGGCCCGTTGGATAGCCCGCAGAGCCCGCAGCACGCTGTATTGCTCGAGTCCTCGTTCGATGCGGCCGCGACGGCGGATGCCAGCGGTATCAATGAGGACAATGGGCACCCCTTCCCATTCCAGGTAGGTGTCGATGGCGTCCCGCGTGGTGCCAGGGATTTCGCTGACGATGGCTCGCTCCTGGCCCAGCAATCTGTTGAGCAGAGAGGATTTGCCCACGTTGGGCCGGCCTACGATAGCGATTTTGATGGCCTCTATTTCCTCCGCTTCTTGAACTGGAAAGGAAGCCACCACATCGTCCAAGAGGTCCCCCGTGCCTGTGCCGTGCAGGGCTGAGATGGGGTAAGGATCGCCCAGGCCCAAAGCATAGAACTCGACGGCTGCCTCGCGCCTGGCCTGGTTGTCGGCTTTATTAGCGGCCAGGAACAGCGGTTTCTGAGAACGTCGCAGCACGTCGGCCACGTCCTCGTCGCCGGTTACCAGGCCGTCTATGACGTCAACCATAAAGATGATGGCGTCTGCCTCGGCGATGGCAACTTTTGCCTGAGCCCTTATCTGTTCGACATATTGGGGCGAGGACACCGAAAGGGGAGGGGGTTTCCCTTCTGTGTGCGGATGACCGGGGACAGCCACTCCGATCTCCAGCCCTCCCGTGTCAACCAGAGTGAAAGGTACCCCGTTCCATTCCGCGTCGGCGTAGAGGCGGTCGCGAGTGGTGCCGGGGATGTCCTCGACGATGGCCAGAGGCTGACCAATCAACCTGTTGAAGAGTGTAGATTTGCCCACATTGGGCCGGCCGACAATGGCCACGATTGGTTTGGTCATGGGCTGCACACCGCAGGACTTTGAGTCCTAATCTCCCAGGGGAAGCTCTGGTGTAGGGAAGGGAGTAGGGGCGACGTTTATCTCCACTTCAATGGTATCGGGCAAGATACTCTCCACCTTGATTCCTTCGGGGGCGATAGCTGTGGGCACGACTTTGTGGGTGCCTGGTTCCAGATCAAAGAGGTTCAAGGTAACCTGTACGTCCTCAGGCTTCAGCACCTCCAATTTGGGCAGAGGGCCTGAGAGGATGACATCTACGACTTGGGGCGAGGGGACAGCCTTAAGCCCTGAGGGTAATCCCTGGATAGTCAAGTCGCTTTGCAAGGTGAGGCTGCTTTCAATGGCTGTCACGTTGACCGTTACCTGCACGCCTTGACCGCCGACCAAAGGCAAGGAGACCCCGTCGGGCAGCCCCAGCGGCACCCGTGCCACCACATCGGCGCTGGCGTTGCTGACATCCACCGGGGCTGTTTCCAAATAACCGGGGATCTCGCTGACGGCCTTGGGGCGACCCGTGACCGTCACGATGGAGGGATCCACGGAGACGTTGGTGATGCGATAACCCGGCGCCACCTGCCCCTCCCAGATGACTCTGACCGCCACCTCTCTGTAACCCAATCTCTGGTCAATGGGCACCCGCACTGTAACCTGGGTCGGCTCTGGGGTAACCCAGCCGACCACGCTGTCCTGTGCATCGCGCAAAGAAAAGTCTACCCGCCGTTCCACGGTTTCCTTGGCCCCTCGTAAAAAAAAGTCAACCACCGCCGTTACGACCTGGTCAACCATGGGGCCAGGCCCCTTTACTTTCACCTTGGGGGGGGTGGCGCTGGGCGGTTGGACAATGTAGCCGAGAGGAGGGCTGTCCAGGATGTTGACCCTGACGTCCACCTCCTTTTCTTTCAGTTCTTCCAGGCGGACGGTGATCTTTTCCGGCTTTTTTTCAACAATCGTGACGGAATCATCGGAGCAGGTGGCCCGGACTTGGACGTCGTGTACGCCAGCATCCAATCCTGCCAGATCCACCTGGGCCTGGAACTTGTTCACACCAAGTTCATCCCAACTGGCCTGTGAGGCTCTGAGAGTGAGTTGGACTTTGTCTACAACATTGCCAAAGATGATCGTGCCCTCGGGCTGGTTGACTATCTCGATGGGGATCGCTTCGGAAAAGACGTCCTGTACAATTGGGTTCTGTTCATTAGCAGCCACTACCCAAACAATGATAGCCAATACCAGGGCCATGATCATTGATCCTATATTGTTGAGAAGGCGACGCAGCATGTGAGTGTTCCTTTGCATTAACGCTGGCGTTTGGATCCGGGCTTGAGCAGGGCCTCGTAGAAATTGCGCAGTCTTGAATCTGAAGTTTTGCTCTGGGGTTGCAACCAGCTAGGCAGAGCCTGACCCAGCCAGGGGCGATAGAAAGCCTGCAAGACTTTGTGCAGGCGCTTCTCATCCAGATGACGGATTATGCGCCCGTTGCGGGCAATAGAGATGATCCCGGTCTCTTCAGAGACGGCAATGGCGACGGCGTCGCTTTGCTCGGTGACGCCTATGGCTGCTCGATGGCGAAGACCCAGATGGCGGTCAGTCATAAGGCTTTCGGTGAGAGGCAAGACGCAGGCGGCGGCAACCACTCTGTCCTCGCGTATGATCACCGCTCCATCGTGCAGAGCCGTGTTGGGGAAAAAGATGGTCACAAGTAATTCGCCAGTGACCAGGGCATCTACTTTCACTCCCGTATCAATGTGCTCTTGCAGACCTGTCTCCCCTTCCAATACGATCAAAGCTCCATAGCGACGTTCCGATAGGCGTTGAGCGGCTTCGCAAATCTGGTTGATGGCCTGTTCGATCATGGTCCGGCGAGGCGGGCGGTTGATAGGAAACCCTGTTCGCCCCAGTCTTTCCAAAGCCCGTCGTAGCTCAGGTTGAAAGATGACCGGTATGGCTACCAACAAGGCCGGGATAGAGTTGCGGGCCAGCCAGCTAAAAGCCGTTAACTGAAAGGTACTGGTAACCAGCACGCTCAGCAAAACGATGATGATAATGCCGCGCAAAAGTTGGACGGCCTGAGTGCCCTGGATGAGACTAAGTAGCCAGTAGAAAAACAGAGCGACCAGGAGTACGTCAATGGCGCTCCGCCAGTCAAAGCGTGAGAAGATCCACAAGATATCTGACAAACTCGTTTCTCCCTATGATGCGAGGATGGGGCCGTTTGCAAACACTCCTTCGGAGCAGAGCAACATCCTATCGGTGGATGTGTTCCAGGAGCTGGCGGTAGGCTTCGACGTTAGCTGGTTTCAGAGCAATGATTTGCTTGATGGTCTGTACGGCCTCGTCTATCAGGCCAGCCTCCAGTTGCATTTCTCCCAAGGCGTCCAGTTCAGTAATGGCCTCGCTTGTCATGCCCTGTTGGGCGTAGGCTCGGGCCAGTAGAGCCTTAAGAGACATCTCCTGGGGCCTCAATTGTACGGCATCCTTGAGGACGCCCAGAGCCTTTTGCGGTTGCCCTTTGGCCTCGTAATGTTTAACCATCTCTTTGAGCTCGGTCAAGGCTTTGTTGGTCTGACCTTGCTTTTGGTACAAGTCAAACAAATGCGTCCGTACCTTTTCATCATCAGGGGACAGCGCTTTAATCTCCTCATAAGCTGCTGTCGCTCCTCGCCAGTCCACTCGTTGGATGTTGATATCACCGATTTTGTGCAGAATCTGCACTTTCCACGTTCGCCCATTGGAGGCTCGTGAGGCCAGGTTGAGAGCCTCATGGTACTTTTCCAGAGCCTGGTCAATCTGAGCCAGGTGGTAGTAGTCATTAGCCAGGGACATATATTGTTCCATGGCCTGATCAATCTCGCCCCGATTGACTAGCAGATCAATCATCCTGGTACGGACGTTCACATCCATGGGAGACATCTTGAGGACCCGCTTGTATACGCCGATAGCCTGTCCATCATCGCCGCGCATGCGATACACTTCAGCCACAACCATGTATTTGGCAATGGCCTCCTCGAATCTCTCCTGGCGCATGAACACTTCCGCCAGGCGCAGGTGAAGGGGAAGATAGGTCGGAGCCATTCCTATTGCCCTGTAAATTTCTTCGATGGCTGTGGGCATCATGTTGCGCTTTATGTACTCCTGGGACATGGCCATAGATGCCAATATTTCTTCCGAGCCTGGTACTTCCATGATCTCTACCAGGCCTCTGGTGACTCCCTCCCCAGCCACGCTGTCGAGGCGGCGCCGGGCTTCCATCACCCTGTCTTGCCATCCTTTGCCGCTGAGAAAGTCAACCAACGAATCGAGGAAAGTTATGACTTTGTCCCGATCGGCTTTGGCCGTATAGCTCTCTGCCAGACCATCGTAAAGTTGAATCAGATCGTCGGCTTGATCTCGTTGGACTGTTTGCAGGTCAATGATTTTCAAGACTTGAATAAAGTGTTCCAGGGCATCCTCGATCTTGCCCTGGGCTCGATAACATTCTCCCAAGGCGAAGTGGCTGGCCAGACCGTATTCAGGGTGTCTTGTCGTCAGCGACAGTTCCCTGATAGCGGCATCGATTTGCATCTTTTCCTGAAGGAGCAGTCCCAGGCTGAAATGGATGGCTGGCCGGTCTACTCCAGCCTCAACGAGGCGAGAGTAGTTGGCAATGGCTTTATCTATCGCCCCTCTGGTTTGGAAGTCAATGGCATGGCCCAAGATGGCGTCAATTTGTCCGTGGGTCATTTTGGGGGCTGTCTCCCTGGCCCTATGCCCTTCAACGAAAGTGGTTACATCGGTGACAGCGTCTTCTACGGGATGTTCTTCAAAGAGTATTTCAGCCAGTTCCATCAGCGCCTTCTGCCTGGCAGTATCTATGGGGCTGCCTTCTTCCTCCTTTTCCATCTCCTCTTCGATCTTCTCTGCTTCTCTGGCCTCGATGTCCGGGGGAAGGGGGGCGGGTTTCACTTTCTCGACCTTTTTGCCAGCACGCAGAGCTTCCAAGGTGGCACGGGCCTGCGCACTGTGGGGGTCCAGTTCCAGGGCAAGTCGGCATTGTTGGATGGCCTTTTCGGCCTGGCCTCGCTTCTGGAGGATACGAGCCAGGGTCAGGTGTTCCTCGACGGCTGCCCGTGCTTTGCCTTGCTTGGCGTAGGCCTCAGCCAGGCTCAAGTGAGCAACCAAGTGGTCAGGGGCCAGACGTATTGCTCGCAACCAATTTTCTATGGCTTGATTCAGTGCCTTCCGTTCGGCATAAATGTTGGCCATAGCCACGTACGTTTCTGCCGCTTCGTTCAAGCGCCCCAGGCGTTCCTGGACGTCGGCCACGCGCTCCCAGGCCAGAGGATCGTCGGGCGTAAGCTGGCTGGCTTTCTTATAGGCACTGAGGGCCTCTTCCAGTTGGCGAGATTCAAGATAGGCCATGCCAAGGCTGACCAGGGCAGTCAAGTCGTCAGGAAACTCGGCCAAGGCTTGCTCATACTCTACGATGGCCTTGCGCCACTGCTTTTCCCAGGCATAACTCGAAGCCTTCTTCATAGCTTCTTCGAACACATTTCTCTTTCCAGCCACGTTATACCTCCTGGGGCCTACTCGGACTTTCATATAGTATACCACAAGAATGGCAATTAAAAAAGCCCTGGGTATTCAAGTTGCTCCTTGAGTGGTCTCGGTCAAAGGGCTGACAATGAAAAGGGCCAGGCAGATTTCTCCGAAAGGGGATCTTGCCTGACCTCGAAGCGTCATCCAACGGTTGTGTGATGGCGATCACCTTGTTTCTTTTCCCCACGCCATCGTTTTCAATTGTGTGTATGCTGGCCTGGGGCTGCGATCCGGATTGAGGATGGCGTACCAGCGCATGATCTCGTGCGAATCATACCAGGGTACACTGCTGAAATCCAGGTTGAAGAGGAAAATAGCTCCCATCCAGGGCCACTCGTCGGCAGCCTTCTGGTAGGCCCGCATCAGGTAAGCAGCCTGCTGTGCTTCATTGACAGCAGTAGGTTGGTGTTCTCCCATGTCCCAGGGTGATTGCAGCACCCAACCCAGTTCGGTCACCCAGAGAGGCGTCTCCCCATCGCCGTTGGCGACCATCACTTCGTGCTGGGTTTGGGCCCTGGTGAAGGAAAGCCCCCAAGGGTCGTGGTAGTCAGGCTCGTGGCCGAAACCGTAGGGGTGAGAGCCCAGAGCGTCAAAGTAGCCTTTACCACCGGCATCGTAAATGCCCTGAATATAGTCCAGGTCTCCCATAGCTCCTGGCCCACCACCCCCGGTAGTGGACAGGCCCCCGGTGACGATGATACAATCCGGGTCAATTTCCTTGGCGGCCAGGTAGGCAGCTTGGAGCAGAGGCACGTATTCGGCCGGGTTGGGTTCGCGCATCCCCCAGGCATAGTTCAGATTGGGCTCATTCCAAATCTCGTAAGCGGCTACTGTGTCTTTGTAGCGGCTCACCAGGGCCCTCATGAACTCGGCCAAGTCCTGATGATCGCCGGGCGGATGGGTGGGCAGCGTGTCCGGGGGGCGTGCCCACTGGGGCGACATGTTCACCCGCATCATGATTTTTAACCCTTGGGCGCTGAAGGCCTTGGCGATGTTGTCGGGGTCTTGCCACCTGAATTCGCCTTTGCTGGGCTCTACAGTGCCCCAATCCACGTAGCTCTTGGCCCACCTGAACCCCATGTCTCGCACCAGGTAGGACTTGCCCAGGTCGGCCAGGTTGACACCGTAGCGCAAAGGGGTAGATGGTTCTGGCTGGACCAACGGACCCGCTGGCGGTGGATCCAGTGGGCGTGGGAAATTCCCTTTGCCCGGCCGTATGGCTGGTGTGTCGTCCCAGGTGATATCGTTAGTCAGCCTCTGCAGATCGCCGCTGTCACGGCGCAGGGCATACAGTTCGTGATTGCCATCTTGCCATGAGGTGAAAAGGAGCCAGGCTCCATCCATGGACCAGGTCAGTGAGCCCAACCAGGCCTCGCTTCCGAAGAGCCAGGTGACGTCTGAGCCATCGGGGTCCATGACGTAGAGACCTGGTCTGTCCTCCTCATCCCACCCGACGAAAGCAATCTGGTTGCCGTCGGGCGACCAGGCTGGACTGGTCCCCTTCAAGGGCCAGACGGTCAGGATGGTCTCTGCGGAGCCGTCGGCGTTGATGACGTGGATGCCCTCCACCCCGTTGCGCACCCCGGCAAAGGCCAATTTTTGGCTGTCCGGCGACCAAGCGGGATTTCTATCATCTTGCCCCACCTCGTTTGCGGTCAGGCGTCGTTCACTTGTGCCGTCTGCGTTCATGACATAGATTTCCTGGTTCCCATCCCGTTCCGAAACGAAGGCGATCCGGGTTCCGTCCGGCGACCAGACAGGCATGTAATCCCAGGCCGGGTTGTGAGTGAGGTTGAAGGGATTCTCCCCATTGGCGTCCATGACGTATATCTCGCTGTTTCCGTCGCGGTGGGTGGTAAAGGCCAGTCTGGTACCGTCGGGAGACCAGGCCGGGTCCCAATCAGAAGCCGGATGCCCGGTCAGATTGATAAGGGGGCCCTCGCCATCGAAGCGGTAGATTTCACCGTTGCCATCACGGTCTGAGGCAAAGGCAATGGAATAAGCCACCGGGATCGGTGTCGGCGTTGGGGTAGGGACCACTGTTGGTGTTGAGGTAGGAGAGGGTGAGGGACTCGGCGTTGTCGCCGGGCCGTTGGTCTCGCTCACGGCGGGGCTCAGGGTGGGTGGCAGGGTCGGCGTGGCAGTGGGAGTGGGAGTAGGCCCAGGCAATATGGGACAGGCGCAAGCGCTGAGAAGCTGAGTGCATAGGAATAGGCTGAAGACGAGGCGTTTCATTACATCTATTATATCCTATTCTGCCAAATAAGGCAATGACAAGAAGGTGGGAGAAGTGAGGGGTTTCCCGTCAGGAGGGTCTAGCGGCTCTGTTGCAGAGCCGTGGGGTCATGACTGCATAGAAGGGAGGGGGACCATCAGGTTCACCGTTGTGCCCTGACCAGGGGCCGACTCGATGGAAATTTGGCCACCGAGCATTTCGGCCCGTTCGTACAGGTTGAGCAGACCGATGCTACCTCGTGTGGCATAAGAGATTTCCACTTCTTCTACGTTAAAGCCTTGACCATCATCCTGAATGGTGGTCAAGAGTTCCATCCGTTTGTGAGTGACTGTTAGCCAGATGTTGTCGGCCTTGGCGTGCTTTTTGATGTTACTGAGCGCTTCCCGCACGATGGCGAACACAATGTCCTCGACCCTGTGCGGCAGGCGCTCTTCCAGCCCTTCTACTTGAAGGTGAATGGATACATTCTCCGTTTTACGCAATTGCTTGACATAATGCTCCAGGGCAGCTTTCAGCCCTTCGGTTTCAAGGACGAGGGGCCGAAGCTCGAACATGGTGGTGCGAGCCTGGTGCATGGCTTTGGTGGCTTTTTCTTTCAGTTGGAGCAGTTCCGCCTCGACCTTTGAAGGCTCCCTGTACATTAGTTTCTGGATGAACTCGATATCCATGATGATGCTGGCCAGGGTTTGGGCTGGGCCATCGTGGAAATCGCGGGCCAGCTTTTTGTGGACCTCTTCCTCAACGCTCAACATTCTGTCTCTCTCCTCTCGTATTCTTGAGTAGAGGCGAGCGTTGACGATGGCGATGGCCGCTTGACCAGCCAGGGCGCTCAAGGTATCGAGGTCCTGTTCATCGAACTTTTCTCCTGATCTCTTGTTCAGGATCTCGATGACGCCAATCATCTCCCCTTTGGTCGTGAGGGGTACGCCGATAAGGGAGCTGGTTTGATAGCCCAGGCTCTCATCAATGCCGCTGAAAAAGCGCGCGTCCCGCGATACATCCTCGACAATGATGGGCTGGCGATGGGTGAAAATCCAACCAGCGATGCCTTGATCGGCGGGCATGCGGCGTTGTTCCAGGGTCTCTCCTTCGCCTTCACCGCCTTCGGTTACGGCAAAGACCAGGCTGTTGTCGGTTGGGTCCCAGATCAGCAACGAGCCCGTAGAGGCATCCAGCACCTCGACCGCGGCGTGGACGATTTTACTGAGCAGGCGATTCAGATCCAACTCTGAGGTCAGGGTACACGATATGTCCTGAAGAGCCATCAGGGCATTGATCCGTCTCTGGCTAGATTCTCTCGTCTGGGAACCGTTCTGAACGGCCATTGCTGGGCCGAATCTCCTGAATGTGTTAGATAACATCATTTTACCACTTTTGTCTCTGTTTGACAACCCAGAAGTTTTGCACTTTTTACTCACCACCGGACACTTTCCATGATGACGGGCTCAGAAACCCGGTTTTTGACCAAAAAACCGGGTTTCTCCATGCGAGCGATCTGCAAAACTATTCGCTCTTCACCAGAGTTGTGGTATAATAGTGTCAGTTATCTTTGAGCGTTGGGGGAGCAATGGTTAGAGATGCGGGCAATATCTTGAGGCGCAGCAGCGCCGCACCGGATACTCAGGTTGTGAACAATTACCCTGACTGCTATCCGACCGAGGACTGGCAGGCCCGTTATTGGACGGTCACTGCAGAAGGTGATTTGCAGGAAAGGGTGATGACGGTCCAACTGCCCCGAGGTTGTGCCGCGGCCTGCCTGGAGGTAAAAGTCGGCCAGAATGGCTGTGTGCACAGGGTCAGACGTTGGGGCTTTGCCTGCTACGTTTCCCTGCTGGAGGAAATTGGCTTCGATCCGGCCCAGCTCCTGCCCCACGACCGGGAGAGGTTCCCAGGCGGAGACGATCAGGAGCTCTTGCAAGTGGTGATCGGCGTCACCCACTTTGACTTGCCTGGTCACTTTATCATTGCCAGCCAGGAACATCCCTTCTTGCTGTTTGATTGTGGGGGAGCTTTGAAAGGCAGCTATACCAGGTGGTATACCTATTTGGGGGCCCTGGCCTACCTGGCCTCCGATGGTCGGGTGAAGGCCGGTTTCCAGCGGTTGTGGGGGGAAAACGAGGGACTGTATCGAGAAGCGGTAGGGTTTCTGAGAGGAGCGTTACGTGGGGAAGAGAGAGAATGAATTAGCAAACCCGCTTTTCACCGCTCCGGGTGCACTTGTACTACCCCTTCGTTGCCCCAGGGGCCTGCCTGGCTTCCAGGTACTCGCGTAACATCCCCAGTGCTGCCTCGGCGGACTGCTCTTTGTTGGCCGACCGGTCTCCTTGCCAGAGGTATCTCTCGCACCGTTCCAGGTCCTTAGCGGCGAGGGCAATGTAGGTGAGGCCGACGGGTTTCTCTGGCGTGCCTCCGCTGGGTCCAGCGATGCCTGTGACGGCCAGGGCTACGTCGGTTTGGAGGCGGCGGCGGACTCTCCGCGCCATCTCCCGCGCTGTTTCTTCGCTGACAGCACCGTGTTCCTGGAGCATTCGGTGGCTTACACCCAGCATCCGTTCTTTGGCTTCGTTGGCATAAGATACCACACCGCCGATGAAGTAGGACGAACTGCCCGGCACGTTTGTCAGGCGATGAGCGACGAGTCCACCGGTACAAGACTCGGCCAGGGCAATAGTCTGTTTCTGCTCCGTCAGCAGTCGTCCGACGACCTTTTCCAAAGGTTCTGTGCTCATTGGATCGCTCCTCCTGCCTGCTTTACAAGCTGGGCAAAATGCGATAAAATGTGATGCTGCCTTTGTTAAATGCGATTATAAGAAAAAAACAGTGAAACGTCAAAAAGTGGGATGGGCAATGGATGGTAGACGAGTCATCAGCTTTTACGTCAATGACGAGTTCCGCAAAGTCGAGGTGGGGCGCAAGACCACCCTCCTCCAGGTGCTGCGCGACGAACTCTATCTGACGGGCACCAAGAACGGCTGCGGCCAGGGTCAATGTGGGGCTTGCACAGTCATTGTGGATGGCGAGGCCGTGCGCTCCTGTGTCTACCTGGCCCACCGGGCCGACGGCAAACGGGTGGAGACCATCGAGGGCCTGGCCAGAGACGGCCAGCTACATCCCCTGCAGCAGGCCTTCATCGAGCAGGGAGCCATCCAGTGCGGCTTCTGTACGCCGGGCATGATCATGGCGGCCAAAGCCCTCCTGGATGTCAAGCCCAAGCCCACGAGGGCGGACATCTACCAGGCCCTGGAGCAGAACCTGTGCCGCTGCACGGGTTACGCCAGGATCATTGAGGCGGTCCTGGCAGCCAGTGGCCAGCGGCCAGAGGCTGGTGAAGCCCGCCCGCCCAAGGCATTTCGGGCTGTGGGGCGTCCGCTCCCTCGACCAGATGCTCGGGCCAAAGCCACCGGTGAGGCGGTCTTTGCCGCCGACCTCTACCTTGAGGGGATGTTGCACGGCAAGGTGTTGCGCAGCCGCCACGCCCACGCCCGGGTGCTGCGGGTAGATCCTTCCAAAGCCAGGGCCCTGCCGGGGGTCGTGGCCGTGCTGACCGCTGCCGATGTGCCCGGAGCCAGGAACCACGGCCTCCTGCGCAACGACTGGCCTGTGTTGGCCTACGACAAGGTGCGCTACGTGGGGGACGCCGTCGCTCTGGTGGCGGCCGAAACCGAGGAAATCGCTCAAGCCGCCCTGCAGCTCATCGAGGTGGATTACGAGCCCCGGCCGGTGGTGGCCTCGGCTGAGGCGGCTCTGGCCGAAGACGCGCCCTTGGTCCACGAAGGGGGCAATGTGCTCAAGCACCTGACCTTCCAACGGGGTGACGTGGAAGCGGCCTTTGCCCAGGCTGACATCGTCGTCGAGAACGAATATCGCACCCCGGCCGGGGACCACTCTTTTCTGGAGCCGGAGGCTGGTGTGGCCACCGTTGACGGCGAGGGCAACGTCACTGTCTACGCCGGTTCGCAGATCCCCTTTGATGACCAGCGCCAGATCGCGGCCAGTCTGGACCTGCCCCGCGAAAAGGTGCGCGTCGTCCAGACCCAGGTGGGGGGAGCTTTTGGGGGCAAAGAGGACATCCACACCCAGATTCACGTGGCCCTCCTGGCCCAGGCTACGGGGCGGCCGGTCAAGCTGGTCTTTACCCGGCAAGAGTCCATGGTCGTCCACCCCAAGCGCCACGCCACGGTCATCCGGCTGAAGACGGGAGCCACCAAAGCAGGCAAGTTGCTGGCGGTTCAGGCCCACATCGTCGGCGACACGGGGGCCTACGCCTCGCTGGGCGAGCCCGTCATGACCCGTACTGCAACCCACGCCAGCGGCCCCTACGAGGTGCCCAACTTTCAGGTGGACTGCTACGCCGTGCACACCAACAACCCACCGGCGGGGGCCTACCGGGGTTTTGGGGTGCCGCAGGCGACCTTTGCCTCCGAGACTCAGATGGACATCCTGGCCGAGAAACTGGGGATGTCGCCCTTTGAGCTGCGTCGGATCAATGCTCTCAGAGTGGGAGCGACAACGGCCACCGGTCAGACTCTGCGCGAGAGCGTGGGGTTGCTGGAGTGCCTGGAGCGAGTGGAAGAAGAGGTAAAGGCGGCTGAGGCGGCTGAGGGGTCTGAAAGGGCCCCCTCCAGAGCTTGGGGGTTGGCCTGCGCCTACAAAAACGTTGGCCTGGGAGGGGGCCTGGCCGACAGTGCCGGGGCGGCGGTAGAACTGCTGGACGACGGGCGGGCCGTTGTGCGGGCTGGGGCAGCCGAGGTGGGGCAGGGGTTGGTGGGCGTGCTGACCCAAATGGTGGTTGAGGAGTTGGGGGTGGGCTATGACAAGGTCAAAGTGATCCTGGGCGACACGGGGCAGTGTCTGGATGGAGGCCCCACCACCGCCTCCCGCCAGACCTATGTCACCGGCAACGCCGTCCGCTACGCCGCCCGCCAGGTGCGCCAGGCCCTGGCCAGCGCCGCCGCCGAAGAGTTGGACGCGGCCCCCGACGCCTTGCTCTTCCAAGAGGAAAGAGTCTCCCGACCTGACGGGCGTTCCATCTCTCTGGGGGAAGCCATCGCCCTGGCCAGACGGGAGGGCCGTTCCCTGGATGCCTCTCATGTCTATACCCCTCCCAGGACGGTGTCCCTGGAGGAAGAAGGCGACAAGCACTTTGCCTATGGCTATGCAGCCCAGGCCGCTCAGATAGAAGTTGACATAACGAATGGCGAGGTCAAAGTGTTGAGGGTCATCGCTGCCCATGATGTGGGCCGGGCCATCAACCCCATGGCCGTAGCAGGTCAACTGGAGGGTGGGGTGATGATGGGCCTGGGGTACGCCCTGACCGAGGAGTTCAAGGTGGAGGAGGGCCGGGTGCTTTCCGATTCCTTTGTCAAATACAAGTTGCCCCGCATCCGTCAGTCCCCAGAGATCGTGCCCATCATCGTTGAGCACGAGGCGGCCGACGGCCCTTATGGGGCCAAGGGAGTGGGGGAGATCACTTCTATACCCACAACGGCGGCCATCACCAACGCCATCTATGCTGCCTGTGGTGCGCGGATCTTTTCCCTGCCCGCCACGCCGGAAAGGGTACTGGCCGCTCTGGCAAAGGAAAGCGTAGGTTCAGTTGAGAAAGGATAGAACCGAGATGTGGCGAAAATACTTGTTTCCAGCGACAGTGCAGGAAGCATTAGAGATGTTGATTGCTCATCCTGGTGAGTCCCAGATCATCGCCGGCGGCACCGATCTGGTGTTGCAGAGCAAGCGCGGCCAGTGCCCCGCCACGGTGATCGTGGATATCACCCATGTGCCTGGCCTGGATTTCATCGTCGAGCGCGATGGTTTCATCTTTATCGGCTGCCAGGTAACCCACGCACAGATCGCTGCCTCGCCTCTCATCTGTCATAAAGCAGAGGTGCTGGCGTTGGCCTGCGGGAGCGTGGGCGGGCCAGCGACGCGCAGCGTGGGCACGCTGGTGGGCAACGTCGTCAACGCCCTGCCCGCTGCCGATGGCGCGATAGCCCTCTTTGCCTTGGAGGCCGAGGTGGAGGTGGCCGATGGGAGCGGACGGCGCTGGATGCCGATTGCTGAGCTGTACGCCGGTGTGGGGCAGTGCGTGCTTGACCCCTGCGCGCAAATGGTGACCACCATCCGCTTTCGCCCCCTTGAGCGTGGTCAGGCCAGTGCCTACCAGCGGCTGGCCAACCGCAAAGCGCTGGCTTTGCCTACCCTGGCCGTAGGCGCAGTGGTGGGAGTGCAGGATGGGGTTTGCGATGGGGTGCGCGTCTCGGTGGGACCAGTCGCCCCGACCCCGTTCCGCGCGCGCCAGGCCGAGGCTGCGCTGGTGGGACAGCCGCCGACGGCAGAGGCCATCGCTCGCGCGGCCGAGCTTGCCGGGCAGGCTGCCCAGCCCCGCGACAGCCTGCTGCGCGGATCGCGCGACTATCGCCAGGCGATGGTAGGGGTGCTCGTGCGCCGCGCCCTCACAGAGGCTGTAGCGAAAGCAAAGGAGAGGTAAGAAATGCCGACATTGGAAATGACCCTGAACGGCAAGCCGGTCTCGGTAGAGATCGAGCCTGGTGACCTGCTGGCCGACGTGCTCCGCGACAGGCTGGGCCTCATTGGCACCAAGGTCGCCTGCGGCGAAGGAGAGTGCGGTGCCTGCACTGTGCTGGTAGATGGGGAGACGGTGACTTCGTGCATCTACCCGGCGATGAAGGTCCGCGGACGCCAGGTGCTCACCATCGAAGGGCTGTCTGAGGGCAGGGAGCTTGATCCCATCCAGATGGCCTTTGCTGCCCACGCGGCAGCCCAGTGCGGCTACTGTACGCCGGGGTTCATCATGGCGGCCAAGGCGCTCCTGGACGAGAATCCCCATCCCACCCGCGAGGAGATCAAGCGGGCGATTGCGGGCAACCTATGCCGTTGCACGGGGTATTATCAGATTATAGATGCCATTGAGGATGCAGCGGAGCAGATGCGAAGGGAGGGCTAGCTGATGAGGCACAGAATCGTTGGCGAAGGCGTGCAGCGCCTGGACATTTACCAAAAAGTGCAGGGGGCCCGCAAGTATCCGCAAGATTTTAACATGGAGGGCCAGCTCTACGCCAGGGTGGTGTGGAGCGCGCACCCGCACGCGATGGTGAAAAGGATTGACATCGCTGCCGCTGAGGCTGCGCCCGGCGTGGTGAAGGTGCTCACTTACAAGGATGTGCCGGTCAACGAGTACGGCATCAACATCCACGACCAGCACGTCCTGGCCGCGGAGGGTGGCAAGGTGCGCTGGGTGGGTGACCGCATCGCCATCGTCGTGGCCGAGACCCACGCCCAAGCCGAGCGGGCAGCCGAGTTGGTGCAGGTCGAGTACGAGTTGCTGCCGGTAGTCACAGATCCGCGGCAAGCGATGCGGCCCGAGGCCCCACTGGTGCATGAGGATCACGAGAACAACGTTCTTCACCACATCTCCATCCGCAGGGGCGACGTGGAACAGGGCTTTGCCCAGGCCGACGTGATCGTGGAGAGTGATTACACCACTCATTTCGTCGAGCACGCCTATATGCAGCCCGACGCCGCGCTGGGTTACATAGACGAGCAGGGCCGGGTGACGGTGATCTCTTCCTGCCAGTGGCCCCACGACGACCTGCATCAGATTGCCCGCATGCTGAACCTGCCGGAGGACAGCTTGCGCGAGATCGTGCCCAGTGTGGGCGGGGCCTTTGGCGGCCGCGAGGACATGTACATTCAGCATTTGGCTGCGCTGTGCGCCTTTGTCCTGCGCCGTCCAGTGAAAATCATCTTCGACCGCGAGGAGGTCACCCAACGCACCGGCAAGCGCCATCCCTTTTACATGCGCTACCGCACCGGGGCCACCCGCGATGGCCGCCTCGTCGCGGCCGAGGTGGAGCTCATCAGCGATGCCGGTGCCTATGCCTCCACCAGCATCCCGGTGCTGAACAATGCTGTCACCTTTGCCGTCGGGCCGTACAAGGTGCCCAATGCCCGCGTTGCTGCTTACACCGTACACACCAACAACGCGGTGACGATGGCCATGCGCGGCTTCGGGGCTACCCAGCCGCCCATGGGCTACGAATCCCAGATGGACAAGCTGGCCCAGGCGTTGGGGATGGACCCGGTGGAGCTACGTATGAAAAACCTGTTGGAACCGGGCGACGTGGCCGTGACGGGGAATGTGATGACCGGGGAGACAGGAGTGAGGGAGACGCTGCACCAGGCTGCGTTGGCCGCTGGCTGGCGAGAGGAGAGCGATCATTGGATCAAGCCCGACATCGGGGTACCGTCTGCGCCCCACAAACGGCGTGGCATTGGGGTGGCAGTGGCCTACAAGAACGTGGGCTTTAGCCTGGGCTTTGACGACAGATCGAGCGCCCACGTAGAGCTGACGCTGGCCGAATCCGGCGAGATCGCACGGGCGCTGGTCAAGATCGCCTCCGTCGAGGTGGGGCAGGGGGTGCTGACCGCCCTGGCCCAGATCGCCGCCGACACCCTGGGCGTGGACCTGGGCAGAGTGCGGATGGCCTATGTGGACACGGCCAACGTGCCAGATGCTGGCTCCAGCTCTGCCTCACGGCACGTGTTCATGTCTGGCGGTGCTGTGCACCGAGCGTGCCAGGCGGCGAAGGAGAAATGGGAGGCTGTCTTGCGTGCGGAAAGCGGTGAGACCCACATCGAGGCAAAGTACACCTTCCGGGGGCGCAGCGTACGGGCCACCACGCCGTTTGCTCCCGAGACCGGCCAGTGTGAACCGCACATCAGCTACAGTTATGCCACGCAAATCGCGCTGGTAGAGGTAGATACCGAAACTGGCGAGACGGACATCCTCCGTTTTTGGGCTGCTGCCGACGCGGGCAAGGTGGTCAACCCACCGCTGTACTTTGGCCAGCAGGCGGGTGGGGTGCACATGGGGGTGGGCTACGCCCTCACCGAGAACTATATCCAGCAGGATGGCCGTCCCCACACGCGACGCTTCAGCGAGTACCACATCCCCACCGTGCTGGATATGCCGCAGGAGTTCCAGTCCATCGCTGTGGAGAGCGCGCCCGACCCCAACGGCCCCTTTGGCGCTACCGGCCTGGGCGAGACGCCCACCCTGCCCACTGCGCCGGCCATCACCAATGCCATCCATGATGCGATCGGGGTGTGGATTGACGACCTGCCAGCCAACGCCGAGCGCGTGTGGCGCGCGCTGCAGGGACATAAGTCGGATGCTTGGGCGAACAAAGGTTAAATAAAAAAACCGCCTCTATTATTATTTCACTACAGAGGCGGCTAGTTGTAAAGGGAGCGTTTGACCGGCAAGGGAACTGGCCTCACGGGCGGACTAGCTCCATCCAACCATTGGGAAAGTCCACGCACAACCGGTAAGGTAACAGAAAGTTGACACCCAGCACGCCGTCTACCCGGTAGGGGAAAGGACGGGCGGTAAAGACCACTTCCAGATGCTCTCGCTCCTGGCCGAAGACACGCAGGCGAGGCACATCAACGATGCCCTCGATCACTGGCCCTCCCATCGTTTCCACCCGACGCTGTTCCCTGGGCTGGCTCAGGTCTATCTCCACTTGCGCCAGTACTGCGGCCCGGGTGGTAGTCATCGAAGCGCCAGTGTCCAACAGCAGGACGACGTTTTTCATTCTCCCACCCGGTCCGAAGAGACGTCCTGCGACCAGGATGACCCCTTGTTCTACACCGATGAGTGGGTAACGATCAGCCAAGGCAGAACCTCACTTCCTTCGGGCACGATGGGGCCAGAGTAAAACGTTGCGGAGTACTGTACCTCGGTCTGCAAGGCGATCTCGTCCACCACCTGCCTGTCCGGGTGATGAGCTATCAGAATGCCCTTGGTAGGCCATTCGTACTCGTCTACCTCAACTACCTCAAAGAAAATCCACTCACCGGGATATTGGGCGAACATCTCTTCAATTGTTTGAATCACTCTCTCTGTTATTTCAACCATCCATTTCCCCCTTCACCACAACTCTTGACTCTCTCCCCTGAAAACCCACCAACGGTTATCGTCGGCTGTGTTCTATTTTATTGCAGAGACACTTGATTGTCTAATCTGCCCCCTCCTTTTCTCCTTTCCCCTTTTTGGTCCCTTTGACCACGGGCAGATCGCTGATGGTCTCTACCAGGTCCACGCCGGTCAGGGCCTCGACGGTGGCCGGTACCTGGGCGATGATGTTGGCCACGTCTTGGGTGATCCTGGAGGCCCCGGCCCCTCCATCGCCGCCAGCGTTAATGATCACGATGCGCTCGGTCTTGGCCAGGGGCTCGGCGATGGCGGCGGCCACCTTGGGCAGGCTGTCAATCAACTGCTGGATGATGGCCGCCTGGTTGTACTCTTGCCAGGCTTCGGCCTTTTTGCTCATGGCCTCGGCCTCGGCGAACCCCTGCTGGCGGATGACCTCGGCCTGGGCCAATCCTCGGGCCTTGGTGGCGTCGGCCTCAGCCTGGCCCACTGACCGGATGGCCTCGGCCTGACCAGACGCCTCAGTCTGGGTCTGATATCTCTTGGCCTCGGCCAGGGTCTGGATGCGATACTGTTCGGCCTCGACCGGCTTGCGCACCGTGGCCTGCAGTTCCTTCTCCTTGCGCATCGCCTCCTGCTCCTGGACCTCGATTTGCTTCTTTTTGGCCACCACCTCGATCTGCACTTCCTCGGTCTTGACCTGCTGGTTGGTGATGTTCTGCTGCAACACATAGGCCAGCTCGGCCTCAGCCTGGCGGCGGTTGGTCTCGGCGTCGTAGGACGCCTTCTGCACCTTGTAATTCTTGTCCGCCTCGGCGATCTTGGTCTCAGCCTGGAATTTGGCCGTCTGCCCTTCCTGGTTAGCCTCGGCCGATTTGATGGTCGAATCGCGGGCGGCCATGGCCTGGCCGATGGTGGCGTCGCGCTTGACGTTGGCGATGTCGGTCTGTCCCAGCGCTTCCAGGTAGCCCTGGTCGTCACGGATGTCCTTGACCACGAAACTATCAATGCGCAATCCCATGTTGGCCATGTCACTACCCGAAACCCCCTGCACCTCCTGGGCGAAGGCATCCCGGTCGCGGTAGATCTCCTCGTAGGTCAACATGCCCACGATAGCCCGCAGGTGTCCGGCCAGGGTCTCGTGGGCCACATTCATGATCTCTTCGGTCGTTTTGTTGAGGAACCGTTCGGCGGCGGTGTTGATGGACACCTCGTCGCTGCCGACCTTGATCTGGGCCACCCCGTCCACGGTGACCATCACTCCTTGCCTGGTCGGCACATCGCGGGTGACCACGTCAATGGTCATGATCTCCAGAGAAAGGGCATCCACCCGCTCAATGACCGGCCAGATAAAGGTGCCACCACCGGTGACCACGCGCACACTGGGCCTCCCTGGGCCACGTCTCCGCCCGGAGATGACCAGCACCTGGTTAGGGCCTACTTTCTTGTAGCGGCTGGCGTACACAAAAGCCAGCACCAGCAGCACGAAGAACAGCCCAAAGATAGCGAATACGACAACGCCTCCAACTAAACCTGTCATTTCTGCCTCCTTGTGTTTTTAGAATGTTATCCTTACCTCAGGCTTCGCCTGGGGCTCCAGAATCTGGTTGAGGGCGGACCACTGCTGCCGATCCTGTGAAACTCTGGATGGAGACAGGCGTGCCCTTGGCAACGGGCACCCCACCGGCGGAGCGAGCCGAGGCGGTGACACGCCTCCCCTGGGCCACAAAAGCGATCTGGCCTACACCGTCGGCCGGGATGGGGGTAATGACCTCCGCCGTGAGGCCGATGATATCCCGGGCCCTGACTTCGCTGGAGCCCTGGGGGGCGATGAGAAAGTAGCCGAAAGCAAAGTGGGCGATGATGGCCACAACCAATCCACCGCCGGCCGCCCACAGCAGGCTGAACTTGTCGGAAACATTGAACAAATAGACGGCCAGGAGTCCAAAGGACCCGAAAGCAGTGACGAAACTGGCGATGGTAATGGGGCTGAGGGAAGGCACACCGACATCGCCGTGATCAAAGGAAGGAGCATGGTCGAGATCGAGGTGAACGGGCACCTCGGGCAAGTGGTGCCCGCCAATGTCCAACTCGCCAATATCAATGTCGAGACCGGGTACATCTATATCGTGCAGTCCCCCCGTGATGAGGATGATCAAGGCATAGATGACCCCTATCCCCAACAGCGCAAAATAGATACAGTTCAACGTGCTGAAGCCAACCAGTTCGCCCATAGTGCACCTCCTTCACAGGCTGGTGAGCGCTGAATCGGTCCCTACGCCCTATTATACCATGATTGCAGCCAAGATTCAATAAAGAGATTGACAGGAGACGCATTACGTGTTATGCTATAAGCAGAGGCATACTGAATTCGATCTTTTATGGATTCGGGCGCCGGTTGTAAGAAGATAGAGATGATTGATTTACTGACCAGAGCGATAAGGACTTGTCTAACTGGAAGAGGTTCTGAGTATGTGTTCAGGGCACATAACACTCCTGCGCTTCAGGACGTTTATAAGGCCAGCCTGTATATTCATATCCCGTTTTGCAAGAATCTGTGCCCCTATTGCCCTTACAATAAGGTAGAATACGATGACAAACTCGTAGGGCCGTATATCAGTGCACTACTCAACGAGATCGACATGTATCACACTCTGTATGGCAGCATAGAGATTCCTTCTATCTATATCGGAGGGGGAACGCCTACACTGTTGACGGATGAGCTTGAAATCGTATTTGAGCGGCTAGCAGAACGATTTCAGATTGCAGGGGACATCTGTATAGAGACAAGCCCTGATGACCTGGATGCAGGCAAGGTAGACAAGCTACAGAAGTACCAGGTTGGCCTGATAAGCATTGGCGTGCAAAGCTTTCAGGACAGATGGTTACGTTTGATTGGAAGGAGACACCGGGCCTCTATACTGGGTGATGTCATTAGAATGCTCGTTGATGGGGATTTCAAGTCGATCAACGTTGACCTGATGTTCGCCTTACCCGGCCAGACAATAGATGATGTACATTTCGACTTGCAAACAGCCATTGACAGCGGAGTCAATCAGGTGACAACCTATCCGCTGTTCACTTTTCCATATTCCACCGTGGGGCAGTATCTGAGACTGAAAAAAGTTAGTATGCCCAGGCTGGGAGCCAGACGCAGATTGTACAAGTATATACATCAATACCTGCTCGAAAATGGGTTCAGCAGGGTCTCTGTATGGGGATTCAAGAAAGGAAATGTGCCGAGATGCTCATCAGTGACAAGGGACAACTACATTGGTCTGGGGCCTGGGGCTGGTTCTCACATGGCTGATGGGTACTACCTCAACACCTTTTCCGTCAGTGAATACACAAAGCGATGCCTTGCCAGCGAGTTTCCTATTGCGCTCCATATGCCTTTCAATGAGACAATGCAATACTATTTCTGGCTCTACTGGCGACTATACGACACATACATCCCCAAAGAAGGCCTTTGTGAAATGCCTCCGGAGATCAGTAAGAAAATGTACACCCTGTTAAGGCTATTAAGAGTGCCAGGCTTTCTCATCGAAAATGACAGCAGTTTTCAGCTTGACGAGAAAGGAGCTTTCTGGGTACACCTGGCGCAGAACTATTTCTCACTCAGGTACATCAACACGATCTGGTCTGTTGCGATGAAAGAACCGTATCCCGAAGAGATTAGTTTTTAGCGTCGGCCTCGTTATAAAGCAAAATCAGCCTGAAATGGCTAAAATCGCATTGAAACAAAGGAGGAATGAAAATGAGTGACTATCTGATGCGTGACGATGCGCCTCTCAGCGATGAGGAATGGGCCAGGTTAGACGAACTGGTGGTGGGTGCGGCTCGCAAATTGCTGGTGGGCCGGCGCTTCATCCACCTCACCGGGCCGTTGGGCATAGGCGTCCAGACCGTGCCTCTGCCAACCGTCAGCGGCGGCGAAGCCTGTCTGCACGACGAGGAGGGCTGCGCCTGCGAGGCTGGCGAGTGCGAGGTGATCCAGGTGACCGGGCACAGGTTCCTGTCCCTGCCCCTCATTCACCAGGATTTCCGTCTCTCGTGGCGCGACATCGAGGC
>Ga0180437_10002263_pt1 | contig 31161 bp, 18 predicted proteins | sample SS_ome_4_FD_132410 | JGI IMG/M metagenome (GOLD analysis project Ga0180437, IMG submission 132410) | Hypersaline lake sediment archaeal communities from the Salton Sea, California, USA - SS_3_D_1 metaG | ecosystem: Environmental > Aquatic > Non-marine Saline and Alkaline > Hypersaline >... | reverse complement strand
GGCGGCGGGGAGCGACAACGGTCGAGAACGTCCGCTCGGGTCCGGGCGGGCTGACGGCCCAACCGGGGAAGGTCGGCTCGATCGTGTGGACCATGAAGAGCCCGTACGTATTCGTCGGCGGACGGATCGAGGCCGAGGGCGACGGTGCGCGTTTCTCCATACGTCAGGGCGGCAAGCCCTGGAAGGAAGTGCCCCCGGGCAATCTGGACAGGTTCTTCCCCATCGTGGGCCCGCCGCAGTACGCGTATCAGGTGAAGTGCGAGCTGGGCGGCGGGGCGTCGCTGAAGAAGGTGGCGATCCTCAATGACGTGCAGATGGCGCCCATGGCGCTGCCGGAGATGGCGGTGGGCGAGAACCGCTTCACCTACAGCGACGAGACGAAGGGCACGCGGCGGGTCCGCATCACGCACGAATGGGTGGAGCGTTCGGCGAGCAGGCCGCCGGCGGCCCCGGCGGCGGTCTATCCGCCGGACGGAGGCGAGTCGGACGGGACGGACATCGTGTTCAAGTGGACCGTTCCCGAGGACGGTGACGGAGATGGGATGAGCGACTATCAGTTCGAGCTGTCGAGGCGGCCGGATGTGAAGCTCCCCCTGTCGATGAGCTTCTACAAGCTGATCTCGCGCACGTTGGACGCATCGAGAACGTGGGCGAAGGAGGGATGGACGTTCTCGAAGGTCAAGCCCCAGTACACGCTGCGCGAGCCGGGCCTGCTGACGCCGGACACCAGGTACTACTGGCACGTGCGGGCGAGGGACGCGAAGGGCGTGTGGGGGCCGTGGAGCAAGGCCTTCAGCTTCACCGCACGGGGAGCGGCATGTCCGCTGGGCGTGAAGGTGGACTGGGACGAGGCGAAGGGCGTGGGGACCTTGAGGTGGAAGGCGAACCCGGTGGGGCGCCGGCCCGCGAAATACAGGGCCTACGGGAGCGACGAGAGAGGGTTCACCGTGATGGACAAGCCCCGCCAACTCTCCCTCGGGGTCTCCGCCAAGGCCGAGATGGCGGCGTGGAACCCGTGGGCGCCCCCGAACTTCATCGCGGAAACCACCGACACGCGGATGGTGGTCATGGGCCCGGGCGCCGGCCCGGCGGGCAACAAGACCTACTACCGGGTCGTCGCCGTGGACAACAGAGGCAAGCGCAGCGGGCCTTCGGACTATGCCGTCGGCCCTCGACCCGTCATCTACAGCAAGCCCGTCGTGACGGCGAAGGTGGGCCGCCCCTACAAGTACAAGGTGGCGGTCAATCGCTCGTTGGGGGACCTCACGGCGCGGATGCGAGGCGGCAACCAGGTGACCGGCTACTTCGACGTCGAGAAGCCCACCTTCGCCCTCGCGCGGGGCCCGGCGTGGCTTGAGATCGACGAGGCCACTGGCGTTCTCTCCGGCGCCCCGGAGGCGGCGGGCAGGGCCGAGGTGACGATCACGGCCACCATTGACCGCCAAGTGCGGCTGCTCGACGAGAAGGCGCTCGTGTGGGGCAGGGAGAAGGTCCTTTCCGCAACGACCAAACGGATCGGCAGCGCGACCCAATCGTACGTCATTGACGTGCAGGAGTGAACAGAGCCGGCCTCGGGAACAAGTTATCGGCCGATCTCATAGCCGGCCGTCGGGCAGTCAGCCGCTGAACTCTTGCCTCGACAGACCCGAGGAGTCCGATCACCCCTGCGGGCATTCCCAACGGCGAGATCTCACGCCGCCTCAAGGCTGCATGTCCAGGCCGGCATCCGCGATCCACTTGGCCACATCGCAGTGACGAGCGACCCGGGACTCGACGGTGCGGTCGTCTACTCGCCTGACGCCGGGCCTGTGCGCAGCGGCTTCGGCCTTCCGGGGCGTTGCCATCCTGACCGTCACAGTCATCGGGAGCGTGGGACGGAACGGCCCACATTCGCCGGCCCTGAGGCGGGCGATGGCCTGGGCCACTTTCTCCGCGGTCAGGTGTCGTGCCGACGCCGCGTCCGGCCCGTCGCATCTGTCGGGGTCTGTGGCTCGCTTGACGCAGGCGGTGACGATGCCGGGGAACATCCCCTCGGCCTCACGGCATGCGGCCCCATCGCCTTGCGCGAGGATCACGGGTATGCCCCAGTGCCCGGCGAAGCAGGCTTCGATTCCCATCTCCCCGACACTCTGTCCGTTGATCCTGAAGTCCTCCCAATCGAGTGTCCAAGTGTGAGGCAGGAAAGCACCGGCCGTGCCGGCCCTTGCATGGTGACCCGGCAGCATCAGGCCGTCGACGGTTTCGTCGAGCCCCGGCATCCAGCGGAGCTTGCCGTTCTGGATGCCGCGGCTCTTGATGACGTACGTGACCCGGGGGTCTGAGAGCATCTCGCTGAGGCGGATGTTCCCCCCGCCGTGATGAGTGTCGCAGACGATCAACTCGTCCACGCCGACATCCAATGCGGCGCCAACGGCTGAGTTGATGTCAGCCATCAGGAGCCTGCGCCCCTCTTCGGCGACCTTCGCCCGGGCCCGCGGTTCCCAGAACCACACCTGCTCCCGCGTGAAGATGCCGCTGACGCCCTCCATGTCCCAGTGCATGAAGATCCTCAATGGCCCGATCCTCTCTCCGTGTCCGACGGCGCAGCGATCACGGCGCGACCGTGGCTTTGACGGGGCCTCCGATAGCGGCTGTGAACGGCTGGTTGGCCTTGGGCCGCTCACGCCTCTGGTGTCGAGGAAGATGCCGGCCGCAGCGTAGGCGAGATGGAGAGAAGGATCAACTGCCATCCTGTCTGCCTGTGGGAAAGCTCAGTCCGGGCCGCGTTCAGGGCCGTTTGAGCATAATGAGGGTGCCGATGGCGCCGATGCCCCGCGACTTCTGACAAGGAGCGATCGATGGCCGGCTTCGCACTTTCGGGGATACTGGCCGGCGTCCTGGCGTCCCTGGCCGGCGTTGCGGCCGCTGCCGGCCCCGCTGCCTCGCCGGCGGCTGTTGAGCCCCGGTCCATAGCGCTGGAACTGGCCGAGAACGTCAACGTCACACTTGTGCCGATCCCGGCAGGCGAGTTCGACATGGGCTCTCCCGAAGGGGAGAAGGAACGCCAGCCCGCCGAGCAGCCCGTGCATCGCGTGAGGATCTCCCAGCCCTTCCACATGAGCGCGTGCGAGATCACCAACGCTCAATACCGCTGCTTCCGCGGTGGCCACCACAGCGGCACGATGGACGGGGATGACCAGCCGGCGCTATTCGTGAGCTGGTACGACGCCGACGCCTTCTGTCGATGGTTGAGCAGGAAGGCCGAGAGAAACGTCCGCCTGCCGACCGAGGCCGAGTGGGAGTACGCCTGCCGGGCCGGCACGAAGACCCGCTTCTCCAGCGGCGACCGGGCCGGGCAGAAAGACTCGCCCGACCTGGCCCCCGTCGGGTGGTTCGGCGGCAATAGCCGCCGCGCCAGCAAGCCGGTCGGCAAGCTGCCCGCCAACGCATTCGGATTGCACGACATGCACGGCAACGCCTGGGAGTGGTGCGCCGACTGGTACGCCTCAGACTACTACCGGGCCAGCCCGACGTCCGACCCCCCGGGGCCGGCCGAGGGGCGGGCGAAGGTCCTGCGCGGCGGATGCTACCTGTTCTGGACGACGTATTACTGCCGCTCCGCCGCACGCTACGCCTGTCGGCCTGACGCACGCGAGAGCGTCGCCGGGTTCCGCATTGTGGTGGAGGACGGGCCGTACAAGCCTCGTCCACCCGCCGCCGCGGCGCTGTCTCGTTGGCCGGCGGTGCGACGGATCGCACCGCCCTTCCGGCCGGCCGACGACAGGGAGGCCCGGGTCGCCCGAGCTTTTGGCGGGCCGGTGGTGACCGTCCCCAGGCCCGCCGCGGCGCCCAAGATCGACGGAGTGATGGACGATGCCGCCTGGCGACAAGCCAAGCCGATGGCCTTCCGCTTCACCAATGGGCGAGCCGCCCTGCCCGAGGCGCCGACGACGGCCAGGTTGCTCTGCGACGGCGAGATGCTGTTCGCCTTCTTCCACTGTGCCGAACCCGACATGCCCCGCCTTCGCATCGTCGGCCGGCGGCGCGACCAGCAGGTGCAGGCGGGCGATGCGGTGGGCCTGCTGCTGGACGTGGCCTGCGACCGCCGGTTCAGCAGTTGCCTGTCCGTCGCCGTCAACCCCGACGGCGTGGTCCGCGACGGCACAGGTTACGAAGACGGCTGGACGCCCCGCCGGTTGGGCACGGGTGCCAACGGCGAGGTGATCCCACAGGGCGCCGCTCTCGACCTGGGCTGGAATCCTCGGCTACAGGTCGCTGCGAAGACGCGGCGGGCCGGCTGGGACGTGGAGCTGGCCCTGCCGCTGGGCGAGTTGGGTATCCCGGCCGGCAAGGTACCCACCGTCATCGGCCTCCAGCTTCTGCGAGTCCGGCCGGAGATCGTCAGCCGCCCACGGGGCAAGCCGCGGCTGGGCCAACTCGTCCCGCACACCTGGCCGACCGACGACCCCGACCTGTTCCGCTGCGGCGAGGAGACGGGCTGGGCGGCGACCCATTCGCCGTACCCGGTCCGCCCGGCGCGGTTTGGCCAGGCGATTCTCGAGGCGGGCACCCGGCAGACGCCTGCCCCTGAGAAGCTCTTCGAGGTGATCGCCCGGGAGGACTTCGCCGACGGCACTCGAGGCCGGTTCACCAAGGGCCGGGTGGAGCCGGGCGGATTCATGGGCGGCAAGGCCGTGCGTTTCCGGGCGGCCGAAGGCGCCACGACGTTCCGCGCTCCCCGACCATTGAGGGAGTTCCGCGAGGTGCAGCTCATCTCGGCCATCCGGGGTGACGGGGGCGTGGGGGTGTACTGGCACACGTTCGGCAAGGTGTACGGCAATGAGAAGTGCTGCGCCCGCCAGGTCACCGCCCTTTGCGGCGACAGGGCGGCGGTCAACCCGTACTTCACCTACTGCGACGGGGCCGGGCGGATGGACTACTCCTCGCTGGGCCGGGCCGACCCCTACTACGCCGGCTTCACCAAGCACCTGAGCTGGTACAGCGAACCGCAGATCGGGCGGATCCAGTTCGCCGGGCCCACCCGCTGGTGCATAGCATATGTGCGGATGGACGAGCTGTTCACCCAGAACCCCCACTGCAAGGGCATCGACCCGGACGCCGACGAGATCCCCGGCTGGTTCTTCCACCCTTGCGGCCGCAGCTACGACATCCTGATCGGCGAATCGGTGATGTTCCGTGGCCGGGACACCGAGCCGCCCGACAAGGTCACTGGCGTGAAGGTCCACATCGACGGCGACCGGGCCGTCATCACGTGGAACAAGTCTGCCGACAACACGCTGACCTGCTGGTACCAGATCCAGGCCGGCCGGGGCGGCGACAAGGCGACATTCGAGGCGGCGGCGCTGAGCGCGACTGTTCCGCCCGCAGCCGTGGCCGGCAAGCAGATCACTGTTCGAGCCGTGGACTTCTTCGAGAACTTCTCCGAACCATCGAGCCCGATCGAAGTGAAGTAGCCCGATCCGGCGACGTCGCGGGCCGGGTCGTCGTCTGGGAGATCGCGAATGAAGGGAACCACTTCAGCCTGGGTCCTTGCCGCGGCGGCGACCATTGGGGCTGCGGGGGTTGCCGTTGGGGAGGCGCCGCTGGCGAGGCTGCCCGGCAGCCCGGGGCCGCACGTCGCGAAGATCAAGGCCCTTGGGCACAGGAGCTGGCTGAACCTGGGCCGGCCGGCGGCGGACCCCAGATGGGGCCCGGCCCCGGGACGCAGCTACACGCCCAAGATGGCCTTCGCGGCCGACCTGCGCGGGGCCTTCCTGGCCGGCGAGGGCGTCCATAACGCCAGCCGCAAGATCCGCGGGCGCACGTACTACAACGACGACCTGTTCTTCTACGACATCAACGCCCATCGCTGGATCTGCCTCTATCCCGGCGCGGAGATCGACAAGCTGAAGCGGACGCTGGACGACAACGGCTGGGAGGTCACCGAGGCCGGCGAGCCGACTCCCGTCCAGCAGTTGGGCCACGGCTACGAGCAGACGGCCTACATCGGACATCTGCGGAAGTTCATGTTCATCCCCGCCCACAAGCTGCTCTGGCGAAACAGCGTGGTCGGCAGGAAGCGGCTGAGTTGGCTGAAGGACCCCGCCGACCCGCACCTTCTGTCCGACCCGCGGTATTACGACGTGGCCATCGGCAAGTGGCAGCGGCAGCACGCCCGCGGCGAACCCGCCTGGGCCGAGAAGAACACCACCAACCGCGTCGAATGCGGCGCACTGGTCTACTCGGCCAAGAGCAGGCGGATCATCTTCTGCGTGGCGCACAAGAGCCTGTGGCTGTACGACTACGACAAGCAGACGTGGTCCGCCTGCAAGCCGAAGGGTCGGGGGCCCGATCGCCACGGCAGCTACGAGGGCATCCTCTGCCTGGACACCAGACGAGACCGGATCTACCTGTTCAAGGAGGTCTCGAGATACCAGAAGGCGCCCGACGCCTTCCCCATGGTCTACGACATCGGGTCAAACACCTGGCTCGACGTCGAGCCGGCCAATCAGCCGCCCGCCGACCGGCGCCGTGCCCATTCGACAGCCGCGCTGGCGAACTACGATGTGGTCAATGACGTGGTGGTCTTCTTCCAGCTCCGCGGCCGGGATCCCAAGGACCGCGGCGTCCGTGTCTACGGCCCTGCCGGCAGCGCGTGGGCAAACGAATTGACGGCCTTCCCGCCGGACTGGAACCACCGCGCCGCGTGCAACGCCTTCTACGACCCTCGTCTGAATGCGCACTTCATTCATCAGGCCGGCGACAGTCGGGCCAACGGCGTCATCTGGGTCTACCGCCACAGGCGGGCGGCGCCATCCGCCACGGCTGCGGGGAACTGAGGAGGCGCCGCACATGTGGCTGATGCTTCACGGCATTGCCCTGACGGCTGGTGGAGCACGAGACGGGAATCCCGGCTCGCGCGAACGCATCAGCGCGAGCCAGCCGGGCTCGGCTGCCTATTGCTGTCTATGCAGTAGAGGAACTTGCCGCCGCGCATGAGCGCTCTGCTCTTGGCGAACGTGTACGTCGCGCCGGACCCGACCGCCAGGGACCCGCCTCCGAGGACGGCGCCTTTCTCGCCCGGCGCGACGAAGACGGCTTGCCCGGCGTCGTTGGGGACAAGCAGTCTCTTGCCCACCAGGCAGACGCTGGGGTAGACATTCGGGCTGTCGGCACGGCCCGCTGACCGCGCACCCGGACCATCGCGACCGGAGCATCCTCTACGGGGTGGACGTGACCACGGGCGACGTGCGGTTCCGGAGGGTCCTGCCCTCGCGCGTCTCGACCGACGCCTACTGGCCGCACTGGGTGGACCCCTCCTATGAATACGAGGTCCTGAAGCGGGGCCCCGACGGCTTCGTCTGACGGTTTCGCGTGGAGATTCTGCGCACCGACGGCTGCGAGGTTGCGTTGAATCAAACGGGGCCTGCCCCGGGCGGGGCCCCGACGATCGAAGGAGTTCGGAATGCAGAGGCGAATCTCTCTCTGGGCCTGCGGCGTCTTGCTCCTGATGCACGTGACGCCGACGCACGCCACCGTCACAGAGAACCTGAACCTGGAGAACCCCCCCGCGCCGGGGGCGGTGAAGGTGGACGGGGCGGTCGGGGATTGGGACCTGTCCGGGGGCATCTTCGCCTGCGGGGACGTCGAGGGCGCCGCGAACAGCTTCGCGGTCTGGTTCGCCGCAATGTACGACAGGGACCGGCTGTATCTTCTGGCCCGATGGGTCGACCAGACGCCGATGAACAACCCGGGCAGCTCGAAGGGAGACTACGGCTTCAAGGGCGACTGCCTCCAGGTCCGCATCGTCACCGCGCCGGACGTGACAGCTCCCGCGGTGGCCCGTGCGGGGGGCAATGACAACGATGCGCCCAAGGCCCGCACAACGCACCTGACCTGCTGGCGGGACAGAGACGGTCTGGACGTCGTCCACGTTGCCTGGGGGCGGCGCCTCAACGAGGGCACCCTCGAGAACGCCAAGGACAAAGGCGCAGAGCAGGCCTTCGCCGCATGGCCGGACGGCAAGGGCTACACGCAGGAGATCGCGATCCCGTGGGCCCTGCTGACCAGGCCCGGGATGCGGATGAAGGCCGGCGACCGGCTGATGCTGACGATCGAGCCGAACTTCACTATCCCCGCGGGCGGGCGGCTGAGCATCAAGGACATCTTCAAGCCGGGCGTGCCGATCGATCGCGTCTTCACGTTCCAGGGCAACCGGTGCTGGGGCTATGCGATATTGGCGGCCAAGGGCAAGGTCGCGCCGCGACCTGTTCGCCTGGCGGACGGCCGGGAGTTCCCCGTGCGGTTTGGGAAAGGCCTGCCGGTGATCGACTGGACAGGCCTGACCACCAGCCGCATGCCGAAGGGATTCAAGCCGATTCGCTTCTCGCTTCCGGAGGACGCGTACATCAGCCTGAACCTCTTCGCCTCCGACGGCACGGTCGCCAGGCAACTGCTGACCTGCCATCGGCTGAGCAGAGGCTCTCACGAGGTGCTGTGGGACGGGCTGACGACGATGTCGATCCGCCGCCCGGGGCAGGTTCTCCCGGCCGGCGAGTACAGGTGGGAAGGCTTCTACCACACGGGCATCGGGCTGCGCCTGCGAGGCTGGGCGGGCAACAGTGGCCCGGCGCCGTGGCGGGGCTGGGGCGCCGATCACGGCAATCCGGTAACCTGCGCCGCCGACGGGAGGCAGGTGTACGTCGGCTGGAGCGGCGGAGAGGGGGACAAGCCGCTGCTGGCCTGCGATCCGGACGGCGAGATTCGGTGGAAGAACATCCGCGGAGGCATCGCCGGCGCGACGCTCGTCGCCTCCGACGGCGAGACGGTCTACGCCTTCAACCACATCGGCCAGTACGCCGTGAAGGCCGTTTACCGCCTCGATGCCAAGACGGGACAGTACAACGAATGGGCTGCGCGCAGGAGCACCGACCTGACGATGGCCCAACTGTGGGACGGCGAGAAGGACGTTCCCGACAGCCCCAGCGGCCTGGCGGCTGCCGGCGGGAAGGTCTTCGTGAGCTTCTCGGACAGAAACGCCGTGGTGGTCGTGGACGCCCGGACGGGCAAGGTTGACAAACGGCTGCCTGTCAACAAGCCCAGTGACCTGGAGGCCGACTCGGCAGAACGCGTCTTCACCGTTTCCGGCGGCACGGAAGTCGTGGTGGTGGACGTGAAGACCGGCGCCGTTGCAGCGGTCGTCCGCCCCGTGCTGAAAGGCGAGGACTGGATCTCCGCCCTGGCGGTCGACAAGTCGGGAAGCCTGTACGTCGGCATCCGGGGCGATCGGCATCACGTTCGCATCTACGGGCCGGGCGGCAAGCTCGTTCGCCGCATCGGCCGGGAGGCGGGGCGGGCGCTGATCGGGCCCTGGACGCCGGACGGCATGCTGAACGTCAGCGGGTTGGCCGTGGACGCGAAAGGGCAGCTCTGGGTGGCCGAGGACGACGGCTCGCCGCGCCGCGTGAGCGTCTGGGACACGCAGACCGGCCGGCTGCGGAGGGAGCTGTTCGGCGCGTCGTCCTACGGCGCGACCGGGGCGGCGATCAACCCGGCGGACCCACATTTGATGGTGGGTCAGGGCTGTGAGTGGCGCATCGACCCCAAGACCGGCCGCGCGACGTGTCTCGGCACGATCACGCGCGGGGGCATGAGCGCGTCGCGGTTCGGCTTCGGCGCTGACGGGCGGCTGTACCTGGCCGTGACGTCGGGCTTCCTCCACGGGGCCAAGCCCGTGCGGATCTACGAGCGGCTCGGCGAGGCGCGATACAAGCTGCGGACGATCCTCCGCCGGCCGGAAGACAAGAGCAAGGGCCTCCGGGTCTGGTCGGATGAGAACGGCGACGAGCGCGAGCAGCCCGCGGAGGCTCGGACCTTCGACGTGGATCTCGGCGGGTGGATCCAGGGCTGGTACATGCCGATGACGCCCGACCTGTCGTTCTACGGCACGCGGTACCGGATCGCGGTGACGGGTTTCACGCCGTGCCGTGCGCCGCGGTATGACCTCTCCAGGGCCGCCAGGCTCCCCGGCCCCAAGGACAGCCGCGGCGGCATGGGTGCCCAGCAGGGCCACGGATCGGTGGACGGCCGATTCATGCTCTACAACGCCCACTACGGGCTGGACCACAGCACGATGGACTGCTACGACCTCGCCGCCGGTCGGCTGATGTGGACGTACCCGAGCAACTACACGGGCGTTCACGGCTCGCACCGGGCGTGCCCGGCCGAGGTGGGAATGCTGCGCGGGGCGTATGACATCGTCGGCGCGGCGAAGCTGCCGGCGCCGATCGGGAACGTCTGGGTGGTCCCGACGAACAAGGGCGAGTGGCACGTGCTGACGGAGAGGGGCTTCTACCTGACGCGCCTGTTCGAGGGCGATCCGATGAAGAACGTCTACCCGGCCCGGCCCGCGCCCGGTGCGGTTCTGGACACCTGCCCTCCCGGCGCGGGCGAGGAAGCCTTCGGCGGCTCTATCACGCAGACGACCGACGGCAGGCTCAGCGTTCAAGTCGGGCACATCAGTTACTGGAACGCCGAGGTCGTGGGGCTGGAGACGATCCGGCCGCTCCCGGGCGGGAAGGTCGTGCTGACGGCAGACGACGCTCAAAAGGCCCAGGCGTTCCGCGCCCGACACCTCCAGGCCGCCGTCGGAACCAGGCGCCTTGCGGCCCGCAAGGCCACGCCGACGTTCACGGGCGACTTCAGAAAGGACTTCGCCAGCGCCGAGATTGCCGCGTACCAGAAGGGCAAGGCTACCGCATGCAGCACGGCGGCGGCGTGGGACGGGAAGAACCTGTACGTCGCCTGGGAAGTGAGAGACCCCACCCCATGGGTCAACGGCGCCGACGCGCCGGAGTTCATGTACGCCCGCGGCGACACGGTGGACCTCCAGCTCGGCACGGACGGCCGTGCGCCCAAGGACCGCAAGGATGCAGCCCTCGGGGATCTGCGGGTGTCCGTCGGCCCGTTTCAGGGCAGGCCGACCGTGGTGGTCTACCGGAGGCGAGCCGCGAAGAAACGCCCGAAGGTCTTCCGCTCGGGCGTGGTGAAGCACTATGAGATGGAAAGCGTCATTGTCTTGACGGATGCGAGAGTCGAGGTCAAGGTCGACCCCGAGAAGAAACGTCACGTCGTGGAGGCGGCCCTGCCGTGGGCGGCGCTGGGCGTCAAGCCGGCGGCCGGCACGACACTGCGAGCCGACTTCGGCGTGACCCACGGCAACCAGGCCGGCAATGACACGGCCCTGCGTACGCATTGGAGCAACCAACACACCGGCCTGGTCAGCGATGAGGTCTTCGAGCTGAAGATGGTCCCCGCGAACTGGGGAGAGCTCTTGCTGAAGCCCTGATGTTGCCCCTTGCCCTGCTATTGGACAATCCGAATGCAGCATCCACGGACATCTCCGACGATCCTGTTGCGGTGGACAGGCGCAGTCTTGCTGGTCCTGACGGCCGTTGAAGTGGGCCACACTGCGGCGGGCTGGCGCGGGGACGGAACTGGTCGGTACCCTTCAGCCGATCCGCCCACGACGTGGGGTCGGGTCAGCAGGGCCGTCAAGGGCCTGCGCTTCTCCGCGGGAGAGCCGAAGGAAGCCGACACCGGCTCGCCGATGTGGGACGGCGTGGTCCGCCAATGGCTGGTCCTCGGGCCGGTTCCGATGCCCGCCGACGCGGAGCCTGAGAAGACGCTACTTCCCGGGGAGGCCGACTTGGCGCCGAGCGAAGGCGACAAGATCGGCCGGTGGACGTGGCGGAGGGCGGCGGTCGAGACGGCGCAGCTCGACTTCGCCCGCCTGTTCGGCAAGCGAGGCGACTCGGCCGCTTACGCCTGCACGCGAATCCACAGCAGCTCGGGCGGCGCGTTCCGGGTGAACCTGACGTCCGTCGGCGACGTCCGCGTCTACGTGAACGGCAAGCCGGCGGGCAAGGGCCTTGGGGGGCGTTTCAACCTGGAGATGGGGAAGGGATGGAACCGCCTGCTCCTGCGCGTCTCGCCGGGTGAGAAGGACTGGTACGTGACGCCGGTGTTCCAAGCCTGGAAGGGCGAGGAGGCGGACTCTGAGCAAACGAACATCGCCTGGCGTACGGCCCTGCCGGACGCCTGGCCGGGCTTCTACGGAGGCGGGATGGGCGTCGGCTCGCCGGTGATTGTCGGCGACAGGTTGTACGTGCTCTGCGAGCCGCACGACTTGGTCTGTCTCCGCAAGAGGGACGGCAAGGTGCTCTGGGTGCGGAGGAACAGCTACTTCGAGGTCGCCGATGAGGCCGAGCGGAGACACCCCGCCTACCGCAGCGCCGTGGCCGTTGTTGACAGACTTGACGCAATCGCGGCAGCCCTCGTAGCGGGCACGGCCACGGACGCGATGTTCGAGCAGAAGATCGAACTCGAGAAACAACTCCGCAAACACATGAGGGCGGTGGACCGCGTGAAGTACAAGCGAGAGCCCACGCCGGATGTGGGCTACTCCGGATTCACGCCGACCACTGACCGGCGATTCGTCTATACGTGGTCCGCCAGCGGCCTCGCCGCCTGTCACGATCTGGAAGGCACCCGAAGGTGGATCCGCCTGGACCGCAGGCCCGCCGTGGAGCACGGCTTCTCCTCCTCTCCGTTGTTGACCGACGGCAAGCTCGTGGTGTTCATGCGGGACGTGTCAGCCTTCGACGCGACGACGGGCAAGCTGGCCTGGCAGACGCCGCTGGTCAGCCACGATGGGCTCAACCCGGGGGGCTTCTTTCACGGCTCGCCGGTGGCGGTCGACATCGGCGGCACGGCTGCCGTCGTGATGGGTAACGGCACGATCCTGCGCGCCCGTGACGGCAAGGTGCTCTACGCCGATCGCCGGCTGGGCAACCAGGCCATCGCCTCGCCCGTCTTGACGGGCCGGACGCTGCTGCACATGGCCGCCTGGAAGACGCAACTGCTCATGCGCGAGCTTCCCAAGACGCCGGCCGAACCGCTCGAGTTGCCGACACGCGAACTCAGCATCGACATGTCGGCGTTCCCGAAGCACTACCTGCCCTGACACCTGGGCTCGCCGGTGGTCCGCGAGAACCTGGTCTACTTGGTCAACAACGCCGGCGTGCTCACCGTCGTGGACCTCGAGGCGGGCAAGGTCCTGTACCAGAGGCTGCTGGACCTGGACGTCTTCCAGGCCCACAACGAAGGCGCGGCCCGGGGCGTCGGCGCCAGCCCCACGCTGGCGGGTGAATACGTGTACTGTCTGGGCAACAACGGCGCGGCCGTGGTCATCGAGGCCGGGCGGACCTTCAAGCAGGTGGCCAAGAACAAGATCGAGAGCCTCGTGATGCCCCGCCACTGGTCACAGCGGCAGGAGCGGTTCGTAGCCAACCCCGTCTTCGACGGCCGGCGCCTGTACATCCGCGGCGAGGGCCACCTCTACGCCATCGGCCCACGGTGAGCGGGCCGGACGCGGAGGTCACTTCTCCACGAGCTTCAGCCCGCGGCGCATGGCCTCGTCGAAGTCGCCCTGGAACACCCACCAGTTCGTCAACGCCTTGCCGCGATAGGTCAGGCCGCTGTCGGCTCCGGGCAGGCTCTGCATCCAGTAGACAAACCACTTGAGGCTGTTGCCCTGCCAGCGGTCGCAGTTGATCCGCTTCTTCGTTCCCTTGCCGTCCGGCCGCCAGTCCTCGATGTCGGTCTCGACAAAGCGCTTGTTGGCCCAGTCGTAGTCGCGCTCGCCGTTGGGGGGATAGTGCGACCAGCCGCAACCCGGGCGGACGATCTTGTGTGACCGATCGCTGCCGACGAACCTGCCCCAGAACAACAGCTCACCCCACTTCTCCCGCGGGGTCCGATCCCGCCCGTCGACGTGGTTCAGCACCGCCTCGATCTGGTGCATGTGGTTCTCTGTCGCCTCCGAGGCGCCCCGCTGGTAGTTGTAGTGATACACGGTGTACGTCTTCTTCAGGACGGGCAGGTCGTGGGGGCCTCGGTTGCTGTTGCTGATATCGCCCCAAGGCCCGGCCATGTTCGACTCCCAGAGGTTCACCACCCCACCGTGGTAGCCCCAGATCCAGACCTCCTTGACGCCTTCCCGCTCGACCCACCGCCGGATGCCGATCCGTTTCATGATCTTGTGGTAGTCGGTGTTGGGCACTTTCCTGCCGGGCCGAGGCACGGTCGGCAAGGGCTCGAGGTACTCGATCGTCTTCACGACCCGGTAGGCCAGGCTGGGCTTTGCCTTCGGATCCTTGTAGGCGCGAAACCGCGAACCTTCCTGGAGGGTCTTCGCCACTTCGGCGGTCAGCCTGTCGGTCTTCTCGCGGGTGTCTCTCAGCGGAGCGCCCCAATCTCCGGTCACGCCGACGTCGATCCGGTCGCCCTTGACCGGGAAGTACTTGACGACAAGCACGGGAATCTCCATCGGTAGCTTGGGCCGGTGCGGCCGGGCGGCGCGCCGGGTGACGGGGGAGTCCGACGCCCGCTTGCCTTCATCCGCGGCGACAGAGAGCGAACAGACACAAACGGCAACGATCGACATGGCTGCGATGCTTGGTGTCTTCACCAGCGCGACCTCCTTGCTTGGGCTGCTCTCGCCTGACTTGGGCGGATCGACTAACAACGGCCCTTGACGTTCTTTCATTGGTGCCATTCGCCGATGAAGGGCGTGTAGTACTTCCGCCACTCACGATAGCTCCAGACCGGGGAGCTGATCAGGCCCTCCTGACCGAGCGCGTCAACGGCGGCCACGAAGTACCGGCGCGTGCTTCGGCCGGCCTCGGTGTCCGTGAAGGCCGTCGCCGCGATCGGGCGCGGGGTGAGACGGTCGATCCTGCTGCTGTTCCAGCGGTGCTGCTTGCGGTAGACGTTGTAGCCGATGATGCTCTTCGCCGGGTGGGCCCGCCACTTCAGATCGACCTGATCGCCTCGCTCGCGGGCGTAGACGTCGGTCACCGCGGCGGGGATGGACAGGAACCACGGCGAGTCGCCGCTGGCCACGCCCAGTCGGTTCACGGCGCGGACCCGGTAAGCGTACGTCGCCCAAGCATACGGCTTGCCCTTCGGATCACGGTACTTCTCCAGGTCGCGGCGGTACACCGGATCGGGCACCGCGGCGACCTGGCCGCCGGTCAGATCCACCGAGTTGTCCACGAAGCGGCGGCCCTCGACCAGCTCGCCGGAGACGCGCCGAAACGCTCCGATCGCCCGAATTGCCCCGACAGCCGGCTTCGCCCGCGGCACGTAGACGGGCTTGCCCTCGTGCTGCGTCAAGGTCGTCAACTCGGACATCGCGTAGACCTGCACGTCCGCCCTCTCCACCCGGTAGCCGGCGATGTCGTCTCCCGGCGGCGCCCGCCAGGTCAGCTCGATCCGCTTCGGCCCGAGGACGGAGACGAGAACGTCCTGCACGATCCACGGCTGAGTGCGGACCTTCGTCGACGGCTTGCTCCGGCGGCCCTCCGCGTCGATTGCCGTGACATAGTAGTGCTGAACGGTCCCGCGCTTGACGTTCCGATCCGCAACGCCGGCCCGCGTGGTCGCTCCGGCGCGGACGTACTTCACGAGCCAGGGCTTCGCGCCGGTCCCGCGATACACGTGGTACTCCGACGCGCCCTTCACAGGCTGCCACGAAAGCTCTGCGCCGCGCTCGTCGGTCGTGACCGTCAGCCCCCTCGGCGCATCGGGCTCGGGCCGAGGCCCACGAGCTGCGTAGCGGAACGTCCAGATCTGCTGCTCGTCCCTCGTCCGGTTTTCCAGGAGGAAGACGTTGTGCTCCGGCAGATAGAGCATGATGGTGTTGCGGCTGCCGGACGGGTCGGGCTGCCCCTTCGTGGCGAGCTTCTGCCAGTCGTTCTCGCCCGGCAGGTAGGCCCACGTCTGCCGCCGCAGCGTCTGGCCCTTCTCCGTGCCCTGGCGAAGGTTGGCGATCACCACGTCGCCAGCCGGGTCGTACGCCATCACCGTCCCGTCGCCCGCCTTGGGCGGATGATGGGGCGGCTTCAGGTCCGTCCACGTGTTGGCTCGCAGGTCGTACCGCCACGTTCGTTGGTCCTGGCCGTACTGGCCGCCGAAGGCGTAGAAGCAGTTCCGCTTCGCGTCATAGGCCAGCCCGAACGTGTTGCGGCCGGGCAGCTCGGCCTTCGGGCGCATCCGCGTCCACCGGTTGATGTGCGGGTCGTAGACGATCGTGCCGTGGTCGGCCCCCTCGCCGGCCGCCAGGAGGACGACCTGGTTGCGGCTGTCCCACACGGCTCCGCGAAGCGGGCGAGGCCAGGGCTCCGCCAGCGGGCGCATGTTCCGCCAGGTCTTCGCGGCCGCGTCGTACGACCAGACGGAGCTGTCCCGCGTGTAGCCCGTCCGCCGCCACTGCCAGCCGTGGCTGTAGAAGAACGCCGGAAAGCGCAGGAACCGCCCGTGGACGGGGTCGAAGACGTTGTCCCGGCAGCAGCAATTGCCCGGCGGGCTCGTGCTGGTCTCCGAGAGCATCCACGTGTTGCGGATCGGGTCGTAGTGCCACGTCTCGAAGTTCTGCTCGCCGCCGCCGCCCTGATTGTGGCCCCCCCAGCGGATGACGATGCCGTTGGCCGCGTCCCAGCCCATCGAGGCCTCGTATCCCATCCGCGGGTTTGGCGGCGCGCCCGGGCGCGGCGTCCGCTTGATCCACGCCATGGGCGGATGGCCGGCCAGATCGATGGGTGGGGCCGCACTCGCCTCCGCCGCCTGCGCCGCCAAGGCCGGCAGAAACAGAGATCCTACCGCCACGATGGACGCAACTGCACGAATTCTCATGGCGCACCTCCGCAGTTCACCGGAAGCTCCTCGATCTTGTAGCCGCCCGGAGTGTCGGCATCAACAACTCTCATCGTTCCACGAGCCGATCGAAGTCGGGGCCGCTCCGCGTGCCCGCGTGCAGATCCCCCGGCTCGGCCCGACGTGTGAGCAAGCCGCCGGAATCAGGTGCCTCTGGTCAAGGAGGCGTATCAGGGGGATAATCCGCCCAGGCGCTCGGGATGCGGCCCGGAACTGAGGAGACACTTCAATGAACGAAGGCGACGATTGCACGCGGCGGGATTTCGTCAAGCTCTCGGCCGGGACGGTCCTCGCGACCGCGGCCGGGGCGATCGGTGGGGAGCAGACACTGAAGCAACCGGCGTCCGGCGGCTGGCCCGGCGGGAAGCGGCCGCGTATCGGCTGCGTCAGTTGGAACTTCCACAGCCTGGCGGGCGGCCGGGATCCCAGGGAGGCCATCGACACGATCGGCCGGTTGGGCTTCGAGGGCGTCGAGCTGATCCTCCAGTCGCGGAAGGACATCAAGGGCTTCTGGACCGACGGGGCCATCGGGGAGGTCCGCAAGCAACTGGACAGATACAAGCTCCAGGTCCCGCAGTTCGCCGTATTCCAGCCGGCCGTCGAGGAGTTGACCAGCGGTCGTGCCGACGAGCGCGAGCGGGCGCTCGATGGTTTCGAGGCCGGCTGTCGGATCGCCCACAAGCTGGGGGCTCCGATCATCGACATCGTGGCCCCGTGGGCGCGGGAGCTGAAGGGCCCGAGTTCCTATCTGCCTCGCTACTTCGAGGTCCGCGACGCCAAGCCCGGCCAGAAGTTCCACATCGACATCGGTCCCGGATTCGATTGGCAGAAGGTGTGGGCGACGTTCGTCGAGTCGATCAAGGGCTGCCTTCAGCGTGCCAAGGCCCACGGGCTGAAGTTCACCGTCGAGAACCACACGCACACGATGGTGCCCGATCCGACCGCGTTCCTGCACCTCTGGGACGCAATCCGCGACCCGGCCCTGGGCATGAACCTCGACGTCGGATGGGTTGCCCTTCAGCGCGAGTATCCGCCGGTGGCCATCCACAAGGCCGGCAAGCACCTGATGAACGTCCACATACGCGACATCGACGGCCTCATGCGCCTGTTCGTCCACGTCGGAACGGGAGTGATGGACTTCCGGGCGGTCGTGAAGGCGCTGAAGGCCGTCGGATTCCAGGGCTTCCTCAACATCGAGCAGGACGGCCTGCCGGGCGACATGAAGACCACCTGTGCCCGCTACCTGGCCATGATGAAGGAGCTGCTGGCCTGACAGAGCCGCGATGCTACTTCATCTTCCCGACGGCCGTTTGGTAGCGGCTGTCGTCGTGGGTGCGCTTCCAGCCGTCGGTCGGCGGCATGCCCGCCCCCGTGCGGTGCCTGGCCCACATCTCCTTGACGAACGCCTCCCTCTCCTCCCAGGCCCAGCCGTGACGGGCCCACTCCTTGCTGTAGCCCCTGCGGCTCTCCAACACGGTTTGAGTGGCAACCTGGCTACTTGGCGTTCTTGTAGCTTATGGACACACCGGCTCGACTGTCCGTATTGATGGTGGTCTTCAGGCCGGGAACCGTCTTGAGATGGTCGAGGAATTCCTGAATGCCGCCGCCCCGGCGACTTCTCCGCATGGACACATTGTGTGCCGTGAAGCAGCCGCCCTTCTTCAGCTTCGGGTATAGATCCACGAAGTACTGCTTGTACCACTCCTTGTCCGCGTCGGAGAAGACGAAGTCGAAGGGCCCCTCGAGCTTCTTGACCAGGTCGTGGGCATTGGCGAGGCGAGCGTCCACGTAGTGGCGCAGGCCGGCCTCCTTGAGATTCGCCACGGCCTGTTTGTACCGACCCTCATCGATCTCGATGGTGGTCACCATCCCGCCGGTCTTGCTGCACGCCCAGGCCAGCCAGATCGTCGAATGGCCCGTGGACGTGCCGATCTCCAGGACATTCTGATACTTGTGCTTGACGATGAGCCCGTGAAGCAGCTTGCCGTCACTCTCGGGCACGTTCATGTCACGCCAGGTGCCCTGCTTCTTCTTCAGGAGGGCCTCCACCTTCGGGTCCAAAGCGGATGCCTCGCCCGGCAAGGGCGCCGCCGCGCGCTTGTAGCTGATCGAAACGCCCCGGCCGGAGCTGTCCACGGTTGTTTCCATGCGGGGGACCGATTTGACGTAGTCCACAAACTCCTTGATGGCACCGCCCCGCCGCGTCGAAATGTTGTGAGCCGTAAAGCACCCCCCCACTCTCAGCTTGGGGTAGGCATGGATGAAGTAGTTCTTGTACCAGCCCTTATCCGCATCGGAGAAGACCATGTCGAACGAGCCGTTGAGTTCCGGAACCAGCTCATGGGCGTTGCCCAGGCGGGCATCGACGTAGTCGGCGAGCCCGGCCGCCTTGAAGTTCGCCAGGGCCCTCTTGTACCTGCCTTCATCGATCTCGAGGGTCGTCACCTTCCCGCCGTTCTTGCTGCACGCCCAGGCCAGCCAGATCGTCGAATGACCGGTGGACGTGCCGATCTCGAGGATGTCCTTGTACTTGTTCTTGACGATGATGTCGTAGAGAAGCTTGCCGTCGCTCTCCGGCACGTTCATGTCACGCCAGGTCCCCTTCCTGGATTCAAGGAAGGCTTTCACCTTGGCGTCGTCCACCCGGGGCTTGGCTGGTGCGCCGGGTCGCTGTGCCAGACCTCTCTGACTGAGCAGGAGGCTTAGGAAGATCATCAGAACGAGGTTGGTTCTCATCGTGCAGCACCCCTTGAGTACTGAGGAGACCGAGATCCGCAATTGCCCAAGTGCCTTCATGTACGTTTCTCCTGCTTGCTTGTCTCGAAGCGCCTCGGCCACGTCGGCCCCATTCCCCCCGGATACGATGGGCCGACTCTTGATATAACGGTGTTCCGGGCCGGTTGTTGCCCTCGATCGGCAGCGACTCTGCAGCCCCGATGCAGTGGGAAGCCATTGACCGCCTGCGGGTGAGCCGGACCCGCGAGTCGGGGGCTTCCGAACGCCTGGCAGATCTCCCGGGCCATGGCCCGGAGACGTGCTGAACCACCGAATCGTGCGCGTGGACCTGGAGTTCGCCGTAACCAGGGAGGTGGCCCTGCGGTGAGCTTCAGCGGCCGGCGGTCGGGCGCTGCCCGATGCCTTCCCCACGCGGGCCTCGTCCCACCCGGCCCGTCCTCTTCCGGACCTCTTCCACGACTCGGACGTCGTCGGCGTCGCGCGCTTTGGCCCCGGCAAGCCTGAGCACGAACTCGTAGGCCTTCTCAGCCGATTGTGTCCGAACGGCCGGGGCGTCGAACCGCTTGGCCGCCCGACAAGTTGCCGGCGCGGGCCGGTGCTGCTTCCATCTGCCCTCGACTTTCTCATACCAGGTCACGTTGCACCAGGGATCACCCTTGGCGGCCGGGGTCAGCGGCCCGACGTTGGAAACGGCGTATATCTGTGTGCCCTTGTCGGGGTCCTCCAGCAGAATGCACTCCGCCCGCTTCGCGGACTGCGGACCCGGGATGTAAGAGCAGCCGACGACGTTCACGCGGGCCCCGGTGCCGATCTTGGTGGCGTTGTGGTTGGTCCAGTTGTAGATGACGTTGTTGACCAGGTCGTAGACACCGCCGTGGATCCGCGGGCTGCGGTCGCCGTTGTGGGCGAAAAGGCAGTGGTGGATCGTGACGCGATCCGTGCCCGACCCCGAAAGCCAGCCCATGCTGTGGAAGCCCTTGGGATGGTCGCCCTCGGACTGCCCCTCCGCGATGATCGTCCACTGGCATGTCAGGTCTTTCACCTTCCCCCAGGTGTCGACCACCTCGTCGGTCGCCCACATCAGTGAGCAGCGGTCCACGAGGACCCGCTCGATCGTGCCGCCGTCGCGGCCCCAGAACAGCAGCGCATCGCCCGACGACCCGCCGGTCAGGACACGAATGCGCAAGTGCCTCACAATGATGTCGTCGCAGTCCCCGACAAAGTGGATGCCGTGGTTCAGCAGCGTGATCCCGCCGGCGGGGGCCGATTGGCCGTCGATCGTGACGCGGCCGGTGGTCACGCGGATCGGGCTCCGCAGCTTGATCGTGCCTCCGACGCCGAAGCGGATGATCCTGGGCTCCCGAGCGGCCAGTGACTCCCGCAGAGACCCCGCCCCCGAGTCGGCCAGCGTGGTGACGGTCATCAGGCGCCCACCTCGTCCTCCCCGCGACCCGGCACCGAACCCCTCCGGTTTGTGGGACGGGCTGCCCGCGCCACCAGCATGGCCTGCTCGAGGCAGGAGCGGACCTGTCAGAACGGACAGGATGACGATCGCGAAGTTGGCTTGCTTTATCATGCTGTGAGGGTAACCAATCTTGATTCCCCGCGCGACCATTCGAGTATCGGCCGGAGGCCCTCATAGCACAGTGATACCCGCCGAGCACGGTGAATGCCGATGGGCTTCGTGTCTCCTGCTGCCTCCCTCGCGACGATTCGATCGCCAACACCGACGGGGGAATGGTGTGCTATGCCGTGCGGTCCCCTGGTCTTCCGTGGGAGCCGCCCCCTTCCGCCGGAGTCGGTGTTTATACTATCGTCGTCGATGCACGGGTCCGCGTCAGATTGCGGTGGCCCGCTGTAACCAAGTCGATCAGAGAGGGGAGGGCCGGTCGTGCGCAGCCCGGTCCCCTCGTTTCGCAGATAGGCAGACTTAGGTGTTGAGAGCAGTCGGATGTCTCGCGCGTACGGCGCTCCGCCCGCCGACCGTGGCGAGCAAGGTCAACGGCGGCGGATGCCCTGTAGGGAGATCCAGGATGATCGCATCGGAGAACCCGAATCGACCGAGGTCGCACTGGTTGCAGACATGCGCTCTGCTTTGCGTCTTGCTCTTTCTTTGCCTGGGCGTGACGCATGCCCAAGACCACAAGGCCGTCGGCAAGCGGCTCGAAGAGGCTGTGGCCAAGGGCGAGATCACGAAGCAGCAAGCCGCAGCCATGATGGCAGCCCTCAGGAAGGAAGCCGCCCAGGGCAAGCCCCACCACAAGGTGACGGCGGTCAAGGGCAAGCCCGCGCCGAAGAAGCCCCACGACAAGATGGCGGTGGTCAAGGGCAAGCCCGCGCCGAAGAAGCCCCACGTCAAGGTGGCGGCGGTCAAGGGCAAGCCCGCGCCGAAGAAGCCCCACGTCAAGGTGGCGGCGGTCAAGAAGCAAGCCGGCCGGGGCAAAGGCGACGCCCACCTGGCAGCCGCCTGGGAGATGCTCCAGGCCAGGGTCAAGGCCGGGAAGCTGACCGAGAAGCAAGCGCATGCGAAGATGGCGGCGCTCAAGGGCAAGCCGATCGGAGAGAAAGCTCACGCCAAGTCGGCGCCGATCAAGAAGGAAGCCGGCCGGCGCGAGAGCGATATCTACCTCCAAGCCACTTGGGAGGAACTCCAGGCCATGGTCAAGGCCGGGGATCTGGCCCAGAAACAGGGGTACGCGATCATGGCGGCGCTCAAGAAGAGGATGTCCCGACAAGACTAGCGCGGCCGAGTCTTGATATCGGAGCTTTCGGCCCGTCTGGCTCTGCTCACGGCAGGGCAAGGGCGAGGGGCAGCAACGATCCTGTCCGCTGCCCAAGGAGATCAACGCCATGACCATCACACGCTTCGCTCGTGCAACGCGTCAGCCCCGCCGGCTCCCGAGGTTGCTGACGGTTGCTCTACTACTGTGCGGCCCGGCCGTTGCGGCGCCCCGGCAGGACTCCGTGGACCTGAGGCTTCGGTCGGAAGACCTGCTCGGCCTCCAGGAGCGCTTCGCCAAGCTGTCGGACGATCTGCCCGAGCCGCGGAAGATGGGCATGAAGCACATCACCGCGTACGAGGAGAATGCCCGTTTCGTTTACGCCGCGGGCTGGGCGGGCGCGTGGACGCGGCGGGTGGTGTTCCTCAAGCCCAGCGTGTTTGTCGTGGACGACCTCGGCGAGCTTCGGGGCGGGCAGGTGCGGTGGAAGATCCGTACCCGCGCCAAGCCCGAGATCCAGGGCAAGACGGTGACCTACACCGGGCCGGACGCCGGGCTCCGCAGCGTGAGCGTCTTGCCGGCCGGGGCGAAGGTGTCCGACGCGGCCGAGGCCGCCGGCGACCACGAGCAGGCCCACGCGGTCTCGGTCGATCCCGTCGCCGGTGGCCGGGGGCGATACGTGCACGTGTTCTACACCACCGGCGAGAAGGAGACGCAGATCCGCGCCGACGCGACTTCCCCGAAGGGTCCCCTTCAGTTGACGGTGACGCAGGGCGAGACGACGTTCGAGCTGTCTCTGCCACCGCAGGCCGAGGCGGCCGGGGCGATCGCGATCTCCTCCGGCGGCAAGGAGCAACTGGCCAAACGGCTGCTGCCGTCCGGCGTGATGCCGCACGGGGCTGCGGGCGTGAAGCTGCTGGAACGCTGGGACAAGCCCTATCGCGGCACGCGCATGCCCGGCTGGGACGCCGGGCGGGTGGCAAACCAGTTGAGGAAGGCCGTCGAGGAGGGCAAGGTCAAGCCGGGCAAAGCGCTGGTTCTTGGTTGCGGTACGGGGACGAATGCGGTCTTCCTGGCCCGGAAGGGCTTCGAGGTGACGGGGCTGGAGGTGGCGCCCACGGCGCTGAAGATCGCCGAATCCAAGGCCCGCAAGGCCGGCGTGAAGATCCGGTGGATCGTCGCCGACGCGGCCAATCCGCCCCACATGGCACCGTTCGACTTCATCTTCGACCGCGGCTGCTACCATCACGTGCGTTGGGTCAACCGCGACGGCTATGTGGCGGCCGTCCGCAGGCTGACCAGGCCGGGCGGGCAGTTCCTCCTGTTGTCCTTCCGCGCGACCAGCGACCGACAGGGCAAGCCGCGCGTCAAGGAAAGCCAGATCCGCGGTGACTTCTCGGCCGCGTTCGAGTTCGAATGGCTCGAGGAGATGCGGTTCGACAGCCGCAGCGGCATCGAGAAGAGCGGGGCGGCCTGGACGGTGCTGATGAAGCGCAAAGCCCCCGCCAAGCCCGGGCGGACATCGAAGCGTCCCGGCCTCAGCTCCAGCAGCCCGTGACGGCGGGTCCGTGGTGTCACCAGAGAACGCTGCCCAGTCCGCGAGGTGGCTTTGACTCGCTGTGACGGAGAGCATTTGCCCGAACGATGCAACCCAACTGCCACCTCGGCTGTGGCCAAGGAAGGTGTCAGATGGCCGTACGCAAGCGAAGTCGGCGGATCGGGCGCCTGATGTGGGCGGCGGCGTTTTGCGCTGCGCTGGCGCCGGCCCGAGAGCAGGCGGTCCCGGGGGCAACGTTCAGGCAGTCGCCCCGGGCCGTCCGGGCCGCAGGCAGAGTAGTCATCACCCTTGCGGTCTCGACTCCCACGGACGTGGAAGTCGCGATCTTGGACGCCGACGGCAGAGTGGTCCGCCATCTTGCCGCGGGCGTGCTCGGCGGTGAGAACCCGCCGCCGGCGCCGCTAAAGGCCGGGCTGTCGCAATCGCTGACGTGGGACGGCAAGGACGACTTCGGCAAGTTGGCCAAGGGCGCGCCGTTCAAGGTCCGTGTTCGCGCCGGCAGCGGCGTCCGCTTCGGGCGGATCATCGGCGGCGACCCTTACACGTTCGGCGCCATCTCGAGTCTCGCCACCGACGAGGCGGGCCATCTGTACGTGATGACCAGCGGCGGCGTCCTCGGCCAGAGGCAGCTGTCGCTGCGCGTTTTCGATTCCTCGGGGCGGTACCTCCGTGAGATCCTGCCCTTCCCGGCGGACTTGTCGCCCGGCGCCGTCGGGGGCATCGCCCGCTGGGACGCGGCCGGGAAGGTCTTCCGTCCGCGCAACCACACGAACCTGAACCCGACGTTCTACCCCGGCGGCAGCGAACTGCGACTCGTCTCGGCCTCGCAGGCCGGGGGCATCGTCATGACCGCCGGAACGAACATCTACCGGATGAAGCTCGACGGCGGGAGCTTCGCCGGGCCGGTCCCAATGTGGAGCAGGGCCGCCGGGCTGAAGAATCCCAAGTGGAACATCCCCCAGATCGCGGCCTCGCCCGACGGGCGCTACATCTACTACTCCAACGTTGCCGGGACGCGCTACAAGCCGAAAGACCACAGAGATTACGACCCCAAGTGGCCTCAGGGCCGCGTCTACCGCCAGGACACGAAGGCCGGCGGCGATCCCAAGCCGTTCCACGACCTCGTCCTGCCGGACTGGGAGCAGAAGAAGTACTGGCTGCCGGACGCATGGAACAAGCGGACCGCGGCATACGGCATCTGCACCGACGCGAAGGGGCACGTGTACATCTGCGACCTGGTCAACCAGGCGATTGTCGAGGTCGACCCACAAGGCACGGAGGTCAGTTCCACGCCGGCGCCTTGGCCGGAGCGGATCCACGTCGATCCTGTCAGTGGCGACTACTACGTCGTCAGCCGCCTGGCCGCGCCGAGGGACGGGCGGGTGCCGAAGAAGCTGGTCAAGATCTCCGGCCGAGGGCCGAAGGCGAAGATCGCCGCCCAGATGCCGCTGCAGCGCGGGTTGGGCCAGGCCAGCGCGTTCGGGAGTTTCGGGGGCCGACGCGTGCTCTGGATCGGCGGCGGCGGGGCGCTGATCTGTGTCCGGGACGCGGGCACGTCCTTTGCCGTGATGAAGACGCAGTTCAGGCCTCGCGCCGGGGCACAGCTCGACTGGCGGCGCATCGCGGTGGACCACGAACGCGACGAGGTCTACGTCAACAACGGCGAGTCTCGGATCTGGCGATACGACGGCAAGACGGGCGAGGGCGCCCTGCTCACGTCGGCCGGCAAGCCGTTCTGGGCCACCGACCTGGCCGTCGGCTATGACGGGCTGCTGTACGTCCGCCGCGGGCGCGGCTACGCGCTCGGCAGCGACTACTCCGGGCCGTTCGAGCGCTACACGCGCGACCTCGAGCCCGCACCCTACGACCGGACCGGCACGCACGTGCTCAGCAAGTACATCTACAGCCGCTACGGCATCGGTTACGCCGAGCGCGGCATCGGGGTGGCGCCCGACGGCAAGGTGTATATCTCCTGGATGTACCAGGGCTGGGTGACGTACGCCATCACCGGGTTCGATCCCGGGGGCCGGCCGTTGAAGGGCAAGTACCTCCCGGGCAAGTGCAGCGCCGACAATCACAAGCGCGGCGCGCCGAAGGAGCTGAACAGCGCCGTCATCGGCCCGATCACCGCGTCCAACGGCGGGATCCGCGTGGATCTGGCGGGCAACATCTACGTGGGGCTGTGGCTCTGGCCCGAGGGGCATCCACGGCCGCAGGGCTTTCGGAAGGACCCCGCGTACCTCCACTCCGTTGGCAGCGTGGTGAAGTTCACGCCCGCAGGCGGCTTCATGGCCGTCACGAGCAAGGACTGGGGGTCGGACTTCATGGACGTGATCCCGCGGACGCCGGGCGCCCGGGGCATCGAGATGCACTCGGGGGGCAGGCCCCGGCTGGCGTTCGTCGAGGGCGCAATCCGCGCTTACCCCGGCCTGGCTCCGTTCAGCCACACCGGCTTCGGCGGCAACAGCTGCTGCGTCTGCCGAAGCCCGCGCTTCGACCTCGACCGCTACGGCCGCCTGGCCATGCCCAACGCCGTGACCAACTCGGTGATCGTTCTGGACAACGCGGGCAACAGGATTATCGAGTTCGGCGCCTACGGGAACTTCGACTCGCAGTATGTCAATCCCAACACGGATCGGGGTAGAGAGAACAGGCCCACCGTGGCCACGCCGTCGATCCCGCTGGCCTGGCCGACCGGCGTGGGTGTCAGCGGAGACCACTTCTACGTCAACGACACCTACAACCGACGCGTCGTCCGCGTGGACAAGATCTGCGCCGCGGAGGTGCTCTGCGGGATCGAATAGGGATCAGCAGCAATGGGCTGCCCGGCGGCGACGTGCGGAGGGGGAGCCCGTTGGTCTGGCCTGCGCAGGTACGTTTCGCCGTGACGCCGACGGCGCAGAGGAGTCGAGTCATGCCGACTACATCGCTGCCACCAGCTTGGACGATCGCCTCGCTTATCGCCGCCACCCTCTTGCCCCCGTCGAGCTGTCCGGCCCTGACGCTGGTGGAGAATGGGCGGCCCCGGGCCGCGATCGTCCTGAGCGAACAGGCCGCGAGGGCCCCGGCCGAGGCGCCGACCAAGGGCGGGCGAAGGCGGCGCCGGCAGCCGGCGGACCCCTTCGCGAATGAGCGCCTCGCCGCCCGGGAGATCCAGGAGCACGTCCGGAAGATGTCCGGGGCCACCCTAGAGATCATCTCGGCCGGGGACGATCTCGAGGGCCGCAAGCCGATCCGGCTCGGCGGCGCGGCGGATGTCGGTCTGGTGGATCTGATCCGGCAGAAGGGCAAGGACCCGGCGTCTTTCGCGCTGGTGGTCGATGCGAACGGGGCGTCTGTTCGCGGCCTGTCGGCCGAGGGAACGCTCTTCGCCGCTTACGAACTGCTGGAGCAGTTCGGCGTGCGGTGGTTCGTTCCGGGCGAGTTCGGCACGGTCATCCCGAAGACCGCGACCGTCGCCCTGCGCGAACAGCGCACGGTGCAGGTGCCGTCGTTTCCGGCCAGGCACTTGCAGGCGGTCCGCGCGGATCAGTGGTGCCGGCGCCAGCGGCTGGGTGGGCTGCATTTCCCCGCCTCGCACGGCGTCCACCTGGGTGAGAAGACCGACAAGCTCTTCCGGGAGCACCCCGAGTGGTTCTCCCTGATCGACGGCGAGCGCAAGGCCCGGCAGCTCTGCCTGTCCAACCCGCAGGTGCTCCAGCGCGCCATCGGAGCCACGAAGGACTATTTCCGCAAGAACCCACAAACGGACATCATGGGCATCGGCGCCAACGACGGGCGAGGGTTCTGCGAATGCGAGAAGTGCAAAGCGCTCGACGGGGGCGACTTCGACCCCTTCGGCAACTCCCCCTCCATGACGGACCGGTACGTGTGGTTCTTCAACAAGATCCTGGAGGGAATCTCGGACCAGTTCCCGGCCAAACGGCTGGGCTTCTACGCCTACTCGGTCTACAACCGCCCGCCGGTGAAGGTGAAGCCCAACCCGCGGATCGTGCCGGCCGTTGCGCTGATCACCCTCTGCCGCCTGCACGGCATGAACAACCCCGTCTGTCCCGAGAAGAGCTACGAGAAGTGGATCATCCGGTCGTGGGGCAAGCTCGTGCCGGAAGTCTACTACCGCGGCTATTGGTTCAACCTCGCCGACCCGGGCCTGCCGTTCTTCATGATCCGCCGCATCGCCCGCGACGTGCCGGAGGGCAAGCGGTTGGGCATCGCCGGCTGGCGCGTCGAGTCGCTGTACGAATGGGCCGGCAGCACGCCCTCGCGGTACCTCGCGGCGCGGCTGATGTGGGACCACCGCGCCGACGTGGACGCCCTGATGGCAGACTTCTGCAAGCGGTTCTTCGGCCCGGCCGCGAAGCCGATGCGACGCTACATCGACCTCATGGACGCCGCCGTGCACGAGGCCGACTACCACACGGGCTCGTCGTGGGACCTGCCTCGCGTCTACTCCCCCCGCCTCCGCGCCGAGGCCCGCAAGGCGCTCACCGAGGCGGCCCGCCTGGCCCCGGAGGGCCTCTACGCCCGTCGCGTGGCCATGTACCGTAAATCGCTGGACTACCTGGACGCGTTCGTGCGCATGCTGGCGACTCGCGCCGGGCATGACTACGCGGCGTCCTTCAAAGCGCTCGGCCGCATGAACGCCATTCGCGAGGAGTTCTGGGCCCACGACCCGCCGCTGATGAACCGGCATGCCAAGAGCTACCTCCAGCGGTTCTTCAGCGGCGCCACGGAGCAGGGCTACGAACGGACGACCGGGGGGAACGAACGGGTCGCCTGGCTGAAGGATGAGTGGCGCTTCCTGATCGACCCGCAACAGGTCGGCGAGGACCTGGGGTGGTGGCGACCGCAGACGGTCGGCGGAAGCTGGCAGACGATCCGCACCACCACGTCCACGTGGTCCAGCCAAGGTCTGCGGTACTACAAGGGCCTGGCCTGGTACCGTCAGACGGTGACGATTCCCCAGCGGTTCAAGGGCAGGCGGATCTTCCTGTGGTTCGGCGCGATCGACGAACTGGCCAAGGTGTGGGTCAACGGCCGGGCCGTGGGCATCAGCCCGAGGATCACGTTCAAGCCCTTTGAGCTCGACGCGACGGAGGCGGTCCGGCCGGGCGGGCCCAACGTGGTGGTGGTCTGTGTGCGGAACGAGCAGCTCAACGAGATCGGCACCGGTGGGATCATGGGGCCGGTCATGTTCTACGCTCCCGCTGCCGGCAAGGATGCGAAGCTCGAGAACGTCAGACCCCTCGGCAAGACGTTCCCAGAGTACTGACGCGCGATGCGACGGCCCTGATCGTGGATAGGGCGGGAGAGGCAGTCGTTGCCGAAGGGGCCTCATCTATGAACGGCCGCGCCATGGACAACGTACTTATTCCGGTCGTCCACCTGTTCTACGCCAACAACAAGTCAGGGCACACCGTCGCCGAGGTCTATGCCGACTCGCGATGGCGCATGGCCGACTCGACCTGGTTCACGGTCTTCCCCGGCCCCGACGGCAAGCTCCTGTCGGCGGCACAGTGCCACGGCGAGGGGCGCGGATACGTCGGCATCGCATACCGCAAGCGCATGGAGGAGCTTGTAAAGCTGCCCGACAGTGAGCTTTACAGCAAAGCGCCCCGCAAGGCCGCGCGATTCCGGGAGTCAATGCTTGCCAAGACGGCCCGCCAGTGGTCCGATGAGCTGGACTTGTTCGCTGTCATGAACAATCACCTGCCGCGGCAGGGCCCAAGCTATACAGGGAATGTCAGGTTGGGTGGTTCCAGATGAAAACGCCAGCAGACAGTCGAGGCGGACCGCCAACTCGCCGGAGGCGCAAGAGCGGACATCGCATTCTCCCGCCGCGGGTATGCCCGGCGATCGCCTTGGGACTCCTGACGAGCCTCATCGCCGGCGCACCGATGGAAGCGCAGCAGGCCGACGGCAAGAGCGCCGGCGGGAAGGCCGCCGCGAGGGATTCGGCCGGCGCCGCCGACTACAGGCTGTGGGGAGAGCGGACACTGGATCTCATCGAGAGGGCGTTCCGCGTGAAGGGCTCGGCGTTGTACCACGAGGCCATCGACCGCAGCGGCAAGTTCGTCGGCAGATACGGGCCCTATTCGTTCGTGTGGCCGGCGAGCTTCCAGCTTCGCGCCCTTGCGGCGGCGGCCCGGGTCGATAAGCGTCGGTACGCCGGGCGGCTGACGGGGTATGCCAAGGCGCTGGACTCCTACGTGCAGAAGAAGGACGGGCAGACGGCCTACATGGTCCTGACCAGCAGGTCCGAGAGGTTCTACGACGACAACGCCTGGCTCCTGATCGGCTTGATGGAGACCTACGAACTGACTCGCGACGGGCGTCAGCTCCGGCGGGCGGAGCACGTCATGAAGTTCCTCCTTAGTGGGGAGGGCAGGTTCGGCCAGATCCCCCAGAAGGAGGCCGAGCGCGGATCCCACTACGGGTTCACCTGCACGGTCGCCCCGACCGCCGTCGGAGCGCTGATGCTGCACGAGAAGACGAAGGACAAGCGGTACCTGGCCGCGGCAAAGCGATACTACGCCTGGCTGACGGATCCGAAGGTGGGTGTGCAGGACCCCGCCAGCGGCCTGTATCACCAGGGCGCGACGTGGGGCGGGGAGGTTTGGCGGGTCAAGCGCGGATATCGCGCGTACCAGACCGCCCTGCCCATGCAAGCGGCGGTGAGGCTCCATCGGATCACGAAGGACCCGGCCTACCTGAGGGAGGCCCGGCGTCTGGCCGCCTCGTGCATCGCTCGATGGGTCGACAAGGACACCGGCGCCCTGGGCGAGACGGCGCAGTGGGGCGGCTCCGACCTGTGCGACGCCCTGCTGGACCTGCACGAAGTCGACGGCGACCCGCGATGGCCGGCGGCCGTCAGCCGAGTCCTTCGATTCCTCCACGCACATGCCCGCGGGCCCGAGGGCTTCTTTCCGGAAGACTGGAACAGAAAGTCCACGGGGCCGGCCAAGACCTGCCACCTGATGCATCAGGCCGCCGCAGCCCGAGCCTTCTGGCGGGCGGCACACCAGCAGCAGCGCAGCCGCGCCTTGGCTCGCAACGCCTGGCCGTCCAGTACGAGCACGGACCCGTCCGCCTCAGCCGCTGGTGCGATCCGTTCGGGCATGTCGACCCCGGCCGGCGGGGCACTGCTCATTGACCTCTCTATTCGCCGGGTCCCGAGGCCTTCGCGGAGGCCGACAGCAGTCGGCGGGTACACTGGGCCGGCACGCCTTCCGTCGTAGCCACCACGCCCCCCTCAGCCTCTACCGCCACCCCCACGCCTTCGCCAATCCACTCCGCGAGAGGAGGAGGCGGACTATCGCAATAGAGGCCCGCTCCGTTCGTTTGGCTCTGATACTCCCTTCACCGATCCGAGGGCTTCCGTTCACGACGGAG
>Ga0180437_10002262_pt1 | contig 31161 bp, 30 predicted proteins | sample SS_ome_4_FD_132410 | JGI IMG/M metagenome (GOLD analysis project Ga0180437, IMG submission 132410) | Hypersaline lake sediment archaeal communities from the Salton Sea, California, USA - SS_3_D_1 metaG | ecosystem: Environmental > Aquatic > Non-marine Saline and Alkaline > Hypersaline >... | reverse complement strand
TATCTCCTTTGGAAAATCGGTTGATGGTACCACCCGATTATCCCTCAAAGGACGATGTTTTTCAACTCGCTGCTTTCACCTTACACTCGGTTCTACAACTTACCACAGATTTTGGCCACACTCTTTTCAAAAAGGTCAGGGTATAATAAAACCATGCAAGACATCCAGCATCCATCGCCAGAAGAAGAGAATATCTGGTCAAGACGCTGGATGTGTACGGGGATATGGTGCGCCGCGCGCCGCGCTCCCATTGGTGGTGGTATCTGGACGAACTCTCAGCCGAACCCGAAGGGGGATCAGAGATAGCAGAATATGTTGCTGAAAGCCCGGCCCACGCCCTGGCCGACAAATCGGCTGACTATGAAGACAAGCAGACCACGTAAACGGTGATTTCATGCCGAGACCCTTAGGGTTTGCGCAAACCCTAAGGGTCTTTTTCATTGCCCGACATGAGGGTATGTCCGCCAGGATGGGGTGGATGCGAGCATCAAGCGCGAAATGATCACACCAGGTGCACTACAAGGTCATTCTTGTCAGAAGCCGCTGCGCTGGTGGGTGATGAAATGGCCATGGGGCGGAGGAAGGAGCATGGCGACTTGCTACAAAGGACATTGGGTAGTATAATTATGACAGACCGCAATAAAATAAAAAAGGGGATCAAACAGAAACGGGGAAGGGTAGCCGCAATGTCATAAGTTAAGGAAGCGGGGCCGAGGTGCGACGCACTTGCAGTCATCGGGAAGCACTCAATCAGCGCCCAATCAAGTCCAATCGCAGCCTTTTGGACATCACTGCAAGTGCGTCGCACCTTAACTTGAGCAAGAAAGGTGATCGAAGTGGAAATAAATGAGGAGCGTAACCAGACAGATCAGCAGCGCCATCTGGGAAGAAAGAGAAAGGCATGGGCTTTGGCTGCCATAGACGAGTATGAAGAGAGTCGTGCGCTATGCGTGGGTGAAACGTACACTCTGACGGCGACTATGGGGTGGGGAGATGTGCCTGCAACGGCCCGAAAGGCCGCCTCTACCCAATTTCATTTGCCAGAGTCACACGAGACATTCTCGTTTGGCATCTCTGTGTGGGCAGAAGATATGGACATGGAACCCCCACGGATAAGGACTCTTGAGCTTGAACCGGCCTCAGAGTCACCTGCCCAAGTCCAGCTCAAGCTTGTTCCCAGGGCCGTCGGGCAAAAGGTCATCAATGTCAACTTTTATTATCAGCTTCGTTGGTTGCGGCAGATCGCATTTGAGGTTCAGGTGGAACTCGCCTCGATTGCGCCGGACATCACCGCCGAACCCGTGATAAGCGCGCAGCCGCTGAGGGTGGCCATGTTGCTTGGCCACGGCCGACGGGGCGATAAATCATTTAACGACTCGGCTTATGCCGGACTTGAATCTGCTCGCGAACAGTATGGCATTGAATTTGAAACGGCGGATTCAGGCAAGTTAGAAGAGAACGTCGCTTTGCTCCAGCAATGGGCTGAAGCTGATTACGATTTGATCATAGCCATCGGCTACCATAACGGTCCGGCCATCACTCAAGTAGCCGAGTCTTTTCCCCAAAAGCGCTTTGCGATCATAGATACCGAAGCCGAGGGCCAGAATGTCTGGTCGGCCGTGTTTCGAGAACATGAAACGGACTATGTGGTGGGTGCGCTGGCAGCGCTGGTCGCCGGGGAGGGGGGGCGGGTTGGGTTCATCGGTGGGATAAGAACTCCGATCATCTGTCACATCGAGTCGGCCTTTTCGCAAGGCATCGAGAGGGTGAATCCAGACATTGTCTTGAATACTATTTACGTGGACAGATTCGATGACGAAGCCATGGGGCAGTATCTGGCCGAAATGCTGTATGCCATGGGTGCTGGCGTGATTTACCAGGCTGCCGGTCGCTCTGGGATAGGTGCGATACGAGCGGCGAAAAAACTGGGAAAACTCGTCATCAGCACGGGGGGTGATCACAGTGAATTGGCCCCTGCCGCCGTGATTACCAGCCGCATCAAGAACGTGTATCGTCCGGTGCTGGACGTTATTGAGGCCGTGGTGGAGGATCGTTTCGAGGGCGGCAAAACGGCCGGTTACGGCCTGGCTAACGGAGGTCTGGAACTGGTTCCCGTCCGGCGTGAGGTCGTCAAGCGGCTGGTCGAGCACCTTCCTTCCGGTGTCAGCCTGCACGATTTCATCACGCGCATGGCCGAGATCACGAAAAGGGCCACCAGCGGGCAACTGGTCATTGATTTTGATGCGGTCGAAGAGATAGCCAACCAGAACTTTCCTTTTTCTAACCAATCGCTAACCGGATTCTAACCCTTTTATGATAACATGATGATGCGACGTAGGGGCCATTCAAGATTCCCGACAAAGGAGATACATCATGCTATACGGATTGGGCTTGGCCGGTATAGCTGTCATCCTGGTAGCCATGCTCTTTGTCGTGGGCTTTGCAGCGTCATGAGCTGGCCGACCGATATGGGCTATAGAGTAGGTGTCACTTGCCGAAAAAGCAGGGGGTGAGGTGCTGGCGTGGAGAACCCCTGTCTGTTGTTCAGGTTCTGATTCGGTCTAATAGCAACACGGTTTCCTTAGCAGGCTGGGCTCCCATGCCCGGCGGCGTGGGAGCCGCCTCCGCTATCGTAAGTAAACCGTATTGGGTCCAAGGGCCCCTTTGGGGGCCAGTTCATCGTCCTGGTAGGCCAACCTGAGCGAGCAAGACTAAAACAAAGGGAGAAAAACGATGGAACAGCAGTGTAAGGATTGTGGGGAGTACAAAAAGGATGTTTTTCGTCGGGCAGATATTCCCAGGCTGTTGTGTTCCGATTGCTATGTCAAAGCCCTGGCCAGTGATCGGCCCAGCAGGTACCTGTTTGTGCCTTCTTATGCGAGTGCCTTCTGTGAAGGAAGGCAACAAGGCAACGCCGCGCCCGCTCTCACCCTGGGGGAGCGATGAAGAAATTCGAGGTTAGTACGGTTTACATACTAAGGCCATGGTCGAGATGGCACCCTCGGGCTGGCGGCGCTTCTCTTTCCATTGGCAGGGCTTGTTGGGCCTCAGCCCTCCATCCTGTCCTTGATGTTGGCCATGGCCAGATCGGCCTCTCGCTCGTTTTGCCTCAGCACCAATGCCTCGGCTAGCTTGCCCAGCACCGGAATGGGAATGGTGTACTCTGGGTTCTCGATGTAGGCAAAGACCTTCTCCACCGGGGCATTGATGGTAATGCTTCTCTCCACCTTTGCCATGGTCCTATCCTCCTTTCTCATCAGGCTGATTGGGCATCACTCGTTCATAGACACCCTGTCCTCCTGTCTCCTATATTATACACTTCTTTAAGCGTAATGTGAAGTTGGGCCTTTGCTGTTGGCAGGTCAAGGAGCTGTGTCACCTTGACAAAAGCCGCTATTGGGGGTACATTTATGGATGCGACGCATCACTGCCTGTAGCGCCTGGGCTGCTTGTGGCGCAGCAGGGGTAGATGCAAGAATTTGGTACAGGACTGGCCCATGGGATGTGGGCCATCTGCGGCCGGTTTGCAGATGCGGAGGGAGGTCGGGTTATGTCTGAGCGATTAGAGGAATTTCAAGCTTACCGCGAGCGGATGAATCAAAAGGTCCTGGCCAGCGGCCACCTGGGCATCCAGCGCTTCTTTAATCTGGATACCAAAGCCTACGAGGATGGTGCGCTGGATGCCAGGACCAAGGAACTGCTGGGCCTGGTGGCCTCGACCGTGCTGCGTTGCAACGACTGTATTGATTATCACCTGATCCAATGCGTCAGGATCGGGGTTACTGACCCCGAATTGCACGAGGCGCTGAACGTGGCCCTGGTGGTGGGTGGCAGCATCACCATCCCCCACCTGCGCCACGCCTTTGACACCCTGGAGCAACTGCGGGCGATGGAGGCCCAGGGCAAGTCCCTCGAGCTCTAGTCTGTTTTGAAGAGGTCGGGCAGCTTCATGATGAGGCCCATGTTGCCTTTGACCTTGATCCTGCCCTTCATAAAGGCTTGAGCCATATCCAGTTTGCCCTGGGCGATGGCCAAATAGTCGGCTGCTTCTATACTGATGGTCGCGCTGGGCTTGTCTGTCCCCCCTTCTGTGACGGTGCACTGGCCGTCGGCTATTTTGGCCACCCAGGTGCCACCGCCCTCACCGGTCAGTTCAAACTGAAAGGTCTCATTCATCCCCTTGGCCTTGTCGGGTTGAAAGGCAATAGGCAGGATTTCGATGGCCTCTTGGGCTGTATTGGGTATGGGCATTTGTGTCCTCCTTTGGATACTTATTCTCTGGTCAGGATAAAGACCTCGATCAGGCTAAAGACCGCTAACACCAACGCGGCAATGATCCAATTCAAGGCACGCAGCATCTGTAACCAGGCGCAAAGCACCAGGAACATGGCGGCCCACCCGCTCTGGCGGATGGGCCGCCAGTTGCTTACTGCCTGGCCTTTGGGCCTGGCGAAGCGGTAGTTAAGATAAAAGGCCGCTGGCACAAAGGTTGTGGTCAGGGCCACGAAAAGCAACGGAAAAAACAGAGAACGAGCCGGCGTTTTGGGGCTCAAGCTGTCCATCAGGAAATAAAGTCCCAGCCAGGCAAAGACGGCCAGGAACGCCGAGAGGGCCGAGACCTTTTTGCCACTCACTGGCCTACCTCTCACCGGGAGCTAGTTGGTGGAGGGAGAACTGGAGTGATTGTAGAGCAGCTCTTTGATGGCCAACATTTCGCGACGCAGCCGGTCGTCCTCCTCCACCTGGGTATGGATCTTGTCATAGCCATGCAATACCGTCGTGTGATCGCGCCCTCCCAGAGCCCGGCCGATTTGAGGGAGGGAGGCATCGGTTTCCTCTCGCGCCAGGTACATGGCCACCTGGCGTGCTGTGGCAATGTCCTTGCTGCGCCGACGGCCGAGCAAATCTTTTGTTTCCAGATTGTAGAACTGGGCCACGGCTTCTATGATCTGAGCAATGGACAGGGAACCTGGGGCGGGACCAAAGTTCTGCAAAGCGTTGACAGCCACTTCGACCGTCAAGGGGCACCTCATCAGGCTGGCGTGAGCGATCACCCGGTTCAAGGCCCCTTCCAGTTCGCGAATGTTGCTTTGAAACCGGCGGGCGATCAGGTCTATGGCTTCATCAGGCACAGGCATGGCCTGCTGCCCGGCTTTGCAGCGCAAGATGGCGATGCGTGTCTCCAGGTCGGGTGGTTGGATGTCGGCGATGAGGCCCCATTCAAAGCGGGAGCGGAGACGCTCTTCCAGGGTGAGGATGGCTTTGGGGGCGCGGTCACTGGAGACGACGATTTGTTTGTTGGCCGAGTGCAGGGTGTTGAAAGTGTGAAAGAATTCCTCTTGAGTGCTTTCTTTGCCAGCGATGAATTGGATATCATCCACCAACAAGACGTCAATGTTGCGATATCTCTCGCGGAACCCTTCTGTAGTATGATTGCGGATAGAGTTGATCAGGTCGTTGGTAAAGGTCTCCGAGGAAACATAGAGCACCTCGCCGCAGTTTCGCTGCGCCATGTGCCCTATGGCGTGCAGCAGATGGGTCTTGCCCAGTCCCACCCCACCGTAGACGAATAGGGGGTTGTAAGCCTCAGCCGGTTTCTCGGCCACGGCCAGCGAGGCGGCGTGGGCCAGCCTATTGTTTGAGCCCACGACAAAAGTGTCAAAAGTATATCTGGGATTGAGCATAGTCGGCGAGCCATTGGCAGCAGGCTCGTCAGCCAGGAGAGCGCCAGTCTGCAACAGAGGCAGCGCCTCATCGCTCTCGGGCGACTCTTTGGCCCAAACGGCGAACTTGACCTCGACGCTGCGCCCCACAATGCCGACCAGAGTGCGCTTGATGGTGGTCAGCAGGCGGTTCTCCAGCCAGTCTTTGGTGAAGGCATTGTGGACACCAATGATAAAGGTTCCGTCCTCATAAGAGATGACATGGGTGTTCTTGACCCAGGTGTCGAAAGTGGCCTTGGTCATTTGCAGTTGCAGTTCACCAAGGGCCGCCTGCCAGATCTGGTCGGCTCTCATCCTCTCCTCCTCGCTCACTGTATGACATTAGTACTCTGTCAAGGCCGAACTGATGGGTTGTCATTCCTTCGGCTACGCTCAGGACAAGTCTGAGCCGAAGCCCTTCACTTCGTTCAGGATAAACTCCGCGGAGGCGAAGAATCTCGTTGTTTTGCGTAACAGAACGATGCTTTAACAAAAACGAGATTCTTTCCTTCGGCTTCGCTCAGGACAGGCTCTGCTTCGCTCCTCAGACCTGTCCTGAGCTTGTCGAAGGAATGACGGAATTCGACGCACCTATCAAATCACGGTTGACAAAGTACTGGTTACGAAACATCTACCAGTGGAGCTATGCGGGCGATGGTTTTCTCCACGAACTGGCCGTATTCGATCGAGATCTCGATGGCTTCCTGAGGGCAGACCTCAACGCAACGGCCACAGCCCCGGCAGGCGTCGCTGATGACAGCACGGTTGTCCACCTTATGGATGGCGTCCACAAAACAGACACCCTGGGTGCAGGTTCCGCAGCCCACGCAGCGGTCGCTCACTACGACAGTCACGCCAGGCATGGGGGTGACCTTGGCGCTGATCCGGGGCGCCACGTGGGGCAGCACCCGCCAGAGGCAACAGCAGGGACAGCAGTTGCAGACGGTCAGCAGTCTGTCCCCCGGACCGACGCCGAGCCACAGGGTATCCAGCTTGTTGCGGCCGATCAAATGGACCAGCCCAGCCTCACGGCAGCGCCGCACGTGCTGCAGCGCTTCCTCTTTCGTCACGCGGCGTCCGAGCTGGGGATTGATCCCCAAGGCCGCCTCGCCGAGAAAGAGGCAGCCCAAATCCATGGGATAGTCCTCACACTTCTCGGCCTCGCGACAGATACAGGAGTCCATAATCCAGTGGTGGTTGGCTTTTTCGATGAAATGCTCCACCACCTGCGAGGGCAGGACCACCTCGTCTGGCACGTCGAGGGCCTGGTTGATCTGGATCGTCTGGTCCTGGGGCAGGTAGATCAGGTCGTCGCCCTCAAAGAGCCAGCGATCCAGGACCCTGCCGATGATGGACACCTTTGTCGCCCTGGCAACCAGAAAGCGGCGCGGAAAGGTCTTTTTGACGAGTTGCACGAACCACAGGGGGCGGCTCATGGGTCTTTTTCCGGGTAACGGGTATAGGGGCGGATTTAGGACATCTCCGCCAGTTTGACCGCCAGGCCCTCAATGTACGGGCGGTTCTCGAGCTTTTCCCGCCAGGCCGGGGGGATGGCTTCCACGCCAAGGTAGGCCCCCGAGACGGCGCAGGCCATCGCCCCCAGGGTGTCCCGGTCCCCGCCGTGCAGGATCGTGCAGAAAAGGCAGTCCTCGAAGGACTGGGGGTGGCGCAGGAAGGCATAGACGGCAAAGGGCATGGATTCGTGCACGGCCACGCTGCGCCCCAGACGCCTGGCCGCGTCCGGGGGAGGGACCTCTTCGGCAACCAGGTCTCTGACCCGCATCATTTTGTCCCGGATCTCTGGTGTCCGGGCGAAATCCACCAGCCCCTGGGAAAAATCCTCGAATGGGAACGGCTCTCGCGGGTCCAGCCTCACCGCCTGGGCTACAGCCCAGGCCAGGACGGCGGCCCCATCCACGCCGACGGGATGGGCATGGGTCACGGAAGCTGAGGCGCGGGCCTTCTCGTACAGGTCCGGCGCATCGTGGTAGAACAGTCCCACCGGCGCAACCCGCATGGCCGCCCCGTTGCCGAAGGAACCCTGCCCACCGAACAGGCTGCGGGCTGCCTCTGAGTAGGACATCCCGTGCCTTCCCACCAGGGAGAAGAGGGTGGGCGGACCCGAGGCGTATCCCCGCCAGGGCTCCCGCCGAAAGTTGGCACGGAAGGTGTCCCCCAGGTGCTGTTCGTCGAGCCGCCCCATCTGGGTGATGGATTCGGCCAGGCCAATGGCCATGGCCGTGTCGTCGGTGTAGACGAGGACGTCCCGTTGCGCGACCTCGGCGCGCAGGCCCGCCTCCCCCAGGCCGCGGAAAGCCAGTTCCCCGATGGCGTCCCCCAGCGCACTGCCCACCATCCCGCCCAGGAATTTGGATCGCAAGTCTGCCCGGTTGGTCATGAAAAGCTGCCCCTTTTAGTCTCAGCAGATGGAAAATTTGAGCAGCAGACCTTCCCGAAAGCTTCCAACGGCACCGGATTGATCGAGAATTTGTCTAAACATCTGTCAAATTGCTTGGCAGTGCCTCACTGGAGCTTTCGGGAAGGTGGAATTTCTAATTTGACAAAGCTAACAGCGCCCCGGCTTCATCGTAGGCCACTTTGTAGGTATAGTCCGGCGGGCCGTCGCAGGTGGCCAGGCGGCGCGCTTCGCGGGCGTGTTCCTGCGCCGTCTCCTCCTCCCCCTCCTCCAGCGCCATCTGCGCCAGGAAGAGGTGCACGTCCGCCCCTTGTAGCACGTAGCCGCAGCGTTCGGTGATGACCAGGGCTTCCCCGGCCAGGCGCAGGGCTTCCTCCCGTGCGCCCGTGGCCGCCCGCAGCCAGGCCAGATCCAGCAGGATGTCCGCTTCCATCTCCACCATGTTGATGCTCCGGCAGCGGGTCAGCGCCTCGTTCAGATGGCGGTCGGCGTCCTCCATATCACCATTGGTCCGGTGCGCGGTGCCCAGCAGCCAGTGGGCGCGCACACAGTCCCGTGGGTGTGGGTATCTGGTACGGGCTGTCTCATCGGCCAGTTCCAGCGCCCGGCGGGCGGCAGCCAGGGCATCAGGGATACTGGATATTGGGGATTGGGGAGTGGGGGCTATTGCGGTCCAGCGCGCCAACAGCAGCGCGCGCAAGGCTCGGTAGGCCCAGACCACGCACTGCGACTGCACAGCCTTCTGTTTCTCAAATAGCGCCAACGCCGCCGCCAACTCCTCTTCCACCTCTGCCCACCGGCCCCGGTAGGCCAACAGCCGTCCCAATTCCCGGTGCCCAATTGCCTCATTGAACCCATCTTCGATCTCCTGGCACAGGGCAATGCGGCGGCGCAGGTTGGCCTCGGCCGCCTGCAGCGCACCGATCGCCATCTGCTGGGTAGCCAGGTTCCCCAGGCCGATGGCGACGCTTTTCTTGTTGCCCCGCTTCTCATAAATCGCATTCGACGCCTCAAACAGCGGCACGGCCCGGCGGGGCTGGCCGCTGAGGCTGTAGGAGTTAGCCAGGGAGTTCAGCGTCCAGGCCTGGGCGCTTTCGTCTTTCAGGCGCGGTAGGGCGGCCTGCCCTGAGCCTCTGCTCTGAGCGGGGTCGAAGGGTGTCGAAGGGTCGCCGTCGGGGAAGAGAGCACACAGCAATTCGGCGTACAACTGGTAAGCGCCGAACTGGTAGTAGGCGGTGCTGTGAATGCGGTCACGGAAGAGCGTGCGAGCCTCATCGTACTGCCTGGCCCGCACGGTGTGGTGGTACAGCTCGATGACCGGTGCCAGGTCCTCCAGGCGCTGCACCCGCTCCGGCGGCGGCACGGCGGCGAAATAGTCCCGCAGTTGGCCGTGGGCCGCCCCCCGCTCGGTGCTGCCCAACTGGTCGTAGGCGTAGCGGCGCACGATGGGGTGCAGGTCGTAGCGGTTGGCCCGGCGGTCGTGGTGCAGCAGGCCGCGGGCCACCAGGTCGCGCAGGTCGGCGTCGAACTCGGCCAAGACCCTTAGGGTCTCCGAGACCCTAAGGGTCTGTTCGGCTACAGCCCGCAGGGCCTCGTAGCTCACCGCCCCGCGGAAGCAGGCGATGCGGCTGAGCAATTCTTGACGGGCGGGGGTCAGGTTGTCGTAGGCCTGGGCCAGGACGTGGTGGCGGCGTTGGATCAAATCGCCGCTCACGTCCAGGCGGCGGGCGGCGGCAATGTCGCCGGGCTGTTGGGGGTCGCGGGCCACCAGGCCGGCCAGCAGGCGCAGGCTCAGGGGGTGGTAGCCGTAGGGCTCGCAGGTCGCCTCGATCTCGGCGCGTCCCCCGCGCACGCCCTGGGCGCGGAAGAAGGCCACCGCGTCGGCCGGCTGCATCTGGGTCAGTTCCTCCTCGCGGCAGCCTTGCAGCAGGTCGCCGCCGGGGGCTTCCAGGACGCGGGGCCGCAGGCGGGTGGTCATCAACACTTTGCCCCGCACCCCCGGCAGGCAGGCCACACTCCGCAACAAGTGCTCTGCGATGGGGCTGACGCAATCCTGGTGCGTGATGCGTGTTCCGTGATGCGGGGCTTGGGTCTCGCGTTCCGCCGGGTCATCGCCTTGATAGGCGGCGCCCATGCCGCTGTAGGCGCGCAGGGCACGCTCAAAGCCGTCCAGGATGAGCAGCACCCCCGGCTGGTGCAGCCAGCGCAGCAGGGCGTCGGCCTGTTGGCGCGGGCCCAGGTGCAACGCACTTTGGAAGTGCGTTGCACCTGACACACCTGCCAGGTAATCAAGGGTCTCTTGCAGGAAATGGTCAAAGCCGGGCTCGTCGTAAAAGCTCCACCACACCACGCGGGGCCAGCGGGCCGGGTCCACGTCATGGAGCAGCCAGTGCCAGCTCAGGGCGCTCTTGCCAAAGCCGCCCAGCGCCCGCAGCACCAGCAGGGGGTGGTCGGGGTCCGCCGCCAGCCACCGGCTCAGCATCTCCCGCTCGGCGGCCCGCCCGGTGAAATTGGGCGGCATGGGGTAGGGATGGGCCAGGCACCACTCCGCCCGCGTGGGCTACTCGGGCGCTTCCGTCAGCGGCGGCGCGCCCAGGGCGGTCAGGAGCTGGGTCCAGGAGATGTCTTGCCGGTCGGGCCGGGTAAAATCCACCCAGGTCAGCAGGGAGATGAATTCGGGGAGTTCGCAGGGTTGGAGACGGAGGGGCACCGTGCGGCGCTGCAATCCAGCGGGGTCGCGCGTCCTGGTCAACAAGCTTTCGTAGAGCGTCCATTCGCTTTCCACCCAGGCGGGCGTTAAAACCAACACGGTGTGGCGGCTGTTCTTGGCGGCGTCCTGCATGTTCAGCAGGGCCGCTTTGCCGGGGGCGAAATCTCGGTAGTCAATGCACACCCGCAGCCCTGCCTTTTCCAACCGGGGCAGCAGCGTGTCCGTCACCCACTTTTCGTCGTGGTGGCTGTAGGAGATAAAGACGTCGTAGGGGTACTCGGTTTCTGCGGTCATCGGCACCTCCCGCCCGGCTGTCGTGCTGGTTACATTAACATTGTACCACACGTCGGTTAATGGAGCAAGAGAGCGTTCACGGGATAACTACGAAGCATCCTGAGTAGGCCAAAGGCCGTATCGAAGGGTGCGGGTTTGCCACGGCTCGCCACATTCGCCGCACCCTTCGATACGCGCTTCACGTTGTTCCGCGCTACTCAGGATGCTGGACTGAACTCTTGCTCGGAGGTCAGTGCTACAGAAAAAGCAAGCGGGGCCGAGATACCTCGGCCCCGCTCTAAAAATTATCGAAACCCGCCCCGCAGACGGGGCAGGGAGCACTTTTCAGATAGGCTAAGCCTGGGCAGTTTCTTCTTCGGGCTCCCACCAGGTGGTGGACTCGCCGCGCAGGTAGCGGTCCATGTCGGCGGCGGCGGTCTTGCCGGCGCCCATGGCGCTGATGACCGTGGCCGCCCCGGTGACAATGTCGCCACCAGCCCATACGCCCTCTCTGGTCGTCCGGCCCGTGACTTCGTCGGCGACCACCGTACCCCAGCGGGTCCGCTCCAGGCCACCGGCGTCGGTAAAGACCATGGGGTTGGGCCTGGTGCCCAAAGCCATGATGACCGTATCCACGTCCAGATCGAACTCGGAGCCCTCGATGGGGACGGGACGCCGCCGGCCGCTGGCATCGGGCTCACCCAGTTCCATCTGGATGCATTTCATGCCCCGTACCCAGCCGTTGTCGTCGCCGTAAATCTCCACCGGGTTGGTGAGGTAATGGAATACGATCCCCTCTTCCTCGGCGTTTTCGGCCTCTTCCGCCCGAGCGGGCAGCTCCACTCTGGAGCGGCGGTAGACGATGAGCACCTCGTCGGCGCCCAGCCGCATGGAACAGCGCGCCGCGTCCATGGCCACGTTGCCGCCACCCACCACCGCCACCCGGCGGCCAATGCGCACCGGCGTGTCCCACTCGGGGAAGAGATACCCCTTCATCAGGTTGACCCGGGTCAGGAACTCGTTGGCCGAATAGACGCCGTTATAGTTCTCGCCAGGGATGTTCATGAACATGGGCAACCCCGCTCCCGTGCCCAGGAACACGGCCTCGTAGCCGTCGTCGAACACGTCATCCAGGGTCAGGGTCTTGCCGATGACGCAGTCGAGGATCAGCTCCGCCCCCAAGCTCTTGACGTAATCCACCTCGGCATAGACAATCGCTTTGGGCAGACGGAATTCGGGGATGCCATAGACGAGCACTCCGCCGGGCGCGTGCAGGGCCTCAAAGATGGTCACCTGATGTCCATAGCGGGCCAGGTCGGCAGCGCAGGTCAGCCCTGCCGGCCCGGAACCGACCACGGCCACCCGCTTGCCGCTGGGAGGGGCCTTTTCCGGCGCTTCGGTGTCCTGGCTGATGCGCCAACCGTCCACGTAATCCGGCGCCTTCATACCCTGGCTCATCTTCCAATCGGCCACGTAACGCTCCAGACGACCAACGGCTACCGGTTCCTCTTTTTTGGCCAGCACGCATACGGCCTCGCATTGGGTCTCCTGGGGACAGACCCGGCCGCAGATGGCCGGCAAGTTGTTGTCGGCGTAGAGGGCCGCGGCTGCGCCAGGCAGGTCCCCCTCCTGGAGTTTCAGGATAAAGGCTGGTATGTCAACCTCCACAGGACAGCCTTCTATACACTTGGGCTTCTTGCACTGCAAGCAGCGCTTGGATTCCAGAATCATGAGCTCGTCGGGGTAGCCCAAGGCCACCTCGTTGAAATTACGCCGCCGCACCTCGGGTGCCTGTCGTGGCATCTCCTGACGCGGTATCTTTTCCCTCTTTGGTTTCTTTGCCTCTGCCATTGGTTGCTCTCTCCTTGATGGTCTAAGTGTGCTCGTTGCGGCGGCTACAGGCCACTGTCGCACTCGCACTTTAGTTTGAACTCGTCAAAAGCCCTCTTCTCCTCGGTGAGGTAGATGCGCTGGCGGGCCATCAACAGGTCCCAGTCCACTTCGTGGCCGTCCAATTCTGGCCCATCCACGCAGACGAATTTGGTCCGGCCGCCCACCTCGACCCGGCAGGCCCCGCACATGCCCGTGCCGTCAACCATGATAGAGTTGAGGCTGACGATGGTCTTTACCCCGAAGGGCTTGGTGGTCAGGCTGGCGAATTTCATCATAATGGCTGGTCCAATGGCCCACACGTGAGCGATATCCTTTCTGGACTCGCACAACTCTTTGAGAGGCTCGGTGACCAGAGCCTTGCGGGCGCAAGAGCCGTCGTCGGTGCAGACGATGAGCTCATCGCTGACGGAGCGCATCTTGTCTTCCCAGAAGAGGAGGTCCTTGGTGCGGGCGCCGATGATGGAAAAGACCTCGTTGCCTGCCTCCTTCAGAGCGCGGGCGATAGGGTAGACAGGAGCAATGCCCACGCCACCGCCCACACAGACAACGGTGCCATAGTTCTCGATCTCTGTAGGCCGCCCCAGGGGGCCGGTGAAACTGGCCAGTTCGTCGCCCACCTCGAGGAGACCGAGGTGCATGGTGCTTTTGCCCACTTCCTGGAACATGAGGGTGATCGTGCCCTCCTCCCGATCGAAATCGGCGATGGTCAGAGGGATGCGTTCCCCCTCCTCGATCACGCGCAGGATGACGAACTGGCCGGGTTGAGCTTTGCGGGCGACCAGCGGTGCGTCAATCACCATCAGCTTGTTGATGGTCCCCAGTTCTTCCTTGGCTAGAATCTCGTACACGTTGTCTGCCTCCTTGCAATATTCGCTGTCGTCACGGTCTGATGATATGGTGTCCTACGTAGGCTTGCTATATGTGCTTTTTTTCACCGCAGGCCATTATATATCTGAACACTGCCTTTGTCAAGAAGGCAGCCAGCCAGGCTGGGGAGTCATTCCTCCCAGGCCCTCTTTATCTTTTCCCGATGCAGAGCATTGCCCACAATTTGTGTAACGTACAATATGTGGTATAATATAAAGCATGAATGGGAAAAGGCACCAGTTGCTTGACGCTGGTCAACAGCCCATGCATATCGGTCTCAACGCCCATTTGTTGTCTCTGGCCCCAACTTATCGCGGCGCCGGAATCAATTGGTATATCTATAACCTGCTCCTCAACTTGGCCCTCGCAGACCAAGAGAACCAATATACTGTTTTCCTCGGTGATAGACGCTTCCCGCCGAACTTGGGTCTGAACTTGAGAACCTCGTGGCTGCCCACCACGCACCCCCTGGTGAGGATCGGCTGGGAGCAATGGGTCCAACCTTTCGTTCTATGGCGGGAGAAGATAGATCTCCTTCATTCCCTGGCTTTTGTCACGCCCTTACTGTCTCCCTGCCCTGCGGTGATCACGATCTATGATCTGAGTTTCCTTATCTTTCCCCAGGGCTTTAGAGGCTCAAGACGCCTTTATCTCGCTTTGCTCACCCGCCCATCGGCCCGCAAGGCCAGGCGCGTTATCACTATCTCGGAGAGCACAAAGCGGGACACGGTTCGTTTGTTGGGGGTGTCGCCGGATAAAGTAGACGTCGTTTATTGTGGGGTGGACGAGGCATTTCACCCTTTTCCTGAAAAAGAAGTAGCCGTTTTCCGCCAGGAGCGCAGCCTGCCGGAACGGATCATACTTTTTGTCGGCACCATCGAACCACGGAAGAATGTGGCCTGTCTTATCGAAGCCTATTCTCGTTTGAAAGACAGGCAGGTCAAATTGGTCATTGGCGGAGCCAAAGGTTGGCTTTACGAGGAGGTCTTTGCCCGCGTGGAGGAGTTGGACTTGACGGATGACGTCCTGTTCCCTGGCTACATTCCCCCTGATGAGCTGCCTCTGTGGTACAATGCTGCGGAACTGTTTGTCTACCCATCTTTCTACGAAGGCTTTGGCTTGCCGCCTCTGGAGGCCATGGCTTGTGGCACGCCGGTGATCACTTCCAACGTCTCTTCTCTTCCAGAAGTGGTCGGCGAAGCCGGGTTGACCGTTGACCCTGCAGACAGTGAGGGCTTGGCTGAGGCCATGGATCAAGTGCTCAGCGATGGGGCATTGCGTCAATCCATGCGGGAACGAGGATTGGCCAGGGCCGGCTGCTTTTCCTGGGCCAGGGCGGCGCGGGAAACGGTCGAGGTTTACCGGCGTGCGCTGGGCCACCGAGGAGATTAAGGTGTCCAAACGATTCAAGCGATTGCTGTCCCTGGGGCTGGTGTTGGCTGACATACTCCTCATCAACGTGGCCTTTGCCATCTCCTATTGGGTGCGTTACGATTTGCAGTGGTTTCGAACTGTAGACCTCGCTTTTGACGCTCCCTTTAGTGCCTACATACCCTTTGCCGGGGTGTTGACTGCTCTCCTGCTGATTTCCTATAAACTGGAGGGGGTTTACGATCACCGCCGGGGAGCTTCCTGGTTCGACGAGTTTTACTCGGTCGTCAGTGGTACGACCACAGGCATCATCATCATGGTCGTGGTCACCTTCTTTTATCGCCCTCTCTTCTATTCCCGTCTTCTTTTCATCTACACCGGGGCCCTGGTCATCGCCCTCCTGAGCCTCAGTCGTCTGGTCAAAAGCGTCGTCTTACGCAAGCTGCGCCAGCGGGGTATCGGCGTTGTACGGACACTCATCGTAGGAGCGGGCGAAGTGGGACGCACCATTATGCGCAACATTGTGGCTCAGCCTGGCTTGGGCTACCAGGTGGTAGGCTTTGTGGACGATAATCCCGAGAAAGGACACAAGGACATTGGTCGTTTCAAGGGTCTGGGTAATATTGACAATTTGCTCCGCATCGTTCAGGAGGAATCCATTGGCGAGGTGATCATCACCCTGCCCTGGATGTACCATCGCAAGATCATCAGCATCATGGCTCAGTGTGAGCGGAAAGGAGTACGAGCGCGTCTCGTGCCTGATCTCTTTGAGATGAGTCTCAGTCGTATGGACGTTGACGACCTGGGTGGCGTTCCTATGATTGGGATCAAGAAAATATCTATCACCGGTTGGAAACTGGCCACCAAGCGAGCCATTGACTTTACCATCGCCTTGGTAGGGTTGATCGTTTCATTGCCCCTGATGCTTCTCATCGCTCTGGCTATCAAGCTGGACTCACCTGGCCCGGTTCTGTTCAGACAAATCAGGGTGGGTAAAGGGGGACGTCATTTTACCTTGTACAAGTTCCGCTCCATGTGGGAAGGTGCTGAGGAAGAACAGCAGAAACTGACCGATCTGAATGAGGCAGAAGGACCTATCTTCAAGATCCGCCACGATCCTCGCTGTACACGGGTAGGCACATTCCTGCGCCGCACCAGTTTAGATGAGCTGCTCCAACTCTACAACGTGCTGCGAGGTGAGATGAGCCTCGTCGGTCCTCGCCCCCCCATCCCCACAGAAGTAGAACACTATGAGGAATGGCACAAGAAACGTTTGGAGGTCTCACCCGGCATGACGGGCCTGTGGCAGGTCAGGGGCCGCAGCGAGTTGACCTTCGATGAGATGGTTCTTTTGGATATCTATTACATTGAAAATTGGTCAGCGGCCCTGGACACCGAGATTTTCCTGCGCACCATCCCCAGGGTCATCTTTGGCGAAGGCGCGTACTGATCGCCGGATAGGTCCGTTCACCACTGCAATCCACTGACTCGGTAGATAACCCTTGGAGTTTTCCCATGTTCAATCTCTCTTCCCAAGACCGCGACGCTCTCACCAGCTTCTTTCAGGATCTGGTTCGCATTCCTAGCTCCTCAACCCAGGAAGGGAAGGTGGCTCAGCGCCTGGCTGAGGAGATGCAGCGGGTGGGCTTTGAGGTCACCACCGATCGCATCGGCAACGTGATCGGGCGCATCGGCTCCGGCCTCGGTCCCAAGCTCCTCTATAACGGCCACATGGACACGGTAAGCGTGACCCACCCAGGTTCATGGTCCCGTGACCCTTATGGCGCTGAAGTAGAAGAGGGTGTCCTCTATGGGTTGGGAGCCTGCGATATGAAAGGGGCCCTGACAGCGATGGTCTACGGAGCCAAAGCGCTCGTGGACGCTGGTGTCGAACTGGGGGGTGACCTTTACGTGGTCGGGGTTGTACAAGAGGAACCGTGCGAGGGGTTGGCCATGCGGGTTCTGGTCGAAGAGGAAGGGTTGAGACCTGATTTTGTCGTCCTGGGCGAGGCCACAAATTTACAGATCAGCCTTGGTCAGCGGGGGCGCATAGAGCTCAAGGTGACAGCCCAGGGTCGTTCCTGTCACGCTTCGGCCCCAGAACGCGGCGAGAACGCTATCTACGCTGCTGCGCGCTTGATCTTTGGCGTGGAACTTTTGGCCCCTCGTCTGGCCAGCGACGCCTTTCTGGGACAGGGAAGCCTCTCCATTACCCAAATCGAGAGCACGGCTGCCAGCCGCAACGCTGTGCCCGATAGATGCGCTTTCTACATTGACCGTCGCCTGACGATGGGGGAAACTGAGGCCAAAGCTCTGGCCGAGATCCAAAGCATCATCGCCCGCGAAGGGGTAAAGGCTGGGGTAGAAGTGACAGAGTATCGCGCCACCAGTTACACCGGCTATCAATGTAAGGGCAAAGAATACTATCCAGCCTGGGTCATGGCTGAGGACCATCCCCTGGTGCAGGCCGTAGCCAGGGCTGTCAAGCAGACTTTGGGCTACAAACCAAGGGTAGGCAAATGGGATTTCTCCACCGATGGGGTGTATACAATGGGCGTGGCTGGTATCCCCACAGTGGGCTTTGGCCCCGGAGAGGAACGCTATCTCCATACCGTTGACGACCAGGTACGCCTGGCCGACGTCGTCAAAGCCGCCCGGGTCTACGCCCAATTGGCCGTTGAGGTTCTCGGTGCCCGCTAAAGCCAGCACCTTGGCCATCCTGTTGTGTCCCCCGCTGCCGCGCTGCCTCGAATAGGATCACACTGGCCGCTACAGCGACGTTAAGCGACTCGGCCTTGCCCTGCATGGGGATCACAATCCGCTCGGTAGCAAGCCTCTCCGCTTCTTGACTGGCTCCCTCTGCCTCGCTACTGACGATCAGGGCCGATGGCTTTTTCCAATCCACCTCACAATAAATCTTTTCGCCCTTTGCCTCAGCCAGCAGAATTTGCCTGCCCTCCAAAGCCCTCGCCATCTCCGACCAGCTTATCCCAGTCGCTATCGGCAAGTAAAAGTGGGCACCCATAGCCCCTCGCACCACCTTGGGGTTGTAGACATCTACTGTGGCCGATGTCAGGATCACCTGGCTGGTCCCAGCCGCTTCAGCCGAGCGCAGGATAGTGCCCAGATTGCCGGGATCGCGCACCTTGTCCACCACCAGGATCAGCCAGGGGCTCTCAGGAGGGGGTAATTCTATAAAAGGCACAACAGCCAGGATGCCCTGGGGGGAAACCGTATCTGAGAGGGCCCTCATGACTGTGTCGGTCACGACAAAGCACTCACCGCACAGGTCCTCTATCACTGCCAGCAACTCGCCGCCTCGCTGACTGTCCAAGTCTGGGGTGAAAAAAGCAAGGGCGGGAACAACCCCGGCTCTCAACGCTTCCTCTACCAGGCGCAGACCCTCTATGACGAAATGCCTCTCTCTATGGCGAACTCGCCGCCGATAGAGAGAGCGGACGTATTTCACTTTTTTGTTGGCGGTGCTGGCAATAGTCGCTGGCAGAGAGGATCACCTCCTTGAGCACGTGTATGACAAATCCCTATGATGTCTTACGACAAAATAGGGACAGACAGCCACTCCGATGATTTCTCTGGAAGGGTGTATCGGTGAGGATCTTCTAAAGAGCTCCCTTGGCTACCTCGGCCAGCCGGGCAAAGGCCTCAGCGTCATTGACGGCCAGTTCGGCCAAAATCTTGCGATCAATCTCCACTCCTGCCTTTCCGAGCCCATGTATGAAGCGACTGTAGGACAGCCCGTTCAGCCTGGCTGCGGCGTTGATACGGGTGATCCAGAGCCGCCTAAAGTCGCGCTTGCGGTTGCGGCGATCGCGATAGGCATACCACAACGATTTCAGCATAGCCTCGTTGGCCCGACGGTAGAGAGCGTGCTTGGTCCCTTTTTGTCCTTTGGTGAGTTGCAGGACTTTTTTGTGGCGACGACGGGCCCGTGGCCCTCCTTTTACTCTAGGCAATGTAAAACTCCTCCTATTTGACTTGACAAATGGCAAACATCTGTGAGCCTCAGTCGAACGATGGGAAATGGCGGATAGTCAGCCGCCTCTGCTACCAGCTATTTGAGGTATGGCGCTAGCCGGCGCACTCGCTTGACCTCGGCGGGTGTATCAACTGTCATCATTTCGTCGTATAGACGTTTCACGCGCTTTGATTTCCTGCGGCGGAGATGGCTTTTGCCGCTCTTGGTGCGCATGAGTTTGCCCCTGCCGCTATATTTGAATCTCTTGGCTGTGGCCTTGTGCGTTTTAATCTTTGGCAACTTTTTGTCTCCTGAATCTACTGTTAAGATGGTTCAAACAAATTGGGGGACAACCCCGTCCCCCATTTTCTAGCGAGTGCCTGGTGCTACTTGCCGCTCGGGCTCAGGATCATTAGCATAGTGCGTCCCTCCATATTGGGTTGTTGTTCGACGCGGCCTACATCCTCTAAATCGGCCGCGATTCGCCCCAAAAGGTCGCGAGCCACTTCAAGATGGGTGATCTCCCGCCCTCGGAAACGGACCCGCAACTTGACTTTGCAACCCTCTTGCAGGAAGCGACGGGCATCACGGACCTTGTGGGCTATGTCATGCTCTCCCGTCTTGGGACGCAGACGGATTTCTTTGATCTCTCTTGCCTTTTGAGCTTTTCTGGCTTCCTTCTCCTTCTTGGTGCGCTCGTATACGTACTTGCCATAGTTCAGCAGGCGGCAGACAGGAGGGTCGGCGTTGGGGGCAACTTCGACCAAATCCAGGTCGTGCTCCCGGGCAACAGCCAGAGCTTCTTGGATGGGCATTATCCCCAACTGTTGACCTTCTGCACCGATGACCCGGACTTTTTTGGCCCTGATACTTTCATTAATACGTTGCGTTCTGGTGCTGATCTTATCACCTCATCGAGTCAGTGGTGGTCCGCCGACACCGGCCACTCTGGGGCTCAGAGTTGGCCTTCCACCAGAGCCATAGGTTAAAGCTTGGCTGCATTGGCCTGTGAGAGTCCTTTCCAAATTTAAATATATCATATTTGCGGCTAGAAGTCAAGTGTTTATTCACTTCCAGTAAAACGTCCGGGGTGCACTCCTGGGGCTGATGTCAGTGCCTGTCTCCCCTTTGGGGCCCGTTTCCACCCGGATCACAGTGATGTCCCACTGGTAGGCCCGCTCGGGCGGGTCGGCTTGGGCGAAGAAGAACTCGGCCGGCAATTGCCATTCGTTCTCCTTCATCCGATGGCCGCTATACTGAAGTTGACCACCCTGCAAATAACGCAGGCTCACCGAATACCATTCGTCTTCTGCCAGCGCCCCTACTGACTCCCATCGCAAGACGATCTTCTCTGCCTCTCCAACGAACACCGCTCCATCTTCCGGTCCGAGCAGGCGAAGCGCAGCAAAGGCGGGAGTCGGTGCAGCCGGGGGGAGCGGCGTCGGTGTAGGAGTAAGTGTCTCGGGAGTGGGAGACCCCATCTCGGTAGGTATGGCTGTTGCCGTCTCGGTAGGTGTGGCCGTTCGGGTGGCTGTTGCCGTGTAGGTTGGCCGCCGTGTTACGGTAGGCGTGGCTGTGGCCGTGCTGGTTGGAGTGGAGGACGGGATCAGAAAGCCAAAGCCCGGCAGATCCACTGGCGGGAGCTTTACCTGAGGAAGCGCCCCATAAGCGAGCCTCATTTCCCCCAGTCCACGGGAGACCACAGGGGTGAGCACCAGGCCCAAACCGAGGCCAGCCAGGACGACCGCCAAACCCAACACATGAGGCCATACATTGTGTCTCAGTTCGGCACCGCAGTGGGGACAGATGGTGAGAACGGCACTGGCCCGCCGGCCGCAATGTGAACAGTGCGACTTGCTCGTCCTCGCCCACAAGCGGGCCCCACATTCCGGACAGATGGTCAGCCCAGGACCGACTTGGGTGCTACACCTCTTGCACTTAATGGCTCATCCCCCCCTCAATCAGGATGGGCGGTTTCTCCCATTGCTCTTCTCACGACAAATAACGAGGGCGGACACAGGGTGCCGCCCAGGTGATGATTCAACGGCAATACAAAGCCATCTGCTAGAACAGGCTGGCCCAATCTGGGGTGTCTACAGGTGTGGTGATGTCCTGATAGGTGATGAATATCATCAGGGTCAACAGGAAGGCCAGGCCGATCAGGTGGACGGCTCCTTCTTTTTCAGGGTCTATCCGCTTGCCACGGATGGCCTCAACGATGACGAAGAAAATGCGGCCACCGTCAAAAGCCGGCAGGGGCAAAAGGTTAGCCACCGCCAGGCCGATGCTGAGCAGCGCCATCAGATTCAAGATAGGGAACCACCAGCCGGTTTCTACTGATTGCTGTACGGCCTGACTGGCCAATTGGGCGATCCCTACCGGCCCGATGGGCCTGGCCATCTCAATAGAGAGCAGACCACGAAACAACAAGACAGGGATGTAGAAGGTAAAGGCGATGACGCCAGTCGTCTGTTCCAGGCCTCGCAGGACGGCTTCACCAAAGGGATAGATTTTGAGGCCAATTTTAGTCACTCCAGGGATGATGGACACGCCGATACGGCTGACGCCATCTGAGTCGAGGCTAGGAGTCACGCGGACTTGAACGATCTTTCCACCTCGCTTTACCACCAACACCATCTCCTGATTCAGTTTCTGACGGGTGTAGGCCACCAGTTCATCGGGGTTGTCAATGTATTCACCGTCAGCCCAGATAACGATATCGCCTACTTTCAGGCCGGCCTGTTCCGCCGCTGAGCCGCTGATCACCCTCTCGATGATGGCGTTGTTGAACTCGACGGGCTCAGGCCAGCCCAGCATAAAGCAGAGAGAGAAGAAAACGATGCCCAGGAGGACGTTCATCACGGAACCCGCCGATAAAACGCCGATGCGCGCCAGCTTGCTTTTGCTGGCCAGACTGCGCTCCGCATTTGGGTCCTCCTCGCCGGACATGCGCGTGAAACCGCCAAAGGGGATAGGGTTAAGGGTGTAAACGGTCTCACCGCGCTTAAAAAGGGTGATGGTGAGCAACCCATTGGGCAAGGGATAACCAAAGCCGAACTCTTCAACCTTCACGCCAGCCCATTTGGCCACAACAAAATGACCCAGCTCGTGCACAAAGACCAACAAGCTGAGGACAACTATAACAGAAATCACTGTCAACATGAATTTGTTTCCTTTCCACCCCTTGGGCTTCATTGGCCAAAGACGTCCAAACGGGCTTTGTAATTATACTCCTTTAGGCCAAATATGGCAAGCGAAGACGGTGTCACGGTCAGTTCGTAGAGTTCACAGTCAAAGCCCGTGCTCATTCAAGGAGACTGCCCCTGCCCTCGTCAGCAGATCAGCGTGCCCTCGCCCAGAGCTTGGCCCAACAGCGCCCTCTCGATCAATCCCTCTCGCTGGCCCGAGATCAGGTGCACCCTGAGGGAGGGTTGGCTTTGAACCAGGGCATACATCTCCCGCACCTTGGTCAACATCCCTCCCGTCACATCGGTGCCGTGGGAGCCTGACAGCGTTCGCTCTACCCGGGCGATGTTGCCCGGCCCAATCTCTCGGAAGAGATGCGCCTGCGGATTCTGAAGGGGATCGCTATTGTAAACACCCTCGACGATGCTGGCCAATATGATGCGGCTGGGCTTTAACTCACGGGCCAGGCAGGCAAAGATTTGCTCCGTGGAGATGATGGTGCAGCCCCAAACCTCATCAAAGGCCACATCTCCGTAGACCAGGGGGATGAGGCCGTGGCACAGAGCCTCCGCTGCCGGGCGGGTTTCCATGGAGATGAGCTCCCCGCTCCGGCAAAGGGCTGAGGCCGAAGGCTGCAAAGTGAGAATGGGCAGGCCCTCGGCCAGGAACACGTCGGTCACCAGGCGGTTGAGACGGGCGGCGGCAGCGGCTGTCTCAGCATAGCCCCGCCATCTTTCTGCACTGCGAGGGCCTTCCTGGATGCCATGACGTAAGCCGTACCTGTCGGCCACGAAATGGCCAAAGGAACCGCTGCCGTGGCCCAACACCAGGCTGAGATCGGGTCGGGCTTTTAAAGCTCGGCTGATCTCTTGTCCGGCGCGGCGAATGACGTCCTCTCGGGCGGTGGCCTCTCGGTTTTTGTCAGTGATAACCGACCCGCCTACCTTTAAGAAAACAAGCTCACTCACCCCCCCTGTTGCAGTGCAGGCGATCTCGATAATTTCTCCCCGGATGGAGACCTGGTCTCCAGTGGCGATTTGCTCGATGTCCACCTGATCTACCATCGGGAGGTCAGAAATGATGGCCCCTACAGCCACTATTGGCTCGCTCTGGGCGTTGATGATGGCTGCCGGAGCCAGCCCCTCCCTGGCCAGGCGGTAAAGGGTGTAGGAGCCAACGGTGCTGCCTTTGCCTGTGGGAAAGACCAGCACCCGCCCGGCCACGCTCTGCCCTTCCAGGGGATGCCCCTTTTCGATCACGAGACCTGTTTCGGGGTCAACACCGCCCAGAAAGCCAATGGGCTCTGGCGAGACCAGGGCTGTCCCTCGTGCCCGACCTTCTTTGATGATCCTCCCTTTCAATGTGGCCAACGTGAACCCTCTATTCAAGCAATCCCTGGATGTGAGTCTCGACCTGTCCCAGTTTGCCCTTCAGCTTTCTGAGTTCATCCGGCTGAAAACGTGCTAGGATCATCAACCTCGCGGTTGCTGTTGCGTAATGCAATGGATGTTCCCGCCACCCAAGAGAATCTCCCTCAAGGGCACACCTATCACTTTGCGGTCTGGGAAGAGCCTTTGCAGAGCTTCCAGAGCCGCCTGATCGTGGGGATCATCGAAAGTGGGCACCACGACGCCTCTATGGGCAATGTAGAAGTTGATGTACGACCCAGCCATGCGTGCGCCCGGCGCGCGGGGCAGCGTTCCATCCACAGCGTCAACGCCCCGGCTTTCTTCCTCGGTGATATAGATAGGATTGGGCTGATGGATCTTGTGGATCTCTAGCTTGCGACCCTTCGCGTCGGTCGCCGCTTTCAGCCGCTCATAAGCGTCTAGGGAGATCTCGTATTGCGGATCGGATTGATCGTTGGTCCAGGTGAGCGCCACAACACCCGGACGGATGAAGCAGCAGAGGTTGTCCACATGGCCGCTGGTCTCGTCCAGATAGACGCCTCTGCCCAGCCAGATGATCTTCTCGACGTTGAGATATTCCTGCAGTACTTCCTCAATCTCTTCCTTGGTCAGATCGGGATTGCGGTTGGGATTCAGCAGGCACTCCTCAGTGGTCAGCAGGGTGCCTTCGCCGTCCACATGGATGGAACCACCTTCCAGTATGATGGAAGCCTTATAACGATCAATGCGCTCGATCTCTGCCACCTTTTGCGGCACCAAGTCGTCCTGGTCCCAGGGGAAGTAGAGGCCGCCCTTCAGTCCACCCCAGGCGTTAAAGTCCCAGTCTATGAGGCGGACAGTGCCTTTGTCGTTGACCACGAAAATCGGGCCGCAGTCGCGCATCCAGGAATCGTTGTAGGACATCTCCAACACACGGATGTGCTCAGGGAGCATATTGCGGGCGTTCAAGAACTGGTTCCTGGATACGCCCATCGTGACTGGCTCAAACTGGGCGATGGCGGCCGCCACTGTGGTAAAGGCTCGTTGAGCCGGCTTGGCGCCCAGTCGCCAGTTGTCGGGCCGCTCAGGCCAGAGCATCCAGCAGCCAGAGTGGGGTTCAAACTCACCTGGCATACGAAAGCCGTCTTTCCTGGGAGTGCTGCTAATCAAAGCCATTAAAGTTTCTTGTTCACTTTTAGTGGCTGAACGGGCCACCCCATCCCGTCAGGCCAGCTCCCCATCCGAAATAGATGGAGAGCGCGATCAGGCCAGCCGAAAAGGCGAAGATAATGGCCATCGCCAGCAGGTCCGGTCCTTTCAGCCTCACGTCATCCAGATATGTCCGCTTCACCGGCGCGCCAAAGGCCCGTGACTCGATCGCCACGTCCATGTCACCTGTCTTGCGCAGCAACGAAAGCAACAGTGGGACGAAAATGGGAAAGTAGCCCTTGGTGATCTTTTTGATCACATTCATCTGCTGGATATTGTGTCCACGGAGCCGCTGTGCATCGCGAATCTCCTCAAACACCTCCTGCACCAACGGTGTCAGCCGCATCGCCGTGCCAAATACAAAAATGAATTTATAGGGAAGCCTCAACGCGGCCAAGGCTGCCATCAGGGGCGAAACCGGTGTCGTCATTGTCAGGACAGGAATAGCAGTCGCCACCGACAACACTTTGACTGCCATCGTCAACCCATAGATCGCGCCCTCGGCCATGAATGGCTTCCCAAACACAGTGAATAGGACCGTTTGACCGGCGATGTAGAAAAAGCCTTGAATCACAATCATCATAATGCCAACAGTGGCGACCACGCCAAGCAGGATCTTCATCCCAGAAAGCGGGATACGCGCGAGTCGCCAAAGAATCAAGCTGAAGGCGACGATGATTAGCATGACCACCAGATTGGAGGATGCGAAGGAAGCGGTCCACAGGCAAGCCACTATAAAGAGTTTGGCCAGCGGGTTTAGCTTGTGGATCGGTGTATCCAGATTGAGGAACATCAGTGCATTCATACGCCCAACTTTCCTTTCAACACCTGATACAGTTCATCGGCGATGAGGATGTTGCCGGGCACACCGTACCCTGCCAGGCCCTGTGCCAGTTGTGTCACCTGCGGCGGCGCGATGAACGTCTCGGCCAGGGTCTCCACCTGCTGAAAGACCTCCGCCGTGGGGCCGTCCAAAAGCACCTTGCCGCTGCCCATCACGATCAAACGCTGGGTGTATTCCGCGATCAGGTCCATATCGTGCGTTACCATCAAGACGGTACGGCCCATCTCGTTTAGCCTTTTGGCGATATCGGCCAGCTCCCGTCGTCCCTTAAAGTCCTGACCCGTCGTCGGTTCATCAAAGATGAGTACTTCTGGTTCCATAGAAACCACTGCCGCGACGGAGAGCTTGCGCCGGTCACCGAAACTGAGGTTGAAGGGATATACATCCTGAAATGCTTCCAACCCCGTGGCTGCCAGGGCACGATTCACTCGTTCCGCAACCTCTTCCTGCGAGAGGCCGAGGTTGGTGGAACCGAAAGCTACCTCCTCAGCCGCAGTCATGGCGAAGAGTTGCGCATCGGGATTCTGCAGGGCCAGGCCCACGGTCCGTGCCATGTCCTCGACCGATTCGCCGGCGATGTCCTTTCCCCCTACGATGACCTGTCCGGACGTCGGCTTTAGTAGGCCGACAATTTGTTTGACGAGCGTCGTCTTGCCGGCCCCATTCTGTCCGACGATGCCCACGAACTCGCCTTTGCCCACGTTGATGGATATACCATCTAGAGCCTTCTGATCAGTCCCAGGGTACTGGAAACTGACATCCTTAAACACGATGTGTGGTTCCCCAGTCATGGGTGGGGTGGGGGCTGGCGGCCTGCTGTCGTCTACCTTGTGTCGGACGACGCCTCGTTCATCTAACAAGTTGCTCAGACTGGCCTGTGTGTCTTCCAGGAGAACCGAAAAGCGATCCTTCCCCAGAGCTCCCTGCAAGTCCCACTCCACCCGTGTCACGGCAGGCACCTGTACATAGATCCGGTCCAGCAACTCTACCTGGGAAAAGACCTCCACGGGCGCACCCTGAGCAACGATTTGTCCCTGGTCCAGCATGAAGATACGATCGGCGTACCTGGCCGCGTGCTCGCTCTTGTGCGTACTGATTACGACGGTCATACCCAGGTCCTGGTTGAGATCACGGAGCACCGAAAAAACTTCTTGTGCACCGATGGGATCCAACTGAGACGTCGGCTCGTCCAGCACCAGGACCGAGGGACGCATCACCAGGCCCGCCGCGATGACCAACCGTTGCTTCTGCCCGCCTGAGAGCTGGGAGGGTGGTCGCTTTACAAACTCTTGCAGCCGCACGACCTCCAGTGCCCACTCAATCCGTTCGATCATCTCCTGGCGAGGGGCTCCCAGGTTCTCGGCCGCGAACGCCACCTCCGAACGCACATTCGACGTGAAGAGCTGTGCCTCGGGATCCTGAAGCACCATACCCACGTGCTGCGCCAACTCGTAGACATGGTGCCGCCGCGTGTCCAGGCCCATTACCTCCACCACGCCCCGCATTTTTCCGCCAAGCACGTTGGGGATCACTCCGTTCAAGAGGACGCATAGGGTCGTCTTACCGGCCCCGTTGGGTCCCATGATGACCAGATATTCGCCTTTCTCCACCTCCAGACTCACATCCCTGAGCGCTGACGTATCCTGCTCAGGGTAGGTATAGGTCACGTTCCTTACCGAGATCGGAACCTGCACCGCTTCTTGTGACATCCCACTGTCTCCTCAAATTCCCCTGCAATAAGGGCAAGGAGCGACCCGGCTACAGCGACTCTGCAACCGCCGGGCCGCTCCTATATGCTGGCTTGCGATGGCCTCCAGCGCGTTGCTAGGCCTTGCTCGTCTTGCCCAGGAAGTAAGTGACAACCACGAGCACGACGCCGATAGCTCCCCCTACCCAGGCAATCGTCCCATAGCCGGGGATGCCTGTATCCTCAAAGGGATACGCTCGGCCGAAATCCGGGTCATCCGGGTCTACTTCGGCAAACATCAGTCCGGAAATCAGCGTGACTACGGCCCAGAGGACCAGCACGACGCCAACGATCTGCAGAATGCGAACCCAAGACATTTTGCCCTCCTATCTCTCGTTAGTCCTTGTCGCCACCCAACTCGGCTACCAGGCTGCCTGGCACTCGACGGAGTTTCGCCCGCCACAGTGCTGGGAATACAACCAGGGCAAGCGCGCAGGTGCCGGCCCAATCCAGGACGTAGGTGGGTATCGAAACCCAGTTGTCAACGATGGCCCAGTCTTGTGGCCACTCAAAAATGTAGTAGTACGGCAAGGACCACATAGGCTGCATCGCGCTCCGGCTGATGTAGGCGATCAGAAACAGCGAGATCGCTCTCAACACCACCGGGGAGTCCTTACTACCCCACTTGCCCAGCAGGTTCGTGGTAAGTGGGCCGACAATCAGCCACACGACGAACGCCAGCAACACGTACGTCCACGAGAGCGTATAAGCCGGTTCCACAGGAGCGCCAAATCCCCCTGCCTCACCTGGCAAACGGTATGGGAAGAGGAAAACCATGGCGAGGTTAATGATCCACCAGATCAGGAACAACCAGCGCCATTTCTTCGTCATCAACCCTGCACTGAGGCCAAAGATCGCCCCACTGAGGATGACGTCCACCAGCCCCAGCGGGAACCCGCCAGGGGCGATAAACATGCCAATCAAGCCACCGACGAAGGCAGCGACCGTGCCCGCCCAGGGGCCTAACACCTGCCCTGCCAGCGGCATGAAGAGGCCTGACGCCACCGAGACGTAGCCCCCACCGGTCACGTAGAAATAGAAGGGGATGAGAGTGGTCACGGCGCAGATCGCCGCAAAGAGAGCCGTCCACGAAATGGGCGCACCAGCAATCGTCGCCAGCCCCCCCCGCTCGAATTCTTCCTCTTCGACCTCCTCAGCCTGCACCCTCGGTTTCATTTCCTCGGACATTCCAGAATCCTCCTTTCGTGTTCAGGGAGTGGGTCCCTCCAGTCCGCTTCTCGCCACACAAAACGCGGGGCGGACCGTCAGAGACGATGGGCTATTTGCACACAGATTTCCATCCATTCGCACCTCTTCCCTGGCATCACCTCCTTCCCCCTATCCAAAAGCGACGTTTCCTTCCGATACTTTTCGCTGCACGAACACCCTGCTACATCGCTAAGGTACCTACCGGATCAGGCTATTTCAGGGGTAATTCCCCATCGTATTCTCCAAAATCGGCTTCTGGTGGAGTCCACTCGTAAGTGTTTTTGAGAATACGCGGTACTAATACCGTTTTTGTCCGCCGAACGCCTGGAATGCTGGCCAGCTTTTGCACGAACTCGTATACAGCATCGCTGGATTCTAAGAGGGCCTGGATGCTGATGTCCTGGTCACCGGTGGAGTAAGCGATATAGTTTACCTCGGGCAGTTGAGCTACAGCTTTGCCCACTTCTTCCATCTTGCTGATGTCAACTTCGCAAAAGACGTCAACAGCGGTTTGATACCCGAAATGCTTGTGGTTGACCACCACCGTAGGAAGAATCGCTCCACGCTCGACCATGCGATTGATGCGGTTGCGTACAGTGCGCTCCAAAACGCCCAGTTGGCGTGCGATCTCGGCGCCGGTGGCACGTCCATTCTTTTGGAGCAGACGAATAATCCGGCGGTCAAGCTTGTCAAGAGTGTGCACCACCGCTAGGTTCCTTTCCGATTCAGCTAGATAGATTATGTTGTGATGTTTCCGAAACGGCGCAAGCATCCTCGGCCACGTATCGCCTGTTGAGTAGACAAGGCAGCAAAATCCTGCTCTGGCTCATGCTTTCCTTTGCCCTCTCATAGCGCCCTGAAGGATCATCACGGCCCTGTTTCACCCGCTTTTCAGAAACTCTTCTCAAGAAACGCCTGAATACGGCCAGCGTGATAGACCCTCAGTTCTTCTGAAGGGCGCTGAAGCCGGGGGTATACCAGCCAGGTCAGGATCCCCTTTTCCGCGTGCAAGCGGTTCTCCGACTGATCGAAAATGATGGACTGAGGCGAATCCATCACCTCGTCGGTGGCCTCAACCCCCCGCGAGGCAGGCAGGCAGTGCATGAACTTGCAATGGGCGGGCGCCTGCTTGAGCAGACCCATATTCACCTGATAGGTCGGCATAAAGGCGGCGCGGCGGTCGGGGATCTCGTCTTCCTGACCAACCCACCACCATAGGTCCGTGTAAACAAAGTCTGCGTCTTTCACCGCTGCGACTACGTCCTCGGTGATGGTCAGAGTGCCACCCGACTTTTTGCAGTTCTCCTCGGCAATCTCCCGCCACCTTGGCGGAGGTTGATACTTTTTGGGCGCGGCGTGGGTAAAGTTCATCCCCATCTGAGTGCAGATATGCATCAGTGAACTGAGCACGTTGGTAGCATCGCCCACAAAGGTGACGTTCAGGTCTTCAAGGTTCTTCCCTTCTGGCATGTGCTCCACCATCGTAAAGACATCGCACACGACCTGGGTGGGGTGGTTGTAGTCGGTGAGACCATTGATCACCGGGACGGTGGCGGCCGCGGCGAATCCGGTGACGGTCGCGTGCTTCAGGGCACGGATCATCACCACGTCTACCATGCGGGACAGCACCTGCGCCGTGTCGCTGAGCGATTCCCGCTCACCCAGGTGGATCTCGCCCGGCTTGAGGTAGAGAGCGTGCCCGCCCAGCTCCGTCATGGCAACTTCAAAGGAAACCCGGGTCCGGGTTGACGGCTCCTCGAAGATCATCGCCAGCGAGGCATCCTGCAGCAGCTTGGGGGTCACCCCCTGCTTATCTGCCTCTTTGATGATATGGGTGAGCTCGATCAAATCGAGGAGCTCTTTTTTACTAAAGTCTTGTGTGTCCAGAAAGTGTCGTACCGTCATACCTGTTGGCTCCCTTTTTCAATTTGGGGGTGCTAAAATCTGTGGAGAGTGACGGCTTTCGTTCCTGACGACTAAAGTTGTGACTACGTCCCACAGATTTTAGCCAGGCTCTTTCAATTTCAGAGTGCAGGCGTATAGAACACGAGCAGTATCATAGAAGATGCTGTGTATCATTCCCGTGGTGATCGCCTGTCAAGCGAGGGGATGGGAAACCCTTGCGAAGGTTAGGTGGTAGATTTCTGGACAAACGCGCCTTCGACAACCAGAAAGTGCCCTACGGCAGATGCCTTTTGTAACCTTCGCAAGGGTTATGGCGGCTTATCCCCCTGCTTTGGGGTGCTAGGCATTGTTTAGGTAACAAACTGTCGAACTGCTAAGTAGCTATCGTTATGCCCAGCGCGTCGAGGACGAACTGGATGGGATTGATGATGGTCGTGTTATCAGAGCCGGCAAATAGGAGACCTA
>Ga0180437_10002259_pt1 | contig 31170 bp, 33 predicted proteins | sample SS_ome_4_FD_132410 | JGI IMG/M metagenome (GOLD analysis project Ga0180437, IMG submission 132410) | Hypersaline lake sediment archaeal communities from the Salton Sea, California, USA - SS_3_D_1 metaG | ecosystem: Environmental > Aquatic > Non-marine Saline and Alkaline > Hypersaline >... | reverse complement strand
GGGATCGCGTCGCCGTTGTCCAGCCGCCGCATCGGCCACTTGTCCGTCAACATGACGGTGTAGGGCGTGGTGACGCCGGAGGACTTGGCGGAGGTGTCGATCTCCTCGCCGTCGATCTCCAGTTTGATCAGATCGGTTGGGATCTTGTAGCGGCCTTCCCACTTTCCGGTGGTCGGGCTCAGGAAGAGCACGCGCTCTTCGAGGACTTGGCGACGATGGCCTTCGTCGAGGGGCTGTACCACCTCGGTCGGCTGCTCGTCCACCTGGTCCGGCGTAGTCGCTTCAGGTTCTACCACTGTAGACATGGTTTTCCTTGGGTCCAAAGGAAAGACCCGGCTGAGCTCGGCCCAGCCGGGTCTGGTCGGTTTCTCAATTACCGCCCTTTCAGTCCTAGCTAGGGAACGGCAGCCCGTTGGCTTTGAGCCACTCCACCTCTTTTGCAAGGGCAGTGTCTCGTATGCTAAACGGACCAAGTACGGGGCCGTTGACCGGCGTCAGGTCGGCCCACCAGGCGTCCTTCGGGAGATGTGCCGGTTGCATGGACCGCTTGTTGTGGAGCCAATGCTTGGCCTCATTCGTCAGGTCGCCGGTCGGATCCACGCGGCTGGCTCGACGGGTCTCAGTCTCGCCCAGGCCGCCAAGGATCTCCGCAACCTCCGGGCTATACACGCCTCGGATGTTGCCTCCCTTCTTGGGGATTCGGATTTCGGTGCTACTCACAGCCACCGCCGCCCTCCGTGGTCCATTCGACATCGGACTCGGTCTCGTACATCTCACCCTTCTCTTCCTCGGTCTCGACCGAACCAAGAACGGTGAAAATCTTCGTGATGTCTTTGCATCCGACACCGGCGAAGCCGCTGGTCTCAACGTCGATAGTTGCCCTACCGTTGGCGAGACCGCGTTTGGGGATCGTGATTTCAACTTGCTTCACGGGTAAGCTCCTAGAGTTGCTGTGTCTTAACAGAGAGACCGGCGGCTAGCCGTCGATCGTCGCCACGAGTTTGATCTCGTCCTCCGTCTCGACCTCCTGAAGACAGATCCCCTTGAGCTGGGCATCGATCTTCGCCTTCTCGCAACTGTAGTACGCCACCAGCTCGTCGATCTCGTGGCTGGTGCCCGCACGGCAGCCGTAGCTGTCGTACTGAGGCTTGGACTCCGCGTTGATGACGATCGGATAGTCCCAGCCTTCGAGCATGATACCGATGCCTTCGGCCTTCTGGCTTCCGTACATCCCGTGCGTACCGGTGGCCTCTGCTTCGGACTGTGCGGTCTCACGCTGGCCCCGCTTGGTGCCGGGCTTCACGTACCGCGCTGTGTCCATACGGGCCACGGCCATCTCACGAGCAACCTGGTCGCTCATTTCGATGTTTTTGACTCGAACAATGTGTGACATGTGTCACTCCTGGTTATGAGGTTTTCTTTCAGTATAACTCCGGCCAGACCGCTGTCTAGTTGGAGCCGATGTCCACCGCTCTGGTTCGCGACTGCGTGCGCTTCTTGGCGGGCGGGCTCGACACGGGCTTGGCCCGGTCTTTGACGAACTTGGCGATCGCGTCGACGTTCTCCTTGTCGAGAACGCTGATCGGGCGAATGCCCTTGATCGCTTCATCGATCTCATCGAAGTTCGGTATGCCGGTCTGTCGGCGCTCGAACGCGATGTATCGACTTTCCTTTACCACTTCCTCGACTTCCGAGCCGACGAAGCCCTTCATGTTGCCGACGAGCGTTGCCCAGTCCGCCTTGTCGACGTCCAGGGCGTTCGGATCGACGCCACGCTTGGTGAAGTGGATCTTGGCAATCTCTTCGATTTCGTAGGGATGCGGCAGCGTGGTGTAGAACACCGCATCGAAACGACCCGCCCGGAGAAACTCCGGCGGGATGCCACGGGTCCGGTTCATGGTCATCACCACGAACGTCCGATCCTTCTTGGCAGCGAGCCAAGTAAGGAATTGGCCGAACACGCGGCGGGTGACGCCACTGTCCTGGGAGGAGTCGGCAGCACCACCAAAGGCTTTGTCTGCCTCGTCCAGCAGGAGGACGCAACCTTGCTGGGCCTGGATCAGCTTCAGGGCTGACCGCATCCTGGACTCGGACTCGCCGACCAGATGGCCGAACACAGCGCCGACGTCCATGATATAGACGGGGAGTCCCAGCAGCTTGCCCATTGCCTGGGCGACGTACGATTTGCCAGTGCCCGGGACGCCCAACAGCGTAATGCCCTTGGGATAGTCCAGGTTCTCCTTGCGGGCCTCGCGGCCATACGCAAGTCGACGGCGGTCCAGCCAGTTCAGCAACAGGTCGAACCCACCGATCTCGTCCCGACCCGCCATCTCCCCCTCGGGGATGTAGGTCAGGATCTCGCTCTTCTTGACGATCATAGCCTTTTCGTCTTTGATCGTCTGGAGCATGTCGGGGGTGAAGCCCTTGTGCCGCACGAGGCAGCGGGCCAAGACGTTCTCGGCCTCGTTGCTGGTCAGGCCACGCAGTACGCCCACGATGTCTTGTCCGAGTTCGTCCGAGAAACTCGTGTTGCGATCGCTATTGGGCCGCTCGATGGATGCCTTGACGAAATCGAGGATGCGTTTCAGCATGTCCTCGGTCGGCAAGTTGAAGTCGACGAGCGTGAGACAGGATTTCAGGGCGTCGTGGATCTTATCCTGTGGGTGGGAGATGATCAGCGGACGCTTCCACGTCTGGTTGACCAGCTTGTTCCCTTCGCACATTCCCCGCACGAGCCGCCGGGTCAGCGGGTCGTTGAAGTAGTCGGGGAGATCCCTGAACATGAACACGACGTTGCCATTGAATGGTCCCTCGGGGTCCGCGATGGCCCGGAGAGCCTCCTGTGGCAACCGATACTTCTGCTGTGAGCGTGCCGCTTCGGGGGCGCTGAAGCCATTGGCCGCGTCCCAAGTGACAAACGCTCGATCCAATCCCTTGGAGATGTTTTGCAGCTCACCTTCGAGTCGCGCCTCTTCCACGGTCGGAATGAAGAGCGACTGGTATCCAGATCGCACGTACTCTGTGAGCGTGCTGCGGAACTCGTTATCCGCCGCAATCGTGCGGGTTTCTTCCTCTGCCATCAAGTTTCCTTCTTTGTTGTCAAGACAACGCTTGCATCACCTTCTGGACAATGTCCTTGGTGTTGCCGGTGCGTAGCTGTAGGCTTTCGAGCTGACGAGCTAGCTTCGTCATCTGCTCGCGCACGTATTCGTTGATGTCACTGGTCTTCTGATTTTCCAGATCCCAGATCGCATCGAACATCATGGGGTCGTCGGACCACTCCCCATGGACCTTGGTCTCAAGGTCGACGTTGCGTAATGCCAGGCGCAGAATATCTGGTGCCTTGACGATCCCTTCCATGTCGAGGACCGCACCGATGTAGGCACGGACCTCGGGGCTGAAGGGCTCCTCCCACTCGGGAGGCTCAATGATCAACGCTTCGCTGATCCCCCACGCAATCTCTTGCGCGTCTGCGGGATCCCACGATCGCGGATCGTATGTATCTCCATTCAGGACGTTGCACCACTGAATGAAGTCTGGCAGCGACATATAGAAGTTGTCGGTCGTTAGTATGTCCTTGGCTACCATGAGCCGATCGAAGTTCCCTTGTGGGAGCTTGACGTTGAAGTCGTCTTCGATCTCCATCTTGATGCACTCATCGGACCAGTCCTGGATCGCCTCGGCGTTGTACTGGTCGATGAACAGGAGCAGCAGCGTCGTCGCAAACGCATCTGGTGCGGTCCACGCTTGTTGCAGATGTTGCCGTCGCTGAAGTCCTGTTTCGGTGGGCATCTTGACCTCACAGTCCTAGTTCGTGTTCGATGGGGCGGCAGCGATGTAGCTCGCGCCGCACGAGCTCGACTAGATTATATGCCACGGACTCGACCGGAGGCGAGGTCAATTTGCTGAACGGCTCGCCGGTGGCAAGCTCCAACAGACCCTCGTGCCCGGTCCACAGTGCGTATTTCGTGTCCATAAAGACAACCTGGACGATGGGGTCTGGCTTGCTGGGCACCAGGTTCAAGTTCGGGTTCTCCTTGAGCACCTTGTTGAACTCGATCCCGAGCTCGTGGTAGCTTTGGGAGATCACGAGCTGCTGCTGGTCCAGCGGGAGCCAACACATGGCGTGGAGCAGTTCGGCGAACCAGAACTGCATACAGGCCGCCAGGCTGACCTCCGTCTCCGGGTCGTAGATGACCTTACAGACGTCGCTAAGAACGTACTTCTGCTGAAGCACGCTCAGTTGGCTCTTGTGCGTCAGAGCCTTCAGTCGCATGGTTTGTCGCGGCATGCTACAACCCTGCGGTCACCTTGTAGTCACAGCGGTAGGCTGCCACCACGCCGCGACCCATGATCAGGTCTTGGCTGGTGCCGCCGTCGCTGTCGACGGGGTACGTGGACTCGCCGCCAGATAGGCCGGGCCGGGTCAGGCCGTTGGCCGCTGCCGTCTTCAGGGCGAGGTTCTTCGCATCGGCGGACTGGACTTCTTCCTGGCCGTCGCCCTCGACGATGATCGTACCCTGACGGTCGTTCACGTCGATTCCTGCTACTCGTAGACTCATCTCAGTGTCTCCTGTTAGAGGGTGGATGTATTATCAACAGCCGTCCATCCTACCGGCTGCTGCGATGTCAAGCAACCCAGAACCGAGCTCGGACGTCGTATGGGTTCCCCCCTGGACAAGCGCCTCGTAGCTGATCTGGACGTGATCCGGGTTGGTCTTGGAGATGTTAAAGCACATTCTGGTGACGTGTTGCTGCTCCGCCACGAGCATGCTCGCCTCCTCCTCCCCGGGCTGGTCGCTGATCATTGTCTGGAGCGAGAAGTCGAGTGGTAGTTGGAAGCACTCGTCGTCGAACCCGAGCTCATCCCATCCGAGCGCCTCGGGGTCGAACTGGAAATTCCGCATGAACCATACTTCGTCGACATCGTCCGCGTCGAAGTAGGCAAGGCGGATCCTGGACAGCCCGGCCCGCTGGATAGCCAGTAGCTGGTCGAGCCAGAACTGTGCCGCCTGCGGCGACCAGTGGATCAACGCGCGATTGTACTCCGTGGGTTCGTGATCGAGGAGCCATGCCCTGGTCATTATCCACACGCCAAGACCTCCAATAGCTAAGGAAAAATGGAACCTGTAACCACGGATAGATAGACACAAAGCACAGTCGATAACTATCCGAGGGAGTTCAAGGAACGAGTGTTCCGAGAGCTCACAACGGACAGTCATCGACTGTGCTTGTGAAGCCCGCCATCGGCGGGTCGCTGATGCACGCGGGTCTATGCGTACACCAACTCCAGACCGCGTCGACTTTCGGTGACGACGCGTTGTGATAAGATCAAGTCGACTCCGCTTTCCGAGGTTGCAAATTCGTCGTTGTGGCGACGAGTCTGCGCCCAGAGGCGGAGCGTGGTACCCAGAGGCACGGCCTGCCGATCGGCATACCGGACCAAGTCTTCCAGCTCATCGAAGCTGCCCTGATAACCAGGCTTGCTTTCGAGTCGCTGTCGCACGCATGCGTCGCTTCGGCGGGCCGATGCGACTAGGTTGGTGAGAGTTTCGGCGATCCGGTCGGGGTCGACAGGCGTCGAAACAACGGTAGCAGAGATTCGGCGAATCATCTTTTACGTCTCCATACTAGAGGGGGTTAGGAAAGTGGTCGGAGTCGGACGCCGGGACAGGATTGAAGGGAGGGTACCTTTCTATCCTGCCCGACGCCCGACACCGACCACTCACCCGAAGGCAAGTGGTGGTGCTCCTACTCATCTCCCCGCGCCTCTTAGTTCGCAGCGAACTCACCGCCCGTTCCGGGGAGCGGCATGCCGAGTTCGAGCTTGGTCGGTTGCAGCTCCTGGCCCAGGACCAAACGTCCTTCGTAGCCAGTCACGTCGCCGACCGTAAGCGGTCCTGCCGATACGTTGCACACCCGCACGTCGTCGTCGTTCGGTTTGGCGTTGGGGCTGAGATGCTCAACGAGCTTCTTCTCTGCCGGTTCGCCGTACAGAACGCTGACGCGGGTCCAATGCTCACGTACCTTCCGAGGGCAGTTGATGATCGTGCCCACTCCGAGATTCACAAACCGGGGTCGGTCGGCCTGCGGGATGACCCAAGCGTGCGTCTTCGAGACGAGGAAGTACGGGGCACCGGCGTCGGTAGCACCGCCCTTCTCGATCGGGTAGACGACGATTAGTCCATCGAATTCGGAGTTGGCCGTCGCGGTCGGGCTCAGGTCGGGGTCCATCGGGGCCTGATGATCGGGCGCGGTGCCGATCAAGGGCATGGTGGAATTCGAGCACCCGACGCCAACGAGACAGACGATCATGCAAATGGTAGCAGCAGTAAGGCGGGTCATGGTACTTCTCCCAAAGTTAATGACACCTATCGAACGCACGGGCACGTACGTGTGCCCGCTTCAAAGCAATGGCGGTGGCGGCTTGCCGAGCCCGGCGGAGCTGCCCCGCCGTTATTACGTCCCAGTTTTTGCCATGGGAATGGGCCTCCGACGCTCAGTACCCGATAGGGCCGGATCCCAACTACGGACGCTACTCGGTAGTTGTTAGGATCCACTGTGTCACCGGAGAGTTTGCTTGGTTCGGGACATCGTGGCCGTGGTCCCGCGAGGCTCGTAGACGTTACGTGTCAGCGTTTTCTTGTCTTGGCTTATCCGCCAGAAGCGGAGCCAGAGACCTTGTTCTGTTCGACGTAACGCAACTACCTCGGTCGGACTCAACACGACGCACGGATCCCTCCGTACTAGCTTCCCGTTCGCCCAGGTCTCTTCCATGTTCCCGGACCAACAATAGACCTTCCCGTCGAAGGTCCACTTGGTTCCCACGGTCCAGTCGGGCATGGGCGAACGCTCTGACTTCGCGGCGGCCAGAGTCGCCTTGGCTTCAACAATCGCTTGGGCCTCGTCGAGGTCGCTGCGGATCAAGGCCGACTTACGGGCCGACTCCAGATCCTTCACGTACTTTGACTTGACCTTTGCGAGGGCCTGCTGGTAGAGCTGGTCGAGCCGCTTGAGCTCGGCCTCGTACTCTGCCTTGGCCTTCTTTGCCGGAGCCGAACGGAACTCTTGCCCCACGGATACGCCGCAGAGCAACGCGACGAGAGCAAGGGCTTTCATAGCACTCTCCTTAACGAAAAACACGCAGGAGTTCGCGACTCACGAAGCACCGGTATGCCGTGTTCACCATTACTGGTGCCGGTGGGCTTGTCCGGGAGTCGCGAACCCCTACGTGTCCACAAGGAACACGCAGAGGCCAGAAAAACACAAAACAATTTAGGAGGTTCACTCATCAATCGTCACAGGCAGGATAATCAGTCAGGGAAAGGAGACCCTGGTCCAGCGTCGCCACGAGGAGGCTTATCCTTAGACGCCGACGTGTTTAACGTCCCGCCGGACGGGTCTGCTACTTCTCTGGTTGGAAGAAGCATTGGACCTTGAAGATAGAGAACGTGTCGCGGTAGTACGCCATTCGCTCGTTGTCCTTCACGAGCTTGTCGCTCCACTCCGAATCGTGCCGCCGATGGTCGTCGAAGTGCTCCCAGTTTTTCGGGAGGGCAACTTCTTCACCGTCGATACGATCCTCCCAGGTCTTGGCCGCGAAGTCCGTGGTGCGGAACTTCTTAGCCTTGCCGTCAACCTTGACGACCAGCACTGGGTTCTTGTCGAGCAGCACCAGGTTGCCGTCAGCATCTCTGTCCGGCATATCCTTCTTCAGCGTCTCGCAGTAGGTGCTCTTGACGTAGTACGCCACGTAATACTTGCGACTGACAACCGGCTTCTTGGGCTCGGTCGTCTTCAACGTCATCGAGACATTGGCATCGCAAACGGTGGTGGTCGTGACTACAACCTCGGGAGCGGGGGCGGGTTCGTCATCGCCGAAGACGCGACGCTGGACAGCATCGATCTCCGGGTCCGGGGGAAGCACGACCGGCGTAATCTCGGTGTAGCTCGGCGTCTGCTCGGCCTTGCAGCCGACGCAGGCGATACCGATGGCTCCGATGAGACCGGCGATCAGGATTCGTTGGACTAGTGACGCGACGGCAGCAATCAGTTGCTTGTTCATTTTGGTACCCTTCCTAATGAACGGTTCACGAAAAAAGCCCACGCGACCACCGCGTGGGCTCAACAGGACATCGGTTATCGACCCGAAGGTCGTCCAGCACCGCCACGGGGAGGCTGTCCTATGGTGCCGTGCGTGTTTTATGTCCCGCCGGACGGTCGCTTAACCCAGGTATGCCTGAGCTTCAGCGTGAGCTTCCGCTGCCACTGCTTCCCAGTACGCCTGGCGTGCCGGGAGCAAGGCCGTTCGCTTGCGGTAGAACGAGACGACGTCACGGTCCAAGGTCAGGACCGCACGCCATCTCCGTCTGATCCGAAGGTCCGCGTCGTCGAGGCCGTAGTAGATGACATCGTCAACCCAACCTTCGCCAACCTCCTCTTCAGTCAGCGTCGGGATCAGCGGGAAGCAACGCTCCAGCAGACACAGTAACCAGTAGAACATTTTGTACCCTTCCTTCTTCTGGGGATCGTGTCTAGGACATCGGTTCTCGGCTTACGCGCCGTCCAGCACCGCCACGGGGAGGCTGTCCTATGGTGCCGTACAGACTGCCAGCAGCACAACTGGCAGTCCGCGAGTACGAATCAACACTTGGCGTTAAGGTTTGTCAGACCCGCCAAGGTGCTTGCTGATCCGCGACCTTCAGAGATCGTGGTTGGTCCGGTCGGCCTGAATCTCGCGGATTACCGCGAGACCGAAGCCGGACACGTCGGCGACAGGCACGAACCGAGCATCAGGAACTCGGTCGCCCTTAAATGCCTCCGCAATCTCTTTGGGTGTTTCGAGGTAGACCGCCACGTCAAGCCGGTCTTTCAACCGGATGACGGTGGCACAGACGGGTTTACCGGGTTGGCCAATCATCAGGACGTCGGGACGTTCCTTGATCACTGGCTTGGCCTTCCAGCCGTTCATGGTGGGATCAGTTTCGCGGGTGTGCCCGCCGCCCCAAACTCCCATCCACTGACGGTCTTCAACACACTTGAACTGCTTCAAAAACGTCGACATGGTTACCCTCCCATGTAAAAGGAATCGTTATCTGGTTGGGCTCACCTTTCGGAAATCGGTCGAAAAGCAGGCCCAGCAAGATAACTATCTGGATCTACTTAAATATGACCGATTTTCGCCGTTTATTTAGTTCTTACTGGGGCCAACGGAAGAAGTCGATTTGCTCCGCTTCCGTGCGGAGCTGGTTCGCTTGCTTGTGCATGTAGTCGCCATCGGCAACGCACAACTGCTGCGCAACCCACCCAGTGATCCGTGAGCCAACGTGGCTCACCAGGGGCTGGTGCCCTCGAACCTCTTTGTGGAGGTCCGTTTCCGAGTGGTACCCAGCACGCTCCAAGACCACCGCGATGATCTGGTCCACGAGCCCAGTCAGGGCATCGCGGTTCTGGCTTTCGCGGCGGTTCTTCTCGCGATTGTACGCGGACGGATCCACCCAAGCCGAACAGGCGAAGCCAATCTTCTCGGCGTGGTCGTACGCATCCTTCGTGCAGTGGCCGCCAGAGAAGATGATCACACCTTCCTCGTTGACCGTGTAGCGGTGGCCACCACCGCTGCCGTAGATGCAGAGTCCGTAGCGAACGCCTTCCTGAAACTGTTGCAGGACGGCGTAGAAGTCTGTGTCCGACATCATGTCGAACTCACGGTGCTCCTGCTGCATCTTACGCCAGCCGTCGCCTTCCAACTCTGCCATCTGTAACAGGGCGATGTCACCCGGGTGCTCTTCGCCCGGCGTGATCAGTGTAATGGGATCGTTCATTGTACCCTCCAATCGTTGAAGTGAGTGGTGCCCTACGTGGACACCCAACGATCCCGTTACGCAATCGGCCACGGGATCACGGCCTTTGAAGTTAGCAGTTCCAGGACTCCCAGAACGGGCCACCGTCCGGGCGCTGCCCGCCATAGATGGGCGGGATCATGGCCACTTGACCTCCTTCCGACCCCGCTCGGTCATGGTTCGCACCATGGCCATCCAGATCGGCTGCGGCACGCCGGTGTCGTGTTCCTCGACCTTTGCGTCGTAGCCGTCCATGGCAATGACGGTCGCCAAGATTCGACCCACGGTATCGTAGTCCTTCATCCGAATACGGATGCGGAACCCTCGCTTGGTACGAGGGTCCAACTTAAATTGGACAGACGCGCAGAGTGCGTCCGACTGGACACTCGCATAGGTGAAGACGAACGCGTCGCTGCCGCAGTTGACGTACAGCGGCCTCTCGGGGTCCGAACTTCCGATGAGATTCGAGGTACGCTCGCCCTTCTGCTGGAACTGCCTGTTGAGGTTCCTCAACAGATTCACCTCGCTTTCCGTGGGGGCAGGCACTTCGCCCTTCACCACGGCGTCGAACATGTGATACCAGCGACCAGCCCGCGTGACCTCGGGGTTATCCGCCCACCACGGCATCTGACGCAGCACGCTCTGTGCCGTGGACCAGTCTACCGGAAAAACGTCGAATGCCTCGTTCATAGCAATCCTTTCTAGCCCCTCGGGGCTGCATAGGTGTCCAGCCAAGGATCGCGAATCGCTTCGCCATCATTGGCGTCGAGGAGCAGCTTGAGCCTGTTCGAGTTCGCAAGCTCAAACTCAAACTTAAACCGTCGCTCGAACTCCTCCGCAGTCGGCATCCGTATGGAGTCGAATACGGGGGTACTGAGCTTGGTCTTGAGACGCTCGACGATCGCGTCCCAGTGGGCTACTGCTTCCTCGACTCGGCACCTCAACTGGCAGTTGAGTTCGAGTGCCTTATCAACGAAGCTACGGGTGGACCACGCATCGATCAGCCGATACGTGGATACGCGGCTTGGTCGCGTCGAGGTTGTGACAAGCTCGCGGATGTCGATGATCACCTGGGCAATACGCGCGATCCAGGGATCTTCATAACCCCACTCGAAGGTCACGACTTGCTCGCCGTGCCCCTCAATCGGGATCTTTGCCCGCAGTTGCGTCATCGAGCCGAGCACGACCCTGACGGCGTACTGCGGTTCCCAGCCGAAGAACTTGCGACCGCCGGGCGAGAAAGTGCAAAGCGTACGGATGTCGCGGTGTCGCCACTCGTCGTCTTGCTGCCGGAGCAAGTCGGATACGAACACTCGCACGTCCGTATCCTCGTTGGTGCTGGCCATGTTCCACCGCTCCCAGTTGCCCGTAATCTTGGCATACAGTTTCATCCGGGCAAGATCAGTGATGGGGTGGATGAGCGGCCAGTCGATCACGGACTCCTCGAAGGTGAACCGCCGCCACGGTTCATGGATCTTGGTCAGGACAAGCTCGTCGCCGTGATCCGTGTTCTTCGCGATCCATTCCATGCACGCGAATACGGCGTCTAGTCCTGGGGAGAGGCAGTTTATGTCGACGTGCGACTCCTCGGCACAGAAGTCCGTATGGCAGTGGTCGAGGCTCGGATCGGGATCGTTTGGGATCCACTCGCGCCAAGTGAATGGCTCGGAGCGGTGGTATTCCCGTTCCTTCTTCCGCTGGCGAACGATGCGGAAGTAGGCGCTACAGTCGGCGTAGCCGTCAGTGCCACGCTCACCCATCGTGATGACGGGTTTCAACTCATACACGATCGTCATTACTCCTCCTTGCAGACGCGCTGCAAAAGGTCCGACAGGACAATACCTAGCGGACGAGTTTCGTGGCTGTGGTCGATCGCTACGCGAGTGCCCCTGATCGACTCGACGTCATACGAGGCCATAACGGTCAAAAGGAACGCGACCGTCTTGTCGTCGGCGTGATCAATCAGCACGTTGAAGCGTCCATTCTTCGACGTAGACGTCGAGATATGGATCCACTCCGTCATGCCAGACTCGCCGCGCAACGTGAACTGAAAGAAACTCCCTGGCGTCCCGGAGAATTCGACGGCAACATAGTCATGCTGCCGACCCGCTTTCTCGGCCAGCGATCGGCCAAGTCGGCGGAACTCTTCACGCGTCGAGTGGTTGAAGCCTGCTGGTACCCGCATCTTCTGGCCCGAGATAGAGTCGAACAGAAACTTCGTGCGGGTGTAAGCCAAGAGGGCTTCAACGCCCTCGGGCTCGCCGTAGAGCCCGGGGAAGTTCGCCAGTGCCTCGACGGCCTGGCAGAGGATCACGTCGTAGACAGTATACGTGGGCATCGGCACCTCCCTTCAGGTTGAAAAGAAAAGAGCCACCACCGCCAGCCGGGAAACGGTTGCGACCCGTACTCCCCGCTGACCTCAGTGGTGACCCGCCTGGAACGTAATAAGATCCAGACACTTAAATATGCCCGAAATGCAGTCAGATGTTAGGCAGCCGCCAGATAGTAAACAATGCCGGAATTGAACCGCGATCTCCGACGCTCCTTCGTCGTCGGCGTGCTTCCACGCACCCCATTGCTCACTTTAATATGACCGGAATCGGTCGCGTTGTTAGAACGAGACGGTCCCTGCTTTTGTGGGCACCTGGACCTTCTTCGTGTTGAGAAGTTTCTTCAGCATCGACTGCTGCTCGCCTTTGAGGTTGGCGATGCAGCGGCGGATGCCATTCATCGCGCGGTTGCGCATCGTCGTGCGGGTCTTGGTGCAGCGACCGCACTTGCGCCCCACGTTCTTCAGCGATTGCTTCCCTGACTTCAGACACGGGATCGCTTCGAGGTACCGCACGTCGCCGAGCATCATGTTGATGACCCGGTCCTCGACGATGACCACCTCGGCACTGCGGGTCGCGACCTGTCGGACGACTTTCTTCTTATCGTCCTCGACCGCACGCACCGTGGGCGGCTTGACCGTTTTCTTTTTGGCCTTCTTGACGGTGACGCGCTTGACGCCGCCTTTCACGCGGACGACTTTCCGTACTCGTTTACGCTTGGGCATGTCAACCTCGGTACTTGATGACGAGCTCGACGCCATCGACGTCGATGCAGCAGTCCTTGGCGTCGTGGGTGTTGCCGACAACGATGCCGACTCCCATGCCGCCGCGCTTGAGCTGCTCGGCTTCGAGCAAGTCCATGGTGAACGTGAGCACCTCCCAGTCGCCGCCGTCGATGACGTTGTTGTTGGCCTTGTTGTCGCCGACCCAGGCACCGCGAGGATCGTACAGGTTGATGAAGTACAACCTGGCACCAGGCTCCACGCCTTCGGAGCTAAGCGACGACAGGGACGAGCTGCTGCTCTGGGAGCTGTTGCTGGGGGCCGGTTCCTTGCGGATCCACAGCAGGGCTGTGATGTCCTCGATCAAGGCGTCCTCGGGGAGGTCGTCGAGGGGGAAGCCCTGGATCATCAGGGTCTTGCTGACTCCCCCCTGAATGAGGCATACGCGGGAGAAGTTCAGGCTGTCGCTGTCCGAAGACCCCACCGGAGAGCCAGCACCCTTTCCCGCTCCAGTACCAACTTCCTCCCACTCAGTACCGAATCCAGACTGGTTCTCGAACGTACCGGTGGCCCTGATCTTCTTCTGCGGCCCTAGCGACTCGCTGGAGAGCGATTCAGAGCTCGACGAGTATGAAGAGAGGCTGGAGCTCCCCGGGCACGTACCGTCGCCTCCGCAGTCCTCAGCGCCTGTTGGCTCGATCTCGTCTTTGGAGTCCAGCGACCGCTTCAGGCGGCAGATGTCGTCCACGACGTCGTTGACGAACTTCTCGGCCTCGACATGGGACCGAACCACCACATCGACCCAGTGCAGACGGAACCATTTGGGGGTATGGCTCGGGATCGGTGCGTACTCTGGATATTCGGCTAGGTCGGTCGGCGAACAGATGTGGCTGAAGAAGCCCTCCTCCGTGCCGGACACAGGGTCTTTCGGAAGCATCCGGTAGGCGAAGACTGTGCGGGGCATCCCGTTGGCGCACACGGCCTCGATCCGCACGCGGATCCCGTCGCCTTCTGGGTAATGCCACTCGCCAACGGCCCATCGGACCTTGATTCGTCGGTCAGGATTCGCAGGCATCCGTAGCCCTCCTTAAAACGTGAGCTTCGCCGGGTGTGATTGCTTGCGTGACGATCGATAGTAGATCACCACGGTCGCGATCTGTTTCTTCTTCCGCTTCTCTAGGTATCGCTTCACCCGATCCAACGCCTCGGGCTCGATCTGCTTCAGCTCCTTCAGGTTCTCGAAGAAGGCCGTGACGACCGGCAGCATGATGGAGAAGTCAGGGCAACATCGTTTCTTCTTTTCCTTGTACTTTTCGTAGGTCTTCAGTGCCGTGTTGCGGAGCCAGAGAAAGTGAGAGCACTGGGCATAGAACTCGGGGTCTGCGAGCATCTGTACCATGTGCTCGCGGTCCAGTACCTGTCGCTTTCCTTTCGGCATTAGTGTACCTGTAACTGTCTCGGTGTCGGTGTCGTGCCGGGCATGGACTGGGTGATGCCTCGACGCTTCACCGACGACGTGTGGACGAACTGCTTCTTGGCATTGAAGCTCTTCATCTTGTAGCCGCCCTGGTAGAGCTGCTCGCCGATGGTGTAGTCGCCGCCGTTGTGGCCGAGCCGCCGGTCGGGGATGTCGCAGTTGCGGATCGCCTCGGCAGTGATGGCCCAGAAGCCGCCGGTGCAGAAGACGATCTTGTTCCCGTTGGGCGACGGCTTGCCGTTGTGCAGCCGCCACGGCTTGCCCTTGTGCCACGGGGCCTCCTCGAACCACTGCTTCTGACCGCCTTGCAGTGTCCAGACGAACGGAGCGCCGAACATGTGGGCGTGGTCGCGGCGGTGGTGCTGGATGATGGCCTGGGCCAGGATGTTCAACCACGCTGGCGTCCGATCGGCAATCGAGTCGTCGTCGAACCAGATCACCCACTTGGTATTGATCGGGTGGCTCTTGTCGTGGAACATCTCCCGCATCACAGGATATTTGAAGTCGTTGTTCGGATGGTGGTAGTGCTTGGTGATAATGCCCTGGTCCACGTAACCCTGCACCATCGCCAGCGACTTCTTGTTGAGCTGGTTCGAGGCCACGCGGAGATCAATGCGATCCCCCGGGCACGTCCCGACGATCGACGACAGGCAACGGTGGTGCATGTCGTACAGCTTCTCAGGTCCGTAGAGCAGCACGCAGACCGTGAACTTGCCACCGATGTCTTCGTGGTCGAAGATGCCAGGGTCTTGTGGGACCACGGCGGGATGCGGGGCACCCGGAGCATGAGCGACGACGGTGGCATCGTGGTTCGGTCCACGGCCTTCCATCTTGGCACCCGAGTTGACTCTTACGTTCGCCTTGCTCAGGAACTCCTGCGGCGTCATGCCCTTGGGCACCTTGACGCTGGCCTGTGCCTTCGTCCTGGTCGGCTGCGACTTGCACGCCCCGTTGGTCTTCGGCGGCGGATCGTCGTCATCGAAGAGGTTAATGAGCCGCCGCTTCTTCGATGCCTCTGGTTGCGGCGTCACCTCGATGACGTCGGGCGGAGCTGCTGGCTTCTCGGGTTCGGTGTCGTCCTTCACAGACGCATCGATCGGAGCACAGTCCGGGTTCTCGTAATATTTCATTATTGCCTCCATGACATGCTTGGGTGTAATCATATCCATGCACAACGGGATCGGTTGACCCGGCTTCATCACCGGATGCAGGCAGATGCTCTTATCGTCGCGGAGCGGCACGACCTTGTTCCGCCAGCAGCCGTGCTGCTTGCAGCAGTCCAGCAGGCCGATCGTGTGCAAGTATTGATGTGGGACGTTCAACGGGTGGCGTGCTTGTTGAAGCGCCGGGTTCTCGCGGACGTAGCCCTCCCACCACCAGGCTTCGCGTCCACCGGCGAGAACGACGCACGGTTTCTGTAGGGCGGCGGCCATGTGCATCAGACAGGTGACGCCGCAGATGACACCCTCGGAGTGCCAGATCAGCCTGGCGAGATCCCGAAGGTTCGTGTGTCCGACTAGGTTGACGACGTTCTGCAACGGCGGATGCCAGTGGCCGCTGTCGTTACCGCCAACCTGGACGCAGCCGATGCCCTTCTCCGAGAGTTCGCTCACGACGCGTTGCAGCTTGCGGACGTGCCACACCTTCGCCGTGAAGTCGCTCTTGCCACCGGAGACCACGACCCAGTAGCGACCGTCGATGAGCGGGACTGTCCGCTCCTCGTCCGACAGGTGCAGATCCGGGTAGGGATACTGCAACGGCACCTTGGTCTTGCACTGGATCTCGAAGTCGCGGTGGAAGTAGGAGAGGAAGTGGACGGGCTCGTAGTTCTGATCTCGGATGCCCTTGCCGTACTGGATCTTGACGTACTCGATGCCAGCCGGGTTCTTCTTTCGCTGCGCGTGCAGCTCGTGGTTGACGTGCGGGTTGTGCCGCCAGAGATCCATGGCGGAAGTATCGACCCCGATCTCGAACTTGCCGGGATGCGAGAGTGCTATGTCGCGCACAAGCCCCGTCAGCACCAGGGTGTCTCCCGGTGCCCGCTTGTGACACAGAACTATCTTGCGGGTCTTCATCGATTCCAATCGCTCCAGAACTTGGTGTTCTTCTGGTACTCATCTTCGCTGAAGCGGGGGAATCGGACGTTTCGCCGACCCCTGCGGATGCCGCTCAGCTTGAGGTTCACCGACTCGCCTTCCGGTGGCAGTGGTCCAACGCGGGTAACTTCGACGTGTTCGCCGAGGATCTTGGCACCAACCAAGACCGGGTAGGTCGGGGCGATGCCGACGACCTTTATGGTATCCTTTTCACACACCGCACGGAAGAGCGGATCTATCGTGTAGACGTGACGGTGCTCCGGCAGCAGTGGCACTGTCATCACGTCCTCGAAGCGGACCTCGGGGGATTCCACGCAGATCAGGCCAGCATACGGTGCCTCGCCGGGCGGCAGCTCGAACGGGATGGGCACGATGGCGTACTTGTCGCCATCGCTCCCGTCGCTACCGTCGCAGCCTCGCGGGATTCCGAACTCGAAGTTGAAGAAGATCGTGCATTCGGATGCGTTCGACACCAGGTCCGCCGTCACGCTGGCGTACGCGGGCTGGTTGCAGGACACGGTTGAGGCGACGACGCTACCGACATCCGGTATGCAGGGCTCTGCCGCTGGCGGGAACTTGAAGTTGAAGTCGAAGAAGTAGTTGCATTCCGAGTCCGACGACGTCACAGGATCCTGCGTCACCGTCAGGGAGACCTGGGGCTCGTTGACCGTCTCCGTGGTTGTTGCGCTGGCCGTCGCCGAGATCGTCGGGCACGGCGGTGCTTCCGGTGTCGGTGGGAATTTGAAGTCGAAGTCGAACAGGTAGAAGCAGTCCGATGCGTTCGAGTACGAGTTCGCGGCCACCGGGTTGATCGTCAGCGAGACCTCGGCCTCGTCCACGTCTTCCGTGGTTGTCGTCGTCACGCTCGCGTTGAGCTGTGGACACCCCGGCCACGGTGGGAAGTCGAAGTCGAAGTTGAAGCCGAACTCGTAGTTACACTCCGAGACTGCCGTGGAGCCGTCGTAAGGCGGCGGCTTGCTGATGGGCAGCGGCTCGATCTGGATCTCGCCGACATTGGTCGTAGCCGACGCAGTGATGCTGATGTCGGGGCACGGCAGCGGTGGCAGTGTCGGCGGGAACTTGAAGTCGAAGTCGAACAGGAAGAGACACTCGGACGCATTCGAGTTGCGCGAGTCCTCGTAGATCGTCAGCGAGACCTCGGCCTCGTCCACGTCTTCCGTGGTCGTCGTCGTGACGCTGGCACCGATCGTCGGGCACGGCGGGAACGGAGGGAACTGGAAGTCGAAGTTGAAATCGAAGAACAGGTCACACGAGGGCTCGCATGACGTGCCAGACTCCGTAGCCGTGATGATCAGGTCCGCGTTGACCTGGGGCTCGTCGATCGTCGTAGTGACCGACGTCGTGGCACTGGCACCGCCAGACACGGTCGGGCACGGCACGATCGGCTTCGGGATCACGAAGTCGAAGTCGAACAGGAACTCGCACGCCTCGGACGCCGAGGATCCAGACGCACATGGATCCTTCGGGACCGCAGTCACCGTCAGGTTGACCTGGGGCTCGCCGCCACACGGTGCCTCACCCTGGCTGCTGTTGCTGCTGTCGAAGTTTGTCGTGGCTGTTGCCGAGATGACCGGGCACGGCACCGGCGGCTGCGGGATCTTGAAGTCGAAGTCGAAGTCGAAGAAGAAGTCGAGGTTGAACGCGCAGTCGGAGCTGTCGCTCTCGATGATCAGATCAACGTCGACGTCTGCCGCTACCTCGGGCTCCGTACACGGAGGCTTGATGGTCAGCGAGATGTTCGCGTTCGCTCGGCTCTCGCCGCTGCTCAAAGATGCTAGTCCGATCGTTGGGCATGGCGGGATTGGCGGTGGCGGCGGCTCGGGCGGGATCTCAATCTCCGGGCAGTCGAAGATCGGGTCCGGCGCGGGCCGGATGATGCAGTCGCTGATGAAGAGGAAGTCGACCTTCGGGACGTACGCTAGCGAGCATCGTTCCAGGTCGAATAACGGATCCCAAACCATCACGGTCCTCCCACGCTAGAGGACGATGATAGCGACGATAACGATTCAGACGACACCGATGACACCGACGACACCGATGACTCGGGCGTGGGCGTGATCGGTTCGCTCGACGACTCAGAATCTCCGAAGCACTCGACCAACAGATCATCCATGTCGGCGTTGACGATCAACAGAGACGGGTCGTCCGGGTCTGTACTGATATTGAATCCAGGCCCCGGGTCCAGTCGCACGGTCCTGCCGCCCTTGCCGTTGATGGTCTTGGCGATCTCGCCGCACGTCGGGCCGCCGGAGTAGTGCTTGCTACCTTCCGGCTTCTCCTCGCCCGGATAGTACGGGAACTCCTCGCACGGCTGACCGAAGTCGCCGCCGCCGACAGCGCCATCAATCACGATGGCGTTATTCCCGTCTTCCTGGCGGATGATGCAGTTGTAACCTCCCTTGAACTTCAGGTCGCCGAGCAGGCATGCCCGGTTGAGATGCACGGGATCCTCGTCAGCAACCGACGAGCTAGAGCTCGACCGGCATCGCTCGGGCAGCGTGACGTGTTTACGGGCACGGTTCGCCAGGTTGATACTGGCGACGAAGGAGTCGACCAGTGACTGTACGCGGCAGGGCTCGATCGTCCACACGCCTCGGTGGAAGTAGATCGTGTCGCCGTCCGACATCATGTCAAGCAGATCGTTGTAGAACCCGGTCACGATGTAGGCTTCCCAGCACGGTTCCTCGCACGGCTCGAAGTCCCACGGGTTGAACGGCTCGGACGGTGCCGACGACGACGAGGAGCTGAAGCTCGACTGCGACGACGGCAGCGTGGGTTCGTAACCCGGAGGCCGCGACGTCTCCCACGAGATCGTCCACGGGTTCGCTCCCTGATGACGGATGAAGAAGATCGACTCGTTGCACGCCGTGTTGCGGAACTCGAAGATGAAGTACGGGGCCTCATAGGTGATCCGGTAGAGGTAGACCCAGTCGGTCTGCTCGTCGAACCCGGATCGGATGCCCATGATGGCTCCGAAGTCTACGATGGCTTCGTGCGGTAGGGCGATCAGCGGCTCGGCGCTGCTCTCGGACGACAACGATGACGACGAGGACAGCGACACATCCTCTTCGCGCAGAATCCCGAACGGAGCTACCTGCGTCAGGAACGGGTAGTCGCGGTATTCGTTCTCGTTGTAGAAGCCTGCTCGGGCCATTAGAGTGTCTTCCTAGTGCCTACGCCTTCCAACTTCAGTCCGCCGTTCGTCGGGTAGAGCCGCACGATCGTGCGCTCTGCCTCGTTGTCGCCAATGGCGATGTGCCATTCGCCGTACTCGTTCGGTTCGCAACCGTTGATCGTCTGGATGAAGATCGGCGGCTCGAACAAGTCGCGTGGCTCGCAGAGCACGCGGTTGAACAAGGGCTCGCCGACCAGATCCACACGGATATTTCCATCGCCGTCGTCCCGGACGACCACGCCGTTCTCTCCTACCAGCCAGACGTCTCCGTAGAACACGTCGCCAGTCTCGATCATAATACCTCGCACACCCGGCTCGGGAGTCGGGATGACGCACGATGCCACCAGCTCGGTCGCGCCGAGCTCGAACTGATGCGTGCCCAGCTCCCAGGTCGTGAATCGTGCCAGCTTCAGTGGCGTCGACACCATGATACCGGCAGGGCGGCCATACGCGTCGAGGAACTTCAGGATGTCTGGCGGATCCAGCGGATCCATCACGGCGGAGCAGAGGTTGATGTTGAACCTGTCGCTGATGTAGAACGTGATCCTCCGAGGGTTGACCTCGATCGAGGAGATGTATTGTCGTTCGCGACCTCCTATCGGGTGCAGGGTGGCGTCGAGGAACGTATCCTTCTCGATCGTATGCAGCGGCGACTGCAACGACGCACCATCGGCGAACGGGTAGTTCGTAAACTCCAGCTCGTCTCGGAACTCGGGATATAAGATTCGCTCTGGCATTACCGATCCACCACCTCAATAAAGGAGAAGTAAGCGTTCGCTCGTTTGGTCATCATGCCGAAGTAACCGTCCGGCGTCTCGTACTGGTTCGTGCTCGACGACACGTAGGCCGGTGCCCACGACGGGTCCGTCACGCCGGTGGCACTCACCGATATGATTACACGCCCGTCCATGGACGGGTGATCCTGCGTTGTGACCTTCATGCGGTACCAGTCGCCGACCACGACGTTGTTGTCGAGGCGGGTGGACACGACCTCGATCAACGGCCCTTGGCCCGGCGAGAACCACAATGTTAGTCGTCGCTTCTTGCGATCGAGGGACGCGTAGAAGTATTCCTCCCGTGGGTTTACCAGCGGCTCCACCGTGTGATAGTTGATGAGGATTCCCATGTTGGCATCCCCGCCGTTACTGCCGAGACGCATGTCGGCGGTGACGACCTTGTCGATTGTTGCGTCATCGTCGTGCTCGCATTCGTAGTCGAGCAGGCACAGGTTCCGGCGAGATAGGTTGGTCGCCTGCAAGCTCTGGGCCAGTTGCTCGGAGAACGGCACGTAGACCGGTACTTGCCAGCACTCCGACGAGCTGTCGCTGCTGTCGGACGAGCAAGACGATCTATAGCTTGCCACCTCGGACCATTCCGAGATGCTCGGGCACGACTCTTCGGGGCTATCGAAGTCCGCATACCGCCACGTCCCGAACTCGGGCGTTAGGTATCGCCACGGGGGCTCGCTGAAGTTGACACAGTACGGCACGGTCAAGCACGGCGGGCCGGGCTGCGGTGCTTCCGACGACTCGGACGACTCGGACGACTCCTCGGACGGGATCGGTTCCGACGACACCGAGCTGGACGAGCTCTCGGACGGAACGCAGTAGTCCTGCCCTGCAAACTTCTCGGGGTCACGGGCCGCACAAGCCTCCTCGATATTGATGTCGTGGTCGATCGTCGTGCCGCCACAGCTTGAGAATGGTGCGTCGAGGAGGTTGTCGAACCGGATTGTCAGGTTGCCGTCGCAGTCGGGGATGGCCTCGTTGATTGCCTCGATACCTTCCTTGAGGCAGTTGCGACTCTCAGGGCGCCCGTCGCACGGCCCGATGTATTCCGACAGCACGTCGGTCCCACCGGCAGGCTGGAGCAGGCGGATGACGATCGCGTCTCGTTCCTCCTGGAGCTCCTCAATGAACCGCGTGTCCCGGATGATCTCGATGTCGTTGCCAGCCTTCAACAACACGATCCCTTCAAGGCCGATGTTGCGGCCTAGCTTCCGCAGCGTGGGGATCGGCAGCGGTTCGTAAGGCCGAGCACACTTCGGTGCTATCAAACCTTGGGTGGGCGTGGCGAAGCGACCGACGAAGTTCTCGGACACGTCACCGAAAACGATCCAACCGCCAACACCGTCAGCCAGTGGGTTGATCGGGTAATGGATGTCCTCGTCGACCGGCTTCTGCAAGGACACCGAGGCGATCGGAACATACCCGGAGACAGCGGTGGGCGTGTCGGACGCCAGGATGACGGCGGTGACCAGCGTCTCGGTGATCGTCAGGCCACTGAGGAATGCGTACTGGCCGACCGTCTTCGGGAATCGGATGTGGCAGTCGACGATGATGTCGTCGTGCAACCGCACACCATTGTCGTCCGTACCGGTAGCGTTGTCGTCGAGCGGGTATCGACGAGTCGAGTGTAGGTTGTACCAGTTTGCTCTACGGATTGGCATTTACTGGGCGCATTCCATGTAGTTGTAAGTGTCGTCGGGTCCGGCGGGACAGCGGAGGATGGTTTCCTTGCACACCTCCAACTGCACCTGGGCCTCGGAGGATTCCGAGGAACCCAAGGACTCCTCGCTCCCCGCCAGGTAGTCAGCACACCGTTCGCCGATCGTGATCGGCTCTCCGTTGATCGTACCTGTCAGACACGCTTTGATGTTGAACGGCTCGCCCTCACTATCGACGCCGCACTGGTTGAACTTCAGACGGGACTGGACCCAGACGTCCTGGTACGGCTCGACGTACTCCCAGAACGCCTTGAATGTGGGCCAGGAACCGTCGAGGTCGTATCGGGTCGTAGACCCCTTGCGGCGGCCAGGCATCTGGTCGATGCCCTTGGCGAATGTATAGTTCGGTACCGGGGTGCCTCTGGCACTGTTGCTGGCGAAGGTGATCTGCTCGAAGTCGATCGTCAGCTCCAGGTTCTCGATGCACTCGTCCGAGTCGTTGCAGAACTGCGCGACGAAGTCGAGGTGAGGGCAAAGCTGCGGCTGGAGGTTCAGGCGGAGCTTCTGAGCCTCGAAGCAGCACGATCGCTCCAACCATCGCTGACGGTTCTCGTGGTACAGGTCTCGCGTGCTCTCCGCCTTGCGACCGGTCTCCCAGTACCGGTCCCGCACGCGGTTCATGTACTCCGCCACGGCCACGTAGTCCTCGCACGGGCAGCACGGGATGCAGTCGTTGCCGAGCTGAAGCATGGCAGCCGTGGGCTCGGAGATCCTCGGGTCCGTCGAGATGATGTCGGTCGGCTGCCGGACGTAGTAACAGTCGGTCGCCGCCAGGTAGAAGTCTCCTGGGTCCGTGGGACGTACACCGTTGATCCGGGTGATGACCAGTGGCTCCGGCGGGCAGCCAGGGTAGATGCCTCGGCCCGCCCCGGGGATGGCGGCCATGCTGACCTGTTGGATCACGCGGTTGTTACGGAGCACCTCGCCGACGTGGAGGATCTCCATGTTGTAGCCTTCAAGGAAGTCGACACCGCATCGCGTGATCTCGTCGAGGACCACGGTGAACGAGCGGACACGCTTGGGCCGCCGCTCCACACAGCGTGCGTCGATCACGGCGTTCTCGGGTGCAATATGCTTGTCGTACTCCCGAGGCGGTGCGATCGTGTCGTCGATCGAGTTCCACTTGGTATGCACGACGATGCTTGCGCGAATATGGTCGTCCGGCTTCTCCCAGACGTAGACGTGCAGGCGGTCGCCCCACGGCTTACTGAGGAAGTCTGGGGCGGTAGTTGAGTCGAACAGGATCCGATCATCATCGTCGACGATTAGGATGTCGGCGGCATGCGTCGGCGTCGGTGCCCACGCTGGGCCGGGATTGAGGATACAACCGGGGCCGTAGAGCCATTTGATGTGGAACGGCCTCTTGAAGGGCTCGGGGTATGTGTCGGGACAGTAGTCGTGCGGGTCGTCATAGATCAGCCACATGTCGGCGACCAGATAACGAATGTCCTCGGACGGCGGGCCAACGAGAGGGAAGTCCACGCCGCTCTGCGGCTGGGCTACACCAATCCCCTGGCGTCCGTAGGTATCGTACTGGTACCCGCACGATGAGCTCGAATACGACGATGACATCACTTACCTCATACATCCTAGCAATCCAAGCATCCCTGATCACCGAGCTTGCTACCCAAGACAACTGCACTCATCTCGGAGACCTCGGCGGACAGTCTTGCGACAAAGTTCTCCAGCGTTCGTGCCCCGTCAGCGAATCTGTCAATCTGCTGGGTCAGGGCATCCAGCTCCGGGCAACCACAACACGGAGCCGAACACTGGTCGACGAGCTGCAAACCGTGATCGATTGGTTCGAGCACGAGGCAGTCGTCACCTATCATCCTGAAGTTGCCATTGGGCAGCGGTGGTATCCCGTTGATCGTACGAATGCACGGGCCTTCATCTTCCTCCTCGCAGATGCACTCCTCGTTAAGACCCTCGCCGCTGATCGCGTTGAACGTAACCTCCGGGTCACAGCCGCTGCCGCCTACCGTGATCCGCATGTTCGTTCCGGCGATCAGCTCGATGTCGCCATATAGCTTCTCACTCCGCTGGTTACCAGCATTGACGACGGTGATCGAACTGATGCCCCGGATCATCGGGTGGATGACGTCGGTCTCCAGGTTCGTCCCGTCGCGGTCGAAGGTGTACTCGCCCGGCGGTAGCTCGTTGATCTCGTCCAGCTTGCCGATGACGATCCGCCCTACGGTGTCCGCGAAGTCGTTGACACCGACCATCGCGTACTCGCGGTTCTCGGTGTGCGTCGTCTGCGGAATACCGACCGTGGTGACGACGGGCATAGAGTCCGCGTCGTCGTAGGCGACCTCGATGGTGAACCCGGTAGGCGTGATCACGAGCGTCTTGATGAAGAACCGTTGCGGCTCGACGTTCATGCCCGCATGCACCGGGATATACATCGCCACGATGAAGCTGTTCGGGATCTCAATCGAGTCCGTCACGTCGCGCTTAGTGACCCCGTCACTCAGCGGATAAGACCGCTGACTGTTCTGGTTCAGCCACTGTATGTTCCAGATGCCTAGCGGCATGTTAGCCTCCTACCAGGATGCCTCCGATGCGGATCAGGCCCATCTCGAAGTCGTACGTTGGCGACCCGTCCGCTGCACGCTCCAGGGAGATCAGCAACGTGTCGCCCGCAGCCACATCGATTAGCTCACTCTCGATCTCGATCGCGTCGTCGGCAGTCACTGCCACGGCGGTATCAAGAGACAACGGCGTGTCGCCCTCCGTCAGCGTGGTGGTTGGAGCTGGTCTTGCGAACCTGTAGTAGCTCGTGTCCAAGTCCGTCATCGTTGCGTCACCGCGCCCGAAGATCACCAGCCGCACCTTGAACTTCGGTGTGTCCGGCAGTCCTTCCGGCGGGATCAGGAACTTCACCCGCACGCCGCTGTCTCGCCCGTTGGGCAGACCGATGTAGGGAATGTTCTTGTAGAGCCGCTCGACCGCGTCACCGAGCACGACGATCTGCGGCGGCAGTTCGCTCTCGGTCGGGTCGACGTTAATGTCCAGGGTGACAATACCCTGGTGGACGAGCGGCGTACTGGCGTCGCCAGGGACGAGCCGCCGCTGTCGGTCACTGGTGAGCGTCACCTTCTGGGATCCGGCGACGACACCTTCGACCGCCCACCCCGCCTGGAACTTGTTGTCGTCGGTGATACCCTTGATGACGATGCCACCATAGTATTCCATCTCGACCAACAGGTTGAGGATGAGCTGCGAGAACAGGTCGCCCGTGGTGGCTTCCTCGCCGTCGCAGTTGACGTACCGGAGCGGCTGGCCTTCGTCGGGCTGCAAACTGGTCACAACCGTCTTGCCGGTGAGGAAGGTCATCTTGATGAAGGAGAGGATTAACTCCATCGGCTCCGAGGTCGGGCAGATGCACGTCTCGGACGACTCCGATGACACTGATGACTCGCTTGACAGCGACTCGCTTGACAACGACGAGCTGGAGGAGCTACCTGTGTTGTCGTAGTCGGTCGGCCACGGCACCTCGCCGTAGCAGTCGGACATCCACCAGATCCCGAAGTTGTCGAAAACGATCCGCTCTTGCGGCACCCGTCCGCCGACCCGGGGTTGTTGCGGCGTGCTGCCGTCCGCAGTCTGGATCTTATACATCTCCAGGAGCACGGCGGAGATTGGGATCGGCGGCCAGTTACGGTCGACATCGTCGTGGGCCGCCATGTTGTAGCCGAACTTGGCTCCACTGGGTGCGTTGCCGCTGAAGCTCTCGTGGTCGGCGGGCAGCCATCCCCGCACTAGGTCATCGGGGTCAGTGATCACATGACAAGCTCCCTCGCCAGGCGGAGATGTCTTGCCTGCCGGTACCGCAGCAAGTTCAAACGATAGATGGATATGGTCTTCGAGGAAGTCCCGCATCTGCGGCATGACGAAGACCCAGGTGTTCTCGTCACAGGCGTCGAGCGGCCCGAACACCAGGCAGACCGACACGGTCACCGCCGGACGCTGCCGCACCAGCTTGCCGGGCTCTGCCGCCGACAGGTAGTAACGACCGGGCTCGATGTCGCCGTCGATCGCGACCGAGAGATCCTCGAACGGCACCACACCCCAGATGGCGATGTCGCCGTTGTTGTCGGTGTCCTTCGTCAGGACCATGCCGGTGACGTCGGCTGACGGCTTGGCAACCAGGGAGTTGACGTCGAGGTCGTTCTCCACGGCAGCCAGGGCCTGCTCGTACCGCTGCGTCTCGGTGTTCCAATAGACCGGCTGGCCGACCTGGACCTCCGGGGCCATCGGTTGATTGAGCCACACCAAGGCACGGCCTGCCTCGATCGACTCGATTACCTGGCGCAAGTAGTTGGTGCGTGCCTCCAGCGTTTTAGGAGCCGAAGACGTGACACCCGCCGAGACCGGGTCTTGCTCTTGGACATGTTGAATACGTGATGGAAATCTGGGCATCGTAGCCCTCCCTCCGTGGCACCCTCAGTGGTTTATAGGAAACTGATCTCCCAGGAGATCCCGACTTGACTCGACGCCTCTTTCACCGTCTGCTCGTCCGTGGGGAAATACGAACGCGAGAAGACGATGTCTTGCGTCGGGTCAGAGAATACCGGGGCAGCCACCAATGCGGCCCCGAACACCTTGGAGTTCACGGTGTCGCTGAAGGTTTTGCCATGGGTACCGGTTGTGCCTTGTGATTGAGCGAAGAAGGTCAGCTTGTTCCCCTCTCCGTCGCCAAAGTAGTCTTCGTATCCGGTCTCCACACCGAGCAGCGGATCCTGGAGAAGCGCCACTCGGAGGTAGTCACGGACACCACTGGACACGAGGTCGTCGTAGTATTCGACACCCTCGTCCCGACCGAACGTCGGGATGGTCACCGGATCACCCGGCGACGCTACGTTTTCAAACTCGATATACATGGTATTGACGTGGAAGCGAGGGTCACCTCGACCGATCGCTTGCGCGGCAATCATGCCCCACGAGTATTGGATTTGATTCTCAATTACCGCCCTCGGCACCCACAACCCGTGGCGTTGTGTCCAGAGTTGCAGTCTACCTTTGACGTCGGGAGTAATGTCTGTCAGTGCTGACATCCCTGCCTCCTATTGGCATGTGCCAGAAATGACCCGGATCCCGAAGCGGGGTTCTCGGATCAGGCTGTCATCGATTGTATCAGTAAGCGGACCCATGCCTTGGAACGTGGTCATGGATTCAGTAATCTGGTCAACGGCGATCGAATCTGTCTCCGGGCTGAGCTCGTAGAGCAAAATCATAGCAGTGTGGGGCGGTACGACTTTATGTAAATACCTCGCGTTGTAGAGACCGAGTGCGTCCCTGCCGAGACCTCGGGTTTTGACCCGTATAAGGTAGGCATTGTTTCGCAGGATATTCTGGATGAGGAACCGAAGGGGATTGATATGCGATGGGAGCGCTGCGGCGGTCGGCTCTCCAACCTTTTCCGGTCTTTGGTCCAGAACGTGCGCCAGCGTACCGATGCGTATATGTTGGTCTGGCACACCATTACACTCGTCCCCGGGAACGAATATGGTCGGCACTTCCTCACAGGGGTCGATGGGTAGTTCGCTATACGCAACACCTCTTTCGTGGATTTCATCAAAGAACTTTTCGACATCGAGTGGGAATCCTCCGAGCCCAAATGATACTCGCGTGTACCCAGTTGGATCATCTTCAGCTTCCACGACTTCAAGAGGGACGTCTCGGTTCTCAAAGACAAGGTCTCCGTAGTAGCATGTTGCGAGGAATCCTCGACCCATTGCGAGAGCCCTAAGATCAGGAGGGACGAATCCACGGTTGAATTCCCATATCTGAAGCGCATCTACTAATGGGTCGCCAGCGTGTACGGTATCACCTATCTCGACGATGGGCAATACGTCTTCGGCGAACTTGTAGACGTGCTGGTCGGTAATGATCAGGCGGTGGTTGTTGTCGCGCGAGATGTCCTCGATAACCTCGGTCGGCTCCAGCACGAGCGGGACGCCGGTCAGCGCGGCGAACGCGTACTGGATCTGCCGTGCTGTCATGCCACCGACCAGCGCGTCGAACACCGCGTTCATCAGGTCGCGGAACGTCTTGCTGGATTGCAGCCGCATGTTCAGCACGTAGCCGTACTGATAGTAGATGTTCTCCCAGTCGAAGTCGCCCCGGAACAACCAGAGCAACGCCTCCTCGTCGACGGCGATGCCGTCCTCGTATATCGTGCGCTTGGCGACGCGAGGATCGTCGAACGGGTTCTGGAGGAACACGATGCCGTCCTGGTTGATCGTGTAGTCGATACCGTCGTTCCAGATCAGCGACGGCTCGGTGAAGCGGTTCATCACGAGCTGCACGTCGACCAGCTTGTCGGGGGCAGGCCAGGCATGCGTGAGGACGTCCTGCGGCACGTCGTACCTCGAACCGTCGTCGTAGGTCACCTGACCGTCGTCGTAACGGGCCAAGGCGGTCTTGGCAGTGTTACGTTCCGAGGCAAGCAGCCGGAGAGCGTACCAGTTGTCCTTGTGGAAGATCGGCACGGTGCGCCGGGCTGCCGAGTCGATCACCTCCATGAGATCCAGCAGGGACTGGTTCTCGACCTGACCCTTGGCCTCGACGTGTGTCTGCGGCTGGTAAGCGCCCATGTACGTCTCGGCCCATAACGACCCCAGGACCGCCAAGAGATTTCGCGGCCTGTCGTAGTCCGATGCTGGATAGGTGTAGGTACTCATACTTCTACGGCGTAACCCTCAATGACGATGGAGATGCCGATGTTATCGACGTCGATGATGAATTCAGTCGTGTTGCCGGTCACCAGGTTGCCCGGGTCGTCCGGTATCTGAAGTATGTCCGTGGCCCGAATGATCTCGATCGTGCCGTTGGGCCTGCGGATCCTTCCGTGCATGTCGATGCGGCTAAGGTTCTGCCGCGTCTCCAGGTAGTCGTGCGTGACCTCGGCGATCAACGAGGCATGGAGCTGCCCCGGGAAGCCGAGGTGGTTGATGCGGTCGACCAGGGCCTCCTTGATCGAGGTCACGTCGGGGTCGACAGTCTCTGCCGCCTTGCGGATGTCGAAGTTGATGGTCAGGAAGCACGGCACGGCGGCCTTGACCGCGATGTCACTTGCAAGGTTCCGCGTGTCGGCCTGTAGGCAGAAGTCCTGGATCTCTTTGATCAGCGGCATCGCGAGGATGCCAACGCGGTACTCCTGCGTGTCGCCGATCGTCAGGTTGGCAGGGTCGGTGACTGTGTCGATGAAGCGGATAACGGCAGTCTGGTATTTCGTGTAGGCTCCTTCGACTGTGTTGATAAGGTCGGGGCTGAACTCCTCGGGGCGGATGTCCAGGCCACGGATGTCGGCAGTGATCTCGAACGTGCCTGTGTCGGGAGCGTCGCTCGGCAGGATCACCTGTTCGACTTCGTAGAACCCAGGTGCGTCGTCACGCTCGATGCTGAACTGCCACACGCCACCCTCGCCAGTGACATCGACCAGCGTCGCTGTCTTCAACATGGAGATCGAGTTGGGCAGCGGGGCCGTCCGCGAGTAGATGTCGAGGCGTCCGCCGCCGGACATCGGCCAGATCCAGTGCTGGTCACGTTCCATCTCCGGGTTGCCGTAGCCGATGATGGAGTAGTCGAGTGTCCGAGCGAACTGTTCCTGTTCCTTGATGAGCCCCTTGATGTTCAAGCGGCCTTGCATGACACGGGCGGCGATCCCGAGCTGGAGCTTCTCCAGCAGCTCGGCGTTAGTCTCGGTGTTCGTACCGAGTGCGAAGTCCGTACCGGCATACGAGGTCACGTAGTTGTTGATCGGCGTGCTGGGCACCATGATCGTGCCACGGTTGAGGTTACCAGCGCTACCCTCCTCGACAGCCGTAGCGTCGATCGAGAACGAGTACGTCCCGTCACCCTGTGGTTCCAGGATGCGGTCGGTCGGGTTCAGGATCTCGCTGTCGGTCTGACGGGCCGTGTAGGCGTCGTCCGATCGGTACTCGATGCCGTTGGTCGTGAAGATCGAACCCGAGTGGATGATGACGGGCTCGTCCTCGGAGACGACGATCGTGATCTCGCCGATGGCGTTGGTGCCCTCCTCCCGCATGATGCGGTAGTTGGACATGACCCGGTCGACGATGTCGTCTTCCGCGAGCGTGGGATCTTCCTCGATCGCCTTGAGGCTGTTCGAGCGCAGCACGCGGTTGATCTCGGTCTGATTCAGACCGCCGCAGACGCCACCCGCGAAATAGGAGACGAGGTCGTGGTAGACACCACGGATCAACAGGATCTCCGGGTACTTCTCTTGTACCAGTTGCGCGAACTCGTCTTGGGTCTGCGCGACCAGATCGGGATCTAGTTCGTCGATGGATGTTACGTTGAGACCCATCCGTGGCCTCCTTTACTAAGGCCCCACTTTGATTGGTAAATACGGTATCGGCAGGATCACCTTGCGGGATGTCCCTGCCAGACTGGTTATCTCGACCGTCAACGAGAACGAGTCATCGGCAAGCGTGATCTGGAGCAGTTCAGCACTGTCCATCCGCTCCTCGTCGTTCATAGCGTCTGTCTCTTCGTTCAACAGTGCAGTCCGCACTTCCACTGCCGCGATGTTGAACGCACCTTCGATGTCCGATTCCGTGACCAGCTCGCCGCGACGGACCTGTCCGATGAAATCCGTGCCCTCATCCGGGAGGTAGGTCATCGACCCCGAGATCGTCAGGAACTTCAGCAGCCATCGCTGGGCCAGCATCTGCACGCCGGTGCAGACCTCGCCACTCGCATCCGTTCCGAAGAGCGTCTGGTCGAGCAACGTCTGACCGACAGGCACGGCACCACGGAACGCAAGCAGATCAAAGAGTCTGCCACTGTAGTCCGCCGGGTTACCGAATGTGCGACTCATTCAACGCCTCCTGCCTGGATGATTTCCTCCTCCACCTTTTGGATGTACTCGAACAGCGGCCCCGTGCCCTGGAACCATCGGCGTGCTCCGGCATGTGCGATGCACCGGCACACCGAGGCATGTCGGAAACGGAAGGCTCGCTCCTCTGCACTG
>Ga0180437_10002258_pt1 | contig 31172 bp, 29 predicted proteins | sample SS_ome_4_FD_132410 | JGI IMG/M metagenome (GOLD analysis project Ga0180437, IMG submission 132410) | Hypersaline lake sediment archaeal communities from the Salton Sea, California, USA - SS_3_D_1 metaG | ecosystem: Environmental > Aquatic > Non-marine Saline and Alkaline > Hypersaline >... | reverse complement strand
TCCAGATATAGTTGGCTTAATTGCCACTCATGGATGTGATAGGACAAATAGAGAGTTTGATATTTGGTTTGAATGTGTGAATTTTGAGTTTATGTTTTTTTTAAATTCACCAAGAAAACGAGACAAGTTATCGTTAGAATTTTTTATTGATGATTTAAAAGAATTAATCACACAACTGGAAGCAAAATTTAAAGTTAAAGTAACTGATGAAAAGATCGATCAAGCTATTGTGAAAATGAATAATATACGAATTTTGCTTAAAAAGATCTCTGAATATCGAGCCAATCACGTTTTAAAGGGCTCAGAATTCCATCAGTTAGTACGCAAAATACAACAAATTGATAAAGATAAAGGAACTTTCTTACTAGAAAGAATGATAACTCAACTTAAGAATAAAAACCCGTTTAATCATGATCGACTAAAAAATATATTATTAACCGGATCTGACCTTGATGATACTTCATTTATTGAATTTCTTGAGAATCAAGGATTCCACATTATTATTGATGATTTAGGAGTAGGTACGAAGTATTTTTGGAATATTGTTGAAGAGGATGGAGCTCCCATTAAAAATTTAGCAAAATATCACCTTTCAAAACCGATACATTCCGTTAAGTTTCCCTCCTACGAAAGATTCGATGTTCTAAAGAAATTGGCACAGAATTATAAGGTAGACGGTGTTATAAACGTAGCACAGAAATTTTGCGAGCCTGTGTTGTATGATCATCCATACTTTAGCAAAAAATTTAAGGAACTTGAAATTCCCTATTTATTTGTCGAATTAACTTATAATAGAGAATCATTTAAGCAATTAACAACGCGATTTTCAGCTTTTGCTGAGATAATCTAAAGGTGATAACATGTCTAAAGTGGATTCAAAAAGTAAGAAGATGTTAAATGCGACCCAGGGGCTTAAAAACATTATGGGGAGACATTTTCTTGCCATTGAACAAGCCTACCGAGATGGTAAACCCACAGCTTGGGCTACTTCTGGTAGTCCAATTGAGATGTTATATGCTATGGATGTTCAACCTATGCTCCCTGAAAATAGCGCAACTGTGAGTGCAGCCCAAAAATATTCTCAAAACTTTATTGAAATTGCCGAGCAGCAAGGGTTCTCGTACGATTTATGCTCTTATTTCAAAACAAACGTAGGCGCCGTAACAACTGATGCGGGTATTACTGAAGGAGGAACTAAAAAGCCAACGTTCATGCTTTCCACCGATGTCATTTGTGATACGCATGTTAATTGGTTTCAAGTTCAAGCAGAAAGATTCAATGTCCCACATTATACTATTGACGTTCCTCACGTCGTCAGCAATACCAACAATAGACAGTATAATTACTTTAAAAAATATATCACTGAGCAGTTGTATGAATTTCTCGATTTTATTCAAGAAATTACAGGTCATGAATATAATAAGGAAAAAACACTGGAAGTCACTAAAAACTCGTGGGAATTGAGTATGGTTTGGCAGGATATCTACCAATTGAGAAAAAGCGTGCCTTGCCCTATATCTACTAGAGATACTTTTGGGGGACTTTTTCCACTTTTTTGTCTCCCAGGGACAAAGGAACCAATAAAATTTTACAAAAGAATGTATAGAGAAGCTAAACAGAGAGTGGATGATGGGATTGGGGCATTAGACAATGAAAAGTATCGATTAATGTTTGAAGGAATCCCTTTCTGGTATAACCTAAAATATTTTGGGATGCTTGAACGATACGGAGCGATTATAGTATACGAACCTTACACCTATGCGTTTAGCAAATACATGAATCCGAATGTTACTAAGGAAATGGTTTTTTCGAAACCGATTGAGGCGATGGCAGAGCTTATGCTGAGTTTCTGGTACATATATGACTTACAAACTCGAATCAAAAAGTTTGCCGAGACTGTGGAGGATTGGAAAATTGACGGCGTGATTTTGCACGAGAATTTGTCGTGTCGACCCAATTCCTGCGGACTTTACGACTTAAAACGCCATTTAATGGACGATTTTGACATTCCATGCTTAATTATTACAAGTGATATGAACGATCCCCGAAAGTTTAATGAAGTACAGGTAACAAATCAAATAGAAAGCTTTATTGAGGTCTTAGACAAGAGAAAGAAGGCTTAGAAATTGAAAAAAATCTAAACCTACTCAAAAAACTTTAAATTATCGTTTTCACATAAGATCATTTTTTAAACGTTAAATCTACAGATTGAAATTGTCGTTTATTCTAATAAAAGGGCTTTTATTTTATTATGATTTAAATATAAGACTAAGTTACCCCAAAACTTAAACGTTTAAATAGAATTGCAGCAAATAATATAATAAGATAAATTTCTAGTTTGAGATTTAAAGCATGAGTGAAAAGAAGGCTATAAAGTTAGTTAAGAAAGCATGGAAGTTAAAAGGACGGCAAAAATTGCAGGAAGCTTTAATAGTTATTGATGATGCTTTGAAAATCTATCCAGATGTTGATCAAGGCTTATTCATAAAAGGGCAAATTCTCGATAATTTAGGAAGAAGAGAAGAAGCTCATCAAATATACCTTAAAGTTAATTTAATGAGAATAAAGCAAAAAGTACCATTACCGGCAGATATAAATTCGAAGGAAGGGTGGTTAGAGGAAGGAATTAAGCTATTAGAAAATGCTAACTATGAACTTGCAATGGATTTTTTTTTACAAGCTAGTTATTTATGTCCGATTGAAAATGAGAATGGATTTTTTCATAATAATGCTAAAATCTGGTATTATTATGGAATAGCAAAATTCAAAGAAATGGAAAATATCGATGTAGCTGTGGCAATGTTAAATAAAGCTTTTAATTTAGATTCTAATTTTAAAGCACCTGATGATATTAAAGCAATTTATAATAAATATAAAGCAAATAGAAATGGAGAGGGTGTTTACATGATGGTTGATATTAATACTACTGGTTTAAAAGAATTAATTCCTCCACGAGATATGATACTTGTTAGTACTATAGTCCAAGCTTCATATTCACAGGCATACGGGAATAAATCAAAACTTTACTATTGGGATACTCCCCTTCTAATTAGTGATAATGGACTTGTATATAGAGGTTCAAATATGAGTAGAGAAAAGGCTTATTATGTTCCATTGGAGGATGTAGTTATTAGCGGCCATGGAAAAGTGAGGGACCTGGCAGTTTTAATGGATGGTAAACCACTAAATCTAAGACTTAAACGAGATAAGCGATTCCCTTCTATTGAGGAACAATTTAAATATATTGATTATTTTCGCCCAATTATTGGAGAAAAGCAACAAAACAGACGAAATATGATAAAATTTAATATTGAATCACTTGAAGACCTTCCTTCCTATGAGGATTACATAAAACAGTTTGGGTATACACATAAACCATTGTTTAAGCAAATTTTAAAAGAAATAAAGAAGGAGAAAAAATTAAAAAATTAAAAATATGTGAGAAAGACGATGGCACATAATCGGTGTATTGACACAATTGAATTTATTGTAGCTTTATTTATAGGTTTAGGAGTCTACGGGATTTTTTACCTTGCTGGTTTGCAAACTCTAGGCACTATTTTTTCCATTATCACAATAATTGGTGTATGTATGTTAATATGTTATCTTAGTAATGTTGTATCTAATAAAAGTAAAAAAACTTATCACCTCTCAATACCTCCTGTAAATGAGATTGATCCAAGAGAGACTATTATATTTAAAGAGGTCCAAAATCGCCTATACTGTAAAAATTGTGGCTCTGAAATGAAAAAAGGTACCAAATATTGCACTGAATGTGGGAAATTGATATAATTGATCTAAAAATAAGAAAATTGAAAATTAAATTATTTTTTTTTTTCGGCTTCTGGTTATAATCACTCTTAATGTCCCGACTACAGTAAATAGCGCAATAAAACCGGAAACAACGAGAACAATGAGATCAATTGGATATAAGAAACTAGCAGCTATAAGGTTATAGTGACGCCCCCAATCAGTATCGTACCATGTTACATTATATGTCCCTGAAGGCATTATCCATAATTCTGAATCAATATCTTCACCAATAAAGGGACCTACACCAAGATGATATTCGAAGAAAAATGTTTGATTAATTTCTAAATTTGTAAATGTGATATTACCCCAATCTTCGTTTCCTACAGTTGCATAGTAACCTGTTGCCTTTATGACGTACTTATTACCTCCTAGGGGATTTGGAGTAACAGTACAAGTGGTTTGACCGTTATACTCCATATAATCACCTACATACTCCCAAATTGGATGTGATTGAACCGAAAGGAAAAAAATAGCTTGGGAAATCCCAATTATTAGCAAAATAATCATTCGCTTTATAATTTTGTCCATAAATCCTCCCCTTGATGATTTAATTTTATGATTTTTTTATTTAAATTATTATTATTATCCTTATAAAAATTTTTTCAAAGTATGCAGAATTACTTCTATTATTTGCTAATTGTTTCTTTCTTGTAATATTTTCTATTCACCCGTATTTATTGGTTTTGATCTGATATTCCATGCTTAATTATTACAAGTAATATGAACGATCCTCGAAAGTTTAATGAAGTACAGGTAACAAATCAAATAGAAAGCTTAATTGAAGTCTTGGATAAGAAAAAGAAAGCTTAGAAATTTCATGGATTAAATAGTAAGAATTAATAAAAATTCTCTAAAATAAATCTAATTTTTTAACTCTTTTTAGCTTTATTTAAGAGCCATACTCTTTAATTCAGAGAAGCTATAACCTAATTTGCTTTTCAAACATCGATCAGCATTTTTCCTTATCGTTATTTCAGAAAAACCTAAAACTCCTAAATCTCTAACAAGAGATTCGGGATATCTGTATTTTTTTGGATTACTTTTTACTAATCTTATAGCTTCTGAATAATAATCAGGCATATCCACATCTGATCAAATTGAATCATTTATTGAGCTACTTGAAAAAAGAAGGAAGAGATAAATACGTTATTAAAATAAAATTATTCTGCAATTAAACTCCTATCTCTATCTTTTCATTAATTTTTCTCTTAAATTTTGTAATTCAATCTTTTCCAAAGAGAATAAATTCCTTAAACTACAAAATTTGGAATATAATCTAGATTTTTGTTAATCAAATAAAGTTAAATCTTTATCATCTAAGTTTAGGTGATTAATTGACCTAATTATGATTCTTTTGATGATATCAGATAATAAACAATTTAAATAATAGCAATTTATTCGGGATACCATTATTTTAAATATTACTTCTTTTACTATATATTGGGGTAGTATTTCTTTTTATTAAAAATTAGGAGATGAGGCATTATAGATGGGATTATAATTGATTTAGTTATATTTACAGAAGGCGGTAAAACCATCTTTAGTGATCTTCATCTGCTAACTAAAAATGATCAATTACTTGGAGGAATTTTATCTGCGTTTGATGGATTTTCCGGAATTTATTTTGGGGAAAAAATTCAAGAATTTTCATTTAATGCGTTTCGAATCCAATACTTTCGTAAAAAGCCATTTATTTTTGTTGGGATTTCATCCAAGGATATTCCCTCAATTGTTACCCAACTACATTTAAAAGATTTAGGAAACGAATTCTATAAAAAGTATATTAAAGAACTCCCGGAAGACTGGGATAGCAATTTAAGCTTCTTTTCTAGTTTTAAGGAGATTTTATCCTTAAAAAAGAAATTTAAATGATAATCATCAACACCGATTAAGAGTCTTGGACAGAGAGGGAATTCATTGCTTAATTTCTAAACGATCACCGAGTTTATAATAATTATAGTCACCACCAGTTGTCCAGATGATCGGATGAACTTTTCTCCAATCAATATTTTCTCCATCTAAGCAATCAGGATTGACAAAAGATTTTACTACTCTCCCAATGATACCCTCATTTAGTTCACGATCAATAATTTCTGTAACTTCACATTCAATATTAATAGGGCATTCACGGATCATTGGAGCATTTTCTAACACGCCATAAAAATTGTCGAATAAGGTACTTTTATCCAAATCATACCCAGATTTCGTTCCGCAAAGATTTGTTTTCATAACTAGATCCTCATTTGGAATGTTAACGCTAAATGTCATATTTTCATGAATTCCCTTGCTTGTGTAACGTTTTTTGTATAAACTAAAAAAAATGTATCTACCAAAATCGAACGGACATGAATATCCAATCACTAAATAATTTGGTTTTTTATTTACATTTGCTCCTACTAAAACAACAGGTAAGGGACTTAACAGGTTTCCATTAGTATCTTTCTTATTCATAAATAATCTAAGTTTCAAATAACTTTTTTATATTCTACTATTTCTAAAATAATTTATAGTTTTAGCCATTGAAGTTCAATAGAACTTATAACTAAATTCTTGTAATAATTTTGTTTAAATTATTCTTTTTCTAAAAGAATTAATTAGATTGCCAAAATTTAATATGGGGTAGGAGGGATTTGAACCCCCGACCTCCTGGACCCGAGCCAGGAATCATCCCAAGCTAGACTACCACCCCATTTATCTTATAATAGAATAAAGACCAAAATGCTATTGAACTTTTTTATTCGTATCTCTTATGTATTAAACACTAAATATCGTATACCATAAAAAGTCTAAGAATCCATTTTTAGTTTAATATTGAAAACTATTAATGCACTCTTTCGTTAATTAATATTAAGAAAAAAAAAAGTGAGAGTGAAATATGTCGCAAGTATATGAAGAATTCCAAAATGAAAAAAAAATAATCCAAGTACTATCTAAATATCAAGATATTCGACCAAAAATTAAAAATCATAATTTAAATGCTATTGATGTTTTCGAAAATCAAGTAAAGAATGCTATTTTTCAGGCAGAAGTGAGAGGTAAAAAGATTTCTGATGAGGAATATTATGGATTAGTGAAAGATTTTTGGAAGAAATATTATATTTATGAAATCTAATTTTTTTTACGAGAATAGCGGTTTAATGTGCCTTTCATAAATATTTTCAGTTACATTTTGCGCTATAATGTTGTTATATTTTTCTAATGCATTTAAGAAGCGAGAACTCATTTCAGCAGCTATTTTATATGCAATATGAAAAAATTGTCTTAAATCTGGATTATAATATTCACAAGATGAATCATGGCGTAATACATTTAAAAACATTTTACTATTCCATTTAGATACTATTTCTGGATTTGGTAGTCTCTCTTTATTAATATCAATAACATTTACATAGGGCAAATATAACTCATCATATCGATCATAAGCTTTTTTATAGATTTCTTTAACTAATTCTAATCCCTCATCGCTACTCAATGCCAAACCAATTATTTCCTCTAACCATGTTGTACCTGCAGTTTTTAAATGTATGCCCGTATCGAATTTCTTTATAAGTTTATTAATAATTGGATAAATTGAGAACTTATCACTTCCAGAGTGGATACTAATCTTCAGATTTTTTGGTAAGATAAGCTTGGTTTTTGCAAATTGAATAATTGCTAGAATAAGTTCAAAATCTCTTTCGAAGTTTTTAAGATTACCTTTATAATCAATTCCTTTATTAAATTCACCAACAAATTTGGGAGCGATAGTCTGAATCGGGATTTTTTCTTCAGATATTGCAATTAGAATAATAAGAAGTTCAAGCGGAGTTTGCACCTCTTTTGACTCATCCAAAGAGATTTCAATTATAAAATTATTTTTTCCCTTCTTCTTCTCTATTTCCATAAAAATTTTCTTAGCTTCTTCAATTATAGCGAGGTATTTCTTCGCACTTTCTTCAATATCACTTTTTTTTATATATATTGAGCTCTCCAGGACCGGAAGTTTTATCTTACCAATGAAATTTTTATGCTTTTGGACAAATTCCCTAATTAAATTTGCGGGAGTAGGTTTACCAATATATTCTGCTACATCTAAAGTAAAAAAATTGCAGGAATCAATAAAGAGATTTACATTAGATAAATTAATGTGATCCGCATCAATATAGTAATCTCCTATCCAGTTCAATGCTTTTACTGCACTTTGAGCTTCACCTAATACATCACTAGGCTTTGTATTAATTAGTTTATGTTCTCTAAAGGATTTATTCCAAACTACCGCCAAATCTATACCGTTTTCCTTAGCTTTTATTATAGCTTTTAACAAAGCCTTACCTTGGTATCCAAAGCGGTCTCCAGTTCCAATTGAATATTTCTTTAAATTCATTCTTTCCTATTATAATAAAATCTGAGTTAGAAATTAACTTTAACTGTGAAAGATTTTATTAATTCACTCCAAAATTGGTGAAACTGGATAAATCAACGGTTAAATATATAATATTAATTTGAAATTTTGACGGCAGAATTTGGTGTTAGGATAAGATATTGATCGCCCAATCTTGCCATTGAACCTCCGTTTTCTCTTAAAAATGATTTCAAATCTTCAATACCACGTTTCAATTTGGTTACGTCTACATCCTTTAATAATTCTTGGGCATTAATAATAAGAATTCTACGTCCTAATAATTCTTTCTTGATCTCATCTATCTGTTCAAGTGAAGAGAAGTCATATTTCTTAATTAAAAAGCTTTGTTTTAGCTCAATTAGTTCTCTAGAAAAACCCATAGTCTCTTCTGGAGCACCTAATAAATCATCATCAATTTTCTTCCAAAATCTTGCCATCTTAACGCTCACAACCTGATATTTGCTTCAATTCAATGCAATTTATTAACATTAAGAAATAAAATTAAATTCTATTTAAATGAAAGAATTATCGGGATGTATTATAGTACCATATACAAGTATGATGTAGGCAATATCTCTTTAAAAAATCAAATATTATCCGAATAATAGTTTGAAAAGATAGAAGTCCATAATATCTCTCTTTTCAAAATTATATATATTGGTTGTTAATTAATATTAATCATAATATCAAAATTAATAAAATAAAAAATTGATAATATGAGCGAAGAAAAGATAGTTGTGGGAAATAAAGGTCTTATTCGGGCTGAATTTAATTTTTGGGTTGGACAATATATGGATCGCTTTTATGATAATTTGGAAAAAAGAAAAATCGTTGGAAATAAATGTCCCAAATGTGGTAATGTATTTGTCCCACCTAGAAAAATATGTGGAAAATGTAATGAAATACTTCCTTTAGAAAAAGGCTGGATTGATTTACCAGATACTGGAACTGTAACGAATTTTACAATAACCTCATATAGGGTCAATGATAGAAGTTCAAGGAAAGCCAAACCACAAATAATTGCTATGGTTCAAATTAGCGGGTCAAATACAGCAATTGTATATCGGCTATTAGATATTGCACCTGAAGAAATAAAAGTAGGAATGAAAGTCAAAATAGAATGGAATGATAAAACTAAAGGCGACCCTTCAGATATTAAAGGGTTTGTTAAAGCATAATTGGAGGCTAATAAAATGGAAAAAGTAGGAATAGTAGGGTATTATCAAGTAAAATTATATTCGGAAGCGAATTATGGGCGTTATGAAATGATTTTTGAAGCTGTTAGAGGTGCTTTAGATAAAGCTGGTTTAAAGAAGAAAGATATTACTACTGTTATTTCATGTACTAATGATTATTATGAAGGTAGAACAATATCTAATGCATTTTGTGTCGAACCCGGCGGAGCATATCTCGTTGATGAATCTAAGGTTGAAATGGATGGTGCTCATGCCATGTTATATGGATTGATGAGAATTCTTTCCGGAAATCATAAATTAGCAGTAGTTTGGGGCGGCAGTATGGCCTCATGCTTTCCTTATCATTCTGCACGATTATATGAAACAGATCCTACATGGGAACGACCAAACGCTTTTGTGAATGATATTACTGCCAGTGGATTTCAAATGAGGGCTTATATGGAAAAATATAGTGTATCTGTTGAAGATATCGCAAAAATAGCAGTAAAAAATCGAAAAAATGCGGCAAAAAACCCTTTAGCATTATCAGAAGCTCAAAATGCCAATTTAACGACAAAAAACGTTTTAGAATCTGAAATTTATGCTGATCCTGTAACTGAACTTATGGTAGCACCTCCCTGTGATGGCATAGCAGCCGTATTACTAGCCCCAGAGCAACAAGCGCTGAAGATTACGGATAAACCTGTGTGGATTACGGGGGTTGGGTACAATCAAGATGCATATTATCTTGGAGATAGAGACTTATCTACATGCAATTCCTTAGAATTAGCGTGTAAAATGGCATATAATGGTGTAGGGATCAAAGATCCAAAAAGTGAAATTGACCTTGCTGAGTTATTTGAAGCCTATGCCCATGAAGAATTAATTTTTAGTGAAGCAATAGGTTTTGCTAAAAAGGGAAAAGGTGCTGAATTAGATTCAAGTATTAATGGTGATTTTCCAATTAATCCTTCCGGAGGAGCGCTTGGAGGAAATCCTCCTTGTGCAACTGGTTTGATACGAATAATAGAAGCAGTAAAGCAGATTAGAGGTGAAGCTAATGGGTATCAAGTTAAAAATGTTAAAAGAGCAATTGCATCCGGACAAATTGGAATGTGTGCTCAAAATAGTATAACATATATATTGGAGGGAGGTAATTAAGTTGGGAAGACAAGTAGCAATAGTTTCAGCAGGGTTTAGTGAACATGCTTCTAAACGATCAGATGTAAGTATGCCAGAACTAGTTAGCGAAGCAATACAAGATTGTTTGAAAAATGCTCCGGAAATCGGATTTGAAGATATTGATGCTTATGTCAATGGTAATATGCCTGCATTTGAGGGATCAAATATCCCTGAATTGTGGATGACGGATTGGATGGGGGCAAGACACAAACCTCTAATGAGAGTCACAACTGGCGGAACAACAGGGGGCTCAGTTGCCATAGCGGGATATTATAGCGTGGCTGCAGGATTACCTGGAGTTGATACCGTGTTAGCCGTTGCTTTTGAGCAGCAATCTCAAGGTGATACAAGTGTAGGGCTTGCAAGTGTTGCATATGGCGAAATTTCTGTATTAAATACTTTAGGGATGCCTTATGAGGATTTAACTCGACTATTATCAGCTGGAGCCGCAATTGGAGTTGCTTCATATCAAGCAACTAATTATATGCGAAGGAGTAAAATTACTGAAGAAGATTTAGCTCGAGTTGTGGTCCAAAACCGCCATAATGCCGCTAAGACTTGGTGGACTCACTTGAAGATGCCTGATTTAACAATTGAGGATGTATTGGATACACCTTATATATCATATCCCTTACGATATGGTATGGTTTGTCCTGCTTCGGATGGGGCCTGTGCTATGTTATTTACTACGGAAGAAAAAGCAAAAAGTTTTTGCGATATACCTGTATATGTCAACGGAGTTGCAAGTGTATCTCACGAAACCGCAATTCTTGGGTATGATGGTAGTGGAGCAGGACAATTAGATCCCTCAGAACAATTAGGAGCAATGAAATCTGCAGATTTAGCTTTTGGACAAGCAGGAATTTCATTTCCCCGAAAAGAAATTGATTATGCAGAAGTTTACGCTCCCTTTCCTAATCAAGAGTTAATGTGGGTAGAAAGATTAGGTTTATTCGAAGAAAATACTGCTTCAGCAATGTATAAAAACGGTGTTACTGCCTTAAATGGTGAATTGCCTATCAACTGCTCGGGTGGAGTTAACTCCACTAATGCAATTGGAGCTTCTGCTATGGAGCGTCCAGCTGAAGCCGCACTTCAAATAATGGGTAAAGCAAGCAATCAAGTACCAAAGATGATTCATACAGCTTTAGGTCATGGATGGGGAGGAGTCATAAACCTTATTACAATGATGGTAATGGCTGATGAACCAGCTCGAAAGTTTAAATAAATTAGGAGGTAAAGAAAAATGTCAAAATTAACCCAAAGAAAATCTATGGATTATATTAAAAAAGATTATGTTCGAACGAGAACGATGCCCGGGAGTTGGTACTTAAATAGTTATACGTATAAGTTTAATATTACTCATGCCCAACCATTTTTACAAAAACTAAAAGAAAAGAAATTAGTTGGGAACGAATGTCCTAGTTGTAATCGAATATTTTTTCCGCCTCGGCAAATATGTGGTAAATGTATGATAAAGCCAGATAGGTGGGCCGATTTACGCGAAACAGCTAGAGTTGCGACATTTACAGTAACTTATTTAAAAGATCCTGAAACTGGAGAGATAAAAGAAAGACCTGTAGTTTGTATTCGTCAAGATGGCTCGGATACAACTAATATCGCAGAATTAGCCCCCGAGATCGATTTTAAAGATACTTACATCGGTATGCCCTTAAAAGTCCACTGGGTTGAAAATCCTCAAGGTGGATTGAATGATATTGAATATTATGACGTAATTGAAGATAAAGCAAAAGAATTGAAATCTAAAAAAGTTTAAATCCTAATTTTTTACTTTTATTTAAATATAACTGCCTCAAAAGCAGATAATTTAATATATCTATCATTTATGAAGATATCTGATTCTTTTTTATTAAAATAAGACGAAAAGATTAACTCTGGATTAGATTTAGAAATTCTAAAGATTAAATCTTTATTAGCAAAATTAAGATATATAAGAATCTCTTGATTTCCATAGACCCTACGATATGCTAGAACTTTTTTAAATAGTTCATCAAGTTTAATAAATTCGAATTCTCCCTCGTGTAATGAATTGAATTCTTTCCTTATTTTCAATAATTTTTTATATATATTTAGCAAAGAGGCTGGGTTTTCTTTTTGAATTTCTACATTGACTAAATTTGAATTATTTGATACTTTAAGCCATGATTCAATTTCCTTATTAGAGGAGAATCCCGCATGCGGTTCTGGACTCCACTGCATAGGAGTTCTACAACGATCCCTTGTTAAAGAAAATCCTATTAAATTAGAAATTTGGGGATATGGAAACTTGGCAAACTTTTGTCCAATAGGATCTTCACTTGATTTTAATTTGAATTTTACATTTTCCATACCGATCTCCTCACCATAATATATATATGGGACTCCTCTTAAAGTAAGTTGCATCGTTACTAACAGTTTTGCCTTTTGAATATTTCCTTTAAGAAGTGAAAGATATCTGTCCCTATCATGATTTCCATAAACATATGTGGGTGTATAAGGGTACGGAATACTTTTTTCAATTCTACTAATAATCTTTCTTATATTACTGATATTAAATTTGAGCGCATTAGATGTAAATTCAAAAAGAAATACTTCATTTAAGCTGTTGTTTTCTGGCCCGTAGTAATCTCTTAATTGCTCAATCCCACCAAAAACTTCTCCTACTAAGCACCTTTCAGGTTCATATTCATTAATTACTTTTCTTAATTCCAAACAAAAATCGAATGTTTCGGGTAAATTTAAATCGTATTTATGTTGTTGAAAAAACATCGCTGAATTTTTATCAGAATATATCGAGAAACTGAAGGGATTATTTCTCAATTTTTCATCTTCATAGATAGAATGGAGTATATCTAATCGAAATCCATCAACCCCTTTATCTAACCAAAATCTCATAGTATTGAACATCTCCTCCGTAACATTTGGATTTCGATAATTTAAATCGGGTTGAAAAGGTAAGAAGTGGAAATATACCCATTGATCAGTATTTTCATAATATTTCCAAGCGGACCCCCCAGTCATAGATCTCCAATTATTCGGTGGTTTTTTTCCATTAGGTTTTTGGCCATCTCGCCAAATATACCAATCTCTCTTAGGATTATCCCTATTGGATGCTGATTCAATAAACCATGGATGTTCAACTGACGTATGGTTAAGAACTAAATCTAATACTATTTTCATATCTCTTTCATGCATATTTTTTAATAATTTATCAAAATCATTCATAGATCCATATACTGGATCAATTAATCGAAAATCCTTTACATCATAACCATGATCTTGTTGAGGTGAAGCAAAGAAAGGACTAAACCAAATAGTCTCTACTCCTAACTCTTCTAAATATTCTAATTTTGAAATGATTCCACGCAGATCACCAATTCCATTCCCGGTTGAGTCTTTATACGAACGAGGGTATATTTGGTAAACTACAGTTTTTTGCCACCATTTAAGATTTTTAGGCGCCATATTTCATATCATTTGTATGTAAAATTAATTTTTAAGAAATTTAACAAAACATTTTTATTTCTAATAATCTCAATAATGAAATATGGAATCAAAATCTTCTGATTTAATCAGTTTAATAAAATCACGTAGAAGTAGAAGAAACTTTATATTTCAAAAGGTTGATAATAAAACCATCAAAGAAATTATAGAGTGTGGGAGATGGGCACCATCTGGTAATAATACTCAGCCCTGGAAAGTTTGCATTGTTACACACCCTACAGTCAAGCGAATGTTAGCGGAGCTATCTGATTACGGTGGTATCATGGAAAGTGCTTATGCTAACCTTGTTATTTTCTTAGATAAAGAACGAGGTTATGATCGAGTGAAAGATTTACAAGCTATTGGTGCTTTTGCGCAAAACCTATTGCTTGGAATTCATGCTAAGGGTTTAGGTGCTGTATGGATTGGTGAAATCTTGAAAAATAAAGAAAAAGTTGATGAGATATTTAAATTTCCAACTGAGAAATATGAATTGATGTGTGTTATTGCTTTAGGGGTTATCGATGAGCCATTAGAATCTAAAAAAGTAGAAGAACGAGAAAGAAGAGAAATTGATGAATTTATAGATTGGTTCTAAAACTATCTCTTTTTAAAGTTTAACTTGAATCTGTGAAGACTTTTTTTATATTTACATTTAAAATCCCTTCTTCATAAATTAATTATTTTATGCTTAATTTTACTAAAAAACTAATAGCTTAACACGTTTCAGGTTAGTGATAAATGGTAAGGGAAGAAAAAAACGTAAAATTTACTCCTGATTTTAAAGTGATGATTAATAATTTAATGCTTAATAGTTTAGGTTTTTTCTTTTTAGATTTCATTCTTTATTATTTTACCAGTCAAATATTGAATGCTACGGGGTTACAGGTTGGTCTTATTTTTACTCTTCATATTATTGGAAATTTAATTAGCTCTACTTTCGCGGGATTTATAACTGATAAAGTTAAATCAAAAAAAAAGTTAGTCTTATTTGGTTCTATTGGTAGGGGTATAGCTTATTTTATTCTTTATTTTGCTCTTTTTTTTACTAATTTAATTGGAATTTATATTGGTTATTTCTTTCTTGGTTTTTTTGTAGGATTTTTCTGGGTACCATTTAACACACTCATCGCTCAAAAATCTCACAAGGATGTAAGAAGTCAAGCTTTCGGAAAAAAAGAAGCTGCTCTTGGGAGAGGTTTAATGTTTGGAGCGATTTTAGGATTTACTATATTCAATCTTACAATTAGTTATACTGAAAATCCTTTAATTATTTATCTTGCTATTCCGATATATGGTTTGGTAAATTTTTATGCAGGTATCCGATTTAATCGAATTGTTGACGAAAGTATCATAATTTCAAATCCGCTCAACGATAATAATAACAACAACTTGAAGACACAATTATCCAAAAAAATGGTTTTAGGATTCATTTTAATTTCTATTGTATTATTTTTAGCTAGTTTAAACGGCTCTCTCTCTAGACCATTTTTAAATAAATACTTATTAGAAGTGGTTACTAATGATCCTTTAATTGCCTCATTTGCCTATATCCCAGCAGGAATAATTTCTATGCTTTTAGCACCAAAATTGGGATCATTACTTGATCGCATCAAGCCAGAACTTGGAATATCTTTTGCTAGTATTTTTGGGGCTCTTGTTACTTGGTTTTTGATAAACACAAATAATTTTATATTATTTTCAATACTTTTAACCTTAGATATAGCAATTGTTCAATCAGCAAGTTTAGTTATTCAAAATTTACTTAGCCGTATAACATTCAAACACAGAGGAAAGATTTTTAGCAGTTTCCAATTTTTTATGAGTATTGGAAGTATACTAGGTCCAATTTTAGGAGGATTAGCATGGGATTTTATAGGTCTTACTGCGCCTTTCTTGATTTCGATAATTGTAGAACTATGCCTTATACCATTTTATATTTTCTCCGTTGTGATGATTAAACCTTACTTAAAAGAAACCTATTTTAAAGAAATAGAAAAATAAGAATAACGAAAATAAAATATTAAATTAACCATTAATTGAGTTTATGTTGTTCTTTTGAGTTAACTCAATCCCTCTTTGTTTAAGGATTTCTGAGATACGTTCTACGTCTTTTTTCACCCATATCGTTGCTAAAAGCCACAACAATCCCCCTATTATTCCTAAACTCATGGTGATAGACGCTGTAATTTGATAATTACCTCCAAATATGAATAATAATGCTCCTGCTAAAATTGTTCCAGTACCTTGTCCTATTGTTTCTAAAAATTGATTAGCAGAGGTTATGCTTCCTTGAGCTTCGGGTAGGTTGATTGCTTGAATTATTGGAGGCTGATTGATACTCCATAATCCTAATACACCTCGTCCAAAAAACAAAATGATGCCTGCTAACCATACTACCGGAAAAGAAAAAATAACCGCAAGATTTAATCCTTCTGCTTCAGTCAATATCGGCATTGGAATGAAAAAAAACAATACAAACATGATAAAGATGGATATAGCAGAAAATACAATCATATAAAGTCGATTTCTAATATCTTTGTTACCCAACTTATCTGATAATTTAGCAAAAGCTAATGAACCTATTACACCTCCAGGCAACCCAAAACCCACCATAATTATACTAGTTGCAAAAGCAGAAATATGCTTTTCTGATTGAAGATATGCAATTAATAAAAAGTCTGGAACTGCAATTAAAATGGTTGTGAAAATCCCCTCAAAGAAAGCAATTAAATTTGTAGGTCTTAGAATCGTAGATTTAATTGTAGTCCAATTTAACTTATATTCATACTTTATTGTGTCATCTATTAAAATTTCCTTTAATTCTTTATGTTTTGCTCCCCTTTTTGGCTCTTTTGCTCTCAAAAGAATCATTAGACCAAAAAAAATGACAACTAATCCAATTATCCAAAAAAATTCTCTCCAAAATAAATTCTGAAACAAAATTGTTGACAATAACATACCAAGAATCTGAAAAAGTTGATAAAGAGCTTGAAGAATTCCAAAAAACTGAGAACGTTCTTTTTCTTCTGTTGAATCATATGAATATGAATTAATTAATGGGAAAAAACCGCCTGAGGCAAATCCACGAATAAGATTAAAAACTAAGAAATATGCAAATGTTGCCAATCCCAACCCTTGCGGAGCAAAACCATTAAAGAATAGCCCAATACCGTAAATAAGGCTAGAAAGTGACATTAATTTAATTCTTGAAAATTTATCCGCAAGTATTCCGAAAATTATACCTGATATTGCCATCATATAAGAAAAACTACCCGCTAAAGCACCAAGTTCTGGTGCATGGAGTTCTAATGCTTCACCTGGCCACATAATTCTTGAAAGAATAAGCAGGTTGATATATAATGCAGAAATAGTAAAAGCAAATGAATTAAAAATTAGAAAATTTGGCCATAAATGTCGGATTATTTTAAAAAATCCACGCTTTTTTAGGTTTTCTTGAATCGATTCATTTTCCATTATGAAATTAGAAAAACTAGCATGAAATTAAAATTTATATAATTCAAAAGAAGTAAAGTTAACTCCAGAAATGGACAATATCAGAAATTATGGGACCTATCCAATAGTAAAATTCTACCCAATATACATAAGTCCCGCCAAAATATAATAAAGCGTATAAAAATCCAAAAATAAATCCAAAAATAATATCTGTTGGAAAATGAACCCCTAATATTAATCTTGATATGCCCATTATTATGTCTAATCCAAAAATTATGAAAAATAAAATCCAACTTTCAAAATAAAAGGCAAAAACTATTCCAAAAAGTAGGAAAAAAGTTACATGTCCAGATGGAAATGATTTTTGCTCTGAATCAGACATTAAATAAGGGATGTGAATGAATTTATCATGTCGTTGAACTCCTTGTTCGCTTAGTTTAATATATGGTCTATTTCGACGGATCAATCGATATCTTATCAGAATATGAATTAATATCGATTGATCAAAAGCACCCGTGAACAAAACAAGAAGATAATAATCTTTTGTTAGATAACCATATATAAACCAGATAACATAAATCAAACCCCAGAAATAAAAACTGCCAAAAAAACTGTAAATTTTCGCAAATTGCTTAGTTCTCCTAGAAAAATCGCTCTTATATAAACTTAGGAACGTCTTAGTATCCCAATTTTCTATTTTTTCTAAGTAATCTGACAAAGCCGACATATTAGTTTTTAACGCTTAGACTGTTGACTAATGTAATTTTATATATTAAAAGATTTTCCTACACAAATAGAGATTAATATTATTAAGATTATGCTTATTCGAAGTTAAATTTAGGTTAGATAATTTCATTATTTAAGGTAATTTTGGGTTTCTATTGGTTATATAAAATTCCAAAAAAAAAAATCGATCCATACCATGCATAATATACTATATGTTGTACTATGTAGATTCAACAAAAATTTATATATTATCATTAGCTTTTTAATCACAAAATTATATAAAAAAGAATTGAGGTAAGAAGTAAAAAATGTATAATGGATTTTCCGAAGAGAGTTTAAAAAGAATTGCACAACAAAAAGTTAACTTTAGACTTTCTGTAAAAATTCATGTTGGGATCTATATTATTGTATCGATCTTATTACTTGCTATCAATTTACTCTTTACACCTTTAATTTTATGGGTTCTCTATCCATTTTTTGGTTGGTTAATTGGAGTTATGATGCATTCTGTTGCTTATGTTGTCTATGCTAAAGGAGTTTATCCTATGGCTAAAAGAGGTATCATATTTCACTATACTGCGTACATATTTGTAAATTTAATGTTAGTTATAATCAATTACTTCACCTATCCTATATTTTACTGGGTTATCTTTCCCACCCTTTTTTGGGGTGCAGCGTTGATAATTCATACAATAGCATACTTCATATATTATAGAGGTAAGATAAGCCAAGAAGGAAGCGGAATATCTAGAAGAGAGAGAGCAATCGAGAGGGAATTAGAAAAGATGAAAAAACGGATGAAACAAAAATGATAAGAAAGGTGATTACGAAATGTGGTTAGGTAAATTTTTAGATCTTGAAGAGGATATGAATGAATTAAGATCTACAATTAAGAATGAATTCTTTAAAAATATAAAAAAAAGTAAATTAACACCTTTGGAGTTTACAATCATAGAAACAATATTTAATTATCAAATGATTTCTGGTTATGACTTAATAGGGGCTCTTAATGAACATTTTGCTGGAACTTGGGAAGCTCAGTCTGGTACGATATATCCGATTTTGTCTAAATTAAAAAGAGATGGTTTTTTGGAAATTAAACAGGTTAAAAGTCCAATTGGACCTATTAAGAAAATGTATTCGTTAACTCATGTTGGAGAAGAATTACTTAAAGTAAAGGTAAATAAGAACTTCCATGACCAGTTAAAATTTGTCGAAAATTTTCTAACTGAATTGTCTTCAGTATATATCCATTCACTTCCTGAAGAAGAAAGAGAAAATAATATAATTGAAGTTCAAAAATTATTGAAGAGTACAATACAAAATGTAATTGAAACTTTACCTACAACCGTTGAATTTAAAATAAAATGCAATAAATGCGGTTCTGAATTGAAGAGAGAGGGTGCTCAATTCTGTGCAATCTGTGGAACTCCTTTAACAAACTCATAATCAACCAAAAATATTTAATAATTAAATATATTAAATACTTTATCTTCTCATTTATTTTTCGTTTCTAAGTTATTACTGCTTCAATCGATAAAATTCCAAAAGAAGAGTTATTCCAAAATAGGTGCCAAAAGGATAGATTATTATTAATCCTATTGAGCCTATTATTATTAAAATTTGTATAAATTTAAAGAATCGAGTAAAATTATAGGTTTTTTCCAATTGAATAAGGGAATTTGTCCAAATTGAGCAAATTACTAAAAGTGAACCTGATATTATACTTATCAATCCATAAATATTCAATAAATTTATCAAAGTATAATTAACATAAGGAAAAAGGAAGTCAATCTCCTCTAAAATAATAGGTACCAGAAACGAAGAAACTAATAACCCTAAAAGTATATGAAATATACCAGGAATTAAAGTAAACATAGTGTACGGACAGGCATACTTATTGCGTTTTTCTGTTTCATAATTTTTTTTAACTTTACTTGATTTAAGTTCTGAACGTAAACTTATTCCAAGAAAGATACCAAAAGGAATTAATAAAAAGGTTAAACCCATGCTTAATTTAAGTAAAAGATGAATTATATAAAAAGGATATTTCCACTGCTTAATGCAATCTTTAATAAATGGAAAAATTAAAGTATAACATCCAAAAGCTATCAAAATCCAAGCTAAGATCTGAAAGATCATCAAAATATTTGGGTTAATATAGGGATATAACACAATTAATGATACTCCCATAAGAAAATTCACTAATAAATTAATAAAAAGGCCAATTGTTAATTGATATAAGCCAGTTGCCAAATATAATGAATATTTAAGAGTTATAATCGCGTTTTTGACTTTTATAAGCATATTTTTCTGCTCACCTTTATAAGAATTTCTATTTCAGGGTAATCTATTTTCTATTTGTTCATATAATCGATATACTTCGTTACCTTGGATCATAGACACATTTTTGCTAATAATCCAAGGTGGATGTAGGTTAATTCTATTAGCGAACCTGAGAGCTTGTTCTATTGAAACGTTGTCCATAATATAAAATTGATGATGGGCATTAAGATGAATCCCATCAGTTTCAATAACTTTCATAAAGTTATCCTCCCAGAGCCAACTTGTATGGCGTTTTGTTACATTTTTTATAATAGCAGTACCAAATAGACTTGATGAGTTACTAGGAATAAATAAGAACCCATTACTAAGTATTAAAAAGATATAAAGAGGGTCATGATAATAATGATTGCGAAATATCTTTTTTGTTGTATTTTCAAGTAATGTAGGCGAATATCTAATAACTTTAAAATCTCTCTCCTTATTTTTAAATTGGAATTTAATGCTTAATTCACTTAATGAATCATTTTGCCAGTCTTGAGATCCTGGGAATACTATATCTAACTGATATAAGTCTAATACCGTACTAATCATCGCATCGTCTGAACTATTGTATCTAATCAGTCGAATTTTAATTTTTGGTTCTAAATAAAATCTATCCTGACCAGTTGAACTCAGAAATACATTTAACGGTAAATCAATTAATGTTAAATTAGAATCCAATATATTTATCAGTGAAATAAAATCTGATTTCGCATTGAAAATAGCCCTATTAATCGGATCAACTTGAATTTGGGTAACGTTCAACTCTGGAACTCTATCTGCGAGTATTTGAAGGATTTGAGAACAAAACATCTGAGCATTTAATACATTCAACTCTGCAGTATACCTTTCGATAGGATCTGGTCCCACCCCTGTAGAGTCCGAACATGTTGCTTGCAGCCACAATTTTTCTGCTTGAATAATATAACTTTCGATAATAGATCGGTTTTCAGATGATAATCCTGATTTATATTTTTCATATACGATTTTAGTAGCGAAAATGATTTGACGACAACGATAATTATTAGCTAGCATTTCACCATCATCAGTGGAATCAGAATTTTTTGCGGCCCATGTATAACTCGAGTTATATTCTACATTTGCCCAATTACACTCTGGAATATGGTAATTTAAAATACCCACTGCTCCCACTTTTTTACAATGTTCCACCCATTCTGAACAACTAAAAAACAAATTTCCCCTACTTTCAAGCAATTCGAGTTCCTGCTCATATACTTTCAATTTCTCATCATCTACAATAAATTCCTCTTTCGCATCTTTATCTTCAAATGCTATTTCACCATCATATAAATAATTCCATGAGTGAAAATATCCTGCTTCCCATTTTGGTAAATAATCATATTGAAGAACCTTAATAGAATTACCAGTCTCGGGATTAAAAAGATAGTATATCGGATAGTCTTGTTGATTGATATTTGGATTCTGAAAACCTTTTAATTGTTGAGCAGAGACTAATACTGTATCTATATTGCTCGCATATGGGCTATTTAATAATGTTGCTAAGCCGTATGCAAATTGACCTTCTTGAAATAAAATACAATTACTCCGCTTATCTAATAATCCAAAATTGTCAAGGGTTAGATTAGCGTACCTTAAATTCAATTCAAAAACATCTGCGGGATATGCATAGAATAGTTCACTAAACTGTAGAGCGCATTGTAATTCCATTTGCTCTCGATTAATTAAATTTAGGGTTAGATTTTTGATATGTTCGTATTCGGTATTATTAAAAATCTTAAAAATCATTTCCGCTTGACATTCAACAGTGAACGCCCAATTAGGGTGCTTTTCATACATCTCTAATAATTTGAAATATGGTTCTCGTATTATTCTATCCTCTGTATCTTCCTGTCCTAAACGATAATCGATGTTAAAATGAAAAAAACAAGTCGTGCATCGTGGACCAATCCATACAAAACTACCCAGATAACTTAAAATACCGATGTTTATAACTGAAATTAGGATTGTGGATAACGCAAGGCTTTTGTAATATGATTTTATTTGAACCCTATTGTTTAATCTCATTCTTTTCTTGATAATTATACCAAATTTGATGATAAAGAAATAAATATAAGTAACTGTTTTTAACTTCTTATATCAACTTTTCCGCTTCAGTAAATATAAGGTTATTAATTTTGGGAATAAAATTAGTTAATAGATTGTCATCATATATAAGTGCAGAACCTCGATTGAATAACAGAATCATTCCATAATCATTTTCGTTGGTTCTTTTAAATATCATATTGGAACTGAACCCTGGGACGGCTCCACTATGGCCTATAATATTTTCAGTAAAAATATTCCATCCTAATCCATAACCCTCATAATTAAATCCTTCTGTGGAGGTTCCGCTAAAATAAACTTGAACAGTATGCATTAAATTAACATAACCAGAACCCAATATCTGCACTCCATTAACGTACCCTCGATTAATAAAAGCAATTAAGTAATTTGCCATATTTCCTATAGTGCTCCGTAAATTTCCAGCGCCAGTTGCATTAATATTATAAAGAGGATATTTTAAATATGAATTGTTAAACCACTCGTATGGAAATGCATTTCTTCCCATAAATAGATCGTATTCAAAGCCAGTACTCGTCATATTTAAAGGAACAAAAATATTTTCCTCCAGATATTCCATATATGTTTGATTTGTGATCTCTTCAATTAAGCAACTAAGTAATTGAAAACCAGCATTAGAATAACGATATTGGGCTCCTGGTCGAGAATACCAATTATAATAATTATAATATGCTCCATTTGGATTTAAACTTCCATTAAGAAAATCCTCTAAACTGGGGCGTGGATTTAGTTTAAGGATATCCTCAGGCCAACCCAAATTATCATTAATCCAGTCGATCATTTGGTCTTCTAGATAATATTCAAGTGACCAGTATAAGTTTGTCTGTATTCCTGACTTATGTGTTAATAGCATTAAGGGGGTAATAATAACACCCGGATAAGCAGGGTGTTTTACCTCAAAAGGAAGATAATCGTTAATATTATCTGTTAAATTAAGCAATCCAGTTTCAATGAGTTGGAGTATGGCAGTAGCAGTAAAGGTTTTTGTAATAGAACCTATCATATATACCGTGTCTAATTCTGATTGCTCTCCAAATCCCTCCGCCCAGATAATGCTTTCATTATTCACTATCCCTGCTGCTAAAGAAGGAATATCATATTCTACCATAAGATTTTTTATTTTTGATTCAAAACTCTCATTCTCAAGAAATGAGTTGATAATTAAAAAAGTGGTAACTCCCGTAGTTATACTACCAATAACAATAATTAATCCAATTGCCAATACTTTTTTATTTATTCTAATCATGGCCCTCATTACTTTTTCGAAAGAATATGTAATGAAAAAAACGTCAATTATTAAACATTCATAAATACGGTTTTTAAAATTCAATTGTTTAAGAGGAGAATAAAATAAGAAAAAAAGTTATTCAATATCAATGCCATACTTTGCAAATACCTTAAGTAAGGCTTCACCAGCTAATCCCTTCATTATTTCTTTTATAGGCGCCAATACTTCATCTTTTTGCATTGTTCGTTTTACACTAATTCTTCCTTCTTTAACTTCGAATGCATTCTGAGCCCATGAATATTGATCATTAAACGTAAACCAGATATCTTTATATGCCCCTTCCTGGCCGCCATCTCCCGCTAAAGGCTTCTTCTCAATTGGAATTTCTGGATCTTGTAAATAACACCAATCTAACACAACCCATTCCAATTTTCGTTCAGACTCGGACCGATCAGCTAAGTATATACAATATGCATGACCACCCAACTCTGTATCTGAAGGTGCAAAAATAGGATCGGCTATAACTTGAGCTGCACATACTTTGACCCTCCATGAAGGAATACCTGCATTAATAAGCAAACCAGCTATGAGGATGGCTCCATCTTCGCAGTCACCAATTTCAGATTGAATAGCTTCAAAAGGGAACTGCCAGAACTCGGGACACTCTTCTGCTTCTTCGTCCCCCGTATATTTCAAAAATGTACAAACAAAATTTTGAATCGCTAATGCTGTTTCATTCGGAGTGTCTTTTCTTAAACCTAACTGAGTAATTACATGCCATAAAATGGCATCATCATCCTTGATGAATGTTTTTACATCCGCATCGATTTGTTTTTGATATGAAGCTCCTCTTAATGCTCTTCCCGTATAAATAATTGGAGCTTTCTCCCATTTACTATTCCAATATTCCGGACCATATTTCCCATAATCTTTTTCAAATTTTTCGAAAGGCTTATAATCTGCTACAATAGGGATTTCAGGACCTGAATCTTCTTCAGGGGTGGTTTTCTTTTTTGCTTTAGGTTCTTTTTTAATCTTTTCTTCTTTTTCAGGAACACCTACTAAAGATTTCGCATGATTAATCCAATTTTCCACAGTTTTAAGTGATGGAATTTTGGTAAGCACTTTTGGATTCTCTTTTTTTAGTTGATTTAATTTTTCTAGAGATGTTTTTGCATTTCTACGTGCGAATTCCTTTACAGAATCAATGCCCGTTAAATTCAATGCATTAGCGATTTGAGGGGTAACACCTTCTATTCTCATTAAATCAGCATGCTCTTGCCAAGTATCCAGAGTTTTAACAGCGACACCAATAGCTCGAGCTAATTGTGAAATTTGATAATATGAAAGACCCAATAGGTCTTCGGGTTCTCGTATACCCGCTTTTTCTAACAATTTCGCATGCTTTTCTTCTAATCCGATTATTTCAGTTAATTTCATTTTTCTATTCTAATATTTTTTAATTGAATTTGATTAGTAAAAATATTGAAAACTAAATATTAAATGTTTATCGAAATGATATGAGAAAAAATTTTTTTTCTGAAATACATAAATTAGTAATAAGCTAGCTAATAAGGTTGATCAAAAGAAATCTAGTGGGAAGGAGTTAGTATCTTCTTTGGGGGCAGTTTTCTTTTTTGGTGCTGATTTTTTTAGGGTTAGTTTCTTTTTTCACCTTCTCCCCCCAATCCTCCTCCTCGTTGTCCTCCTCCTTGCTTTTTCAATCCAATCTTCTACACTTCTAAGTGATGGTACTTTAGTGAGCACTTTCGGATTATCTTTTTTTAATTGGTCCAATTTTTCAATGGTATTTTTTGCGTTTCTCCCGGCAAAATCCTTTACAGAATCGATCCCCGTTAAATTCAACGCATTAGCGATTTCAGGAGTGATCCCTTCTATTCGCATCAAATCGGCCTGCTCTTGCCAAGTATCAATAGTTTCTACTATAACACCTATGGCCATAGCTAATTTTGAAACTTGAGAATAAGAAAGAGACATTAAATCTTCTAGTTCTCTTATACCTGCTTTTTCTAATAACTTCGCATGCTTCTCTTCTAAACCTATAATATCCGTTAATTTCATTTTTCTATTCAGATACTTTTTAATTGAATTTGATTAGTAAAAATATTGTCATCTAAGTATTAAATCTTTATTGATATATATTCCCAAATGAATATGGTTCTCCCTGAAATAGTAAGAAATGAATAATATAAATAGAAAGGTTTTTAGAGAAAAAGAAGAGATTTTAAGTGATCTTAGCTCTAATGATATAGAATTAGTAATATAGATTAAAAATTATCTTAAGGTAAAAATTTAAATTAAAAAAAGGTTTTTTTGTAACACGAATTTATATTCTAAAAACATACATATTTCAATCAAAAAATAAGGCGGGATTACCGAGTCTGGTCAAAGGTCACATTTTAAAATGGGTCAAGACCGATTATAGGTGCTGGACTTAAGGGCTACATAAAATACTCAACAGTAGCGAAGTAATCCAGTGGCAATAAGATTTAGATTAAGACTCTTGTCAAAAGGCCTTCGAGAGTTCAAATCTCTCTCCCGCCATTTATTTTAAATATTAAAAAAATTCAGCCATCCTAAATGATGTGACTTCCAATTATTATTAATAATCTTTTCATATGTAAGCTTATTGTCAAATATGCTCTCATAATAAGATTTAATCCATTTATTTGATTTTTTTGTATATCCAAAAGTTTCATAAATAATCCATTTAGGATCCTCACCTTTTTTTAGGAGGTCTATCACTACTTTCCTTCGACCTTCTTTTTGAACAGAAAAATAACCTCCAAACTTATTAAAGGTAATTATAACTTTACTTACTGGAATACAAAATTTCTCTGCTATTTGAGTAGTGTTTAAACCTTGAATTGCCAAACTAACCCATACTTTCCAAGGAATGCCATAAAATCTTTGATAATAGTGTCTTATTTCTTTACCTATTGCATCTTTATCAAAAACTTTAGTGTTAGTATTTCTTAAAATATTTTCTAAATCATAATCAAGCAAAATACCCCGTGAAGACCAATCCATAAACCATGTAAGCAATCCACCTCTCTCTTTTTGATTAGCGATACTTTTGAGAATACTATATACTTGAAAACCTTTCATATAACCATAATCAGTATTTAAAACTGAACTTATAACAGGTTTAAGCAATCTCTCTTGAGCCAAATAATAAGATCCAAATACTCTCTGAAAATGTGTTCTAAATGTTCTGTAAGAAATTTTCTTATGGATTACTTTTTGCGTCAATTTATGGATCTTTTCTTGATTAAATCCTAAAGCAATCATAAGCGCGATATCATAATAAGGAAGTGAATGAACATTTGCTGGAGCGACACCAGAAGGTATGACAGTATTTAGACCTGTTATGTTAGTTCCCCCTTTAATAACATAATCTTGTTCTAATTTAAATGCATAATCAACTATTTCAGTTAATTCTATTATTCTAACTTTTAGAACCTTGTACCTCGTAATTAACTCATCAGCTATTTGTTGAACTATTGAGATTTTATCTGTAATTTTTTTCTTTTGAATCTCACTTTTTAATATTTTAATATCATCTAAAGAATATCCAATGTACAAAAGCGCGGCAATAATCGCATAATTCAGTCTGTTATATTTCTTTCCATTATTATAATTTATTATATTTTTTTGATAATCACTAATTGCTTCTAGTAAATGTTCAAGTAATCGATCTTCCATTTTTCGGCCTGTAGCTCCATAATACGTATCTCCTGAAAAATCACTAGAATAAAAATAACTAATGCCATCGGCTCCATGTAAATTAAAGACAAATTCGTATACTAATCCACCCCAAGCATTACTTTCATAATAATCATTAAAATCTTTCTCTCTAAATTTGATAGAGTTTCTGTTCTGGGTATCAAAATATTTAGGCAACTTATAATCATTTTTCAGAAAATTTATTAACTTAATTGCCTCTCTAAGAATCTCACTAATAAGTTCTAATGAGTGTTGTCTTGAATCAAGTTTTTTTAACATTTCCAAAATATAAATGTTAGCAACATCAGATGATTCATATTTGATAATGTTGGTTTGTCGTGACATATCTACAAGAAGCAAATAAACAAATAAATATTAGAGGAGAGAGACGATATTTACTAAATCATCGCCATGATGATGATAAATTTTCATCTTTAGTTTCCTTTTTTCTTTAATTTCTATGGTTTAAAAAAAATAAATAAGATAATATTTTTAAGTTTCTTTAAGAGAATTAGCGTCTACAAATTCCTTTTTTTCCATTCTTCAAGATACCATTTTAAGAATTTTTTAGATAACCCTATTGAATTAAAGGAAAAATTTCTAATATCCCTTATTTTTCGTTGCTTTAAGCGAAATCTTAACATAGATGCATTTAAACGTATCGGAATGAAGGTCTTATTAGTAGTTATTTGATTAACTAACAGGAATTGGTTTCTATTTATTATATTATAACATTGGAATAATACAAGTGATTAACCTAAAAGATGAAATTATGTGAAACTTATTATAACTATAAATTAATATTTAAATTAACTAAGACCATACATATAATCAAGGAATTGGAAAAAAACAAAAACAAATAAATAATAACAAGATATTAAAAATATAACTAAAACAGAATGAATCTAACTATTCTCTTGTTAAATTAAATTCTTAAAAATATATTCACATATAATAATTATTAAATCTTCTATGAGGTTATTGGAGAGTGCCGGTTGGAATATTAGTAATACGATGGGATAATGAAATTGGGCCTATCAATGAGGGTTTCTATCCAGAAACCTTAAAAATTACAAATAATTTGCTTACTCAGGTTTATTCGTCACATAGATACCAATCCCTAAAACCAGGGTTTGCGTCCATTTCCCTTCGTAATAATAAAGTAGTATCTTTCTTCTCTGGAGTAGGAGAAGATCATATTAGTGTTGAAAATTATGTTGTAGCGCTTTTATTACGTCGAGATGAAAAACCGAATAGATATCGTGAGATACTAAAGACTATAGCAGCAGAGATATTAGATAAAATTCAAGATGGTAATTTTAAAAAGGTATTACCTAATTTGTATAAAGATCTAGCTAAAATTTAAAATGTTAATTCTTATCAAATTTTTTGACGGTAACTTTTCCTGACTCATCAGCTTCGACTAATCCAACTTTCTCAAGGTTTTGGACTAACTTCTTTACTAGTACTATTGGTGATCCTAAAGCATTTCTTAAATCATCTAAAGACATTGTTTTTACTTTTTCTATAATTAAAAATGCTTTAAATTGAGCTTCATGTTCCATTAATTGTGTTAACTTATCATAATAAGTTATTTTCTTAATATTCGTTTTGCGAAACTCTATTAAGTTTTGCATAGTATCCTCTAATTTCCTACGATTCTCTTCAGCAATTCTTTTATCTTCTAACGCATTTTCAAGTTTATTAATTAAGTCTTCTTGCTTTTGGTGGATAACTTCAAATCTGTTTTTAAAACCTTTAGCTTCGGAAGAAGCTTCAGTAGATATTAATTTGCTATCTAATAAAAAAGCATCTAATTCAGCGATTTTTGAGGTTAAGTCCTTTTTTTCTTCAATATGTTCTAATTTAAGCCTTTCAATCTCATTTTTCCATTTTTGATCCATATCTGATAGTAATTTTACTTGTTCATCCTGTAATTTATCTGCAAAAGCTTGAATTTCAGCGACTTTATTTTGCAAACTTTTGATAGTTTCTTCTTTGAGTAATAACTCTGATTTTTTTTCGGCTAGTTCTGCTTTTATATTTCCAATAGTTTCATAGGTTTGATCTAATCTTTTCTGTGTAGGTATATTTTGTTTATTGATAAATTCAAGTTCTTTATTTAGGGCGAGAACTTCTCCTTTAGCAAGTTCTAATTCTTTTTCTTTCTCATTAAGTAAAGCTCGTTGAGTACCAATTAATTCCTTAAGTTCTAAGATGTCTTCAGGAACGTCATACATTTTTGAAATTTTTGATTTTTGTTCTTCAATAATTAATTCTTGGTCCTGCATTACTCTCTTTTGTTTCTCTATTAATTCTTGTAATCTATTGATCTTTGATTGAAGAACTGCAGTTTGTTTTTCGCTTGATTCAATACCATCAATTTTATCTTTTAAATTATCAGGCATAACTCACATTCTCTTTTATTATGCGTAAAGATATATAGTATAACTGAAATACTTATTAAGGTTTTATCCAAAAATACTTATAATTTTTAATACTGAGATATTAGAAATGATTTATATAATTAACGAATTCAAAATTATCTTAATAGAATTCATTTTTAAATATTGTTAAAATTTGGAAAATTATTATCATTATAATTTGTATTTTAATAACAAATTTTACAGTGGCTAAATTATACTTAAATTACTTAATTTCTCGCACTACCCTATCATATTACTATTTAATAGAAACTAATTTATACGCTTAGATCATTTAAGATATATTATGGTGTTGATATCTTCACTCAAACCGTTCCTTCCAAAAAATCCGGAAGAATTTTGTACTAATCCTTATGATGTAATTAGTAAGGAAGAAGAACTAGAACTTAAAAAGAATCCTAAGTCTTTAATACATTTGATCCTACCTGATGGGATCGGAGAAGAAATTTATCAGAATGCATTGAAAGCATTTGAAAAATTTAAAAAAGAGAAGATTATTATTCGAGAAAAGGAATCCTGTATATTTGTATATCGTCAAGAATCAGATCAGTTCAGCCATCAAGGCTTAATCCTTGGTGTATCATTAGAGGATTATGAAAGTGGAAACATCATAAAGCACGAGCATACTCGAGAAAAACCTCTTGAAGATCGAACAAAACATATAACGACAACAAAAGTCTCTGCTGGTTTAGTCTGGACCGTATTTAAGACTAATAAAGAAATAAATGATTTAATCGAGAACATAAAGAAACAAAAACCGCTATTTGATTTTAAAAAATTAGGTTATCGACATCTTTTATGGAAAGAAAAGGATGTTGATATTATTTAATCTTTAAAGAAACTATTTTTAAATGAAAAATTATATATTGCTGATGGACATCATAGAGCTGCGAGTGCCGCAGAATATAGGAAACTAAAAATGAAAGAAAAAAGCAAGAAAAATCCTAATGCGCCTTGGCACTATCTTTTAACTTATGTAGCATCTGATGATCAAGTACGTATCTTACCCTATAATCGCATCGTCAAGAAATTACCTATTAGCGAAGTCGAATTTCTAGCACAAATTAAGAAGGATTTTGATGTATTACCTATAAAAAGTTCATTTAATC
>Ga0180437_10002257_pt1 | contig 31173 bp, 23 predicted proteins | sample SS_ome_4_FD_132410 | JGI IMG/M metagenome (GOLD analysis project Ga0180437, IMG submission 132410) | Hypersaline lake sediment archaeal communities from the Salton Sea, California, USA - SS_3_D_1 metaG | ecosystem: Environmental > Aquatic > Non-marine Saline and Alkaline > Hypersaline >... | reverse complement strand
TGGCGCTCGAACTCCTTGAAGCTTCCCCTCTTGAAAGCCTCCATCACGGCAGGGTCGGTTGGGTCCGGAAGCACCACGTACCCGCGCTCGTAGAGCAGCTGGGCCTTGGCGAGATCCTTGACCTTGACCTCCCCGCCGATATCCTTGGCGCCCTGGCCCCACTTGAGCTCGACGGTCTCGACACCGAGCTCCTTGATCGCGTATTCCTGAACGCCCAGGCGCGTGTCCTCGACGTTAGCCTGGACGATGATGTCCCCGTATCCGTCCTTCTGCCAGGACTTGTAGAGCTCCACCCGCCACTTGAGATCCGGTGCGTGGGTGACCCTCCCATTGGCGATCTTGGACTCGACGTCCATCCCGCTCACGTTCTCGCCGATGGTGAGCGGGACCCCCGAGATCGCCGCGCCGATCGCCAGCCCCTCCCAGTTGTTCTTGGCGATGTTGGTGGACCCGAGGCCCGGGATGATGAAGGGCAGTTTGATCTTGATGTCCTTGTTGGCCCCGAGCTTCCGCTCCAGGGTGACGTTCGGGAAGATCGCCTTGTCGCTGTCGGGCTCGATCCCGCAGGCGCCCACCGCGGTTCCCATGATGGTGAAGTCCGAGAGGTCGACGGGGTACTCCTTCTCAGATGCGGTTGTGATGATCCCGAAGGGCTGGGGATAGATCACCTCGTGCCCGCGGTAGGCGGACTTGCCGATCTCACACATCCCGATGCAGCCGTCCACGCACGTGACGCACATTCCGGAGAAAGGACTGACGGATTCCTCCGTCCTGTTTTTCGTCAGGGTCGCAGCCGAAGCATTGAGTCTCGTGTATGCCATTGCCTTCCTCCTCTTCGAGGTTCCGGCGCCCCCCGGTCCACCCGCGGACCTGGGAGGTCCCTACCCCTCACGCTCACTTCTCCGCCTTTTCTGTTTCTGGAGTGACTTTCTCGCCTGGTTTCTCCCGGACGCACCCACCGCACTCGGCGACGGACCCCATCCAGCACTGGTAGTCGTCGTAGTGATCCAGGCACGTCGGTTCGAACTTGAGGCATGCCCCGCAGACCACTCCGGGGGGCTCGGGCCCGTGACACCGGAGCTGACACGCCGGGCAGATGTAGATGCAGCCGCCGCAGAGCCGGCAGACGTCCGACCTGATGTCAAACGGGGTCGTGATCCGCCGCTTGTTCCCCCGGTCGACGAAACCGATCGCTCTTCCGTCCATCTGCTCGGCGCACATCCGCACGCACAGCCCGCAGAGGATGCAGTCGTCGTACCTGGGCTCAAAGCGCACTCGCTGCACGTTGAGTTCCGCCGCCAGGTCCTGGATCGTACGAGACGTCGGGCAGACCGCCAGGAGGAGCTCCATCATCATCTTCCGAGCCTTCAGTACCCGCTCCGAGTGGGTCCGCACGTTCAACCCCTCACTCACCGGGTACGTGCAGGACGAGACCAGCTGCGCCCTCGGTTCCTCACCGATCTCCACCAGGCAGAGCCTGCACGCCCCGTACGGAGAGAGCCCATCGTTGTAGCAGAGGGTCGGGATCCTGAGCCCGTAGAACCGCGCCGCCTCAAGGACGGTCCATCCTTCCTCGACCTGGACGTCGAGGCCGTTGATGCGCATACTGACCATGCGATCGCTCCCTTGCTAGCCTACCCGCTCTTCCTGCTGTTCGACCTCTTCCTCCATCGCTTCAAGGTCACACCGCAGACAGCGCCTCGCTTCCCCGACCGCCTCCGCCTCGGTCAGTCCGAGTGCGACTTCCTTGAAGTTCTTGCTTCGTTCCCCGGCCGGGATCTCCCCGCCGGCTACCCGACGAGCACTCTCGACTTCCTCCTCCGTCAGCTCCACGGCGGGTACGTACATCGACGTACGGGTCACCTCGTGGACCCGCTCGATGGGCCGCCCGTTGAGGAAGTGTTCGATGGTCTCGGCCGCCGTCTTCCCCGCGGCGATCGCCTCGACCACCGTGTTCGGGCCGGTCACGCAGTCCCCACCCGCGAACACGCCCCCCACCCCCGTTTCCAGGGTTTCCGCATCAACCACCAGCCGGTGGTTGCGGGAGATCTCGAGGCCGTGCCCCGTTCCGAGCTTCTCGGTGTCCGGCTGCTCGCTGATCGCCTCGAGTAGGGCATCGAGTTCCACCACGAACTCCGACCCCTCCACAGGAATCGGCCGCCGACGCCCGGACGAGTCCAGATCGCCGAGTCGCATGCGCACACACTCGACACCCCTGAGCTTGCCCCCGTCGGAGACGACGCGCGTCGGCGCCACCAGGTACTCGATCTCGATGCCCTCGGCCAGGGCGCCCTCGATCTCCTCCTCGTAGGCCGGCATTTCCGCACGGGTCCTCCGGTACAATATGGTCACCTTCTCCACGCCCGGCAACCGATTGGCGACCCGCGCCGCGTCGACCGCCGAGTTCCCACCACCGACCACGCCGACCCGCTTGCCCAGACTCACGGCCTCGCCCAGGTTCGCCTGCGTGAGGAACCGCATAGAGGGGATCACGCCCTCGGCGTCGTCCCCCTCGATTCCGAGGCGCATACTCTTGTGCGCGCCGATAGCTACGAAGACGGCGTCGAACCCGAGCTTCGTTCTCAGATCCTGCAGCGTGAAATCGACACCCAGGGTTTTGCGCGTCTCGATCGTGACTCCCGCTTCGCGGATGCCGTCGATCTCGGCCTCGAGAGTCCCCCTGGGGAGCCGGAACTCCGGGATGCCGACGGCCAGCATGCCTCCCGGGACGGGGAGCGACTCGTAGACCGTGCAGTCGTGCCCCTGGAGCGACAGCGCGTAGGCAGCCGAGAGGCCGGCCGGTCCCGACCCGACGACGGCCACCTTCTTTCCCGTCGGAGCCGCCCGCTTCGGCTTCGGCCGGTAGCTCTCCGCGGCCGCGTAGTCCGTCACGAATCGCTTCAGACTCCGGATGGCAATCGGCTCGCCCATCTCACCGGCCCGGCACTTGAACTCACAGGGATGGTGACAGACCCGCCCGCAGGTGGTCGCCAGCGGGTTGTCCTTCAGGATGATGTCGTACGCCTCCCGGTATCTGCCCTCGGCGATGAGGGCGATGTAGATCGGAGCCTCTGTGTCGATGGGGCAGACGTGCTGGCAAGGGGACGAGATGATTCTGGAGCAGACGGCCGCCGGACAGCGTTTGTACTTCACGTGCTCAACGTACTCATCCCGGAAATACCGCAGCGTGCTCAGGACGGGGTTGGCCGCGGTCTGACCTAGCCCGCACATCGAGGCGTCGCGCACCGAATAGGCCAGTTCCTCGAGCAGCTCCAGGTCGGCCTCCGTTCCCTCGCCGGCCGTGATCCGATCCACGATCTCGTACATCCGCTGCGTACCCTCGCGGCAGGAGAGACACTTCCCGCAGGACTCGTCGCGCAGGAAATTGAGGAAGTACTTGGCCACGTCCACCATGCATGTGTCCTCGTCCATCACGATCATGCCGCCCGAGCCCATCATCGAGCCGGCCTTCATCAGGCTCTCGTAGTCGACCGGAAGGTCGAGCATGGACGCCGGGATGCACCCGCCCGAGGGGCCCCCGGTCTGGACGGCCTTGAACTTCTTTCCGTGGCGGATCCCGCCGCCGACCTCGAAGATGATCTCCCTCAGCGTGATGCCCATCGGGACTTCGATCAGGCCCGTGTTGTTGACCTTACCCACCAGGGAGAAGATCTTGGTGCCCTTGCTGGTTTCGGTGCCGATGGAGCTGAACCACTCTGCCCCGCGAAGGATGATCATGGGCACGTTCGTCCAGGTCTCGACGTTGTTGATGGCCGTCGGCCGGCCCCAGAGTCCCTTCTCGATGGGGTAGGGAGGCCGTTGCCTCGGCTCGGCCCTTCGGCCCTCGATCGAGGCGATGAGGGCCGTCTCCTCGCCAGAGACGAAGGCGCCGGAGCCCCGCACCATTCTCACGTCGAAGTCGAACCCGGTTCCCAGAATGTTCTTCCCGAGGAGCCCGTAGGCGCGCGCGTCCTCGATGGCCTTCGCAATCCGCTTGACGGCCAGGGGGTACTCGTTTCGGACGTAGATGATCCCCTCCACCGCACCGGTGGCCCTGGCGCCGATGGTCATGCCTTCCAGTACGGCATGGGGGTCGGCTTCCAGAACGCTGCGGTCCATGAAGGCACCCGGGTCTCCCTCGTCCGCGTTGCACACCAGGTACTTGCCCCGGTCGACCGGCTGTCCGGCCAGCATCTTCCACTTCCGCCCCGTGGGGAATCCCGCGCCCCCCCGGCCGCGCAGCCCCGACTCGATTATCTCGTCGAGGATCCCGTCCGGTGTCATCTCGGTCAGGGCCTTCGCGAGCCCGCGGTAACCGTCGAACGCGATGTACTCGTCGATGTTCTCCGGATCGATCCGGCCCCGGTTTCTCAGGACGATCAACCGCTGGTTCTTGAAGAACCCGATGTCGCTCATCTTCGGGATCGGCGGCGCACCCTCCTCCGGGACGTACATCAACTCCTTGACGGGCCGCCCCTTCAGGAAGTGCTCCTCGACCAGCCGGGGGACGTCGCCCACCTTGAGGTGCTGGTAGAAGATCCCCTCCGGATGAATGACGGCGATCGGGCCCCTCTCGCAGAACCCGTTGCAGCCGGTCCCGATGACGGCGATCTCATCGGCGAGGCCCCGCTCGGCGATCTCCCGCTCCAGGGCTTCCCTGATCTCAAAGGACCCGCCGGAGGCGCACCCGGTACCCGCACAAACCAGTACGTGAAGTCTGTAAGCCAAGGCACCCGTCCTTTCCTCTAGTCACTGCACCATCGATCCCCTCGGAGGGACCCGGGCGCTAGTGGGTCGTCTCGCTCCCCAGCGCCAGCGCATACTCGTTGACGATCCGACCTCCGAGCACGTGTTCGTCGAAGATCCTGCGGATCTTGTCCTCCGTCAGGTCCACGTACTTGACGGGAGGTTTGTCCAGGATCTCGACCGTGGCCATCGGTTCGCGGCTGCACAGCCCGGCACAGCCCGAGGTGGTCACGATCACGTCCTTGGGCTTCTTGGCCTCCATTTCGTCGAGCACGATCCGCATGATCTCGCGCGCACCGGACGCGATCCCGCACGTTCCCATGTGGACCGTGATCTTCGCGCGGGCGCCCCCTTCACGCAGCGACGTGGCCGCGCGAGCCTTCTCGCGCAGAGCCTCAAGGTCCTTGACGGTGAGCTTCTTCCGCTCCGCCTCCGCCATTCCGTTCCTCCCTTCTGCGCACCGGTGCGGACGCTCGATCGTCCCCCGGCTTCCTCCCGATCCTGCCGGCGGTAGCCCGCCCGGTCCAGCAGGAGGCGTTTCGCTCCAATCGCATCTTGCCGCCCGGCGTCGGGTCTGGGCGGGTCGCCCTAGACCGCGTCTGGATCAAGATTCCCGCGCCGATTCTTCCCCCTCCTTTCTGCGGACTTCCTGGATGAGGGGGTCTACCTTCTTGGCCGTCATGTGCCCGTGATAGGTCTCATCCATCACGACCACCGGACCCAACGCGCAGGCACCCAAGCAGTTGACGGTTTCCAGGGTGAACAGCTTGTCCTCGGTCGTTTCCCCGGGTCGAACCCCAAGATGCCTCCGCAGCTCGGACAAGACCCGGGGCGCGCCACGGACGTGGCAGGCCGTTCCGACGCACACGGTCACCATGTGTTTCCCTCGGGGCTTGAGACTGAATGCCCGGTAGAACGTCGCCGCGCCGAAGACTTCGATCAGCGGAAGGTCCAACCTCTCGGCCACGCGGCACAGGGTTTCTCGAGGCAGCCAGTTGTACTCGCTCTGGACCTCCTGAAGAATCGTCATCAGGCCCGAGCGGTCGCAGCCGTACTGATCCACGATCTCGTCCACCTTCCGGGTGTCTATCTTCTCGGCCTCCATTCGGTCCTACCTTTCCAGGTCGAAATAGACGAGGTCTGCCATGCGTCTCGGGGTGGAAGAACGGCGGCCGGCCAGCGCCCTCAAGGACCGGTCCTGCGATCAAGGCCGCTCCGCCCGGTGGTGCAACATGTCCCGGGCGACCGGGGCGACCCGCACCACCGCAAAACGAATCACTTTACCATCCGGCGACGTTTCTTGTCAAGCTGCCCGACCGCGCGACGAGGGGGCGCCCGAACCGGCCCCGGCGACTGCCATCCGGGCCCTCCGGCACGAACCTGCGGAATACTCACGAACTAGGAGCCTCGCCGGGCCGGACACGCCCACCACGCCCCGGGGTTGTGGACGCGGAGCGGCCAGGGAACCCCTGTGAGGCCCTGGCCGCTTCACTTTCCTCGAGAGCCCCCGGGGGGCTTTCGGAGACGCACGCGAATCATTCTCGGGCCGGATCCCGCCGTCGGACCTCGGAACCCGCCCGGTTTTCCCCCTTCTAGGGGCAGATGCCCCTTTCCTTATAGACGGTCTCCAACCGCCCCAGAGCGACGACGTAGGCTGCCGTCCGCCAGTCCGTCCCGTACTTCCTTGCCGTATCCTGGACCCGACGGTAGGCAGGAACGATCTTCTTCTTCAGCTTGCAGTCCACTTCCTCGAGGTCCCAGTACTCACTGCGTTTGTTCTGCAACCACTCGAAGTAGCTGACCACGACCCCGCCGGAGTTGCAGAGAATATCCGGGATAACGTGGATTTTCCTTCGTTCCAGGATCGCATCGCCTTCGGGATCGGTGGGGCCGTTGGCGCCCTCGGCAACCAGGCCAACGTTGAGGAGCGGTGCGGTTTCGGCCGTAATCGCATTCTCCAGCGCAGCAGGGACGAAGATGTCCGCCTTCGTCCGCAGGAAGGTCTGGTGGTCGATCCGCTCGGCATTCGGGTATCCGAAAACACCTCCGGTCTCCCTGACATGAGCGGCCAGATCCTCGGGGTCGAGTCCGTCGGGGTTTGCGACGGCGCCCGTCACATCCTCCACCGCGATCAGCTTCGCTCCATGGGGCTTGAGCAGTTGCGCGGTCCACGACCCGACGTTTCCGAAACCCTGGACGATGTAGGTGGCGCCCTTCAGATCGAAATCATGATCCTTCGCCCACTCTTCGATGCAGAAAACCACCCCCTGCCCGGTCGCTTTCTTTCGACCCAGGCTGCCCCCCGACTCAATGGGTTTCCCCGTCACCACGTGGGTGCAGCGCAGCCGCTCGTGCGGCGGCATCATGGAGAGGTAGGTGTCCAGAATCCAAGCCATGATCCGAGGGTTGGTGTTCACGTCCGGGGCCGGGATGTCGTACTCGGGTCCGATGACATTTCCGAGCGCGAACGTGAACCGCCGTGTGATCCGCTCCAGTTCGGTGTCCGTATACCTCGACGGGTCGATCTGGATCCCGCCTTTGGCACCGCCGAAGGGGATCCCCGTGATGGCTCCCTTCCAGGTCATCCACGTCGCCAGTGCCCTCACCTCATCGATATCCACCGCCGGATGGAACCGCAGCCCCCCTTTGAAGGGCCCCAAGATGTTGTTGTGCTGAACGCGGTACCCAGTGAGAACCTCGATCTGCCCATCGTCCATCCGGACCGGGAAGTGCACGACGACCTCATTTGTGGTGGTCTCCAGAATCCGGCGGATGTTGGGATCCAGTTCCATCAGGTTCGCCGCTCTGTCGAACTGCCCCCGGACGTTAGCGTAGAGACCCGAACGCTCGCCCGCTCCTCTCCCCTCCTCAACGAGGGGGACAACCTCCATGCGCATTCCGGCTCTACCCGGGTTCGCTTCCGTCATGATTCATCACTCCTCACACGCTCGTGTGTAACCGTGGTCCAATACGGCCCCCCCCCGGAGATGCCCGACCGACGTCCTCCCTAGGGCAGCCCTACCACCTTCCGCTCCGCGGCGCGATCCTCGATGACCGCGGTTCGGGAATGGAGCGGCCTGACCACAGCGCGCCGACGCGCCGCCAACTGTGTCAGCCGCTGGTAGAGGAGCTTCCAATGCACGGTCTTGGGGATCGGTCGGAGCCGTTCCCCGCGTGATTCCATACCCGACATGATCGATCCTCTCCTTTCCAAGACGAGGCTTCGCCAGGGCTGGATGCCCCAGCTGGACCATCACCACTGACAGCCATACATGTAATTCACGTGCCAGTTTGAGAAGGAGGGGACCGCTGGGTTAGGCACCCTGTCCGACAGATGCCGAATGGCGACTAACAGATTCATTGTCAGTGAGTTGGAGAATTCGAAGGAAGAAGGGTGCGTGGACAGATTGGGGTGATATTCCCCAGTCAAGGCAGGTGATGGGGTGGGGAGTTTTGCCCCGATGAGGCTAGACACCCCGCTTCTGTTCAGCGGGAGACGTCCCCCCTGACGCGTTTCAGTTTCTCCCGCAGGGTCTTGCGGTCCACGCCCAGGATCTCGGCGGCGCGAGTCTTGTTACCATCCACGCTTGCCAGAACATTCTCGATGTGTTCGGCCTCGACCTCAGCCAGTGTTCGGTTCAGTCCGGCGCCCCGGAGGGCCGAGAACCGCATCTTTGGGGGCAGGTCTGTGATATCCAGGACATCCCCGTCGGTCATCACCATGATTCGCTGGATGGTGTTCTCCATTTCCCGGACATTGCCCGGCCACGAGAAATCCCGGAACACCTCGAGGGCTCTCTCCGAGAGGCGCGGCGGACGCACGTCCCGCTCCCTGGCAAACTTGGTCGTGAAGTGCTGGAGCAGCGGGAGGATATCGTCCTTGCGGTCGCGGAGCGGCGGGATGTCGATCGTGATGACGTTGAGGCGATAGAAAAGGTCCTCCCGGAAGGCCCCCTTCGCGACCAGGCCGGGCAGATCCTTGTTGGTCGCCGCCACGACCCGCACGTCCACCTTCTGCGAACGACGCGAGCCGACCATGAACACGATGTGATCCTCGAGCACCCGCAGCAGCTTCGCCTGCATGGCCATGGAGGTGTCGCTGATCTCATCCAGGAAAACGGTGCCGCCGTCGGCTGCCTGGAAGAGCCCCTGCCTCGTATCCGTGGCCCCCGTGAAAGCGCCCCTGACGTGACCGAAGAGCTCACTCTCCAGCAAGCCCTCCGGGATCCCCCCACAGTTGACAGGAACAAACGGCTGGGCTGCCCGCGGGCTGCTGTAATGGATGGCCCGGGCCACGAGCTCCTTTCCCGTGCCGCTCTCGCCCGTGATGAGAACGTTCACCGTGGTCCCCGACGCCTTGACGATTGCGTCGAACACCTCCTGCATGGCCTCCGACTCGCCGGTGATGCCCAGGAAGGGAGAGGGGGCGGGTCCGGACGCGGCCTGAGCAGCCGCCCTGGACTTGCGCTTGTCGAGTGCTCGCCGGACAGCCGAAAAAAGCTCCTCGTCCGTGAAGGGTTTGACAAGGTAATCCTCCGCTCCTTTCTTGACGGCCTCGACCGCTCCTTCGATCGACGGATAGCCCGTGATGACAACGATCTCCACGTTCTTGTGGTTGTCCCGGACGTGCTGGATCAGATCCATCCCGCTCACCCGGGGCATCTTGAGGTCCGTCACGACCACGTCCACCGGCGCGGTTTCGATGATCTTGATGGCCGCAGCGACATCTTTGGCGGTGAACACCCGGTATCCCTTCGAGGCCAGGTTCCTGCGAAGGACCTCGAGGGTGTCCGGCGCGTCGTCCACAACCAGGATGCTCTCCTTCTCAGCCGACGGTATCATCCGAGTGGTTTCCCCCTGATTGGTTCGGCTCACGCACCGGGAGCCGAACTTCGACCCGCGTGCCCTCACATGGGCGGCTCTCAACCCGGATCGACCCGCCGTGCGAGGAAACAATGCCGTGCACCACCGGGAGGCCCAGGCCCGTGCCCAGATCCACATCCTTGGTTGTGAAGAAGGGCACGAAGATCTGGTTCAACACGTCCCCGGTCATCCCCTGGCCCGTGTCTTCGACGACCAGAGCAACCCCGTTCTCGAGGGTTCTGGTTTCGAGCGTCAACTGCCCCCCCTCGGTCATGGCCTGGATTGAATTGACAACCAGGTTCACCAGAACCTGATGGACCTGCGCCGGGTCGGCCATCACCCGGGGCAGGTCGGGTGCGAGAGAGCGGACCAGTCGGATCCCCGCCCTGGCGCACCGTGCCTCCAGGAAGTAGAGCCCGTCCTCGATGACCTGGTTGAGGTCCAGCCAGATCTTCTGCGGGGGCATCTTGCGGGCGAAGATCATGAGTTTCCGGATGATCTCCCGAGCATGGAGGGCCGCCGACACGATCTTCTGCAGGTCGTCACCCGCCTGCTTCGGCAGGCCGGGGCATTTCTCGGCCAGCTGGGCAAACCCCAGGACGTTGCCCAACGGCTCGTTGATCTCGTGCGCGACGCCCGCGGCCAGCTGCCCGATCGTGGCCAGCCGATCCGCATGCCGCAGCTGTTCCTCCATCTTCGACTTGTCCTCCTCGGCCTGCTTGCGCTCGATGATGAGAGCCAGCTCGGTGGCGACCGTGTTGATGAGGTGCCTCTCCTCTTTGAGGAATGGCCCTTCCTCCAGCTCCGGCTTGGGCTCCCGGTAGGCGACATCGATGAATCCGCGCCGCCGACCGTCGATGACGATCTCGGCCCGCTGACGAGGCCCCTCCTCCGGGAAATCGGGGGTCGAGTGGACCCGGCCGTCCAGGACGACCCCGGCCGAGGCGACCTCGGGGTAGAGCCAGCCGGAGGGAAGGAGCCCCGCCACCCCCTGCAGGATCTCCGGCAGCGAGATCCCCGGTTGTTCCACCAGCCGGGAGATCCCGTACAGACAGGTCAGCTCCTTGACCCGTTCTCTGAGGGCAACCTGAACCCAGCGGTAGGCCAGGGACACCGCCAGTGTCCCGGCCACCGCTTCGTAGAACTCGACGATATCTCGAGTGAAGTAGCCCGGCTTGCCAGACGCGAGATGAAGAACCCCGACCCTCTCGTCCTGGATCGTCAGGGGGAACAGGACGATCGACCGGGAACCGTCCGTCATGGTGATCGTCCCCTCCCAAGGCACGCTGTCCGGTCCCAACCGCAGCCGGAAGGGCTGCGTGACGTCCGCGATCCAGAGGCTCCCCCGTTCTGTGATACACGGCGAATCCGAGTCCGACAAACCGTCCACGACCGCCAGGCAAAGCCGGTTGAAGGTGGGATCGTCCGAGTGGCAAAGCACGCCCCTCTCTTCGTTCTTCCCCAGGGGAACCGTGTCTACCCAGAAGGCGCCCTCCATCCGCGTGTACCGCCCGCGGAAGCGGCGTCCTCCTTCGATCAAGCGGATCTCGCCGACGTCGGCCCCGGAGCGCACGATCAGAATCTCCAGGACCTGCCGGAGGAAATCGAGCCGCGGCGTGCCGCGGCTGCCGTACTCCAGGATCTGGTGGGAGAGGCGCCGGAACTTCTCGCAGGAGAGATCCCGCCAATCCGGCGGCCCCTTCGATCCCGACCGTTGCTCGCGCTTTGCCATTCGACCCCTGTCCGAGCTGGGAAACTCATCCTTGTGACCCATCTCCGAAGGCTAGTCCCCGGGGCGGGAGTTGTCAACCGGTAGGCGGTCGCGAGCGTTGACGATCTCCCAGAGCGGAGTGGTGCGGGATGGGGCCGATGGGAGAATCGTGTCGGAACGAACCTAGGGGCGCGGGGATCCCCGGACCACAGGATGGGCGTCGGCGTACCCGTCCTCGACGGTCAGGCGGATGCTTGCGAGCCGAGCCCCGTCCCCGGGTTCAGATCTCGGGGGTCCGGTCACGATCTCGGGACGAGCCCTTCGCGCCCGGTACCGATGCCCAGCATCACGTCGTGGCCGGGCGACCGGTCGGGAGCGTGGTGCCACCGGACAGCGGAGACGAGCCCCTCGGGGATCGACCACCGTTCCAGGATCTCGGCCCCCGCCTCGGCGTGGTCCAGCCCGAGGACCTCGCGCTCGGCATTCTCGAAGGACACCCCGCGCGCCAGAGCGCCCTCGATCCGCGCGAGGTCTGCGTGCACCATGCCTCCCAAGACCAGCTTCCCCACATCGTGGAGGAGGGCCGCCGTAAACGTCTCCTCGGGAACCGGAAGGTCGAGCCCCTTCGAGAGGTTCTCGGAGATCACCGAGACGGCCACCGCGTGGCGCCACAGCTCCCCCCGGCCCAGCCCGTACCCCGGGACTTCCCGGGCCATGACGCCGTTGACCGACGACGCCACGACCAGTTGGAGTCCCGCTGCCAGCCGAGACGGACGACGGCCTGCCGTACGGACCCGATCCCGCCGGGGAACCCGAAGAAGGCCGAATCGGCCAGCCTGAGCACGTTGGCCGTAAGACCCGGATCGTACCGGATGGCGTCCTCGACATGCGCCGCATCCGCCTCAGGATTCCGGAGCAGATGAAGTACGCGGCCCGCCGTGTCCGGCATGGCGGGCAGCGAGTGAATCTCTCGGGCGATGGCTCTTCTGACCGACGGGCTCATAGGTCCCGCTCCCTTTCGCCGGCGGTCACCCGGACCCGACCGGTGGCGAGATCGAGATGCACAGTCCGGCTGGCCGTTCCGCCGATGTCCTCCGCGTCCAGGAGAATCTCGGCCCTCCACAGAACCAACCTCAGGATCGTGCAGTTTCGCTCACCGATCTTGAACATCTCCCCGGAGCCCAGCGGCCGCGCGCAGCCCGCGGCCTTGACCAACAACCGCTCCCCGTTTCCCCCCAGACGATAGACGGCGTCAAGAAGGCTCGGGACGCCCGTGTCCACGAACATCGAGGGGTTGGCCTGTGCCTTCTCGGGGTTGATCGCGGACTGCGGCAGCATGGCGTGGAGCAGGCCGCCGACCCGCACGACGGGGTCGTAGACCGCGAGCCCCAGACAGCTGCCGAGCACGTGCGTGACGAGGGTGTCTCCCGCGCGCCCGACCCTCATGTCTCCTATGCCGACGATGTGCCGCAATCCTGTTCGCCCGAAGGTCGCCCCGTTGCGCGGGCCAGTTTGTTCGGGTCAAAGCACGGAGGGCCGCCCCCGGGGCAGGCGGAGACGGAACCACGTGGAGGCTGGACGGCCTTGCGCCAGGTTATCGTCGCCATGATGGCCGGAATCTACTCATTTCCCCACAAACGCGGCCGCCCTGCGGCGGCCCGCTCGCCGGCGCTCCAGGGAAACCTATGGAATTGAAGCGACTAGCGGAACTCGTCGCAGGCCGGGGAGTAGACCTCGAGGGTGGCCAGGTATTCGCTGGGAGACTGGCCCCCGGCCACGTAGATCAGTTCGTCGATCACGGCGGCGCCCAGCCCATAGCGCCGTGTGGGCATCGGCGTGCCCGGGGTCCAGGTGTCGGTCGCCGGATCGTAGATTTCGACGGCGTCCGTGTAGGAGCCGCCGATGGCGTAGATCTTCCCATTCCACGCCACGGCCGCCAGCGCAGTCCTCGGCGTGGGCATCGGACTGCGGGTCTCCCAGGTGTCCGTGCCCGGGAAGTAGACCTCCACGGTGGAGAGCGCCCGGCCCCCACCGAATCCCCCGATGACGTAGATGGCGTTGTCCAGGACGACGGCCGCCATTCCGTGCCGGGCCGTGGGCATCGGGGCCAGCGTGTTCCAGATCCGCAGCGGGGGATAGAGGACCTCCACGATCGACTGCTCCTGGTCGGTCACTCCGCCGAAGACGTAGATGCTGCCGTCGTAGGCGGTCGCTGCAGGCCAGCACCTGCGCTGCCGGACCGACGCTCGCCGGTACCACTGGTCCCACTCCGGCCAGTACTCCTCGACCGCGCCGCGCACCTCCTCGGTGGCGCAGCCGGCCACCGCGTACAGGCGGTCGCCGATCACGGCCGTAGCGAGTCCGGCCTGCTTCAGCGCCATCGGGCTTCGGGTCTCCCAGTGCCTCGACCTCGGGTCGTAGGCCTCGAGCACGGCGGTGTTGGCTCCTGTTTCCGGCGAGAAGCCCGAGACCACGTAGAGGATTCCGCCCACCGCCTCCACCCCGACGCCCGACCGCGGGTACTTCATCGGGCGGCCGGTCGTCCACGGACCCACGCGGTAGGTCAAGGTCTCGGTCGTGGCGTTTCCATCGTCATCGATGACCCTCAGGATGGGACTGTAGGTGCCGGGACCGTAGAAGTGCTCGACCTCGCTCGAGGTCTCCGAGTGCCAATCGAACGCGCCGTCGCCCTCAAAATCCCACTCGTACCACACGACGACTCCATCGTCCGACACCCGGGCCGAGATCTTCTGGGGCTTGGCGCACCACCCCGTGCCCAGATCCAGGTTCTCGACCGCCGGCGGGTTGTTGGTCACCCCCACCAGGGCCGTGTCCAGGCCGGCGTACCCATCGTCGTCCGTGACCCTGAGGACGGCTCTGAAGGTCCCCATCTCTGCGTACAGGTGTTCGGCCAGACCATCCACCGCCGACGAGACTTCGAACACGCCGTCGCCCTCGAAATCCCACTCGTACAGGAGCACCTCACCGTTGAGATCGAACCCGGTCCCGCGGAAGCTCACCCAGTCGTTGATCGAGATCGCGACGTCTTCCCCCGCATTGGCCGTGGGGACTCCGAGCTCAATGGATACCACGGCCGTGTCGCGCGCGGCGTTGGCGTCGTCGTCAACCACCTCGAACACGGCACGATAGGTGCCCACTTCCGGGTACAGGACCTGGACGAAGCCGGACTGAGTGTTCTTCCAGTCGAACGTCCCGTCCCCCTGGTAGTCCCACCGGTACTCCACAATCCCGCCGTCGTCCGTAGCTTGGCCGGACAGCTCCACGGCGCGGTTCGGGTACCCGACCCGATCGGACCCCGCGTCGGCCTGGGGCGTCTCGTTGGTGATCTCGACTTCCGTCGTGTCCCGCATGAAGAAGCCGGCCAGATCCTCGACCATCAGGATCGGGTGGTAGGTTCCCACCTCGGAGAATGCCCACGGCATTACCCCGGTCGTCGGAGAAACTCGATCGAGCAGGCCGTCGGCGTCGAAGTCCCAGCCGTACCGCTTCACCTTGTCCTGTGGGCCGTGGAAGAGCCCCTTGAGCATGAGCGTGTCGTTGATGGTCGCGCGCCGCTGCCGTCCGGCGTCGACCCAGGGTTCGTAGCCGATGTAGCTACCCGCATCCGGGTCGGCGGGATTGTCCAGGTCGGTTCCGCAGCCCACCGCGAGGAACAGCATGATCATCCACAGAGCCGCCGGCCTACGCATTTCCGGATACTCCTAGAACACGAAGGTCATCAGACCCACAGAGAGAGTGAGCGACGAGACTCCCGCCCAGAGGTTCCGTTTGGCCTCCAGGTCCTGGATCTCCTCCCGGTATCCCAGCGCCGGGTCCGTAAACGCCACCCGGTTGTACTTGCTCTCCTGGTCCTTCAAATCCCGGTGCACGGTCGTCGCATAGATGGCAGAGGCGACGCCCACCGTGAGGGTCGTGAACCGCAATCCCTTGCGGATGACGTTGTTCCTCGCCTCCCGCTCGGCGCGCTCCTCTTCGATGTACGCCAGGGTGTGTGTCAGGCGTTCGAGCACCGACACGCTCTCGCCCCGCTCCACCATGATGTCCCTCAGGGCGTCCTCATAGGTAGGAAGCGCCAGGCGAAGCCGGTGGAGACCCGGCGGGACCTCTTCGAGAACCAGGGGGGCGGCCTCGCCGCGGTACTCATCGTCGACGTAGACGGAGGCCCCCTGTGGAACGGACAGGACTTCCAAGCGGCCGTAAAGGTACGGCAGATCGGCCTCGATCGAGTACCGATCCCCGATCTGGAGGCGCAGCTCCCGCTCCCAGGCCTCGTGCCCCCTCTTGCGGACCTCGATCGCCCTCATCCCCGGCCGCACGGGAACCCGGGAGGGCGTCTCACCCACAACCTCGCCGTCCACGACGATGTCGGCGCCTCCCGGGACACTCCGGACCACGAGGTAGGCGGCCGGCTCAAGCCGGATGGGTATCTCCCTCTCGTCCCCGGGCTCGACGCGTACCGTCCGCTGTTCGATCAGGTATCCGTCCCGGAGCACGCGAAGTACGTGCTCCCCGGCGTCGATCGGGACCTCCGCTGGAGTCATCCCGTAGAACCGCCCGTCCACGTAGACCCGCGCAGAGACAGGTTCGCTGGTTACGATGAGTTTGCCGGCCGTCCCCTTCGGAGGATCCCCCGAGGCCGAGAGCGGCTGGAGGAGCCACAGACAGGTTAGGAACAGCGCAAGAGCATGTCGAATGCAGGGATTCATACAGGTGCCACTCCCGTTCCTACGGGTCCGGGTTCACCTCAGAGTTCTGGGAAGCCGTCTAGCCGCTCAGCCCGTCCAGGCCGAATAGACGCCGGGAATGGCCACACCAGGGGTCTCCCTAACTTACCGACGCGTCTCGCCGATGTCAAGTCGGGGTGGTGATTTCCCCAACACCCGCAATGACTTGCAGTCCTCATGACCCGAAGGTCGGTCCAAGGCGGCCCACGCCCCCTTGCACCCTTTGGCATCCCTGGGGGGCGCCCTGCGAACCGGGGTCACGCGACCGGCGCCTCCCGGTTGAGCGCCGCGCCGGAGGGCGACCCTGCGGGACGGAGTTGTGGCTTGACGTTGGGCCAACGTGTGGTAGAATGCGGGCGTCTCGCTTCGCCTGTTCATCGAGCTTGCCTCGATCCTGGAACCTTCTCTTGCAAAGACCGCTCAGATGATGAAGAGAAGATGGTGTTTGCGGGGCCCGGGTCTTGTTCTATCTCTCGCAGTGTTCCTGGGCGCCTGCGCAGAAGAGAAACCGGACGCACCCAGACGCCTGAACCCGCTCGACCCCGCAACCGAGCTGGCGGAGACGAATCCGTTCGGCGCGACCGCGGAGATCGAAGGGCAATCGGTGCGGATCCGGTGGCAGCCTCCGGGGATGACGGAAATCGCCGGGTGGGTGGTGCTCAGGAGCAACCTGGTCTCTTTCCTCATACCCGATACGCTGGCGACCCTGGACCGTTCGACGACGAGCCTTCTCGACGCTGACCCATCACCGGGCAAGACCTACTACTACAAGATTCTGGCCACGGACAGACTGGGGCGTGTGTCCGCCGGCGCGCACCTGGCGGCCGTCCAGGTTCGCATCCCCACGGCCGAGGACTACGTGGTGACGCAGACCTGGGGGGCGCAGGGTTCCGGACCCGGCGAGATGGAAGTCGTCCGGGACGTGGCCGTGGACGGCGAGTGTCGCGTGTGGGTGAGTGATGTCAACAACGGGCGCGTGCAGATCCTGTCCTGTTCCTGGGACTACGTCGGCGAGATCGTCGAGGCGGACGGACTCCCCCTGTCATCCCCGTACGGCCTGGCCATCGACGGCGAGGGTTCCCTCTACGTGGTCGACACGAACAACCACCGGGTGGTTAAGTACAACGCTTCCGGCGTGTTTCTGTGGAGCGTGGGTGCGCGCGGCACGGGTCCGAGCCAGTTCCAGTTCCCACGGGACGTGTGCGTGGACGGAGACGGGTTCCTGTACGTCCTGGACACGGGCAACGATCGGATTCAGAAGTTCACGGCCGAGGGGGCGTTCCAGCGGGAGTGGGGCGGGCGCGGGCCGGACGAGGGGTGGTTCGACACTCCCTGCGGCCTCGCCGAGGCTCGGGGGTCGATTTTCGTCGCCGACAGCTACAACATGAGAATCCAGGTGTTCACAACCCAGGGCGAGTTTCAATCGTCCTGGAACGGCTTCGACGACCACAGCCTGCCCAGGGCCGTGGAGGCCGACACCACCGGCAATGTCTTCGTCTTGGACAGCGCCGCCGGCGCCGTTCACAAGTTCGCGCCCGACGGGGCACTGGTCGCCTATTTTGGAACCGGGGACCTGGGAAACCCCGAGGGCCTTTGGGTCAACCCGGACGGAGATTCCATCTGGGTTGCGGACACCTACGACCACCGTGTTCTCGTGTTCGAGAGGCAGTAGGAGAATGGACGCGACTCGGGGACGGTTGATGACGCTCGCACTGGGGATCTCGGTCCTTCTGGCCGTGACCTTCCCGCCCGGGGGGACAAGCCGGGCGGCTGAGGGGCAGGACCTGGCCCTCCGGTCCGACGCGGTGTCGGCCTCACTCGGATTACCCCCAACGCTCGTGCCCATCGAGACCGGCGAGATTCTGGTGACCACCTACCCCCAGGGGGCCACCGTGAGGATCGACTCGAAGGTCCTCGGCACCACGCCCATGGATCCCCTAGGCATCGAACCCGGTTGGCACCTCGTGCAGGCGGAGAAGCCGGGCCTGTTCGGGTCGGCCCGCGCGTTCGTCCGGGCGGGAGAGCTCAACACGGTCGTACTTACGCTCGGCAGCGGCCGCGGGACGCTTACGGTCCGCTCCACGCCGGCGGGCGCCCTCCTGACCGTGGACGGCCAGTCCGCTGGCGAGACGCCCGTGCGCCTCGAAGAGGTATCGGCCGGCGCCCATGCGCTTCGCCTCCACAGGGACGGCTACCTCGATTACGAAACCATCGTGGACATCTGGGGCGGTGAGGAATCCGATCTTCACGCCGATCTCGCCGTCCCGGCGCGCCTGGTGGCCGAGTCGCAGCCGGAGGGAGCCGCCGTGTACATCGGCAACCGGTGGGTGGGGAACACGCCGGTGGAAGTCGGCTCGCTCCGGGCCGGTCTGGCGCAGGTGACAATGAACCTGGAGGATTTCGAGTCCTGGACCGAGAATCTCGAACTGGCCGAGGGTCGGAACGACACGGTGAAGGCCGTCCTGGTGCCCAAGAAGCGCGCGCTCAACCTCGTGTCGGCCCCCCCGGGAGCCACGATTGACTTGGACGGTGAAACGATCGGAACGACCCCCCTCCGCTGGGCGCTGCCCTTCGGCCACAGACGGTTGCTGTTTCGTCTGCCGGGGTACGAGGAGCAATTCCTGAGACTGGATGTTTCCCGATCGACCGGTCCAGATATCCGCGTGCGCCTGACTCCGCTCGAGGGGTACCTCACCCTTCTCCATGCGCCCGAGAACGCGACCGTGACGTTCCTCGGCTCCACCCCGGTCACCTGGCGCGCGCCTCTCGAAGGGATGCCGGTTCCGGCGGGCACGCAGGATTTCCAGCTGAGGGCGCCCGGCTACAGGAGCGTCAAGCTGCGGGCCGTTGTCCATAGCGAAAGAGAAACGATCCTCGAGCCCGAGTGGGTACCCCGCTCCACCAGGCCCGAATTCTGGCACCTGCTGGTTCCGGGCTGGAGCCAGTACCACCAGGGCAAGAGGATCCGCACCGTGCTCTTGCCGGTCGCCCAGGCTGCGGCCGTGATCGGCCTGGTGTTGTCCACGAACGCGTACAACGACGCGGTCGATGCGTACGACGCGGCCCGGGAGCGCTACCAGAACCAGGTGGTCCCGGAGGAGATCGAGAAGGCCTGGAGCGAGGCCCAAGACGAGTACGACCGGGTCGACGAGAAGCAGACCACCCGGCGAGCCTTCCTCGCCGCCGCGGTGGCGGTGTACGCCTACAACCTGATCGACGCGATCCTGTTTGCACCCGAAGTTCCTTCCCACCGCGCGGCCGGCCTGACCGCTCGCGCCGACCCCATGGCGGAGTCCCTCACCCTGGGTTTCGCGTTCGAGTTCTAGCCCGGATGATCCGCAGGCCGTCTACTGCCGCACCCCCTTCTCCGACCTCCATTCTCAGCTCACGACTCTTAGCTACTCCGCCCCTCCTGTCATCATCGCTCTCAGGACCCGCGGCTCCAGCCGTCCTCCAATCCCTCCGTACCCCTCTCTGAGGCCGGACGAGGATCGAAAGAGTGATGCGTGAGGCCTCTTGCCTTCTCGCAACGGGTAGCCTCGGGCCGGGCTCCCACCGAGAGACGGCTCGCGGGCGGCCGGAGATCGGGATCGAGAGAGCCATGCGGGTTTGGCGCGCTGCCGGTGCGGGTCCTGTCTCGAAGGTACTCCCTTCAAGCCACCCCCAGCGGACGACGGCAGGGGCGCAGCATCGATGCGTCGATACGCCGTGCAACTTCCCCAGCCAAGGAAGGGAAGCCGGAGATCGGGATTGAGAGAGGGGTGCGCGGTAATCGGGGCCATCTCGCAGTGGGTGGCGCCGGGTAGGGCTCCCACCGAGCGCAGGAACGAGCACGGTGGGATAACCCGGCGCCAGGACCCGCTACGAGAAGCGGGTGTCTCTGCGCTCATGGCTCTCGAGAACCGCATCTCCGGCCGCCCCCCACCCACGAGGACGGCGGGATGACCCCGCGACAGGACCCGCTGCGAGTGGCCCATGTTCTTGGTCCATCGCCCAAGACCCGCAGATCCGGCCGCCCAGCACTTGACGATCCGTCATCTCGGCCGATAATGGGAGTATGAGAGCGCGAACCCTCGGGTGTGCCGCCATCTATGTGATACTGGCCGTCGGCATGGCAGGCGAGGTCTCGGGCAATCACGAGAAGGCGGTCCGGCACTACCTAACCGGAGTATCCCTGCTCGGACAGGGCAGGCAGCGCGAGGCCATCGGCGAGCTCAAACGGGCCGTCCACCAGGACTACGAATTCGCCGACGCCCACGCGAAGCTGGCCGACGCCTACTTCCAGCTGGAGACGATCGAGGGCCGAAGGCTGGCCGTCGAGGAATACCGGCTAGCCATCCGTTACGCTCAAGACAATCCAGACTACCACCTTGCGCTCGGCAAGGTGTACATCGCCCAGACATTCCCCCGCTATGCGGAGAAGGCTTTCCTGAAGACCATCGAGATCGACCCGGAACGCGTCGACGCCTATCTGGAGCTCGGCCTGATCCACCTCGACCGATGGCGACAGTACTGGGTCGATCTGGAGAAGGCCTACGACGCCCTCTTCGAGGGCTACCGCCGCGGTTCCACCGACCACCACCTCCTCTACGCCCTGGCCCAGGTGGCGAACGAGCTCGCCAGGTACGACTTCGCAGAAACCCTGTGCGTGCAGATTCTGGAAGAGAACCCCGACGACCTGCACGCTCGTTTCCAGCACGCCATGAGCCTTCACGGGCAGGAGAGGTTGGAGGAGGCCGAGACGGAGTATGTGCGCGCGATCTCCCGGTCGACCCTCGAGGACAAGCTCGTGTTCCTCGGAATCGACGAAGTGGCCTCCCATCCACTCCGGCAGGAGCTCAGGCGGATAGACCCGAAGGCCGTGACGGAGCTGACCCGCCGCTACTGGCGCTCGAACGATCCCTACCTCGCTACCCGGGTCAACGAACGCCTTCTCGAACATTGGCGCAGGGTCCTGCAGGCCGATTTCTACTTCTCCGTCCCCAGGCTCGGCGTCCTCGGACGCCACTCGGCCCGCGGCCAATCCCACGTCCGGTATGGTCCTCCGCAGAGCCGGGACAGCTACATCGACGAGGACGACCGCCCGGTGGAACTGTGGACCTACCACATCGAGGATCAGACATTTCAGCTGCTCTTCCGGGACACGTTCCTCAACGGCGAGTACGGCTTCCCCTTCGACCCCCGGGGCGGTCCCGCCGAGCAATGGGAGGCACTCCTCCGGCAGCTGCCCCAGCACTACGTGCCCACCCACGAGGGCAAGCAGATCCGCATGATGGCGGACGCCTGCTCGTTCTACCGAGGGGAGGCGCAGACCCACCAGGACATCTGCTACGCGATCCCGGGCAGGGAGCTGGAGTTCCGAAGGGACGAAGCGGGTTGGCACGGCGAGCTGGTCCGACAGATTGTCATCTACGACCAGGACTGGAACGTCGTCGCCGAGGACTCCACGGCCGTGGCCACCGAACCCGTGGGCTCTCTGGAGCTTCTCAAGCAGCGGAGCCTGGTGGACCTCCGCCGGTTCCGTCTCCTGCCGGGCCGGTACCTGGCGGCCATCTCCGTCGAGGACACCCTGGCCAACGTCATGGGGCTGGCCGAGGCCGCCTTTACGGCGCGGTCGTTCGACTGGGAGGGTCTCCGCCTCAGTGACATCCAGCTGGCCCGCTCGATCGGGAGGGCCACGACCGAGAGCCCCTTCAACAAGGGCGGCTTGCGAGTGGAGCCCGAGCCGTCCCGCCGGTTTCAGCGGTCCCGCCCCGTGCACCTCTATTGGGAGATCTACGGCCTCGAGCTCGATGAGAACGGGCACTCACAGTTCGGCGTGACCCTCCGCGTCATTCCCTTGCAGGTGGAGGAGGCCCAGGGATTCTGGGACGGGGTACGCAAGCTCTTTGGTGGGAGACCGAGCACCCCGCCACACATCGCCAGCACGTTCACCTACGAACGCTCGCAGAGTTCGCTCCCGCAGCACCTCTCGCTGGATTTGACCTCGCTCCGCCCCGGACACTACCGCCTCACCGTCGGGGTCGAGGACCGGGTCGCGGGCGTGAGCGCCTCCCGCACGACCACCCTCTGGATCGCCCGCTGACTCCGGCCCACTGAGGAGCAGACATCGGTCTCTTCTCCCCGTGGCCATGTCGCCCCGTCGCGCCCTCGCGTTTCTCTTCCAGGGCCGGACGAGGATCGACAGGGCGATGCGCGTGGGTTCAGCCCTCTCGCAACGGGTGGCGCGCGAACGGGTTCCCGCGGCCGCGCAGCGCGCGGGCGGCCGGAGATCGGGATCGAGAGAGCCATACAGGTTTCGCGCGCCGCGGGTCACCCCACTCCACCCGAGGTCACGTTCGGGCCATCATGGATCTCGAGACCCGCATCTCCGGCTGACCGCCATCACGAGGACGGCGGGATGTTCCCATGACAGGACCCGTTGGGAGACGCCTCCATCACTGCCCCCATCGCCAGCGACCCGCAGCTCCGGCGCAGCCCTTCGCTTTGTCTTGCACCGGGAACCTGCGGGGCCTAGAGTGGGTGCCGGATCATACCGGCGGCATACCTCCGGGACGAACGGGCCGCAGGGGAGAGAACCGTGAAGCGGGCGTATCTCATCATCAACCCCGCCTCGGGGACGTGGCTGAGAAGGGTGGATCGCGATGTGATCCGCGGGAAGCTCGCGCGCGGGAGCATGTCCCTCACGGTCTACGAAACCCACCGGCCCGGCGAAGCGACCCAGGCGGCCCGGCGCGCGGTGGACGGGGGATTCGATCTGGTCATCGCCGCCGGCGGCGACGGGACCATCAACGAGGTGGCCAACGGGCTGGCCCTCACCCAGGTCCCGCTGGCCATCCTGCCCCAGGGAACCGAGAACGTGCTGGCCCAGGAGTTCTCGATCCCACTCCACCCCTCCGACGCCGGAGACATCATCCTCGAGGGAAACACGGTGACCATCGACCTCGGCCTGGTCCGGGACCGGTACTTCCTGCTGATGGTCGGTGTGGGTCTCGACGCCCAGGTGGCGAGGGAGGAGGACCCGATGCTGAAGAAGATCTTCGGCTCGGCCGCTTACCCGCTCACGGCCCTCCAGACGGTCCTCCGGTTCGATCCGGCGAAGATGGAGATCGACATCGGCGGCGAGCACGTCCCGAGGGCCGGCTACTTCGTGATCGTGGGCAACAGCCGCAACTACGCCGCCGGGTTCAAGGTAACGTCCCTCGCCCGGCTGGACGACGGGAAACTGGACGTCTGCATCTTCAAGCGGAGCAAGATCGCGGATCTGCTGCGCTACGTGGTCGCCACCGCGCAGCTTAAACAGTTGGACCTCGAGGACGTCGAATACGTCCAGGCCGAGCGGATCACGATCCGCGCCCCTCGAAAGATCCCGGTCCACGCCGACTGCGAGATCATGGGAAGCACGCCGGTGGACATCCGCTGCGTGCCGGGTGCACTTCGCCTCGTGGTTCCTCACCCGGGGTTCAAGCGTCCCGGCCTGCCCGACCTGAGAGCCGAGATCCTTGCGCTCATCCAGGGGAGTCCCCTCTCCCGTCCCCGGGAACGGAAGAGATAGAGCGCCCCATGTTCTGAACGGGGCGAGGGCCCCGGCTCGCCCGGGTACCGCCGACCCGCGTGGAGCATCCGGAGTCCCGGGCGCCCCGTCCGCCCCGCTGCAAAACTTCCATCTCCCGATCTGCAGAAATCGGGCGGCCCACTTTCCCCTTGTCCTCGCCGGCCGGATCGCGTACGAATGGACTGAAGGTCGAGCCTTCGACACCGAAACCGACAGGACGCCCCCTTGAACGAACGCTCTCGCGCAGTGCGGCCTCTTCCCCTCCACACCAAGATCCTGATCGGCCTCACCGTGGGCGCGGCCACCGGCATCGCCGTCAACCTCACGCTGGGCCCGCGCCCCGGAGTCGAGTGGGTCGTCGAGAACGTCACCTACCCGGTGGGCCAAGTGTTCCTGCGCATGATCTTCATGGTCGTGATTCCCCTGATCTTCTCTGCTCTCACCCTGGGGGTGGCTCAGCTGGGCGACGTCCGCCGACTCGGCCGCGTGGGCCTGAAGACTTTCGGCTACACCCTGATCGTGACGACCATCTCGGTCGTGATCGGTCTGGTGCTCGTCAACACCGTCCGGCCGGGAGAGGGGTTGCCCGAGGAATCCAGAGCGATTCTGCTGGACACCTTTGCATCCGGGGCCGCCGAGAAGATTGAGAGCGCGGCCGGGGCCAAGACGCCGGTGCAGACCCTGGTGGATATCATCCCGCGCAATCCCTTTGAGGACGTCGTCGGCGCCTTCGACTCGGACTACACGGGCGGAGGCATCCTCTCGGTCATGTTCTTCTCCCTGGTCCTGGGGGTGGCTCTGGCTCTCAGCGACAAGGAGAAGACGGGGACCTTCCTGGCGTTTCTGGAGGGTCTGTACGAGGCCGTGATGAAGATCATCGGGTTCGCGATGAAGCTGGCGCCCTACGGCGTAGCGGCCCTCCTGTTCTCGGTGACCGCGCGGCTCGGGTTCGATGTGATCCGGCTTCTCCTCAAGTACGTCCTGGTGGTGCTGGCCGGACTCGCCATCCATCAGTTCATCGTCTACTCGCTGCTCGTACGGTCCCTGGCGAGGATCAGCCCGCTGGGGTTCTTCCGGAGCGTGCGCGAGGTCATGGTCACGGCCTTCTCGACCAGCTCCAGTAATGCCACCCTCCCCACGGCGATCCGCGTTACCGAGGAGAACCTCGGCGTTCCCCGCCATATCACGGGGTTCGTCCTCACGCTGGGATCGACGGCCAACCAGAACGGCACGGCGCTCTACGAGGGAGTCACGGTCCTGTTCCTGGCGCAGTTCTTCGGGGTGGACCTCACGTTTGCGCAGCAGGTAACCGTGGTGCTGATGTCGATCCTGGCGGGCGTGGGTACCGCGGGCGTCCCGGGCGGCTCGCTGCCCGTGATCGTGCTCGTGCTCGAAGCGGTCGGCGTGCCCGGCGAGGGGATCGGTATCATCCTCGGGATCGACCGCCTCCTGGACATGTGCCGCACGGTGCTCAACGTGACCGGCGACATCACGGCCGCCGCCTATGTGGCCCGTTCGGAGGGCTATACCCTGCGGACGACCGGCTAGCCCCCCGCAAGCCGCACCGAGAGGGCGAGCCCGCGAAGGCGCTCGGGGCCGGACATGCGGATCGGGCCCCGGCAGGGAAGGAGCGGGCATGAATCGGGGAATCCGGGAGCTGTTCTGCGAGGTGCCGCGCACCTACGAGGCGGTCAACCACGTGCTCACCCTGGGCATGGACATCGTCTGGAGGCGGAGGGCCGCCCGGCTGGCCGCATCCGGAGGCGGAACGCGGTGGCTGGACATGTGCTCGGGCACCGGGGAGACGGCGGCCTACCTGAGCCGGCTGGCCAACGGCCGGACGGTGATCGTGGCGTGCGACTTCTGCCGGCCCATGCTCCAGCGGGCCGCCCGGAAACCCGAGGGTCCGAGGATCCTGTTTGCGGTGGGAGAGGCCGACGCGATTCCCTTCGCAGACGGGACCTTCGATCTGGTGACCATGTCGTTTGCCACCCGGAACCTCCACTCCGGGCGCGAAACGCTCGTCCGACGACTGGCGGAGTTCCACAGGGTGCTCCGGCCGGGAGGCCGGTTGGTGAACCTTGAAACCAGCCAGCCCCGGTCCGGTTGGATCCGCCGGCTCTTCCACCTCTACGTGTCCCTCACCGTTCGTCCCCTCGGAACGCTCCTCTCGGGGTCAAGCGCCGGCTACGCTTACCTCTCCCACACCATCCCGCGCTTCTACGACCCCGAGGCCTTCGCATCGATCCTCGGCGACGCCGGGTTCAACAAGGTAGCCTGCCGCCCGATGCTCTTCGGAGCCGTGGCCGTCCACGAGGCGTGGAGGGAAAGTCTCTGAGCTTGCGGGGGAATCGCCGCCGGGCGTGGAAGAGAAAAGGGACCCTGCACGCGCAGGGCCCCTCAGGTTTTCGTTCGATCCACTACCGGAAGTACTTCTTGATCTCACCCCAACGGGTCTGCTCGGTGGCCGAAGGCCCGCCGGTGTAGTACCCGTCGATCGTCAACAGGTACGGCAGCCCCTTCGGGAATCCCGAGAACACCGAGGGTCCGACCCAGATCCAGTACGTCCCCGGCCCGACGCCGTCGATCATGCAAACCTGCTCGCAGGAGGCGCCGCTGATGCTGTCGAGAATGGTGACATTGGCACAGCCCGGACCGGCGTCGATCAGGAACATCTGAATCGGGAATTCCCCGATGCCGCAGATCGTGAGCGTGGTGGTTTCCTGGATCTTGATCTCGAACCAATCGGTGTCCCGGTAGGAGATACCGGAGTCCGTGCCGCTCGTTCCGCACACCGTGACCAGGTCGGTGCCGCAGGCCGGATCGAGAGACTCGAACACCGGGGGTGTGGAGTTGCAGCCGCCGTTCCACGTGTCGTTCATGTAGTCAAACTCGGGCGGCTCTTGCTCGACGTAGGCCCCCGGCGGGCACTCCGCGCAAGGCTGGTGCTCGGTGACGTCGAGGATGTAGTCGCCGCAGTCGGAGCCGTAGCCGTCGACCACGATGTAGTACGTGTGGCCGCCCGTGAGCGGCAGCGGTCCGAGGTACGACAGGTACGAGTACGGGTAGTTCGGCCCGCTACAGGCATCGTCGTTGCATGCGTACGGAAAGCCCGGAGTCCAGGAGTCCTGGTACACGAACAGCTTCGTATCGTAGTAGGAGTCGCAGAGGCTGATGTCCACGGTGATGTTTGCGCCCGGCGTGTAGGCGTAGACGGCGTCCGGCGCGTATCCCGTCCATGGGCACGCCTCGTCGTAGTCGTCCAGGAAGTTACAGGTGTTCCCCACATCGGTGTAGGGCAGTGCGAAGATCGGCACCGCCGTGGCGATTGTCTCGCCTCCCACGCGGCCTTCCCAGGTGGGCGTCCCGTGCGGCATGTCTTCCTTTGCCACCTGGATGAGGTACAGGTTCGTGTAGTTCGCTGTCGGCGGGATCTCGGCAAAGGCCGTCGTGGACAACCCCAAGGCGACGACGAGGGTCAACAAGGGAATGCTTTTCATCTCAACCTCCTTCGGCAGGTTGTGCGGATCCATCGCTGGTGTTGCGTAAGTCGAATCGTGGGTCGTCCGATCGCATCCCCCCTTCTGGACTCTTGCTCGCCCCACCTCTTGGGTTTCCAGGCCTCGTCTCTCTTCCGTCTCAACGCTCAAGCCCGCGCAGTCAACCGGACGGTGGGTATTCCCCGGCTCGCACAGCCGGGCCAGAGCAGGACCGCTGGGTAGTTTGTTTGCTACGGATCTATCGGCCCGCTCGGCGTTGATGTTGAAGGAATTCTTGCTCGGCTTTCACGCCCGAGTCGCTTTTGTGCGTTCTCGGACGGGACAAAACGCGTTTCGGGTTTGGGTCATATTCAGAAAGGTTGGACGAGTCTGGGCGATGCTTGTAGATCATGAGAGGCAAGAACGTGGAATCGCATCCAGCGGTACCGCGGCGGGAAAGTGGAGAGCCCCACCCTCTCCGGATGGAGAAGGTGGGGCTCTCCGAAGGCCCGAAGGGCTCGGGATTACCTGTAGAGGCTCTTGACCGTACCCCACGTGGTCTCTTCGGCGGCCGAAGGCCCACCGGTCACGTAGCCCCAGATGTCCAGCAGGTAGGGCGCGCACGGGACATCGTAGAAGACCGACGGTCCCGCCCACAGCCAGTACTTGCCGGGGTTGAGCGTGTACGGCCCCACGCAGCCGTGCGTGCAGTAGCCGAGCACGATGTAGTCAATGATCGGGGGATCGACGCAGCCGTAGTTGCCGTCGATCAGGAAGATCAGGAACGGCATCTCACCGATACCGCAGTAGGTGATCGTGGTCGTCGTGGTCAGCGAGATCTCGTACCAGTCGGTGTCCCGGTAGCCCATGCCGTTGGGATCCGTGCCGCCGTAGCCACAGACGTAGAGCGGCTCGAGGCAGACCGGATCGAGCGGCTCAAACACCGCAGGGGTCGAGTTGCAGCCGCCGTTCCAGGTGTCCGGAATGGCGTAGTAGTCGTAGCATTCCGGCTCGTTCTCGATATGGGCGTTCGCCGGGCACTCGACGCACGGCTCGAACACGTCCATGTCGATCACGTACTGGCCGCAGCCGCTGCCGTAGCCGTCCACCACGATGTAGTACGTGTGGCCGCCAACCAGCGTCAGAGGTCCGAGGTACGACAGGTACGAATAGGGGTAGTTCGGCCCGCTGCAGGCATCGTCGTTGCACGCGTAAGGAGCGCCCGGAGTCCAGGCGTCCTGGTACACGAACAGCTTGGTGTCGTAGTACGAATTACACAGACTGATGAAGACATCCTCATCGACGGCCGGGCTGTACGAGTAGACCACGTCCGGCGCTAGGCTTCCGGTGTACGGGCAGACCTCATCGTAGTCGTGGATGTTGTCGCACGTGTTGCCCGTATCCGTGTAAGGGAGCCCTGGGATGGGAACGGCCGTCGCGATCGTCTCGCCGCCCTCGCGGCCATCACCACCACCACCACTCGGGATGAAGATCTTCTCCGCCGGCTTGCCAAAATTCGTGGTCGGCGGCACTTCCGCGTAGGCGACCGTGCTCAGGACGAAAAGTACGGTCACCGCCAGCAGTGTAGCTAACCTCATCTCCAACCTCCTCCTGCTGAAGGGATGAACTGGAACTTACTTCTTCCTCCAAGGACACGCCGCAGCTCTTCCCCGGCCCTCCTTTCTGTCCAGGTCTGGAGACTTGTGGGTCCTCTAGCCATGTCTCATGCAATCGCGCAACAAGTGTACAATTCTCAGCCATCTTCTGTCAAGACATAAGTTTGTGTTGTTGGCCTATCTCTTTTGTGCAAAAGATGTTATGGACGTGGAAGTGGTCCAGTGAGATATCCGTCAAATGGCATACTCCGCCTCCGCGCGCGTCCCGGTGCCCAGGCCCAGCCACCCCCGACGCGAAGAACCGCCGCCGGGCTTCCCGCCCGGCGGCGGCCTCGCGCATCGGTTCCCATCCTCTCAGGTATGCGAGCGAGGCGTCCGGAAGACCCCTCAACCCCCATTCCCGTTCTTACTGGACACCAGTCGAGCGATCATTCGCTCGGCCACCAGGAAGCCCACCCCCACGAACACGGCGATCAGACCGCCGATCCCCTGGTCGAAACCCTCCTGGATGGTCAGCGTGATACCGACCCCCACCCCGATCGTCGCCGTGAGCACCCCGAGGACAAGGAGCCACGCGCGCGCGATCCGGTATTCGCTGGGTTTCTTGGGCTCATGGACCTCGTAGAGCTCGCTGGGGATCTCAAGCCCCTTCTCGGCCATGAACATCCGCTCCCGATGCATGCGGTCCTTGGCCTTGTGCTTGAGGACCATGGCCACGATCCCGATGGCCACGGCGCCCAGGATGATGGTGATGGGGATGATGAACGGAAACACATCCTCGGACACGGCGAATCCCTCCTTGCGTTACATCTGAAGGGCCAAGCCAGGACGTCGAGACCTGGCATCTCCTGTTCTCATCCTGCATAGACTCCGGCCCCGGGGAGATTGTTTCAACGGCTTGCCCGCAGCCCCACTTTCGTGTGAAACAATCCTCGCTGGTCGGGTGTCTATGTAGGTGGAGGGCGGTGGGCTCGTCCGGGATGGCCGCCCGACGATCCTTGACGCACGCGCAGGCTGGACCTAGAGTGTTGGGGTGTGAACCAATCCCTGGGGAGGTTGGCAATCGCCGACGATGGCTCTTCTTCGCCGGAAAAGACCGTGGATGAGAAGCGGCCCGAAGCCGAACAGAGCGATGAGGTCCTTGTCCAGCGGTGCCAGGAGGGTGAGCGGGAGGCCTTCGCCGAGCTCGTCGACCGGTACAAGCACCGGATTCACTGGATGGCCAGGCGGATGGTCGGTCCCCCGGAGGACGAGGATCTGACCCAAGAGGTCTTCATCCGGGTCTATCAGGCCCTGCCGGGCTTCCGCAGGGGGAGCAAGTTCAGCACATGGATCTACAAGATCACGCACAACCTATGTTTGAGCGAGCTCCGCAAGAGAGGAAGGCGAGGGCCGCATGTTTCCTTCGAGGAGGAGGGAGACGAGAAGGTCCATTGGCTCGTCTCGTCGTCCCCGGAGGGTTTGGAGGAAACTCTGGAAAGAGCCGATTTCTCCCGGGCGGTCCAGGATCTTATCGCACGTCTTCCTGCTCACTACCGCGAGGCCTTGACGCTTTTCTACGTCGCCCAAGCCCGCTACGAGGAGATCGCCCAGATCATGGACATCCCCCTGGGGACGGTCAAGACTTACATCCATCGGGCCCGCCTGCGCCTGCGGGATCTGATCCTGGCGGAGCCGGAGATGGCCGAGTGGCTGGGGGAGTGCCCGGTCACGGAGGTCCCTCGAGGGGAAAGGGAATCGTAGGGGAAGACCCGTCATGAACTGCGAACGCATGAACTGCGCACGCTATGCCGAATGGATCGCACGGAAGCTGGAGGGCACCCTCCCTCGGGATCTGGCGCACCGGCTCGACGTCCACCTCGCGGGGTGTGCGCGGTGCCGCGCCGAACTGGCGCTGCAGAGGAGGATCGAGCACGCGCTCTCCCAACCTCAGCCCTCCGGGCTTCCGGCCGATTTCACCCAGAAAGTCTGCCGGAGGGCGTTCCGAGCCAGCGCATCCCGCAGGCGGCTGGATAGGTTCGTAGATCTGATCCCGGCCCTCGCGTTCTCCACCGCCACGCTGACGGTTTTCCTGCTCCGCCACGAGCTGGCCCTGGCCCTGCCTTCCCTGCTTGAACCGCTGGGCGGGGTGTTGGCGTCGCCCGTCGCCGGAATCACCAACGCCATCCTCGGGTTCCTCGCCTGGATCGCTAACCTCCCGGCCGAGCACATCCCCGTGCTGGAAAGGCTCTCCCGCCCAGTCCTGACCACCCTGGTCGCCACGCTCCTTGGGATCGTTCCCCTGCTGTGGGCTCTGGTCAACGTGATTGGATTCCTGAAAGAGTAGTCGGGCTGGAGCTGCGGGCCTTGCTGGCGATGACGGCAGGGACCCCCGCGTCTCGCAGCGGGTCCTGTCATGGGAACATCCCGCCGTCCTCGTGGCCTGCGGGCGGCGGGAGCCCTATCCCATGCCACCCGT
>Ga0180437_10002254_pt1 | contig 31210 bp, 23 predicted proteins | sample SS_ome_4_FD_132410 | JGI IMG/M metagenome (GOLD analysis project Ga0180437, IMG submission 132410) | Hypersaline lake sediment archaeal communities from the Salton Sea, California, USA - SS_3_D_1 metaG | ecosystem: Environmental > Aquatic > Non-marine Saline and Alkaline > Hypersaline >... | reverse complement strand
GGCTGCGGAAGCACCCGCAGGCCGCACCAGAGACGTGTAACCCCAGACGAGACCATAATCTGGATAGGATTTGACACCTGAGCCTGGCAGGCGTATAATGGACTTCCATCCAAGATGGGACAGATTCTAACAGGAGCGAATGGGCGTGATTTTCCTTTCGGTAGGACGAGCGCAACTGAGCCTGCCCAACTGCATGGGCTACTTTGCCGCGGAGATCGAAGGGAGGAGTGCGTCCTGACGCTTTAGTTATGTTAATTTTGGCCGTGGGCGCGCTTGCGTCCGCGGCTTTTTCTTTTCCTGACACCTTCCCTGGTATGCCGCGGGCGTGAGGATTTCGCGACCCTGGCAGGGCGCTACAGCGGATAATGAATGCGGTTGGTGAAGGACGAAACGGATTCTCGCTGGACTGAGACCAATCGGTTCCTTTCTCAATCTGTTGTAGTCTGGGGGGGCAAGACCATGATCATCATCAGTCTGGACAACATCGTACATAGCTACGGCACGCAGATGGTGCTGGACGGCGTGGCCTGGGACATCCAGTCAGGGCAAAAGATCGGGCTGGTGGGACCGAACGGTGCGGGCAAGTCCACGCTGCTGCGCATCATCGCCGGGGAGATCCAGCCGGATGCCGGGTTTGTGTACCGGCACAAGGATACGCGCATCGGCTACCTGGCCCAGGAACCGGCGTTGGATCCGGAGCGAACCGTCTGGCAGGAGGTGATGAGTGCCTCGGTCGACTTGGTGCGGGTAGAGGCCGAGCTGCGCCGTTTGGAGGGGCGCATGGCCGATCCGGGGGTCTATGGCGACGAGGCGGCGTTGCAACGGGTGCTGGGCGCCCATGCCCGTGCCCAGGCCGAGTTCGAGCGGCTGGACGGCTACCGCTACGAGAGCAGAGCCCGTGAGGCGCTGCGCACACTGGGCCTGGACGAGGCCGAGTTCACACTTCCGGTGGGTGTGCTCTCCGGTGGGCAGAAGAAACTGGTGGGGTTGGCCAAGCTGCTGGCTGTCGGCTGCGATCTGTTGCTCCTGGATGAGCCAGACAATCACCTGGACCTGGCAGGCAAGAGCTACCTGGAGCGCTTTATCACCGGGTTCTCCGGCGCGGTGGTCATTGTCTCGCACGACCGCTATCTGCTGGATGGGACAGTGAACCTCATCGCCGAGGTTGAGGACCGGCGGCTGACGGTCTACCTCGGCAACTATTCAGCCTACGCAGTGGAGAAGCAATTGCGGCTGCTCCGTCAGCAGCAACGGTACGAGGCCCAGCAAAAAGAGATCACCCGCATCGAGGCGGCCATCGCCCGCTTTGAGCACTGGGCCAGCATCGTCATCGACGAGCGCCACGCCCGCCAGGCCCGCAGCCGGCGCAAGATGCTGGAGCGCATGGACAAGGTCGAGAAACCGGTGCTGGAGCGGAGGCGCATGGGCTTGGAGCTAAATGGCTGGCGCGGCTCGCAGAAGGTGCTCGAGGTCGCGGACCTGGACATGGTCTTTCCTGCTGCGTCCAACGGAGAGGGTGATGAGCTGATCGTCCTGGCAGGCTTGAACCTGCTGCTCTGGCACGGGGAGCGGGTAGGGCTGTTGGGCCCCAACGGGGCAGGCAAAAGCGTGCTCTTTCGCTGTGTCCTGGGCCGGGAGGAGCCGACGGGTGGCGCTGTCAAAATCGGCCCCAGCGTGCGCGTGGGCTATTACGCCCAGGAGCATGAGACGCTGAATCCAGACAGGACCCTCATCGAGGAGGTTCAACAGGCTCGGCCGATGTACGAGGGGCAGGCGGTACGCGTTCTCGGGCGCTTTCTATTCCCCTACGAGATGGTCCGCAAGCGGGTGCGGGATCTGTCGGGCGGAGAGCGGAGCCGGCTGCAATTGGTCAAACTGATGCTGTCGGACGCCAATTTCCTGCTGCTCGACGAGCCAACCAACAACCTGGACTTGCCCTCAAGTGAGGTGCTTGAAAACGCCCTGGACGAGTTCGAGGGGACGGTGCTGGTCATCTCCCACGATCGCTACTTCCTGGACCGGGTGGTGGACCGCATCGTGGAACTGGACGATGGAGCCCTGGTCGAGTATCCTGGGGACTATACCTACTATGCCGCCGAGAAGGTGCGGAGGGCGAGCATGTGACAGCCGGTCGCTGGGTGGCTGCAAGTGTTGGGCCTGGTGCACTCGGTCGTTCAATGATTGAGGGCACATCGCGGTGCACCCCTACTTGGGTTTTGTGTCCAGCAGGCGGCCAATGTCGGAATGCCGGGGTGTGCCGCCCAGTTGGACGATGGTGCCATCGGGGACGCCCTGCCTTCTAAGGGGCATCACGATGTCCTGTAACAGATCGGGCACGTAGGCCTTGATGGCCACTAGGGGTTCTTCCTGTGTAGCGTGTAGCTCGTATTCGTGGACGCTGGCGGGAACCAGCAGCGATTCTCCGCAGCTCAGGCTGACCTCCCCCGCCCGGTTGGCTTTGTATTGCACGCACCCCGTTCCCTGCAACACCGTCAAGATGTGGAAACAGAGACCGGCAGGTTGCTCGGGGAGGTGCGAGTGCACCGCCAGCAGCTCAGCGGCAAAGTGGCGGCAGGCGCACAGGTAGGCCCGGCTACCCCCGGTTTCCCGGATCTCAACAGGAATGGTCTTGTGGTGTGCATAAGGCTCCAGGTCGGCGACGTCGAGGGATTTCTCGATATGCAGGGGACGGTTGGGATCCCGGCGATCCCAATCGTAGAGCCGGTAGGTCAGGTCTGAGGACTGCTGCAACTCGTAGAGCACGAGCCCTTCCCCCAGAGCGTGGATCGTGCCGGGCGGATTGAAAACCACGTCGCCAGGGCTGACCGCAATGTGCGCCAGCTTCTCCTGGAGTGTGCCAGTTTCGATAGCCTGCATCACGTCGGAGCGGGACAGGGGTTGTTTGGCGCCATGGTACAACTGGGCCCCGGGTTCGGCGTCGAGGAAATACCACATTTCGACCTTGCCAAAGGGTTCCCCTTCGTGGGCCTGGGCATAGGCGTCGTCGGGGTGCACCTGCACCGAGAGGGTAGCCTGGGCATCGATCAGTTTGACGAGGAGGGGGAATTCGGGGTCTTGTGTGTTGGCATGCCTGCTGCCCAAGAGAGGGAGGGGATAATCGCGGACCAACTCGTGGAGCGTTCTGCCGCGGAGGGGGCCATTCTCGACAGCGAGATCGCGCCACACGACCCACACCTCGCCGATGGGACGGTCCGGTGGCAAATCCCTCTGAAATGTGCGTGCCAGCTTGTGCCCGCCCCATACTTTGTCCAAGACCAGGCGGCTGAGTTTCAATGGATAGAGTCTGATGTCTCCTTGGTCGTCCATCAGTGTTCATCTCCTTCGTTGGCACCGGTAGCAGCAAGCTCCACCGCCAGGCGATAGATCTCGCGCCGGGGCCAACCCGATTCCGAAGCCAGTTGCCGGCTGAGCTCCTTGGTACCCAGGCCCCGCTTCAGGCGGGACTGGATCGCGGCCTCAAGCTGGTCCTCCTGCCAGCGGACCGCTTCAGCTTGCGACCCGCCGACGACCACGACGCAGGGGCCCGGCACTAAGCCTAGATCCTGGGACGCTGGGATCAACTCCCAGCCAGTGACATCGCTCGTGGTTCCCCGCCAGGTCGCTGGGCCTTCTTCGCCTGGTGTGCACCATACCACCAGGAGGCGGTCGCCACAGATTTCATGCAGCTCGGCCAGGGTGGAGGGCAGCCTGCCGGGCAATACCATTGCCACCAGGGTACGGCGCTCGGTGGCGACCGAGGTCAGAAGGTCACGACGGGCTCCACGCTCCTCAGGCAGGGTGCCCAGATAGACAAAACTGTCGGTTGGAAGGCCCGAGCTGACCAGCGCTGATAGCGGTAGAGATGGTCCGGGGACCGGCACGACAGGAAATCCGTGCTCGATGGCGGCACGGATCAGTCGGTAACCGGGACCGGAGGGAGCCAGTGACCAGCCGGGGATGAGGAGTGCGACGTCATCGGTTTGCAGCTTGGCCAGGCAAATCTCTGTGTCCGCCGCCTCGGCGAATGGGGTGTCAAGGTTGTGGTGAACCAGCAGGCGCTGGGCAAAGGTGGCTGGGTCCGCCGCAACCAGGGCAACCTCCGATAGGGTGCGCAGTGCTCGTAGGGTGATGTCGTCTGCAGCACCGGCAGGTGCACCGACTATGTAGAGCGTACCCACGGCAGCACCGGCCTGAGCGTGTGCAAAGAGTTCCTACGCACGTCGGCCTTACTACTCAGGAATGGACGCGGTCGGGGAGATCTTTCTGATCTTGGCGATAATGCGCTGGCGCTCCTCGAGATCGTTCGTTCGCTCCAGGCGGGCCTTCAGGTAGCGCACCTTGCGCTGTCGCCGTTGTCGCCGCCGCAGGTCACGCTTGCGTTGTCGGGTCATGGTCAGTCTGCTCCTCCAGCATGATAGGATTGGCTCCCTCCCGGCCCATGTATAGTGCGCGAGTCTCTGGTGCCTGGGCCATCATCACATCCAGGCTCATCTCGAATGGTGATTGTACCACAAGTCCCCTTCCTGGAAAAGAAAGGTGGAATGTCGCGGCAGTGCGCAGTGTTCTCTGGCACGACATTGCCCCGCCTCCCTGTCTGTCCTCAGGATCGAGAACGGCTGGTTTTCTCCTCCTTCCCGACTTGGAGTATAATCAAGATCGGAAAGCATCTTGCGCGGAAGTTGGGGATGGCGATGGGAAAGGCAGAAGCATACCGGGAGGTGTTGAGAGGCCTCGCGGAGTGGGATGAGTACCTGCTACAAGAATGCGGGCTCCCGGGGCCAAGGGGCAACATCGAGCTGGCGCGCGCCGTCGCCGAGGAGGGCGATAGGGCACGCTTTGCACGCTACCTGGCGTTCGACGCAGCGCAGGCGCCCACCAACTCGCCTCAGGAGTTCCTGGCCTTCTGCGGCGTACTGGGCCAGGGAAAGTTGCTCGCTGGAGGTCATAGGGAGACATTGGAGACCCTGCGCCGCTTTGCCTCGGACCCACGCTGGCGCGTCCGCGAGGCGGTGGCCATGGCGCTGCAACGCTGGGGCTTGGTGGACATGAACGCCCTGCTGGACGAGATGGTGGGATGGAGTCGGGGTATTCTGCTGGAGCGGAGGGCGGCTGCGGCTGCCGTCTGCGAGCCAGGCCTGCTCGGCGAGGCGGCTCACGTCGAGCAGGTGCTCGACCTGCTGGACGGCATCACAGCCTCGCTGCGGGGCGAGCAAGACCGCAGGAGTGACGACTTCCAGGCCTTGCGCAAGGGGATGGGCTACTGCTGGAGCGTGGCTGTCTGCGCCTTGCCAGAAGTGGGAAAAGGGAGGATGGAGCGCTGGTTCTCCAGTGAGGACCGCGACGTGCGCTGGATCATGAAGCAGAACCTACGCAAGCGACGGCTGGAACGCATGGATGCCGGCTGGGTGGCCCACTGGAAGTCCAGGATGGGGATGTAGGCGCCTCCTCTTGCAGGGCGGCACTGTCGGCGACGTGCCGGAAGTGGGGGAGAGTTCGAGACCAAGAAAAAGTACCCCTGGCAGGATTCGAACCTGCGACCAATGGTTTAGGAAACCACTGCTCTATCCTCTGAGCTACAGGGGCACGACGCCGCCAGTATAGCATAGGACCACCCAACTGACAAGCCAGTAGCCCATCTGTGGTTGAAAGCAGAGGTGCCTGGTGTCGACTGCCGATCCCCTCCCTCAGCGCAGGTCGCCGTCCAAGTGGCAGGTATCGTTCAGCAAGGTGAGCGCTGGCCCGCGCGGGCCCAGCTTGAGTATGCTGAGGGAGGTGTTGCCAAAGCGGAAGGGTGACGGGCGGTGGATCTCCATGCCCAGGATGTGGGTCAGCAGCATGCCCAGGCTGGCGCCGTGGGACACAAAGGCCACACGCTCCTCCTGGTGCCGGGCCAGGGTCCCGTCCACCATGGCTGCCAGCCTGGTGCAGAATGCCTCTTGACCCTCCTCACCGGAGATGGGCACCCACTCACGGCTGTGATGGAACCCGTGCCAGATGTCGGGGTAGAGGAACTCGACGTCGGTCCAGACGACGTTGGTCAACACGCCGCAATCATACTCGCGCAAGCGCGCATCGAGGGTGAGCGGCGCCTCGAGCGCGGTAGCCACGATCTCGGCGGTCTCGGCTGCGCGGCTCAGATCGCTGGCATAGATGGCTGCGAGGGACCGGCCCTTGCGCTGCAGCCTGCGGGCCAGGGCGCGGGACTGGGCTCGCCCCTGCTCGCTGAGGGGCGAATCGAACTGCCCCTGGATCCGTCCCTCGGCGTTGGCGATCGATTGTCCGTGTCGTATCAGCAGTAGTTCCATGGCGGTATTGTAGTACAGGATGTGGACAGGTGCAACCCCCCGGGTCCCTCTGGTTGGGCAGCGCGACAGCAGGTGGGATGCACAAAGGAAAGGGCCAGCAGTTCACCCTGCTGGCCCTCGGTGTTCATCTAGCGGTGCCTGAGCTATGGATAGTCCCTGACAATGACCGGCAGGTAGCAACAATCGAACGCCGACATGCCAACCGGCAGTGTGATCCGGGGCGTGTCGGGATCGTTACTCCAAACCTCCAGCTCGGCCTGGTAGTCGCCAGCAGTCATCCCACTGGCGTCAAGGGTGACCTCGATGGTGGCGCAGTCATCCGGGAGCACTGTCCCATTGATCGGGTCCACTGAGAGCCAGGGCACATCTGGCGGATTCAACAGCGAGGCGATCCCACCCTGCCAGACCTCGGCGCAATCGCTCACGCCATCGGAATCGTCGTCACGCGTCGCCAGGTTGTCGATGCAGAACCCGCTGACCAGTGCCCGGTAGTCAGCCCGCAGGGCGAGCCCTCCTTCGCCGGCTGTTAGAGCTGGTGTATAACCGGCCAGCGGCTGGCTGAGTGCCGTCTGCGCGTCGAACTTGTCGCCGTCATCGATGTACCAGTCGTCGAACTGGAGAGGATCGGACGGCCAGTCGGCGATGACCGGATGGCCGATTGCCCAGCCGTGGACCGGTGGCGGAGGGCTGGCGAGGACGTCGGAGACAAAGGTCACGCCGGCATTGGCCCAGAAGGGGTGGCCTGGGAAGGAGTTCATTTGGAATGAGTTGACAAACACCTGGCCGCCACCAGTCAAAAAGGTGTCGAGGGCAGTGAAGAGCGGCGCCGCAAAGAAGAAACAGGCGTTATCGACGATGACAAGGTCGTACGATCCGCCGTTGATGGCTGCTTCGCAGCCGGCCCAATCCTGGTAGTACATGTCGTAGCTCTCACCCAGATTCTGGAGGGCCACCTCCGGGCAGGTGTCAGGTGGGGAAAGCTGGCATGAGTCGGAACATACCAGGATGTTTAGTGCCGAAGGCTGGCTGCCCTCATAGCGGTAGGATGTGGGCTGGGCGAGCACGGCGGAGGCCTGGTTGGTTGGCATCTCTTCACCTGTCCTGATCTGCAAGTCTACCAGCCGGCTCTCTGGAGATCCACCGCTTCCAAGGGCGGCCGGCAACGAGCCGCTTGCCCTGGCGGAAGCTTCCCCCTCCATCAGGTGCCAGTCCAGCGGCAGGTTGTCGCTGTTGCAGATGGACAACTCGACCGTCTCGGGAAGGTCGATGCACACTGTGGCCTCCAGGGAGGGAGGGGCTACAGAGATGTCAGGGATGCAGCCGCCGTGGATGGCCACATCGTCGATGTACCAGCCATCGGGACCTGGATTGGCGCAGCAGACGGCCAGGACGAACTCGACGTCGACCGTCTGGCCCGCCCAGGCTGAGACGTCCACCACGTGGTGGGTCCAGCGGCGCTGGTCATAGTCGCATCGCTGGTAGACTTGCGTGCCGTCTACATAGATCTCTATGCAGTCACTGGCTTCGGCACCGTTCCAGTCCCACCACGACAGGTAGACGCCGTTGGGATGGGTCGGCAGGCTCACTGAACGGGAGAGGCGGTGCTGGCCGATGGTGTCGTCGGCATCGCCGTGTAGGTCGGTGCCCCACACGTAGCGGCCGCTGTGGGCCGTCAGACCTGGCGGATAGGCCGGCGCGCCCCACTCCCACTCGCCCGGCAGGTCACCAGCAAACCCGCCGCCGTCGATCTCAAAGTCCCACAGTTGGTAGAGATCCTCTACGACGTAGGTGGTGGCTTGCAGTGTGACTGTTACGGCCTCTGGATCGGTGACAACGGCCTCATTGACCACCGGGCCGCACCATTGGGGCGCTTCCACGGCGAACGAGAGTTGGACTGGCACCGGACAGGCCACGATCTCGACGTTGTCCACCAGCCAGCCAAAGAAGTCGTTGGCCGCACTATCCCCCGATTCAAAGCGGAAGCGCACCCGCAGCGGCCCACCGGTGTAATCCCACAAGTTGACCGACGCCTGGTACCAGGCGCCCTCCGGGCCAGTTGAGACCCAGACGGTGGCCCAGCTGGCCCCGCCGTCGGTGGAGACATCCACGTAGCGGAAGTCCCAAGGACAATAGCCACCGCACTCGGTCTGCTCGTAGCTCCAGAAGTTCAGGACGGCGTGGCTGTAGGCACTCAGGTCCACATCCAGGTCCAGCATCAGCGTACCGCTCACGGGCAGGCCGGTGCTGTAGGTGCAAGTGGCGTCGAGGCCAAAGTAGGCGCCGGTGTCAGGGCTGGGGAAGGGGGCGACCAGGCTGCCGCAGGGGTCGGCCTCGTGCTCTTCGTTCCACAGGCCGGTGAGGCTCCAGTTGCCCAGCCCTCCTTCGAAATCGTCGGAGAAGAGGGAGACCGTCCGGCCGCAGGGAGGGGTGGCGGAGGCGGCGCAGCGGGTGGTGGTGTTGCTGCCATAGTCGGTGACCCAAACCTCGGGCTCGTTCTTGCCCTCGACGTAGGTCATGCCACCGTTAAAGGTGCCACCACCGGCACACGTAAAGGCGTCGACGACGTGGCAGTCCAGGTCGGTGACGACGATGTTGGTCGAGGTATTGTCCGAGTGGTAAAGCAGGCCGTGTTCGGCGTCGTAGTCGATGCCGGCGTTGTCGCCCAGGCCGGGCACGGTGCAGGTCTGCACGGTGCCCCAGCTCAGAGGCGTCCACCACACGCCGGTCTTGATCAGGTCAATCTCGTACACCGTGCTGCTGCCCTCCAGGGCGGTGGCAAAGTACCGCACCGGGGTGCCGGGCACGACGGCGATGTCCTTGATGGGACTGATGAGCGAGCCGTCGTAGCTGTCGTTGTCCGCGCCATCGGTCTCCCAGGCGTTGAGGATGGTGCCATTGGGCGCGATCTCGACGATGTTGTCGTCGGCATTGGCTCCACCGTCGCCCTCGTAGTCAGGCAGGAAGTAGGTGTTGGCGATGGGGTCGTAGGCAACACCATTGCGGTCGTCCAGGCCGCTGGGCCAGCCGGGGTTGATCGCCGACAGCAGGAGGCTGCCCACCGGCGTATGGGGGGCGGGGTACATCACATCCCAGATGTCGGCCGTGTAACTCTCGTGGGCGTAGCGCACCACGCCCAGGTCGGTGTCGTACACCAAACCCATGGCGCTCGTGTCCCAGGTATTGGGAAAGGTCTCCAGGACGGTGCCGGGCGGTGCCGAGCCGGGGATGGTCAGCGGCAGCTCATCCTGCTCGTTGGTCGACGGTGCTCGCGGCTCGCGGCTGGCGCCCTGGGTGGTCAGCAGCCGGCCCGGCGTGGGTCGCGCGCCAGCCAGCGGTGAGCGGGCCACCTCGCCGTTCCAGTAGATGGCTCCATCGCCGGCGTCATACTGGCAGGTGCCGGTGCTGCAAGCCAGGCTGCCGGGGACAAAGGTCGTGCCTTCGGGCAGGGGGTCGGTCAGGGTGGCGTCCGCGGCCACTTGGTTGCCGGTATTGACGATTTCGACGGCATAGTCGATGCGATCCCCCAACTCGACCTTGGCTGTGGCCGTCTTGCGCGACGCGGCCAGGCTGGGCCCGGGATAATAGAACATCACGGCCCGGCCATCGCGCAGCGAGCCGGCTATGTCGCAGGCATAGGTCAAGCCATCACTGCCATCGGCATTTTCGATGCCGGTACTGGACAAAGCTCCCTCCTCCACGCCGGCGTCCTGGTACTGGAGAAGGATGGAGTGGTTGTCAAAGAGGATGGCTTCGAAGGTGCCCGCGATGTCACAGGAGGCGCCGCCGGCATAATGGCAGAAATCGTCGTACTGTACCACCAGGCAGGCCCCCGTGTAGCCGGGATAGGGGCACGACCCAGCCGCGAATGACAGGTAGTAGACCGGATCGTTGGTGTCGCCGGGATCCAGGTCGTCCCACATCAGGGCGATCAGGTTGTTGGGCTCGCCGGCGCTGGGGAGGGGACACTGGTTGGAGAGTATGCTGGACCCAGCGCCGAACGACAGGAAGCCGTTGCTGCTGATATAAAAGTCGGTATAGTCGCTGCCGTAGAAGTTGAAGGAAAAGTCGATCGGAAAAGGGCCGTCGTAGTCGTCGTCCCCCAGGTAAACGGCGGTGCCAGTGCCGCTGATCTCGACCCAATGGTAGGCCGGCCCGTCGAGTTGGGCCGAGTCACGGAAGGTGTAGCCAAAGGTGTCGGGGCCGCCCACGGCCAGCGGGCCGTACCCAGGGCCTGTCTCTTGGGCCTGGTCGAATTCCTTTTCGTCGATCAGGCCGGCATCCAACAGCTCCTTGGGTGCATCAGTCGGCGGCTGGTCCTGTGCTGTCGCCAGGGGAGCCAGCATACTGGCCAATAGGGTGATCGCCAACAGGATCCTGGAAAAAACTCGGAGGTTCATTCTCACGCGCTCCTTTCTCCTATACTTCGGTCGAGAGGATGAAAATGCCGGTGTGTTTTCCCCTGGGCATCACCTCCCTTCTCCCTGCCTGTCACACCAGGCGAATCGGGGTCTGCCGTCTGGCCGTATTGGATCCGACCCTACGGTCCTATGGCTGTGGAGCTGTCCTGCTTTGGTAAGTGGCGGCGCCGCAGCGTCCAGGTGCTGGCCTGAGGTATAGGCTAGGTAGGATGGAGCCCTGCGACGGCTTGGCGAATAGAATACCGGTGACGAACTGGATGCAGTGGAGCAACAATGAGTGCATCCATTATAACATGTCTCAGGGAATAGATCAAAAGGACAGAAGGTCAGTGCGCATAGCAGGCCCGTCCTTGGGCTGCCCACCTGCTGCCTCGAAGATTCTCACTCCTGGTAGTATCTTCCCACGACCTCGATATGGTCGGTGATGATCCCATCTACCGGGATGTGGGCAAAGGCTCGGGCATCCTCCAAGGTGTCAATCTGTAGGTAGAATCTCAGTCCAGCTTTTTCTACTCTGTCGAGGAAGCGGTAGGGCCATCCCCACGCAACTTTGGTGTATTCGGAGGGCAGGCCGATTCCCACGCCCTTGCAGTCCTCAGGAAATTCGGCCAAACCCAGTGTCAGGACGTAGGGGAGAAGACATCTCTTCATCTGGGGGCGCTGCCCCAGCAGCCGTGTGATGGTGGGGAACTCGCGGTGCACGTAATCGTACGCCTCGTCAGGACCCCAGTAGTATAGCCGTTGCTGCTGCTCCGGTGGCAGCGCTTTGACCACGTCTACCAGCAGTTCCGCCGTCTCCATGGCGCCATCCTTGTGGTCTATCCAGAATGTCCGCTCCGGGAAGGTTTGCAGGACCTGTACCAGGGTCGGCATCTTGCCCACACCCTTTCCGCGGAAGGGATACGTTTTGCCTCCGTCGTGGGTGTAGCCGTAACCGATGTCCAGGCTCTGCAGGTACGCCAGGGGATGGTCGCTCACGTTGCCTTGACCATCGGTGCGGCACTCCAGCATCCAATCGTGGAACACGACGAGGTGATCGTCTCTGGTACGCCGGATGTCGATCTCGACGATGGTGGCGCCCATGTCGAAGGCAGCGCCGATCGATTCGAGGGTGTTCTCGATGTAGCCATGGCTGGGGGTATAGATGTGCGTGGCCTCGCAGCCGGTGGCCAGGTCATAGCTACCTTTCTGCCAGTTGACGTGCAAACCTCTGTGCGCTACCATGTCAGGGCGCGCTGCCGGTGGGCTGTCGTCGGGGGTGCCACCGTAGAACATTCGGAACAGGACAAATGCGAGGAACCCAGCAACGCAGAACAGGACGATCTTTTTCACAAGGCCTCCTTTGGATTGAGACAGCGGATTGGCAGGATGCACGGATCTCGGATCTGACCATGCGGTGCACTAATTAGTTTCTGGTGCGAAATTGCTCCCGGGCCCGTCTCGGGGCCGGGAGCAATTTCGCACCGAATACTAATTATACCTTCGATCGATGTCTGGTGCACGGTCCTCAATGGGTCGCCAACCCGCGCTTGACCCACACCTTTCTGACGCAGTGGCTATCGGTTCCACCGCGGCTGTGGTATAATGAAACCACCGGCGGGTCGGCTATGACACCCACGACCGGTGCGTAATCCCAGAAACCGAGGGGAGAACCAGTATGGACGACATTCTGGCCTACATCGACGGACAATTCGAAGGGACGGTCGCCCGCCTGCAGGCCTTCTGCCGGCAGCCGAGCATCGCCGCCCAGGGGGTGGGCATGGGCGAGATGGCCGAGTTGGTGCACGGCACGCTGGAGGGAGCCGGTGCCCGCGCCAAGTTGGTGCCCACCGCCGGATACCCGGTGGTGGTGGGCCGGTTCGAGGGAACGGGGCCCAAGACTCTGATGTTCTACAACCACTATGACGTCCAACCCCCGGAACCGCTGGAGCTGTGGGACAGCCCGCCCTTTGCCCCCGAGGTGCGCGACGGGCATCTCTACGCCCGGGGCGTGGCCGACAACAAGGGCAACCTGGTAGCCCGGCTGGCGGCCGTCGAGGCCTGGCTGGCGATCCGGGGCGAGTTGCCGGTGAACGTGCTCTTTGTCGTCGAGGGCGAGGAAGAGATCGGTAGCCCGAACCTGGGGCGGTTTGCCGAGGATCATACAGACAAGCTGCGAGCCGACGGCTGCGTGTGGGAGTCGGGCTACAAAGACACAAAGGGCCGGCTGGAGATCCTGTTGGGGGTCAAGGGCATCCTGGCGGTGGACCTCAAGGTGCGGAGCGCGGGCCGCGATCTGCATTCGGCCAACGCGGCCATCGTCGAGAGCGCTGCCTGGCGCCTGTGCTGGGCGCTAAACAGTCTGAAAGGGCCGGACGAACGGGTGCGCATCCCGGGCTTTTACGACGACGTGCGCCAGCCGGATGGGCGCGACCGGGCCATGCTCGCTGCCTGGGACTATGACGAGACGGGGCAATTGGCCGAGTTTGGCGTCGACCGCTTTGTGCTTGGACTGGCGGGCGAGGCGCTGAAGGAGAGGCTGCTGTTCCAGCCGACCTGTAACATCTGTGGCGTTCACGCCGGCTATGGCGGCCCTGGCATCAAGACGGTGCTTCCGGCCGGGGCGATGGCCAAGCTGGATTTTCGGCTGGTGCCCGACCAGGACCCATATGACGTCCTCCGGAAACTGCGCGAGCACCTGGACGCCGGCGGCTTTGCGGATATCGAGATCGAGGTCGAGAGCCCCGAGTTTCCCGCCCGGACCGATCCGGACGATCCGTTGGTGGCGGCAGTGGTGGCGTCGGCCCGCCAGGTCTATGGCGCGCAACCGGTGGTCCTGCCCCTCATGGCCGCTACCGGCCCGATGTACGAGTTGTGCCAGTGCTGGGGGTTGCCTGCAGTAGGCGCGGGCATCGGCTGGTCTGGTTCCCGGGTTCATTCTCCCAACGAAAATGTGCGCCTGCAGGATTTTCGGCAGGGGATCCAACACATGGCCCTGCTCATCGAGGCGTTCAGCACCTGAATCCGGCGCTATCGCCCAACACTGCTCGACAAATTGACAAAGGCCAGTCGTTCTGTTAGAATCCCCCGGCGTGAATCCGGGTTGTCATGCGATTCATGCTTTTGTTTTGGCTTCTGGCCAACAACAATCACAAGGAGAGACCTGATGGCTAGAGTAGTGGGCAGCATTGCGCCCCATGGTGGGCAGTTGGTAAACCGCGTCCTGCGGGGTGGCTTGCGCGAAGCGGCCCTGGAGCGGGCTGAATCATTTTCCAAGGTGCAACTCACCTCGATGGCTGTCTCTGACCTCGAGATGATCGCCGTCGGGGCCTTTAGTCCCCTGACCGGGTTCATGACCAAAGATGACTATGATAGTGTCATCGACGCCATGCGGCTGAGCAATGGGCTGCCCTGGACCATCCCCGTCACCCTTCCGGTGGACGACGACACGGCCGCCGGACTGAGTGAAGGGCAGGAGATCGCCCTGATGGATGGCGAGCGCTTGATGGGCATCATGACCATCGCCGAAAAGTTCCCGGCAGACAGGGAGCGTGAGGCTCGCGAGGTGTACCGCACGACCGAGGAGGCCCATCCCGGCGTTGCCAGGCTCTACCGCCACGGAAACTGGTTGCTGGGTGGCGAGATCTTTATGCTGAACAGCCCCGAGATCGTCGAGTTCCCCGAGTTGCGACACGAGCCGGCCCAGACGCGGCGCATGTTCGCGGCGCGTGGCTGGCGGCGCACCGTCGCCTTCCAGACGCGCAATCCCATCCACCGCGCCCACGAGTACATCCAGAAAACGGCCCTGGAGATCGTGGACGGGCTGTTTGTGCACCCATTGGTCGGCGAGACCAAGGAGGATGACATCCCTGCGGACGTGCGCATCGAGAGCTACCGGGCGATCCTGCGCGATTATTACCCGGCGGACCGGGTGCTGCTGGGTGTCTTTCCGGCGGCCATGCGCTACGCCGGCCCTCGCGAGGCGATCTTTCACGCCATTGCCCGCAAGAACTATGGCTGTACTCATTTCATCGTGGGCCGTGACCATGCAGGTGTGGGCAAGTATTATGGCACCTACGACGCCCATCACATCTTTGACGAGTTCGAGCTGGGTGAATTGGGGATCACGCCCCTCTTTTTCGACTATGCCTTCTTCTGCAAAAAGTGTGGGGCGGTTGTCAGCGCCAAGACCTGTCCGCACAGCCGGGAGGATTGGGTCTATTTGAGCGGCACCCAGGTGCGCGAGATGCTCGAGCGGGGCGAGATGCTGCCCGAAGAGTTCACGCGTCCAGAGGTGTCCAGGGTGCTCATGGCAGGCATCCAGGCCAAGAAGAAACAGGAGTAAAAGGGTGCGGATGCGTGTCTTTATCATTGGCCTCGACTGCGCCGAGCCGAGCCTGGTGTTCGACCGGTGGCGGCAGCACCTGCCCAACCTGCGTCGCCTGATGGAGGGGGGGACCTATGGCGAGCTGACCAGCACCATCCCGGCCATCACCGTACCGGCCTGGGCCTCCATGATGAGCAGCAAGGACCCCGGTCAGCTCGGTTTTTACGGCTTTCGCAACCGGGCCGACTATAGCTACGAACGGATGAACATCGCCACGTCCCGGCTGGTCAAAGCCGACCGGGTGTGGGATATCCTGTCCCGGGCGGGCAGGCACGTGGTTGTAGCTGGCGTACCCCAGACCTATCCGGTCCAGCCGGTCAACGGCTGCCTGATCTCCAGCTTTTTGACGCCCAGCACCCAAAGCCATTACACCCATCCGCCACAGCTCAAGCACGAGATCGAGGGTGTGGTGGATGGTGAGTACATGTTCGACGTGCCCCAGTTTCGGACCGAGAACAAGGACCATCTGCTGGAGCAGATCTACGCCCTGGCGGACCAGCATCACCAGGTGGTCAAACACCTGATGACAACCAAGCCGTGGGACTTTTTTATGCACGTGGACATGGGCGTGGACCGCATCCACCACGGCTTCTGGAAGTACTTTGACGAGCGCCACCCTCTTTACGAGCCAGGCAACCCCTACGAGTACGCCATTCGCGATTATTACATCCACCTCGACCGGCAGATCGGCGAGCGGCTGGAACTGCTGGACGACGATACCGTGGTGCTGGTCGTTTCGGACCACGGTGGCCAGCCGATGATGGGCGGCATCTGCTTCAACGAATGGCTGAAGCAGGAAGGTTACCTGGCGCTGGAATACGAGCCAGACTACCTTGTGCCCCTGGAAAAGTGCGAAGTGGATTGGGCCAAGACACTGGCCTGGGGATCGGGCGGCTACTATGCCCGTCTCTTTCTGAACGTCAAGGGCCGCGAACCCGAGGGCATCATCGACCCCGCCGACTATGAGCGTGTCCGTGACGAGCTGGCTGAGCGGATCGAGGCCATCACCGACGTAGCGGGCAACAACATTGGTTCGGTGGTCTACCGGCCGGAGCAGATCTATCGCGAGGTGAACAACATCGCCCCAGACCTGATCGTCTATTTTGGCAACCTGAGATGGCGATCGGTGGGCAGCCTGGGATTGAACCGGATCCATACCTTCGAGAACGACACGGGTCCTGACGACGCCAATCACGCCCAGGATGGCTTGTATATCTACTTCGATCCTCGATCCCGGGGCGAGGGCTACGGACTCAAGCGTCACCTGATGGACGTGGCGCCTACGGTCCTGGACTTGGTGGAGGTCTCGGTTCCGGCGGACATGCAGGGGCGGTCGTTCGCGGGTTGATACCCAGAATGCAAAGCGCAACATGGGATGCGCAACAAGTGATACGCGTCGCGTGCCGCTTGAGACTTGATACTTGGAGGGTACATCGTGGAACAAAAGGGCGTAACCATCTGGTTTACGGGCATGTCGGGCGCGGGCAAGACCGCCCTGGCCGTGCCTCTGGAAAAGGAACTACGCAGTCGTGGTCTGAAGGTGGAGCGGCTGGATGGCGACATTGTGCGCCAGAGCTTGACCCGGGATCTGGGCTTTAGCAAGGAGGACCGCGACAAGAATATTGAGCGGGTTACGTTCGTGGCCAAGTTGCTGACGCGTAACGGCGTGGCGGCGATCTGCTCCTTCATCTCACCCTACCGCGCGGTGCGAGCCAAGGTGGCCGAGGAGGTCGGCAACTTTGTCGAGATCTATTGCTACGCACCCTTGGAGGTGCTGATCGAACGCGACGTGAAGGGGCTGTACGAGAAGGCCCTGGCTGGCGAGATCGAGAATTTCACCGGCATCTCTGACCCCTACGAAGTACCAGAGAATCCAGACGTGACCATCGACTCCAGCACCGAGACCGTCGAGGAAAGCCTGGTCAAGATCCTGCGCCGGCTGGAGGAGCTCGGCTACGTGCCGCCTGCTGAGAAAGATGAAGCGTACACCGAAGACGAGGAGGCCGAGATCGAGGCCCGTTTGGCGGCGCTCGGCTATCTGTAGAGACGGGTAGCGATCGAGGCGAGGGCATCCAACCCGCTTCGCAGCGTGAAGGATCGTGGCAATATGGGATTGTTCGGTAGGTTTCGCAAGGGAAAGCAGGGGCGACAGCGCGTCGTCTTTATTGGCCTGGACGGCACGCCGTTCACCTTTATGAAGCGCCTGATCGACGAGGGCCGGGCACCCAACGCTGCGCGGCTGGCGCAACAGGGCAGCCTGCTGCGCATGGATTCGATGTGGCCCTGGGTGTCGTCGGTGGCCTGGAGCACGATGATGACCGGGGTCAACCCGGCCAAACACAACATTTTTGGTTTCATCGACCGCGACCCGGCCACGTACAAGCAGTTCATCCCCACATCGCGGCACATGAAGGCCAAGACCCTGTGGGAGGTGCTGAGCGAGGCTGGCAAGCGCGTGGTTGTGGTCAATGTGCCGGTCACCTACCCGCCCCGGGAGGTTAACGGCCTCCTGGTGGCTGGCTTCCTGAGCCCCAACCTCGACAAGGCGGTCTATCCGCCATCCTACCTGCCCACCCTCAAGTCCCTCGGCTACATCGTGGACGCCGATCCATGGAAGGCCCGCGAATCCAAGGACCTGGCCCTGCAGGAGGTGAACGCTACCCTGGATGCGCGCATCCGCACGCTCTTTCACCTGCTGGAGAACGAGGATTGGGACTATTTGCACGTCCATATCATGGAGACTGACCGGCTCCACCACTTTCTGTGGCAGCAGATGGAAGAAGGGCATCCGACCTACGCGCCTGCCTTCTACGATTTTTACCGGCGCATTGACGACATGCTGGGCCAGTTGGCCGCCAACCTCGAGGGCGATACCACCCTGATGTGGATGGCTGACCATGGTTTCTGCACCATCAAAAAGGAAGTGTACGTCAATCGCTGGTTGCAGGACAACGGCTGGTTGAGGCTGCGCAATATCCCGCCCGACCGGAAGCTGGGGTTAGACGAGATCGACCCGGCCTCGGTGGCCTATAGCCTGGACCCCGGGCGAGTGGTGATCCGCGTGCGGGGACGGGAAAAAGAGGGCTGTGTGGCGCCTGGCGCCGAGTACGAGGCCCTCCGCGACGAAATCGCCACTGCTGCCCTGGAACTGCACGATCCTGACAGCGGCGAACCGATCTTTCAGGCTGCATTCAAGCGGGAAGAGCTCTACCATGGTCCGTACTTTGAACAGGCTGCCGATCTGATCCTGGCGCCCTATGATGGCTATGACCCCAAGGGGGCGCTCTACAAAGAGACCCTCACCTACAAGGGGGACGAGTTGGTGGGCATGCATACCTACGACGATGCCATGCTCTACGTCGGCGGGCATACCATTGCCCAGGTGCGATTTTCGGTCCTCAATGTGATGCCCACCGTCTTGGACCTGCTGGGCGTGCCGCATCCGCCTGGCCTGGATGGCGAGTCGTTGCTGTGATCCGCTGGGTCGGAGGGATGTGGGTGTGGAGAACGCCGGCTCTCTCCAGGCCGGCGTTTTTTGATCGGTATCCTTGAGACGCGGCGTTCTCCTGTGCTGTGCGGCGGGTGTGCGAGGGTGTAGTTCCCCCTCGCTTGTGCAGGAGTCTTCACAGGCCTGATTGGCACTGAACGTACCTTGGTGTTTTGCGGAAAAGATGGTATAATGCCGGGCATGGAATTGAGGAGAGGTAACGGATGAGAGGGCGTTGGGCACTGATATGGCTTCTTGCGGCCCTGCTGGTGATGGGGCCGTGGGCCGGGGTTTTGGCAGCTCCGCCAGCGCCACAAACCCCACCGGAAGCACCCTGTCCCCCTGTTCCACCGCCACCCATTGTCGAGTCCCCTGCCGAACCGCTTGGCATCTTGGACCTGCCTCCCCTGAAGGCGGTGTTGATCGTGGGGCCGATTGACGGGGACGGTGGCCCCCGAACGGTCCAAGAGATCGTGCACATGGAGATGGCTGCAGCAGAGTTGGAGGCCAATGGGGTCACCGTTCACCGGTTCTACACCCCACAGAACGATTGGAACCAGATCGTGGCTGCGGCCGACGGCGCGCATTTTCTCCTCTACCGCGGGCATGGGGTCTTTTGGAGTCCCATGCCGAGTCCAGAAGTAGGTGGCTTCTCTCTAAAGAACCGCCTCATCTCACCCGATCAGATCCGCGTGGATCTGAACCTGGCTCCCCATGCCATCGTGATGCTTTACGGGTGTTTCACGGCCGGTTCGACGACCAGCGACAGTGACTATGGCCCCATTACCAGTGAAGAAGCGCAGCGCCGTGTGGCCCAGTATTCGGATCCATTCTTAGACATTGGGGTAGGGGGGTACTATGCCAACTGGTTTGGCGATGCCTTCCAGATGTACGTGCGCTATCTCTTCCAGGGGATGACCTTGGGGGAGGCGTACGAATCGTTCTATGACTTTCGCTCCGAGACGGTTGAGCGTTATATGCACCCCAACCACCCAGACCTGGCGATGTGGTTGGACAAGGACTATTGGTGGGAGGCCTGGCAGTATGACAACGCTTTCGCCGGGCTGCCCGATCAGACCCTTTCGAGTCTCTTTGAGCCACCAGAGATGATCATTGAACCGCTGGCCGTTGCCTATCTGGCTGAACCCGATTCTCCGTCCCGGTCCCTCGATCTGCGCATAGAGAGTTCCAACTCGGTGACTTTTACATGGACGGTGACCCCTTCTCCTCCAGGCGATTCCTGGTTCGATGTGCAACCGCGCAGTGGCACCAGTGACCAGGAAGCGACCGTCATCGTGACACCCACTGGCCAGGCTCCAGGATTATACCAGGCCAGCCTGCGCATTGTGGCCGACGATCCCGAGCTGGTGGGGCGTGATCAAACCCTGTCCATCACCCTGCAGATCGCGGATCGGGTCTATCCCGTGTACCTGCCTGTCGTGAGTGTGTCAGCCACGGACAAGTGTTGTTCGGACACCTCCGACTAGTTAGTATTCGGTGCGAAATTGCTCCCGGCCCCGTCTCGGGGCCGGGAGCAATTTCGCACCAGAAACCAACTGGACTGGCAGGCAATCTCCGTTGGCAGCACACGTACGGTTCGCTTTGTCCCCAGACGCTATGCGGTTCCGGCGATATCTCTCATTATGGTCCTTACTGATCGTGGGACCAAATTCCCATTGTTACCAGAACTCAAAGTCAGTAGAATAAAGGTGCTGTCCTGCCTTGTCTATGGCACCATTTCGTTGATCTAGAAGGTGGGCAAAGGAACAATGGTATTGAGCAAGCGTAGGATCTGGTATTTGGTCGTTTTGTGTTTGGTGTTGGCCAGCCTGGCAGGCCAGACGGGTGTGTTGGCCGATCCCGCCGAGTCTCCTGCCCCGGTGGGTTATGCTCTGGGTGCCCATGCTCCTTGGGAGCAGACAGGCTATGTGGAGTATGTCCCGGATGCTCCGGCGGCCACTGTCCTGGACCAGCCCGATGGCACCTGCGATTGGGCCAGCACGTTCGAAGAGCAAGTGGTGTGCCTGATCAACGAGGAACGGCTGGCCCGTGGCCTCTACCCTTACAAAGTCAGCCCAATCCTGGCCGCCGCTGCCGAACAGCACAGTGAGTACATGCGCGATCACGACTGTTTTGATCACCAGTGCCCTGGCGAGCCATCCCCTGCAGACCGGGTATGCACGGCTGGGTATGCATCCTATTGCTGGGGCAGTTGTTTCGTGGGCGAGACACTCGGTGGCGGGTTCCCAAGCGCTGCCAGCGTCGTAGCCGCCTGGATGGGCAGTTCTGGACACCGCGCGATCCTGTTGCACGGCCAAATGCGGGAGATCGGGGCGGGGTACGTGAGTGGGGGCTATTGGGGGCACTACTGGTCCGTTGATTTTGGCAGCCAGCCCGACGTCCTGCCGGTGTTTATTAATCACGAGCAGCCAGAGACGGCCGATCCTCAGGTCACTTTGACCCTGACCAACGAGGAGGTCTCGGGCTGCAGCGGCATCGACTATGCCAGCCAGGTCATGATCAGCAATGATCCCGGCTTTGCCGGTGCCCAGTGGGATTCGTACAGCGCGCAAAGACCTTGGCGGCTGAACGAGGAGAACGGCATCGGGACAGTGTACGTGAAGTATCGAGATCCCACGGGGTATGAGGTGACTTCCTGTGACGTGATTGCGCTGAACATCCCACGGATCTATGACCTGCAACTGAGTTCCAATTCGGTGACCTTTTTGTATCAGGTCGGCGTGGGGTTCGCCACCCCGGCTTCGAATGAGGTCAGCGTGAGCAATTCAGCGGGCGGCTCGCCCATGAGCTGGGCAGTTGAGGGCGGTGGAAGCGTGAACTGGCTGGCGGTTGCACCCGCCGATGGCACGACGCCCGGCAACATGCTCATCTCGGTGGCGGGCTTTGAGACGACCACGCCGGGTACATACCAGGCAAACATCACCGTGACTTCTGCCGAAGACCCGGACAACCCGGAGGTGGTGATGGTGACCGTCAAGGCGGTCGAGCAGCTTCGTCGGGTCATGCTACCCCTGGTGGCCAAGGAACCCTAACGAGTTTCGCGCCGGAAACTGGCGAGGGTATTGCGGGCAGTCAGGAGCAACAGGTTCCGAACCAACGGGAGCCTCCCTTTGGGAGGCTCCTTTTTGGTCTCAACAGGGAGCGTGGCGCCTATTCCTGCCGGGTAGCGGCTCGAGCGCCCTTTTCGGTCAGCGACCAGAGGTGGCCTGGGCTTGCCACCGAACAGCGACCGATGGGACAGGCAGAGCAATGCTCCTCGCAGCCCTCGTTCACCGGGCGAAGATAGCCCAGCCGGGCCAGGTCCTCCAGCATCGCCTCCAGCAGCGGTTGGGAGATGGAAAGCCGGCGGGTCAGGTCTTCGTAGCTGTGGATGCCCCCCTCAGCCACGAGCTGCAGCAGGTCTTTCAGCATCTTCAGAGCGCGCTCACAATCTGGTAGGTCAGGACACCGCCTGTCAACGAGAGGGCCAGAAGCAACCCCACGCTAAAGGCCGTCCACCTCCAGCTCCTGGTCTCCTGGCGGATGGCAGCCACGGTGGCCACACAGGGGACAAAGAGCATCTGCACCACCAGAAAAGCCAGCGCGGCCGCAGGCGTGAGAACGCTGCCGAGGGCCGCATCCAGGCCAGCCGCACTCTCACTACCTCCCAGGAGGATGCTCATCGTGGCGATCGAGTTCTCCTTGGCCACGAAACTGGCCAGCAAAGCAACCACCATTTCCCAGCTCAGGCCCATGAGGTTCCCCAGCGGCTCGAGGGCCTTGCCCACGCTGGCCAGGTAGCTGGTTTCAATGTCGCCATGGGGCAGCGTCGAAAGGGCCCAGATGATGATCGACATGATCAAGATCAGCGAGCCTGCCTTTTTTAGAAACTCGGCGCTGTTTTGCCAGACCTGGATGCCGATGGTGCGGGCATTGGGCCGGTGGTACAGGGGCAGTTCCATGATAAAGGCTGCCCGCTCGCCCTTGAGGACCCACTTGTTGATGAGCACCCCCACCACGGCCAGCACCACCAGCGTGGCGGCGATGAGCGCCCAGGCTACCAGGGTGGCGGCTCTGCCGAAAAAGATAGGGGTAATAAAGACGATGACGGTCATCCGCGCCGCGCAGGGCACCAGTGGCGCCAGCAGGATCGTCAACAGCCGTGCCCGCTGCGAGTCGATAATGCGCGAGCCCATCACCGCTGGCACGTTGCAGCCGAACCCAAGAAAGAGGGGCATGAAACTCTTGCCGTGCAGTCCCATCAGGTGCATGAAGCGGTCCATCACATAGGCGGCGCGGGCCATGTAGCCCAGGTCCTCCAGCAGGGCCAGCACGGCGAAAAAGATGACCAGGATCGGCAGGAAGGTGAGCACCGTGCCTGCCCCGGCGATGGCGCCGTCCACGATCAGGCCCCTCAGCCAGGCCGGTGCTGTCGCCAGCCAGGTCGAGGCGGCGCTGGACAGGTTGCCCACCACGTAGGTGTCCAGCAGATCCTGGAGCGGCTGGCCGATGGTGAAGGTCAGCCAAAAGACCACGGCCAGGATGGCGGCCAGGATGGCCAGGCCCCATACCGGGTGCGTTGCCCAGCGGTCCAATCGCTCGGTGAGCGTGATCTGTCCGGGCCGGGGCCGGGTCACGGCTGCCCGGATCATGCGCCCTACCCAGTCGTAGCGGCCGCTGGCCACCGACAGCACCGCGTCTTCGTGGGCCATCAGGATCTCGTGCACCTGGTCCCAACGCTGGTCGGGCAGGCAGTCCTCGCGCATCATGGCCGTGACCTCGTCGTCGCCTTCCAGCAGCTTGAGGGCGATCCACTCGCTGGGATAAGGATTTGGCACGCAGTCGGCCACCAAGGCGTGGATCTCGTCCAGGACTTGGCGGTGGTCGTCGCGGATCTCGGGGATGTTGGGCGTATAGGGGATCTCACGTCGCGCCAACCGATCCACAGCTACCACCAGCTCGCGTACACCCTGGTTCTTAGAAGCAACCATAGGCACTACAGGTACACCTAGCGCGGCCTCAAGCACCTGGGGTTCGACATTCATCCCTTCGCCGGCGGCCACGTCCACCATGTTCAAACCCACCACCACCTGTGTGGGCAGGGGCAGGATCTCGGCCACCAGGTACAGGTTTCGCTCCAGCGATGCAGCATTGACCACCACCACGACCACGTTGGGGCGTTCCTTAATGATATAGTCGCGGGCGATCACTTCCTCCGCCGAGTTGGCCGTCAGGCTGTAGGTGCCCGGCAGGTCGACCAGGTGGATGGTTGTGCCGTTGAAGCGGTAGGTGCCGGTCTTTTGCTCCACTGTTTTCCCGGGCCAGTTGCCTACGTGCTGGCTTAGTCCGGTCAGCAGGTTAAAGACCGTGGACTTGCCTACGTTCGGTTGGCCGGCCAGGGCCACCGTCAGGGTGACCTCGCCGTTGAGCACAGCCGCTGCCCGCTGGGTCGTTTGCCGCGAGGCGGCGGTCTCAGTGGCCACCTTCTGCCTCCAACCGCTCGACAAGGATCTTGCTCGCTTCGCCGCGCCCCAGCGCCACCCGCGTGTCGCGCAGGGTCACGATGATCGGGCCGTGCCCATAGTTCTGAACGACCTTGAGCCGGGCCCCCGGCGTAAAGCCCAAAGAAGCCAGGCGGCTCAAGAGATGGCGCCCGCCCCGGATCGCCCGGATGCGGACCGATTCCCCTTTCTGTATAGTACTGAGGCTCACCCCGTTCCTTGTTATCGTCGTCGATTCCATGGGTTGTGTGCTCTCTCCTGTTCCAGCCTTGATATGACTCGCCAATCCGTTACCTGCAACTGCGATTCAGTTGCAGAAAGCATCGGCAAAAAAGAACCCCCGGCGGCGATGCCCTGCCGGATTGCCTAGGCGCGATCTGCTCTCTTTGCGCGGCATTCGGTGCAATAGCCAGTCAGCTCTACCTGTGCGCTGGCGACCTCGAATCCATGGGCCAGGCCTGCTGCCTGTGCAGCTTCGGCAAATCCGGTGCTGTCCACTTCGATCACCCGGCCGCACGCCAGACAAACCAGGTGGGAGTGCTCTTCCCTGCCGGCCATCTCGTAGTGGTGGTGCTCCTGGTCGAGGTGGAGTTCGTGCACCACACCGGTGTCCTTCAGGAGGCTCAGGGTGCGGTAGACAGTGGCCAGGCTGAGTCGTGTATCCTGGCGCCGCCCCCGCTCATAGATCTCCTGGGCATCCAGGTGGCCCTCCGCGCCGGCCAGAATGCCCAGGACCAGCTTGCGCTGGGGTGTAATCCTTTTGCCGGCCGCCCTCAAGCGACGCTCTCCGACCGTTACCAGATCTCCCATTGAATTCCCAGTGTCAATGTTATATGCGAATGAGAATCATTCGCATATGCTAACACAATTATACCCCAACCGGACGCAGGTGTCAAGCCCCTATCAGTACCAGACCGGGGTTGGTGTGGGCCCACCCACACCAACCCCGGTCTATACCACCAGCGGCAGCGCGGTCATAGGATAACCACCCTGTGACCGGCACCGGCCTTGCTGCCCAGGCACAGACCGGCCCGGGTTGCTACGGTCGCTGTGTCAGTGGGGCGTGTTCTAGGCCCTGAACAGGTTGCGAAGCAAGAAAAAGACGTTGGCCGGTCGTTCGGCCAGGCGTCGCATAAAGTAGGGATACCACTGATCGCCGTAGGGCACGTAGGCTCGCACCCGATAGCCCTCGGCGGCCAGTTGGCGCTGCAGGTCACGCCGGATGCCGTAGAGCATCTGGAACTCGAACCGGTCGGGGGGAATGCCACTCTGGCGGGTGTGGTCCCGGGTCCAGTCGATCAGCCTGGTGTCGTGGGTGGCGATGGCCGGAAAGACGCCGCTGGCCTGGGCCTGTTCGGAGAAAAGCTGCCCGGCCAGCCGGACAAAGCTGGCATCGGTGTCGGCTTTGTCCGGATAGGCGACCTCGGGTGGTTCGTCGTACGCGCCCTTGACCAGGCGCACCGAGGCGCCCATGCCCACCAGGCGGGCCACGTCGTCGTCGCTGCGGTAGAGATAGCTCTGGATGACCACGCCGACGTTCTGGTGGCGCTCCCAGAGTTCGTCAAAAAGATCCAGCGTGGTCTGGACATAGTCGTAGCTCTCCATGTCGATGCGCACAAAGCATCCGGCCTGGGCTGCGCGGGTCACGATGCGCTCCAGACTCTCGGCGGCCAGGGCCGGGCTCAGGTCCAGGCCAAGCTGGGTCAGCTTGACCGATACGCCGGAGCGGACGCCGCTGGCCTCGATGGCGTCCAGCAGGTCCAGGATCTCAGTAGCGGCGTCACGGGCCTCGATCTCGCTGGTGACGTTCTCGCCCAGGTGGTCCAGGGTGGCGAGCAGGCCCTCGCCATTGAGGGCCTGTACCGCGGCAATGGCCTCCTCCAGTGTCTCGCCGGCTACGAAGCGGCGGGCCATGGCCCGGGCTGGGCCAAAGCGCACCATCATCCCGCGCAGCCGTTCGCTGCGGGAGAGGGCCAGGAAAAAATCGCGCGTCAGGGGCATGGTTTGCACCCAGTACCTAATGGGCTATGCCTTGCCCAGCACCGCTGCCAGCAGCGCCATGCGGATGTACATGCCGTTCTCCATCTGGCGAAAATAGGCGGCGCGGGGGTCGTCGTCGATGAGATAGCTGATCTCACCGACCCGGGGCAGGGGATGCATGACGATCATCCGCTCCTTGGCGGTTTGCATCAACTCGGCGGTGATGACGTAATAGTCCTTTACCGAGTCGTACTGGGCCTGGTCGGCGAACCGCTCGCGCTGCACCCGCGTGACATAGAGCACGTCCACGTCGCCGATCACCTCGTGCACATCGTAGGTCTCGTGCACCGACCGGCCGGATGCTTTGACCTCGTTCATCACGTCCAACGGCATGCGCAGGATCTCGGGCGAGACAAAGGTCATCTGCACGTCGTACTGGGTCAGAAGGCGTGCCAGCGAATGGACGGTCCGACCGTAGCGCAGGTCGCCGACCATGGCCACGTGCAGGCCATCGATCTGGCCCAATTCCGACTGGATGGTGTACAGATCCAGCAGCGCCTGGGTGGGGTGCTCGCCCACACCGTCACCGGCGTTGATGACCGGCTTGCGGGCGTACTCGGCCGCCACGGTGGAGGCGCCCACTTCCGGGTGGCGCAGCACGAGGACGTCGGCGTACGATTCCAGGGTGCGGATCGTGTCGGGCAGGCTCTCCCCCTTGGTCACTGACGAGTAGGTCACCTCGTTGATAGGGATCACGCTGCCGCCCAACCGCGACATGGCAGCCACAAAGGACGAACTGGTGCGGGTGCTCGGTTCGTAGAACACACAGGCCAGCACGTGCCCTTTCAGCAGGTCGGTTGAACCAACCCGCTTGACCACCGCGCGCATCTCATCGGCCACGCCAAAGATGTAGGTCAGGTTCTCGCGGCTGAATTGGCGGACCGAGATGATGTCCTGCCCATAGAAACCGCTGTCCATCTTGGGGGCCAGCCCCACCGTCTTGATGCCGTTGCTCGCTGTGTTGGTCATTTGCTCTCCTCCTATCTCTGGTGTGTGTAGGTTCCCTCGGTGGGCTCGGGATCCACTGCCGGGTGCTGTGTACCAGACACGGCAGATGGCCCCGGCACGATGACCAGGCCGGAGCCTGGCTCGGCGAGGATCTTGCCATCCTCGAACGCGGTCTGCCCGCGCAGCACCACCCGCCGCACCCGTCCCTGCACCACCAGCCCTTCGAACGGGGTCCAGCCACACCTGGTGTGCATTTCGCTGGCGCTCAGGGTGTAGCGGGTGCCGGGATCTATCTCGATCCAGGTGCCGGGTTGGGGTGGCAGCCCAAAGATGCGCCGGGGCGCCTCGTAGGTCAATTGCACCAGCCGTTCCAGGGTCAACCGGCCGGCAGACACGGCGGTCAGCAGCAGGGGCAGCATGGTCTCCAGGCCGGGCACCCCGGGCGGCGGGGAATCCCCCTCCTTCTCGGCGCGGGTGTGGGGCGCGTGGTCGGTGGCGATGCAGTCCACGACGTCCAGGTTGTCCCACAGCGCGAGCACGTCGGCCGCAGTGCCCAGCGGGGGCTTCATGGCGCCGAAGGGCCCCAGGTGCCGGGCATCGTCCTCGGTCAGGTGCAGGTGATGGGGTGCAACCTCGCAGGTCAGCGCTGCCCCGGACCGCTTGGCGGCGCGGATGAGGGCGATCTCGTCGGCGCGGCTGACGTGGCACAGGTGCAACCGCCGCCCAAAGCTCCGCGCCAGGCCGATGGCTATGGCTGCCGACAGCCCTTCGGCGTGGACGGCAATGGGGCGGCCGGCGGGCCAGGCGCGAAAGTGGGTCAACAGGGCGGCCAGGCTCCGCATCCGCAGCGGGCCGTAGGTCTGGTCCAGGTAGATCTTGAGGCCGGCAGCCTGCCCGGCCAGGGCAGCCGCTTCGGAGGCGTTGGTCTCGGTCGCGCCGACGTACAGGCCCACGTCGCACAGCGCCTTTTTTTCCACCAGCGCCCGCTTGCGGGCCAGGGCCGCGGCGTCCACGAGGGGTGGGTAGGTGTTGGGCATGTCCAGCAGGGCGGTCACGCCGCCGGCCAGGGCTGCGGCTGTGCCGGTGGTCACGTCCTCCTTCTGTTCTCCGCCCGGCTCGCGGAGGTGGACGTGGACGTCGATCAGGCCGGGTAGGCGCAGGGTCCTCATTCAAGCTCTCCCGGAGGGGTGTATCCCCCGCCCCCGCCCCTCCCCGGGGGGAGGAGAGAAGGGGGGAGACAGAAAAAAAGGGCACTCAGCCGGGGAAAGTCCCCCGCCGGTGCCCGTACCGTGCTTTGCGTTGCGTGTTGAGTCTGCCGTCTCACGCGCCTCCGCCTGTCCGCTCCTATTGGGATATCACTGGCTCAAGAATCGCCACATTTTAGCACAGAATGGTGGGTGTGGCAAAAATCAGGAGAGCCAAGGGTGGCCCCATACCCTTGGCTCCCGATCAAAAGGAGGAGAAGAGAAACCGACATTCAGCATGGCCCATGATGTCCTCCGTACGGGTGGTTCTACCCGATTGTAGTCCCTCGCCCAGAGGTTGCTCGCCCGCCATGGGCCATGCCCCTCAATGTGAACCTATTATATCATGGGGCGCACCGTCGTGCTGGATGGACACTCGACGACTACCCTACGCTCGGCGGACGCCTGCCAGGCCACGCCCGGCGATGGGCATGGCGTACTATATATTGGGGATCGATGGAATCCCAACCACAATATATGGGGGTAATCTGTGCACCAGTGAGTGCCTCCAGCCGGCATGGAATGCGATTGCAAAGGGTTGACAAGGGGCGAAAAGTAGAGTACAATGAAAATCGATGGGGTTACGGGAAAGAGTGACCCCGGACGATGGGAGAAGGAGACACGAACGCACGATGCCGGGTGCTGGAGACGTACACTGGTGGACCTACACCGACGATACGGCTCGGGACGGTTGTCCCTGTTAGCCGGGATGGATTGGCGCTGGACGCCATCCGTGCCCGGCTTTTTTGTTTGAGCGGCCTGGCATCTGGCCCTCGTTATACCTAAACCGCATCTTTTCAACACCTGGCCTGGCGTCCAGAATCTTGCGGTGCGTTCCTGGTAGTCCATCTCCCTGGCGTACCTTCAGGTTGTCTGCCGGTTGGCAGAATTCACTGGCGGCGTGCCCCCTGGTGGAGGAGCCCTTCTTGGAATGGGCTCTCTCCCGTTGAGGGGCTGGAAAGGAGGTGGTTTCCGCGAAAGCCTCGTACCGTTTCCCTCTTTTTGACCAAACGTTTGCGAAAGGAGAAAACTAGGCTATGAAAGGACGGACTTTCTTTACGACCCTGATGGTCGTCGTGTTGATGACGACCCTGCTGGTCCCCTACACCGTAGCACAGGGACCGGTGACGGATAGCGAGCAACCGGCGGTCTCGGCAGAAAAGCTGTACTCGCAGCTCGAAAGGGGCAGGATCTCTGAGGCCGAGTACGAGGCGGCCATGGTGGAGGCCGGAGTGGAGGGCCCGGTACGTGGCCTGCCCGAAGGCGACGTCCAGTACATCCCGCCCGGCTGGCTGGTGGTTGATAACCTAGGCACCGGCGGAATGTGGAACACCAGCGACACCTTCGGCGTGGCTAACCGCACCAACAGCCTCACCCCGACCTCGATGGCGGCCGAGGCCTACCTGAGCGGCATCGCCTGGGACACCGAGATCTGGACGCCGCCCTTCGATCTCTCCAACTCTACCGCGGCAACGCTCGAGTTCGAGAACCAGTTCCAGGATTATGCCGGCAACGGGGATGCCTGGGTTGACATCAGCACCGACGGCGGCGCGACCTGGACCAACATCTGGTTCTGGACCACCGACCATGGCCCGACCTACGAGACTGTCGACCTCACGCCTTTCGTGGGCCAGCTTACCTGGCTACGCTTCCGCTATGCCTGCACCTCTTCCACCACCTGGTACTGGCATATCGACGACGTCTGGGTTTTCGACCAGGTTGGCACGCTGCTCTTTGAGAGCTTTGAGCCGCCGCCAGCGCCCGATTTCTCGGGCTCCTGGAAGGAAGCCACCCCCAAGGTCGAGTTCGGCGAACCCATCAGCTACACTGTCTACATCAGCAATTCAGGCAACCTGGGCTCGGTAGGCACCCTCATGACTGACACGTTCCCGATGGGCACGACCTACGTCCCAGGCAGCCTGAGCTGCTCTGACGGCACGTGCAATGAGGATGGCACCGCCGTCTACTGGACCGGGGACGTGCCGACCGGCACGATAGTCACGGTCGACTTTGCCGTGACCGCCGACGCGGCTTCCTGCGGGGACATGGTCTACAACGAGGCCGAGATCTGGGATCCGGCGGCTGGCCCCGTGACGGTGGAAGCCTGGACCGAGGTGTGGGACATGGTCTGGCTCCACGAGGACTTTGAGGGCACCTTCCCGCCGGCCGGCTGGGTTGTGACTTCCACCTTCCCCTACACACCAGGCGCGATCTTTACCAACACCGACCCCGGTGGTCGCGGCAACCTGACCGGCGGCAGCGGCGCCTTTGCCGTAGTCGACGACGATGAGGCTGGTTCAGGCGTTAATGTCGAGACCCAGATGTGGCTCCCGCCATTGGACATCCCCTCCTGCGCCGACACCTTCCTGGTCTTCAAGACGGACTATAACAACATCAGCGTCAACGAGATCGCGGCGGTGGACATCAGCCTGGACGGCGGCACCACCTGGGACAACCTGTTGTTGTGGAACTTTGACGTGCGCGGCCCGTACACCGAGTATGTGCCCCTGAACGCCTACGCTGGCGCGACGGGCGCCATCCTGCGCTTCTACTACAACGACGGCGGCAGTTGGGCCTGGTGGTGGGAGATCGACGACGTGCAGATCGTGAGCTGCATGCGCCAAGGCCTCTTCCTCGAGCCGGACTACCAGGAAGGCGAGATGTGCCCCAACGGCACCATGTCCTACACCCTCTCGCTGGAGAACTGCACCGGTGCCAGCGACACCTTTGACCTGTCTGTCTCTGGGAACGACTGGTTCACCTGGGTCGATCCGGACGAGGTCACCCTGGACCAGGGTGAAATGGCCGACCTGACCGCCTATGTGGAGGTCCCGTGCGAGGCCGAGGGTGTGGACGAGGCCACCATCACCGCCACGGGACAGGGCGGCGCCGCGACGGACG
>Ga0180437_10002249_pt1 | contig 31276 bp, 44 predicted proteins | sample SS_ome_4_FD_132410 | JGI IMG/M metagenome (GOLD analysis project Ga0180437, IMG submission 132410) | Hypersaline lake sediment archaeal communities from the Salton Sea, California, USA - SS_3_D_1 metaG | ecosystem: Environmental > Aquatic > Non-marine Saline and Alkaline > Hypersaline >... | reverse complement strand
TTTTAATGCGCTCAATATATTTTTTGTCTTTAAGTAGTTTTGCTAGCCTCTTAACGTAGCGTACATCTTTAATTTCTAGTTGATCTGCTATCCACGAGTAGCTAAATGTAGGTTGAACTTTAGGATTAGGATTGCTTTCCATTTGTTGTATTTGGCCATACAGACGCAAATGATGGGCGTTTAAATCGAGATCGTACAAAACATAAAATGGTATAAGAGCGCTGTAGCCTTTGGTTCTTTGCAAATCACTCATGCCACACCCCGCTCAACCATTTCCATGGCTAACATGATGCGTATTGACTTTTCTTCGGCATTTAACGATTTATTTGCAATTAGTTGCTGTATAACTAATCGTAGTCTTTCTTTTTGACCATCTGACATGATAAACTTCCTTTGTTGTTTGGTGAGACAGATAACATTGTGTAGCTGTACCGGATGTACCCACTCACATGTTGCGAGCATGTGTGGTGTGGGGATGGAGCCCATACTTTACTTTAGACCGACTCTAACACCTTTTCAAAATCTAATAAATTCAAGACGATAAATATTCTACAGACGTTCAGTATAAGACATTGACTGCACCCCAAGTTGTGATATGCTCATGACATATTTAGCGCATATCTCGTCAAGTGGTGCGTTATCTATAGCCTGCCATTCCCAGGCGACATATTGAGCCCTGGTTTTTCATCTCCATGTTTTTCCAGGGTTTAATACTCTGCTAGTTTATTTCTAATATCACGCTCATAATCTCTTAAGAATTGCTCCACTAAGTGCACCTCTTTTGCTGTAAAATATACGGGGGGTTGTTTGCGATCTAATAATGCATTAGATAGTGATTCAAGTAATTGTTGTGATTTAACGTGTAAGTCCATTTTAATCTCCTTTTAATTTGCGCCCTAACCTCGACATGTGATCGCGTTTTTTGCCATCCTCAGCAATCTCACGACGCACAATATTAACATCCTTCGGGGCTTCAATCCCAATGCGCATACCGCCATTGTGCTCTTCATACTTCACGCATGTAATGACAATGTCATCGCCGATAAGTATCTGCTGGCCCCTGTATCTCGTTATGATTAGCACTGCTCACTCCTTGTCAATCCTCAAGCTCATGATGCCTGCGTATAGCTTCTGAGCAAGAGTCAGTTGTGGGATAGTTATCGATTAGAGATTGGAGTTTAGCTTTTAGCTCAGGATAGTTGTCGCCCGACAATGAAAGCCATAGCGTTACTAGTTCTTGTTTCGTGAATTTATTCATCTATAAAACTCCCCGCACTTTTTGCATTTGTAATCAATATCTTCCCGCAAAGCTTCAGCATAAAAAGTTCCGTCGGCCACATGCTCACATTCTTCCGGGCACTCTTCATAACCGCCGGCATGAACCGAACAGCAAGATGCTTTGGGCGTATTTATGCTTGCCGTCATTCCATTTACCTCCTTCAGCACGCTCTCATACTGCTCAGCTATCGAGTCAACCAAGTCATAATAAGCTGTAGGAGCCTCAACAACCGGAAACCGTATGGCCTCAAGCATGCCTTGTATTCGGTACATCTTGTCGCGTAGTTCTTGTGTCATTTACCATCCTCAATATCAGTCAACACCAAATCTTTCATAAACTGAGCCACTTCATTATGAGCCTTCGTAACTTCATAAAAACTAGCCATGCTAAACATCATAGCAGCCGCACTCAGGAACATGCCTACGATTAACATTTGTTTACTTTTCATCATTCCACCTCTAAATCAATATGCTTCGCCATAAAATCTTTCAATAAATCGAACAGCTCATGGTCTGCAACCATTAATCTTTGCTCGCCATAATTTAAATAAATATCGGTTAAATCGAATTCTATTGACAACTCTTTATCATCATCAACAATGCATAATTTGTTACTGCTGTAATGCCTAAGTTTCATTTCATTCCCCAGTAATCAAGCTATACAACCACTCGCAAAACAATTCGTTGTAATCAACCCTTGTCGCATCATGATCTTGTGACTCAAATATCTCGTTATATATGTTCATTAATTCCAATACCGTTTTATTTTCATAATCAACTTTCATGATTCCCACTCCGCTTTTAATTTACCTTTAGTTATCTTCTCAATCAGTAACTGGCTTTGCACAGGTATACGCCCCCACTTAACCCAGTTATGAAAGCTCTGTCGTGTCATCTTGGTAGCCTTCTCAAACCGGTACGCATTACCGTAATACTCGGTTAATTCTTCTATTGTCATTGTGTGTTTCCTCGTAAATTTTCAATATTATAGGTTAAAGTGCTTGACTAGTCAATCTCTTTGTTGCATAATGGTTTCACGTCATCCGGCGTGGACTTTAACAGTAAAGAGGATATGAACATGAGACAGCAATGGGAATTACATGATAGAGAGATGAGTTTGGCAGATAACGTTGATCGCTTAATCGAAGTTAACAACAAGATTAAAGAATTAGAAGTAGAAAAGGCGGCGTTAACATCGGCTATTATTTCAGATTTATCTCATAATAAGAATGGTGAGCAAACCTACAATGTAGGTACAATGCGGGTCACCTGTCGCACACCTCAAATCTTGAGTTTAGATAAGAAGGCTTATTTGTCTGGGGATGTGTATTTAGATCCGGCGTTTGATCCTATCGAGCAAAGTACTACATTTAAAGTCAATCGTGCAGCATATGAAGACTATCTTAGCAAAGCACCTGAGTCGGCCAGGATTGCGCTTGATGCGTTGATTCAATCCAAGCCTGGTAAGGCTAGTGTTGTGGTGAGGATGTAATGAGCATTCTAGATTCGATACACGTAACGGGGGCATTAGCTCCCCGCATTACAATATACGGAAGCCCTGGAATTGGTAAATCGACACTTGCTAGCCAGTTCCCAGACCCTTTGTTTCTTATGACGGAGCAAACGGGCTTGGTGGGGATTAACGCTATTCAACCGGTCGATAATTTTGGGGATTTTTGGCGTAACGTTAAACAGTTATTGAAAGAGCCTGAGTTACCATTTAAGACGATTGTGATTGATAGCATTTCTAAGTTAGATCAACTTGTGATTAAGCACATTTTGGACGCTGAACCTGTACGCAAAGACGGCACGAAAGCATCAACATTAGCCACGGCATGCGGCGGTTATGGTGCTGGGTATCAAGCGGCTGCTGCGCGGCATAAAGCATTAAAAAACTTACTTGATGAATTCCAGGCTAAAGGCGTGACCGTGTTGTACATTGGTCATTTGTCTACGGTGAAGCATAAAGCCCCAGATATGGAAGATTTTGACAAGTATAGTATCGTTATGGGGCATGAAAAAAGTAAAGAAGCGTATATCGACGATGTAGATCTTGTTGGCTTTTGCCGTCTTAAGTCCTACGTAAGTGATACAGATTCAGGGCGTGCGTTAGTTCATAGCACAAGTGATAGGGTAATATTAACGGGCGTTTCAGATGGTCACGTAAGCAAGAACCGGTTTAATATGCCAAATGAAATACCGATGTCATACGAATCATTAGCAAAATACATCCCATTTTTTAATTAGGAGAATAACACATGAGCGGTTTTTACGGCGGTGCCACAGGCGATCCATCCAAAGCATTTGTACAGGATTTCACAACCATACCGGAAGGAACCAAGGCGCTAGCCACAATTAAAGCGTTTGAGGTAGTGAACAAAGAAGCCACACAATACAGTGGCGCAACCAAATTCTTTCAGGTTACATGGAAGCTGGTTTCTGGAGATTTCAAGAACCGAGAAGTTATCCAAAAGATTAAATGCTTTGAAGGCAAGCCAGAGCAGATTGAAAGAGCCAAAAACATGCTTGTCTTAATCATGAAGCTTTGCGATTACACACCAACACACAACAATGAGCCTACCACGCAAGAGCTTAGCATGATGCGTGGTAAGGTTGTCGGTATCGTGATTGGTGAATGGTCAATGCCTAAGGCTGATGGTAGCGGCATGCTTGATGGGAACTTTGTTAGAGAGGTACACCCCTCGACAGGCTTCGAATCAGAAACAGGTGTTAAGACTGAGGTGACCTACACGCCAGCTGCTGAAAGTGCATTTTCTCGTGACAAAGCACGACGTGATGCGGCGGCGAAGGATGATTTGCTTGAGGATATTCCATTCTGAGGTGATGTATGACAGAAAAAGAAAATGAAGCCGAGCTCATACAAAATAAGTATGAGTTCGTGGATTGGGTGTATAAATCTGTCTTGAAAAAAGTTCATGCTGATTTTAAGCAAGAGCGCGAACAACTGGATGCGTACAAGAAAAAATTACAAGTCAAATATGATTCTGCAAGTGAGTCGATTAGAAAAATAAACGGATATATTGAAAACATTTACAAATACGAGGAAAACTTGAAGAAAAAAGAGGTTGCACTTCAGGATAGAAAAGGTAATTTGCAGAATATTTACAATAAAATGATTGAAATAGAAAAGAAATTAAACGCTGGCGAATGGCCTGGCGTTCTTCCTCCTTTAAACTTGGATATGAGTGATGAATAAATCATTAATATTAGCCGCCTTAATCTTAACCGGTTGTGATCAACAGCAACCGGTACGCACGTACACAGACGACCAGGGCGTGAAACATGAGGTCGTACGTGAAGGTGGTGGTTTCGGTGAGCATCTAGCGCAGGCGGCTGTTGCGGGTGCTGTGGGCGGTGCTGCTGCTGGGGCTGCTAGCAGGGCGACCGACCATGCGATCAACAAATGGCAGGACAGGAAGGCGGCTCGTAGGGCTTCAGGTAGGGTGTATCATGGTAGTGTTGTGAGAAGAAGATGACTGGTTTCCAAGGCTAGGCGGCGGCCGACAAGTAAGCTCATCACTTACTGCCTTGGATTTTAATTGATGCCTGTGATAGGGGTGGTTATGAAGGTTTGTAGAGTTTGTAGTGAAGAAAAAGAATTAGAGTCAATGAAAAAAGCAAAAAGAGAAAAGGACGGTAGAGCCAATATATGTAAAGCATGCCATGTTCAACAAACGTTAGAGCACAGACGAACAAAGCATCTTAAAAGTAGTAGTGATAAAAAATGTAGACGATGCGGCTTAACAAAGTCAATTGATAGGTTTTCTCCCTACTCTCACAATAAAAATGTTATTCGTAATATTTGTAGGGATTGCTATAACCAAGAAAGGCGAGACGCGGTATCTAAACTTAATATTGAAAATTATTACAAAGATGCAGAAAAAAACACATATTCTCTAAAATCATGTAAAGAACATGGGAAGTTATCTTATGAGAATATAGGTCTAGAAATACATATGGAGCATTCTCCAGTTGTTGTGATAATGAGGTGTTTATTGTGCGACAAAGAAAATAAACAAAGAAAATATAATGCGGATAATTTTATATCTAATACTATTAACTCTATTATTACATGTAATCGATGCAATATTGATAAAAATATTTTTGATTTCTATGCGAGTGAGCTTAAAAGAACGACACCAACATGCAGGGAGTGCCTCATCTTTAGAAGTAAAAAGTATTATAAAAAATCTATGCTAAAGTCAAAATATAATATTTCTTTAGATGAATATGAAAAAATGTTACGCGATCAAAACTTCTTATGTAAGATTTGCAAGCAAAGTGAAACGCATCGATATAAGCGAACGGGAGAGGTCACTGATTTATCCGTAGACCATGATCATGCAACAAATGAAGTTCGCGGGCTATTATGCAGAAACTGCAATTTAGTTATAGGGAATAGTCAAGATCGTCCAGATATTCTACGAGAGGCTGCGTTATATTTGGAAGCTTATGAAAAGACAACTTAGGCCGTATCAACAGAAAGCAATAAAAGAATGCTGGGATGCTCTTAAAAAAAATGATAACCCAGTTTTACTCTATTCTTCCGTTGGATCCGGAAAATCATTAATGCTATCGTCCATCCTCCTAACTATGCAACAACAAGGTAAACGTGCCCTTTGCATCGTTAACAACGCCGAGCTAGTACGCAACAACGCCGCAACCTTCCGTAACCAAGGGGGTAATGCGTCAATCTACTGCGCCGCCATCGGTGAGAAGGACTGTTCGGAACCCGTTGTATTTGGTACGCCTCAATCGGTTCTAAACGGCATTACAAAAGAACAAGATATTAGTAAAATTACCTTTAACTTAATCGTTGTCGATGAAGCTCATGGTATTAATTACACTAACAGCCGCTCAGCTTTTATGCGTATCTTACGATATTACAAGCAAATCTATAAGCCCATGCGTGTACTCGGGGCGACAGGTACTAACTTCCGATTTAAAGGCGCTGCCATCGTGGGTCAAGACTGCCTCTTTAAAACTCAAGTGGGTAATATAACCACTGAGAAACTAATACAAGACGGTTATTTGGTTCAGCCTGAGTTTGAAGTAGACGAAGAGCTTATGCTGGACTTCTCTCAAGTTAAGATTAAATCCACCGGTCAATTTGACCAAAAGCAACTGGCCGACGTTATCGAGAAAAGCGCACGCCTAACGGAGCTTATTTGCAAGCAAGTCGTGCATATCATGCAGACACAGAATCGCAAAGGTGTGTTCCTGTTTGCTACCACCAGACGACACGCGCAAGAGATTATGGGCCACCTGCCACCGGAAGAATCGGCACTCATTCTAGGAGATACCCCGCAAGATGAACGTACAGAAATACTCAGGAAAGCGCGTACTGGAGAAATTCGCTATCTTGTTAACATCGCAATTATTAGCGTTGGCGTTGATATACCCGCTTACGATACCCTGGCATATCTTCGGCCTACTGAATCCCTTGTACTCCTCGTGCAAACCATGGGGCGTGTATTGCGCCTATCACCTTCTACTGGAAAATGCTCCGCCTTGGTTCTGGATTTTGCTGGCAATATTAGCCGTCATCGAGATTGGGATAATCCCTTACTGCTGGATGCTGTTAAAAAGACGTTAGATAAAGATAAAGACTACGTGATCCTATGCCCATCTTGCTCCTGCCTAAATCCTGATACAGCACGCCGATGCATTGGCGTAACCAATGACAAGCGTTGTGATTATTACTTTGAGTGGAAAGACTGCCATGCGTGTTTGAAAAAGAATGACATAACATCGAGGTACTGTTATTCATGTGAAGCAGAGTTAATCGACCCTAATGCCAAGTTATCGTTAAAGGTCGCTGAGGAGTTGATCACTTTATGCGTGCATGAGGCTAAGTATGCAATTTCAGGAACCGAAGCAAGCTATACGTTACACGCTGCTTATTATTGTTTTATAGAGCAAGAGAGCCATGAGCCATCAATTGTCGTATACGAATCCTACAGCGCAAAATCACAAAAAGCTTTAAATGTAATGTACGGGCAATTCATTAGGAAGCACTGTAAATATCCATCTGATTGGTATATGAAAATGAATAGCCGCGAGTCTATGGAGATAATGATCCGCTCAGCCAGAGTCCCGCAAAATCTTAAAGTCTGGCAAGACGAAAATGGCGTATATAAGATCAAGAAAAAAATGTTCGTCTAACAAATAGGCCTACCGTGACTATACTCATTAGTGGTTAAGTAAGTCTTAATAACTGCCTGAGCCGCCTCTAATCCCGTAACACACGCACAGAAATAACCGTTCACCGTCATACGTGCCAGGAATTCCTTTTGCGCCGGACTTGGCTTACCTTTACCTTCCTTTAACTCGATCCATGCACCCTTGAATGTTCCACGTGAAACACTAATGAATAGATCAGCCACACCTGGACGCACTCCCATCCTTTTTAAAAGCCTACCTTGCTGTATTGAACATTTTCTCTCGTTTGCAAAATGATACACATCGTCGATAACTTCCGGATATTCATGTTCAAGCCATGCGATCAGGTTAACTTGCAATATCTGCTCGGGATGCATTATTTACCTTCGCGAATCATTAAAGCGACATCCTTGGCCCTTTCGGGAACTTGTTCGGCCCATTTGCTATCCAGGGCCTCTACAGCAGCCGTTCGGTAGTCATTCATGGCTAAGGCGGCAATCATTCGTTTAAAGCCCAGGAGACGCGTTATACCCAGGTTAAAGCACATATTAATCAATGCATCTTTAACGCCGCGTGGTTGGTGAATAAACCAGATATGGCGACCGAGCTGTTCAACACAGCGTACAATATCATTGTTCAGGAGATACTCGGCTTCCTCGGGGGATATACCTACCGTCTCAAGGTTGCGTCCATATGCTACGGTCAAAACATCGGCAGGGCATTTATAAACGTATCGACGATAACCTTCATGATGTTTAATCCAATCTACCAGTGTGCGGTCCATCTCAAGGCTCCGGTGACAGGTCAATATCGATACCGTGGGCTCTTAATACTGCTTCCGCGGCTTGCTCGAGGGGCGCGTCATTTTTCTTTGTAACCAGAAACGAACCGTACCCAACCACAAATGCTAACGCTATAGCACCACCTTTCCACCATGCAGATTTCATAAGATGCTCCATGCAAAAAAGGCCCCGAGGGGCCTCTATGATTAAGCTAAATCAGCAACTGAGTACCAAATATCAACTTTATACGTAGACGCTGTACCACCGGTGAAATCAGCCGTAGCAGCAGCTAAATACAAGCCTTTATTCAAGGTTGTAGAGTCAACCAAAGTTGTATCTACAGGTGTGAAACCAAAGGTTGTATCAGCGGTTGCAGCAATTAATGTTGCAGCAGCCAATGTACCTGTAGCTTTCGTGCCAGCTCCGTTCGCGGTTGAGTCATATTGTACATGAATTGCACCGCCATTAGCCAAGACCGTGCCACCATAATTAATAGCTAAGTTAGCTCGATGCAGAATATGCTTCTTGCCAGCGCCAGGAGCAGCAACCAATTCAACCGATGCAGCATATTGGCCAATGAACTCAGCTAAAGTAACATCAACTTGTTTGTGCTGAATTAAAGACTCGACAACCATGTCAGAAGTTACAGTATCAGCAGGCGCTGGGTTAGCAACAAATGCAGCGGTAGAAGAATCGTACGTGAAGAAACCTTGACCGCCAGAATAGTAAATTAATACTGCGTCGGTAGAAGCCCATTCGAAAGGTGCATTTTGTAAATCCACGATATCTTCAGCAATTGCCGTACCGGTTAAATAACCAGCGGTGGTAATGGTTGCTAAGGTGTCGTCTGAAACGATGGTAACGATGTTTGGTTCACCGTTAAAATTACGTAAAATTGAACTAATAGCCATGTTTAACTCCCTTTAATTTAATGTAGTCAATCTACATACATCATAAGTTATTTTTTACCTTTTAGCACCTTATTGGCTTTCGAATCTATCTTCGATAATGTGCTTTTAGCCATCCTGCCTTCATCGTACTGTTGCTGCGCGCGCGCCTTGGCATTTGCAGCCCTATTTTTCGTGTCCAAAGGATATTTTCGCTGCTTTTCTAACGCAAAATCACTCTTCGGTAGCGCCTTTCTCGCTTTCGTCGTCAGCTTCGCCATTTTGAGCCTCCTTTAGTTTTTGGATCTGCAAATTAAGCAACTGCATAGCGCCACTTAGGTTGGAAAACTGCTCGCGCAACTCCGCTTGCTTCTGTGTGTATGTCTCTAAATCTTTTTGCAACTCTTCTACTGTAAACATCTTAAATCTCCTGGCTAGCAACTAATGCTTTCTGAGCGGCAATCACCTCAGCCGACCAAATTGAATTCAGATAAACAATCTCAGGTGCATCATCGCCCAATCCGGTGTAAGCCTTCACGCCTTCGATATCACCAGGAACGAAAGCGCAACGCTCACGACTGCGAGACACTTCAACTCCGTCTTTCTTGATGACGCTATCCATTGCCACACTAATCGTCTTGGTATTTGGGTTGATGTCGGTGAAAATTGGTTGTAACTTTTCTTCTGTAAGCATGATTTAATCCTCGTTAACCTTAGGTTGTAAAGTAAGACATGTTGATTGCTATAACGGTGGAATTCACAAACTCTGCATTTGTCAGATCTGTAGCTGCCGCACCTGAGTTTACCGACCTGACTAACAAAGTTGTGCCGGGTGATATCAAAACTGATGGGACGGATGCTGTTAGATTTGCAGCATAGCAAGTGCTTGTTTGCGAGCCTGTCGGGTTAGCTGCAATTGGCAATCCGGTGATGGTCGCATTACCCGTACTGGAGCCTTTGCTTGATAGTGCTATAATCATAGTAATCGTTACTACATTTCCAGTACGCGTATATTTACCCGTCTGTATTGAGTAAGTAATACCCACTGAGGCTCCACCAAATGCAAGCACCGGCGTAAACGTACCCTCATCATAATAATCGAGCGTGTCTTGGCCGAAGTTGATGCCTGATGTGGAGGTAATTGTACCGCCAGCAGTTAATGTATAAGCGCCCTGTATGGTTAGCCCAGAAGAAGAAATTTGAACTATAGAATTATCATTTGCAACAAGATCAACATAGCCCGTACCTCTTGCGATAACAGGAGTAACGCAATTAACTGGGGTCGTATAAGCGTCCGCACTTTCCAAGACCGCTGCAGCCCCCAATATTCCACTATTGGACTGTGCATTCAATGATTCGACACTGCAACTCCAAGCAAGATAATTACCCGTTGATTCCGGCTGCCTTATAATAATATCAAATGAAGTTGTGCCTACGGTTCTTAATTCGATATCAGATTGAACAAACCTATTTTGCGCCAGGGTATTAATATTATTCACAAAAAACGAAGTACCACTTCCGTTCATGACAACCGATATTATTCCATCAAAAAAAGCTGACTTGTTAGCGGAAGTTATAGCCCCACCGATAAATTTAACCCTTAATAAAATAGGGCGCGATACACTAGATCCACCAGTTAAAATTGTAAATCTTAGTTGCTCACCAACCGAAAATGTCCCAAGCTCCCCTGCACCGGTCACTGACTTTAATGTCATATATCCGTTAGTAACTCCCCCTAGTCCATTTGGTGTTAAATTAATAGAGCCATTAGTATCCGTCGAGCTTAATGTGTTGCCGTCAACACGTAGGTTATCAATATTAAACTGGCCAACCAAATCAACCACGTTATTAATCGCTGGAACCCCACTGCCATTAGTGGATAAAATTCCATTATTTGCCGTAGCTAATCCTGCAATTGTGCTTGTGGCTGAGCTGTAGAGTAACTGGTTGGCGGTCGTTGACGACAAACCTGTGCCACCTGATGTGACCGGCAAAGCTGCGGTGAATGATGCTGAGGCAGCGGTCAGGGAGCCATTGGCTATTACGTTACCAGTCTCGTCTACTGTAAATTGCTCAGTTCCTCCAGGGCCACCAGACAGCACCGCAAACTTACCGCCTGAACCCGAAGAAATGGCCGCTGCCGCCCAGCCTGGACGCGTGGCATTCGTATGACCGTAGCATTGAAAAGCTCCTCCACCGGCCGCTGTTCCAATACCCGCCTGCATAGCAAATGCGCCGCCTCCATCGCTATTAAGAAGTAACCATCGATTACCTGTGCCGTTATTAGTGAGAGATAAGTTCTGGGCAATCGTACCAAGTCGGGTTATGTTGGTTTGAACCGTGGTTGGAAGTGTAGAGCTAATGCTAGGAACACCCGTGGCACTGGTTACAAGCACGCCATTATTTCCTGTAGCTAACCCACTAACAGTATCTCCGGTGGCCGCATAGTAAGCGATCTCGTTGATTGTTCCTGGGTCTACACTTCCAGTGCCAGCGCCTGGGCCGTAATCGACGTTAAACACCTCAAGCCATTTAATAAAATCAGCAGCATTGATCATGTTAGCACCCACCCTGTTATCTCGGTAACATTTGTGCCGTCATTTGTAAAAGTCTGAACGTAGGTATTACCCGTATAAACGACGGTAATCGTATCAATAAAACCACCATCATACGTGAACACCTGCTCAAGCTGAGCTAAGGGTAGTTGCGTATTATCACTAGCTAATACTGTTTCAATCATAGCGAAATCCTTATCTTAGTATTTCTGGAATGTATGCTTTTAATTCATCTAATGACATACCAGAAAAATCCACATCCAGCGGCATATCACGAAGCTTCTTTTTGCGATTAGCTATAGCATTCATCTTAGCATCATCTCTAAATTCTATCGCCTTTTGATACTCGATGTCTTCAGCTTTCAGCTTCTCGTTTCTAATAACTCTGAGCTTATCCATATGGATTGCTTCAGCTTTAGCGCGATGAACCTGAATACCACCATCAAGAATCCAAGCATTCCGGAAATACCGGTCAACTGGTATCTCATCAGCCATAACAACTTGGCGTGACGCACCCTCGGGCACGCACTTAAGTAGCGTGTTGATGTCTTTGCAGTCACATGTAGGCACAACGATGGCTACTGCTCCGTCTTCTTGGGTGTAAGCTATGCGTGTGTTAGGGTTCATTATTGGTCTCCAAAGGCTGCGACGCTGTTGCCGTCCCTATCTAGAACAGCTGTTTGTTGCTGAACTATAAAGCTTGCGCTCCCTGTAGCTGTGGATGCGTTAGTTATAGATAAAACAATGGGGTAATTCCCGCCGCCAGAGCTACCCGAGGTTCCTGTACATGCGTAATCAGTGCTTGAAAAATCTGTGCTCCAATTCACAATAAATAAACCCGTTCCTGAATCAGTTACACTAGTTACATTGTAAGAGGCTCTAACAGATGGACCTGTAGCTTGGTCATATACAACCCACGCCTTCGGATGCCCTGGATGCAACTGCTGACGACCTGGTGTACTGAACACCGTGTTACTGGTCGCGGCCTCCATCTCGGCTTGGCTTGCAGCGGAGGCTGCCGTCGTTGCGTTAGGCTGGTACTGGATGCACATGAGGACGACGTTAGATGGCTGCATAATGTTGGCCGCACCGCCGCCATTTGAATTCCATGTAGCGGCATTCAATGCTGGGTAATAACCGGCCGCGCCCGTATTTGAACCTATGTGATTGGTTAGTGTTGCCGTGGAATAGTTAATTGTATTAGCTGGCAGTTCAGTTGTTGTAATGGTGTGATCTTCTTCGCCACCCGTATCGCCAACGGCATTTCCAAGTGTGGCCGTGCCTGTTCCACCTGAACCAACCGCAACTTTGCGTTCAAAGTTGGGCAAATTAAACGTTGTGCTCCCGTCACCCACACCCCAAGTTGTGCCGATAGCTGTAAACAACTCACTGTAGGTGGTTCTATTTACCGCGCTACCGTCACAGACCAATGCCCCTGTAGGTGCTGAAGTTCCACCGTACGAGAAGATAGTTCCGACTGCAACGTCACCACCACCGCCACTACTAATCGTTGACCACGCCGTTTGCCCTGCGCCATCAGTCGTTAAAGCTTGCCCAATCGTTCCATCAGCTTGAGGCCATTTAAGGCCATCGAGCACTAAGTCACCGGTGCCGTCTGGGGTGATGTTTATATCACCATCAGTATCAGTTGAGCTTATGGTGTTGCCATTTATGTTGATGTTATCAATATCTGCATTGATACCAACAATACTGCCTGCAAACGTTGCTGTTTTGTCGTTTGTAATCGTTAACGCCGTGGCTGGAGCTAGCGAACCATCCGGCGTTACTTGAACTCTCCACCGTCCAGGGGCGCTCGTGGTTGAAACCGTACCTGTGCTGTCTACATCAAAAAAGAAGCCGCCGAATAAACTGTATGAGGTTCCTGTCCAACCCGAAGCGTAATTCGAAAACAAATTCATGCTATTGGTTACAACACCATGCGCGCTTGTATCTGAATTGCTATGCGCTGATAGCATAATCGGGGATGCGGTTGTAGAATGCCGGTGCATGATAAATTGGGCTAAGTTAGTCGCGCCAATCTCACTTGATTTAACATTAGAGTTATAGGTTACTCCATTAACATTTATCCCAGACGCTTCCGTTCCTGGGTCGCCACAAATAACATCTGAACCATCAAACAGAACATTGCCTGTTCCTTTAGCCTGAATCCTTAAGTCAATATTGGTATCAGAGCCAGCGGCTTGCAATAACGGGCCCGAGCCTGTAGCTGCGTTCGTAACATCAAGGTAGTTAACGGCGCTCGCTGTGGTGTTAAATAAAATCTGTTCGTTACTATTCTCATCTAAAATACCGCTACCATTGGCGTAACCTGTAGTTCCTGGGAATTGGATAGTCGATGATAAACTCAGTACAGGGTCGGCAGCCGTTCCACCTACGTCAATCTGGTTGGTCGTGCCGGTAACGGACTGCACGCCACTATCTGAAGGCTGAACCCATGCGGCAGCGTTGGTGTCATAATATTCAAGTGCATCAAGGTCTGTGTTATAACGCAAATAGCCGTTTGAGGGCACGCCAGGGCGTTGTGCTGTTGTTCCAAACGGTATAATCACATGACTTGAGCCTGGCAATGTTGGGTTGCTAGCAATACTTAATGTGGGGTTACCGCTTAATCCTGTGCCATCCGCAACATCAACCTGGTCGGTCGTGCCGGTTATGGTTCGCGCAACCAGGTTACCCGTTCCTGTCTCGTTGACAAGAATACCGGTTGATAGGCCAGATAATGCAATAGCGTTAGCCAATGAGGTTGTAACCGACTTTACAATAAAATCAGCTTCTGCCAGGTCTTGGACGGTCTTGCTGCTTACCGCGCCCTGGTCTTCAAGGCCAATCATGCTTGCGCCATCACCTGCGGTGTGAGCTGCAAGGCGTGCAATCAGTAGGGCAATATCGGCTGAATCTTCAAATTGCGTCCAGGTTACGCCGTTATAAAATTCATACAAACTTAAGTCGGTGTTATACCGAATCATGCCGTTTGTTGCTGGGTCTGGACGTTCGGCTGTTGTTCCTGGCAATTGAAATTGGGTGGAGGCGGTGAAACGTGCATTAGAGCCACCACTTAACCCAACAGTAACATTGCCCTCGGCCAGGGTGCCACCACTCAGGAATTCGCTAAACTTAATGGTCTCAGTCATGGCTTAATCCCTTATTGAAGTGCTCGGAATGATAACCCAACGTAGGCAATAGGGTCGGGTGTGACAAAACTTAGCACATCTCCACCTTTCACAAAGCGCTTTTCAGGCAATAGCTCAATAAACCGACCTGCACTGACACTGTTAGCTGCTGGAACGGCTGCGGTGACGTTGTAACCAACATACACGGTCGCATCATCGTTAGCGGAGAACAGGAGTTGCAGTTTATCGGTTGCAGAACCTGGAACGGTGTAGGTGACTTCATTGCCTGCGGTAATAGCGAAGCGTGGCGCTACGTCGCTGAAGTTTGTGGTTCCGTTATAGTTTTCATAAATCGGGACGGCCATGATTAACTCCTTTTATTCGAATCGGATAAGTTTGCGAGCGAGTTTGGTTTGTTGGACGATGGAGTGTGGGTCGCCTTTAACGTTTAAGGTTCCTCCACCTTGAGCTGCTACCGTAACAGACGTTGGTCCATTCGTTGGTTGAACATAGATTCCAGGACCTGTAGTGGAGTTCCCTCCAACGCCAACACCTACTGTGCTTCCAGGATGGTCATGTAATGGCATTTCTGCAATTGTTAATTCATGCGAAGCCGCACCACCTTTAGCACCCAAACCGTTGCTAGCCGTGCCGAACAATGAGCCACCAACACCAGCAACAACAAAATCTCTCAAGTCCGGAACCGCAAACGTCGTCGCGCTATCACCAAAGCCGGCTAAAAAGAAACGCACGGAAGAGTCACCGGTAGAGGTGGCATTGTTATCCATGGTAATTGTTGTGCCAGATATACCCGTAATAACAGAACCACTAACAATACCGTCGCCTTCCAACCCCATATCAATGCAGTAATCGGTCGCATCTGCAACATCAAAAGTTGCTGCACCGGATGTTAACGTAACGGTTTCAGTCGTTGTTAAAGCGTTGAATAGCTCGTAATAGGTGGTACGACTATAGGTATTCGTGCCGTTACATATCAAATAATGTTCTGGCGCACCAAACCCAAAATAATCAATCACAGTCCCCACAGGTACAATCGGTCTTGCTAGGTGATAAGTATGGTCTAACTGTCGCTCAATCGTTTCTTGCTCATAATTATATTTATTCTGAAGCGCGGTCGATATCACTTGGAAGCTTGTTACCAGGATGTCAATTGAGCCTGGAAGAATTAACCGATACTCGACCCATGCAGCCGGTGGCTGATCCGTGTTCGTTGGCTGAGGCATTACATCGCTTACCCCAGTAAACTGCGTGTAAATCTGCGTGACCGTGGAGCTTGGCAAAACCAATTCCAAATCACTTGCGTTTGAGTCAACGAGACGCGCTGATATGGTTGCGTTGGCACCCGTCTTAAGCTTAGCCGTAACCGAGCTTGATACGTACAAGTTTACCGCTGGGCTAGACGACCACAACATACCTGCTTGATCGAACCGTTGCTTTAAGTACGTTCCTGAATTATTCCAGCCCACCAGGTTCAACCGCAATGCATACGGGGCATTAGTAGGGTTAGGCTCGGCGCTTGTAAGCGCTTCACGTGTAATCGTTGCCGTACCAGTGCCAGCCAACACCAATTCCCAGCCAGGCGCGACCTGATAGGTCCCTGAGCTGCTAATTGACATTGAGCCTTCTTCATCAAAGCTTACAAGTGAGAACTGTGGGTTTGTCATCTGGTTGTCGGACGAAAGGGAGGCTGAGGTAGAGCCACCGCCTACGCCTGCTGGAGTGTAGTTTTCAGCTAACCAGATTAAAGGGTCTGACTCGTTTTGTCCTTGGCGTATGGCAATTCGGTAAGTTTTAGCTGGGTCAAAATACACGTCAATCGGCAATGTTCCTGCCGCCGTAAGCTGCAAAGGGTTAGCAAGTGGCGTGCCTGAAGGTGTTGCGTAAATAGCTTGAGGCACGTATGGAATGGTATTTTCCAGAAAAAATGCCCAATACGTATCATCTAAGGGCAAGCCGGTAAGGTCACGAAAGTTCCACACAGGATTAAAGCTTCTAAAAAATGTCACGCGAACAACTCCAAATCCTTATAAAGTCAATAACTCATAATAGCATTTGGTTTGGTGAGGTGCTAGCGGTTGAAGATTGGCGTAAATCTTTAGAGATTTCAAATCCATTATCTAATGACACGATTGCAATTAATCTCGCATTAACATGTTTTTTATTGATTAATCTTTCAAAAAGATATAGCATTTCAAATGACAGATACATTTGTTTGATTAGGATTTATCTTACATAAATGCGCATGATTAAGGATTAAATATGCAAAAAAATTTAGTTTCAGTTAGGGGTTTAGACGTGTTTACAAGTTCGGATGTTCTTGCTAAAGGGTTAAATATGGAGCATCGCTCCGTTGTTTCGTTGATTAAAAGTTATGAGTATTTGGAGCAGTTTAAAAATTTACAAAAAACTAAGCATAGGGTGTACAAGAAAGAAGTGGACATTTACTGGTTAAGTGAATTGCAGGCCACTATTTTGATATCTTTTATGAAGAACTCGGCTGAAGTTATTGAGTTCAAAATAAAGCTTGTTACTGAGTTTTACAAGCAGCGTCAATTGATTCAGATGTTACTTGCCCAACAAAAAGATCCAAATTGGAATTTAGAAAGACAGGAGGGCAAAGTAGCTAGGCGAGTATCTACCGATACTATTCAAGAGTTTATCGAGTACGCTAAAGCCCAAGGAAGTAAATCAGCAGATAAATATTACATGAGCATAACGCGTATGCAATTAACCGGGTTATTTCTAATGGAGCAACGCTACCCAAATGCGCGAGAAGTCATGAGCTTCAAGCAGTTGGCCACAACACAAACAGCAGATTATGTGATCGCCGAATCCCTTAAAGATTCTATGGAGAAAGGGTTGCATTACAAAGAATGTTACAAAGAAGCAAAGAAAAGGATTGACGAGTTAGAAAAGGTTATACCTAAGTCACCACTTCCTGCTTTTTTAGCTAAGAACGAAGATTAATCAACCAAAGAGCCTAGATTTCAGTCATGCAAGATCAGCCCTGAAACACCGCATAGAATCTAGGTTTTACCCCCTAAAACCCCCTCAAAATACCGATATGCGATCACATCAAAAACCAATCAACTAATGCTTGCTTTTTGCGCATCAAAGAGTTAGACTATGTTTTTTAGATGTGGAGGTGAGTGATGATGTTGTTTGGTATAATCATGATATTTGTAGGTTTATATTGGGCATCCTTAGATGAATACCCTAAAAATGAAAACCCATACAGAAAGGATGATGCTCGTTACTAATCATTAATTAATTTCTTAGCGCCTTTGTACCCAACTGTTAGAGCAGCTAGAACGGTAGTAGGTACACCAATTTTTTTAAGAACGGGCACAACCCTATCTTTAAATTGAACATATCTTCGATAGTCATTGATCCCACCTCTTAACAAATCCGCTGCCTCATCTTCCCCATGGAAGCGCGCGTGCCTCTCAAGCCTGCCTAATATATCTTGGCGAGCCTCTTGTGGCTCTCTGAAGATGCGTCTCTCGGAAGCTAAAGGAGAACGTTGCAAAGATCGAGATTCATGCCCAAGCTGTGAGGCGGTAGAAAATAAAGGCTCATACTCACCACCCCTAGCATCTTGCAGCATTCTTTGTGTTGCTTGCGTCCTGTCCAGGTAAGGTGAAGCTGTGTCTATTAAATTAGCAAGCTCTTGATCTTGATGAACGGGAGGTAAGCGTTGCTCGAATTGGTCTCTAGCCAGATTAAGCCGTCTAGCCGCGCCTCGTTGTGTAAAATGAGGTAGTGCCCGTAATCCAGCACGAGCCAAGCCAGCAACACCAGCTATCTCGGGAATATGCGTAATTCCACCCTGAATCATAGCATCCAATAACCCTTGATCTTGTGGCCCGTAACGCTCCGCGTAATCCTCGGGTATTGCGCGATTAAGTAATTGCTTTCCTTGTTCGGAATACGGAACAGCGGGAAGTTGCATAGATGGATGAGGGCCAGGTAATTGGTTCATAGCTTTCTGCCCCATTTTCCCTAAGCCCTCAATTCCTTTAACGCCCGCTAAGCCATATTCACCCAGGTTTTTCCCCAACCCCATCAAACCAACCAGAATATCTTTAGGTAACCAGCTTGAAACGCTTTCGGCCTTCCCAGAAGATTTAACTTTTTCAGAATCAGAAAGCTCCCAATCGCCATCAGATACCTTTTGGTCTTCAACAAGTTCCCAATCAGACATTTGGCACCCCTCTTCTTCTGGCTTCTTCAATACTTACGGTTTCGCTAGCCCCGGTTTTACGATTTCTTATAGTTACCGTCTGTGATTGCTGTTCAGTTTCGTTGGATTGCTGCTGCATTGCTTCTTTGCGCTTAAACTTAACAGGAGACCTAACGGATTCTTTGTAAGTTTCGCCTTCTGATTTTAATATTTTAACTAAAGCATTAAAGTTTTGTTCGGCAATTTCTGGCGTTTTAATCCATGAAGAAGGATTGGTTAACTTCTCCAGTCTTTTAATAATAGATGGTTGAACAGATGTGCCGTAAAACGAACGCACCTGGTCGGCTAAAATTTCAGCAGCAGTCATGGAGTCCTGGAACTCTTTAAATCTTTCGGGTGCTTGTCCTTTTTGGGCTTTATACTCATCATTTAATCGGTCAACAGCACCCTTTAAGCCAGAGTATTGCGTCAACTTTTTTGGCCTAATAAAATCAATGGTTTTATCAATGTTCGTCGCAAACAAATTACGCCTTCTTGCATCTGGATCGCTTGTCTTCTTAGCCAACTCACGCTCGTAAGCATCTGCTACTTCAGGGTCAACACCTTCAGGCGTTTGTGGCTGCCCATCTTGCTGCATATCCGACTGGCCAACTGGTTGCTGCCCATCTTGCTCATCATAAGCGCCAGGAGGATAAACAGGATTACCCTCAGCGTCATACCATTGCTGACCACGATGCATAGCAGGAGCGCCCGTCCCTAACTGACCACCCTGAGGAGTCTGAACACCCTGAGGAGCCTGCTGACCTTGCTGACTCACAGCGCCACGAGGAGATCCACCAGGCGTACGCGGAAGGATATCCAAAGCCCCACGGCCTTGACCCTCAGCAATTGACCTACCAAGAGCAGAAGTAACCCTAAAAGGCGCTAGTTGCTGCTGAGTTCCACGCCAATCAATCATTGAGTTACGGTTAGCAAGCGATAAATCATGCGCGGCTTTAGCATTAATATAAGCCGGACTATCATAGCCCTGTGTTCGACCAATCTGCTCCACATACAACGCATTAGCAACATCACCTGAAGGATGCAATTGGCCATAATACTTAGACAGCATCATCTTTTGAAGCATGTTAGAGCCGCCCTCCATACCCTTCAGGAACGCATCGCCAGGCTGACCAACATTAGGTATATTCAAAGCCATCATTAACCTCCGTAAGGCGACCAAGAGCCAATAAATCTATTAGCCAACGCACCACCAATAGGCCCACCTAACGCGCTACCAGCCAAACCAACACCAGCGCCCATCAAACTACCCAGCATGTTACCCGGTGCGTTTTTACGGTTGTACGCCATCTGCGCCGAATCTTGACCCATTTGCGTGGCTTGCTGTCCCATCTGACCAGCCGCGCCAGCCCCAACACCATACATGTTTTGACCAACACCAATACCCGTTTGATACTTGTTCATCAAATCATTCAAATAGTTCTGACGGTCATTTAATGCAATCTGACTCGCACCACCTTGGATTGCCTGCAACGCTGGCTGAGAACCCATCAAACCCATTGAGCTGGCCGCATCTAAACCCTGTTGCGAAGCCATTTGTTGCGCTTGCTTGGCCTGCGGGCTCATCTCATAACCTTGCGTCCACTCATTTTGAAGGGCTGCGGGGTCCATTAGTCGTTGCATAGCGCCGCCAAGCTGTTGCCCAGCCTGTTGGCCTGCTTGATTATACGGTTGCTGATAGCCTTGCGCTTGACCGTAATATTGGTTTAACTGGTCTTGGCCTGCGGCATAACCACGCTCTGGATGTAAAAAACTAGATAACCAACTCATATCAAATCCTTATGTTATGGTGAAACCGGCGGTTTGAGACGCTGTAGTAACCCACGTGGTATTATCCTCTGTACATACAATACTAATGCAATCGTAGCGATTCGTCGACGCAATACTTGTGCCTGCACTTGAAGCCGATACCTTAATTGTTTGGCCAGAACCAGGAGATAATGACCAACCGCCAGCCCCAGAGCCAACAATGCGTACAATGCCACCAAACCCAGCCGTATCGGGCAAAACTAAATCCGTAAGTGCAAGGTCATCGGTAATAAGATACGTGTTATTAATTTGGAGTTTATAGGGCTGAACAGGCGTAGCAGGAACCTTCTCGCCAATAAAGTTAACGCGCTCAATGGTCGCAAGCACCTCGTTTATCTGGTCAACCAACACCGATATCCATTGCATAAACTCAAACGTAAAGTTCGTATTCGACAACGGTGCTGCGTCAACCCGTGTAAGAAATACTGTCATTAGTTGGCCTCTTTAGATTCTTCACGCCAAGAGCGCCCTAATCGGATATCATAGACCATGCCGATTTTAACCCCATACTTTTTCGCTATATCTTTAGGCTTCATATTTTCGCCTCTTATTTTACGCGCCACTGGCATAGACATTTTTACTACTCGCGTATTTCTTGTATTTAACGCATACGTTACCCACCTACAGTTATCAGGCGAATACCCCTTGTCATTATCTATGCGATCAATCGTCAAATCATCCATATATCCGTTATTTAACGCCCATTCGCAAAACTTGTTACTATCATGCAACCATTCATCGCAAATTATTATGCCTCTAGCTCCATAATTCTTGTATGCTTTTGCTTTTATGTTATAGCATCTTATTTTCATTCCGCTAAATATGTTCATAAGCCTAGGATGGCTTTTACCGTATCGGCTAACAACAATGCCTTGCGTTACACACCCACAACTTTTGTTGTACCGTAACTTTGTTGCAGTCACTTCAAAAACTTGCTTACATACTTTACATTCAGCCTCCACTCTTTGCTGCTTACTCTGATCGGAGCCTAAACTTCTTATTATCTTAAATCCGTTTACTTCATCTGGTAACTCTTTCATTTGAGACGAAACGCACCCACAACTTTTCATTTTATATTTATTTAAGCATGAAAATGACCTGTCAAACTCTCCCCCGCATACCTTACAAATAATAGTAAACCTCAGATTATTATTCTTGTCGTACCACTGAGAGACAACCTTAAACCCATTTATAATCTTATAATTAACATACCTTCTCGCCATGACTTAACCTTAATACAAATAAATCATGGTACCATAAATTAACATCAGCCGCCCTTATGGAGGTGCTGCGCCAAATACAACCAACATGTATTAATTGGCGCCACCTGAGGCCCTCCTGGTGCTCATCACCCCACCTAATATTACGATAGGCGCTGAGCTTACACATACCAATTTATAGGCTCTATTTCGCGAGGTTCCGCAAGAATACCATCTCATTCGCCAACGGTATTGACCCAACTGACTAAATTCACGCACATCAAGGCTTGCAAACGTCACACCACCATCATCACTAACATAAAGCTCAATGTGTGGCTTAAACAACGCATTGTAATGGTTATCATCAAAGCTCGGTGTGTTCGTTCCATCCTGAATAATAAATTCATCATCCTCGGACACAATGTAAATTGGAACCTCGTCGGTAGAGTCTTCACTTACCAGGTAAACCGTGTTGTCAAACGGGGCGTTGTACCTGTAAAACGTCTGGTCGCCGAACACAAAGTCAATTTCAACGTAATCGGTAATAAACTCGGAGTAATCAGGCTGAAATATCTGCTGCGTTACCAGCTCATACCGCATCGGGTATTTTATGTAAGCATCCGCCGCTTGAGCGTTAGCCTGGTCTGGATTGCGTAATTCGTTGTAATACAAGTCCCCTGCCATGTCGTACACGCTGCTTTCACCTTCAACCGTAACCAAGTGCTTATTATTAAAGAACACGTGCTTTTGAATACGGTTACGTTCACCGTTAAGCTCAATGACTCGGTGCCAAGTCTGCGTGTCAAAGTTGTATTCAATTGAGTTCGCGGAGTCTTCAATATCCAAGTCCCCGAAGTCTAAGAACTTACCGGCTGATACTCGGTAGAATATCGAGTTTTCCCATTGATACAGGAATCCGTCGCTTTCTTGCGTCAAGAACGGGCTTAGCTCATTCGATGCTGAGTCGCGCTCAAGCAACACATTTACGGCTTGCGAGCTTATAGGCTGTGGTTGCTGGCCATTGCTAACCATAAATGTAATTAAACCATTGCGATTCTTTGCAAGCCACACCATCATGCCAAAGTCTACATCGAGGCTGAATGGGTCGGCCATACCATAATCCCAGTTATACGATGAACTTAACTTAAACGGGAACGTAGCCGTGGCACTCCCTACCGTAATCTGCGTGGGAACACTTGACCAAATATCACAACTAAAGTCATTAAAGATGTACAGTTGGTTGTGAAGCGTCGTCATTTGGCGTATCACACCGCTAGCTTGGTTGAATAGCGAACCACCCGACACGGCGGAGATATCGAACCATGTGGCGGCATTATCAGGTGTTGCGCCAAGATTAGTATTGGATAGGTAATATTCAGTGCTGTTCTTGTTACTTACCACTAATCGGTTGCCGAACGCCGCAATGAATGCAGGAGCAGAAGGCACGCCGTTGCCACTTGCACGCTGCCACTGGTTAGCTGCCGTGTTATCTTCATTGTAGATATAGAGGTGCTTGCCATCAGTAAACGCCGCGTACACTTTGGTATTAACCGGCAAGTACGTAAACCAGATATCAGCACCCGATTGAAGCTCAAGTCCAGGTGTTGTAATCAGCGTTTGATTGAAGTTCTTGTCAATCTGGTACACCAGCGACCCGACCACCACATACACATAGTTAATCGAGCGGAAGATAGCCTTAGGTGGCGCATCGAATATCATCCGGTTCTCATTAAGGACTTGGATGTGTCGCCTACCCATAGCGGGATATAAAGCTTGGCTCTTCTTAGTACCTTCAACCTTTACGCCATAAAAATTAGCACAATCCATGCTCCCAAATTGCGTAAAACGCTGAACGTTGTAGTATGTAAATATTGGTAAATCAGCAATGGCCATTACCAGCCTCCTATACCAGAACGCAATATCCAAGCACCATTAAGCATTGACTCCCTGTCACCTGTAATAGCTACGTTGGTTTCGCTTGCGCTAACCATGACATCCAGTGACTCTTGTAGCATTAACTCTAACTTATCCGTCCAGGCTTCAGCACGCCCCTTGTACATCGCAACATCTTTTGCTGTCGCAAACAATAAATAGCGTATGTAATATTGGGGCAATAAATCCATCGTATCGTTACTAGTTAGTTCGGATAATTGAAACTTACCTCGGATATTGAAGTCATATACTTGGCTAGGCCGAGGGTATAAACGCAAACGCACCACATCGGTATCAGGGAACACAACAATAAAACGAGGTAAACCCTGTAACGGTTCATATTTCCAAGCTCCTAAAAATTCATTCCTGGATTCGTCAATCAGTGGGTACGTAACCCCATCTAATAATAGCCACGCTGAATCAAGATTAGCTAATCGACCAAGTGTTATGTCCGGTGTTGGAGTTGCTGTAGCAGGGCCACAAACAACTTCTTCTTGACCAATAGCCACGGGTACACTAATTTCTTTTGCAATCGTGAGCATCAAGCCAGTTGCCGCATAAGACTGAAGCAACTGATTGAGCACAGTAATACCTAGGCTTAAATCATTGCCGTGAAGCGGAACCGTTGGGTTGCTTGGATTAATTAACCGATACGCCTGGGTGATAAACTCGCGCACTGTCGCCATGATTTACCCCTTGCGTTTTCGTGTTTTAGGCTTCGATGTTTCACGTGAAACATGTTCCACAGGAGCAGGAATCTCATCTCTTAAAGAAAACCATAAGCCAGAACCTACCAAAGTCGTGTATTCATCCCATGAGCCAGCCAGTTTCTTGCTGCCTTTGTTATAAACCCAGGCTCTAAAGCCATCTTTCTCGACCAACCGGTTGCAGTACTTAACCGTTTCGCTCATAACCATCCCCTAACGTTAATGCCTGACGGGTTCGTTTTTGTTCCCCATCAGGCATGGTTGTGTTACGAGCAGATACGAACCGCAAACTCAGGGTTAATAGCCACACCGCAAATCACGTCAATACGGTCTAACTGGTCGTAGTTACGGATATCAGCACCAAGCGAGTAGGTCATAGCAAGCTTGTACAAGTCACTGTAACGCGTAACCGCTTCCACACCACCACGCAACTCTTTTAAAGGAGGGGCGGCAAATACTAATGCTTGTGTGTGGTATGCAAGTGATACGTTATGGTCATCACGCAACAACAACTGAGCGCCATTAGGAATAGCAGCCGAGATGTTTTGACGTGCGCCAGAAATAACAATGCTTGGGCTTACAGGAATCGTAGCTAAACCACCGGCTGTTGATGTTACATCGGCCGTAACCACAAACTGAGCGCGCTGAGCCAACGCTTCGTAGGTCAATGGGTTAATCATGAATACGCCATCATCTTCATCAACTTCAATGATATCGCCTTCACGGAACACAACGCTTGAAGCTACAACGCCACTAACTTCAATGCTATTACCTGAGCTGATTGGTCCGTTGGTTACGATACCACCAAGCTTAAAGCCTGCAGGAGGTGCGCCACCTGCTTCACCAGCACCAGAAATCTGACGTGCTAAGAAGTTAGTTTTGAAAAAGTCAAAGCCTGACAAGTGACCGATAAAGCCATCCATCAACGCGCCTTCATTCACTGTGTTGTTAAACGTTGCGAACAAGTCGTTTGACAAGCTAGCAGCGGTACGAGGTGGAACGCCACAGTAACGCTTGCCATCTTCAGGGATAGCTAACTCAGTCATGTACGCATCAGCGGTCAAAATGGTGTTGAAGTCAACTGGAACCCCAGGCGTTCCGACTGCTTGGTACGTTTGCTTTTGGAAGTTTTCTTTTGCAATGAAGTTCTCAACCATGTTAGCAAGACGCTTAGCACGTGGAGCATTGGCCATTTCAAGATAAGGTTCATCGCGTGCGCGGTCAAATGTCAAGTCGAAACCGGTGTAATCAACCATAGTACGGAACTGCTTGGTGATTGACAAAGGTCGAACAACCTGTACGACGGCTTCGGCTGTAGCACTTGCGCCTTCGCCTGCGAGGTAACGTTGCTCTAAACGGTAGTTAAGGGTCTGACCTGTAGCGAAACGAAGACTTTTGAAATCGCCTTCGAGGTTTCTGTTAGCTGTTCGTGCAAAACTTAAACTATTCCAGAACCTCACGAACACATCGTCTAATACATAACTGGTTGTGTTAAATTGATTGGCCATGATTGTTATCTCCCTGGCAAATTAGTAGTAAATGTTCAGCGAAACGCCGAACGCTTAGTTTCATTTGCCTGGAGGACGCAATTTTACCCCAATCACACCAGTTTTAGCGGGGATGTAGTTCCGGATCGGACCCGTGTACACTTGTACTACATAAGAACAAGTGTACTACTTTAGTTACCAAAACATCAAGAGGGCACTTAGCCATCCCAACCCTTAAGGTTTCCTTAAGGTTTCCTTAAGCCCTCACCATCCAGCCACCTCTCCAAATCCAGCAACGCCCCCTTGTAACCCGCGTTATAACCACACGCAAAGCTAGCAGGGTCATCGTGAGCTGCCTGAGGCAGCCTTTCGGCTACCTCCTTCATTTTTGCATTAATCCAGTCATCCAATGTCATCACCGTCTCCGATTGTTCCGTATCGATAACCGTTTAGCATCAGCCGCCGCAATCAAGTCCTCAATCGTGGGCTGCTTATTCTTCTCGCTGGCAGGCATAGCGGCGTTATCCCGTGATTTAGACACCGGTTTAGGTGCGCTCGTCGTTGCTTTAGCTTTTTTCATACGTTCCTCAAGTCGTCCCATCTCAACCATCTGTGTATAGTTATCCGGTATGTTCGCAATGCGTTGTAACTCAGCACCATGGCGCTTACTTGCCGCGTATAAGAACGCTGCTGGGTCTTTCATTGCCCGTGTTGCAACGGTCATTGCATCGGTAATCGGTTGAGCACTCACAACATCACGAAAGTCCGGAAATTTACTCATGCCCTGGTGAAACTTTGCTTCAAATTCAGCGTGAGCCTGCTCTTCACGTCGCGCCTGCTCTGCATGTTGTTGCTTCGATGTCATTTTGGTGACGGTTTGCTCTACAAATTGTTCGAGCTGTTGTTGCCAGTCCTTCGATGAATCAGGGTCGTACTCGAAGCCGGCCTGCTGGGCCTGTCGGGCCTGGTCGGTACTCGGCTGCTGGTTGCGCTCCATGCGAGCAAGCCTATCACGAACAGCTTTATTAATACGCTCATTGACTTCATCTTCCGTGTATGTCTTTGGTTGCGGTTTCTCATTGCCGTAGTCGTCTAGTTCTGTTTCTTGCTCGGGTTCAGGTTCTTCGCTTTCCGCTTCTGGCTTGTCTTCTGATACGGGTGCATCGTACTCAGTCTCCGGTGCTTGCTCTGGCTCGTGTGATTCTAATTCGGGTTGATGTTCAGGGGTCGCCGGTTGTTGCGCCGTCTTACCTGTAAACAACATTTCATCAATACTACTTACTTCCGTCATGTCTCACTCCTTAAAGACCCTGCTCTTTCTCGTCATGCAAAACAATAGCTTTGGTAGCCCACATAAGCGCCTGCTCAAGGTTGGTCATAGCTAAAGATGCTTGTCTACCAGCATAAGGCACAAGGATGGCCTCAAGCTCTTCGGCTTTAATTTTTGCAGCCAAAACAGCATCTGAGTGCTCTTGCTTCAGTTGGTGATAGGTTTTTCTGAATGTCCCTGAGTTGCTCATTTCTTATCTCCTGCGTCTACCTTATGGGTTAAAATCTTCACTAAATTATCAGCATGTTTCATCTGCATATCCGCGCTGGTTCTTTGCGTCTCAGCCGCATAACGCATCTCTTGTTCTTGTAATTGCGCTGCTGTCTCAATGCGTTCAAGCTCGATACGCTCAAGCTCACGCTGCATTTCAGCTTGCATTTGTTCAGTCTTAAGCATTAACTCACGCTCTTTAAGCTCAAGCTCTTTCATTTTCATTTGCGCTTGCATCTGCTGATTCTGTTGCTCCATCTGCAAAGCTTGTTCTTCAGGGCTCGGACCCTGTTGACCCATTTCTTGAGGCATTTTGCCAGTTTTACCCGCTTCGAGAATCTGAGGCGGCACCATAGTTTTAAGACGATTCTTAAGCTCAATCGTATTAGCAAGCGGTAAGTTGTCTGCGTATAAGTCCGCAACCATGGCAAAAGCTTGGGGATTCGCTTGCAGAATCTGCTGCAATGACTCAAGAGCTTGTTGCTTCTGTCCTTCATAACTTGGCCCAGGTTTGAGCCTAACTTGGTACGTACCTTTTCTAATGTCGTTTTCAATGCGTGCACCATAATCGTCCGCCTCCCTATTCACTGTAATTGTCTTCATGCCTTCATCTTGCGTTGATACCGACATCACACGCTCAGCATCATATACACGAGGTATCATCTGGTTGACGATGTTACCACCGGCCGCAATTGCACGATTAACTGAGTTAAACGCAACGTACGTCGAGTAACTGCCCTGACGTGTGCGTGCATCAATTGCCGCACCACTCGTTTCTGAACCCTGCTCACCCATACGCGTTGGGTAAAGCCCTGTACATGTGTAAAGGTCTTCGATAGCAAGCTGATATTGTTGCTGCAAGCTCACGGATAGTTCAGGAGGGTTGATACGCTCAGGCTTAGCACCGCTGGGGCTTTCGTCATACGTGAGCATACCTTGTATAACCGTTGGGTCACGCCATTTGGCCGCCGTGTCATTGCTTTGTACGTTTTTCTTGCTACCCATGTACTGGTCGTAACGGCTAACTTTTAAGATGTAAGCGGACTGTGTACGCAAGTAGTTAATGTAACGCTGCGTATCTTTTGCATCACCAAAAAACGACCGACATACTTGTTTGCCGTTTTTATCGTAGTAACTGTTGTTATCCATGAAGATTATGGGCAAGTCTTCGGCAGGAAATTCGCTTTCCTCAAGCACATAATCACCACAGATTTTATAGTGGGTAATCTTGCTGCGCTTGGTGTCGCGCTTGTCTTCGATGCGCACCGGCTCCATTTCATCGTACAGCGTCATGATGTTTTCGTCGAACACGGCTTCATCTTCGCCAGCGTCCTCGGCTTCCATGTCACCTTGCATTGGCATGTCGTCAATCATATCCATGGCCGCATCTTCGCCCATATCCATTTGCTGGTCTTGCTCAAGCATGCTGGACATACGTATTTCAGCGTTAATATCAATCGACCGCTCAATGAGCTCGTCCATTTCTTCTTGATTGTAAATCTTGCCGTTCGATAACTTGTACAGTGTCTCTTTTTCTTGTTTACGGACAAAGTAGTTATTAATTGTCACTGAGTCTTCATCAGCCCAGTTGAAGCCACCCATGGCGTTATTCGAGCTCGTTGCAAGCGCTACTTCTTGCTTCGATGCGGTGATACTTTTCTCAGCTAATACCTTTTCTTCGATGTTCTTGCCGTAAAGCTCCTTGAACTTCTCGCGTGTCATGCGCGTCAAGAATCCTGCATACATGCCGTCGGTTTTGTCGATGCGTTCAGCGCCAACATCCCAATAGCAACGTGACGAATCTTTGAAGTATTCGGGGACAATATCCAGGTCAAATGACTTGTCATGTGAGTATTTCGTTAACCAGCAATAAGCACCGAAGCCACCAATAAACGAATGTCCAGCGGCTACTTGATACACGGTGTTCGCGTCGGTAGATAGAATGATGTTCTTAATAATGTCTTCGCGTAACTGTGCGGTTTGCTCGTCACAGTTTTCCATCGGAACGACTTGTAGTTGCGGGGTGTTTTGTTGTTGCTCGCCAAGTAACGAGTTAGACATCGTGCCGAGTTTGTTGGCGGTGAGTGGGACTTTACGAAAGGTCTTGATCATCTCGTCGCTTTCGTCTTGTGACCACTGGTCACCCAAGACAAAGCTTAGCATCTCGTGATATTGTTCGATGTTGTCATGGAAGTATGAGCGCCATGATTCAGTTGCTTGGCGTGCTTGCTGGGCTATTTTCGGTGCGTGTTTTGCCATGTTATCAATTCCCTTGATTTTTTGACTATTGTGACATAAACAAGTTGATTAGATAAGCATCCCCGCGGTTCTGTCTGATAGTCGTGCGGTTTGGTAATGGTCTTCTTGTGCAAACGAGCCATACGCGAACGAAAGCATAAGCGCATCTGAACAGTCACAACTCGGGAACCCACGCTTCTTCAAGTCTACTTTGCTCTCGATTAGTAACTGTCCGTTACTACGATGCTTGTACCCCAAGCCGCACAAGTCACGATGCAATTCGTCACTGTCCGGAATATCCACGGGCAATTCACCGGTTAACCAGTCGCGCATTTCGTTCCACAATTCAGCGCGTACGTTAGCAAAGCGTTCTTTGTCGTTAGCTGAGCGTGCAACATTAACGCCCTCGACGCATTCGAATCCCATTTCTTGCAACCGGTCAACGACACCAGCACCAATACCGATGCTGTCAATACAGACTTTTGCTGGTCGTTCGCGCTCGATGATAGTTTTGAGTCTGCCGGCCAGCTCCATCGTATTATGATTCTTGAGTATTTCCATGTCGTACGCTTTGCGTCCACGTCTTCGGATAATGACACAACGGTCATTGTCACCGATAGCCGGATCAACACCTATAATTAAGTTAGCATGTGATTCGACGTTGTTTTTGCGTGCGCGCACCACGTGTGACGCATGGATAAAGGTGTCGTCAATGGGGTTTTTAAATGCTTCGCCGGATGTCATGGGGTATTCTTGCTGGAAGCGTATTAACCCGATATCCCACTCGTTGTGAAACTCGTATATCTTTTTGCGTCGCCAGGCAATGTGACGCATGGTCAAGCCGTTGTCTTTGTATTGCTCGTATAACTCAAAGTCACCATCGTTAGGTGTGAAGTCGCGACCGTCGTCCGTGTACTCGTCTTGCCAATACCACGGCACAAAGATAGCCTCAAAGCCGTTCGTACCCTGCTCAGCGCCGACCCACACAGAATGAAAATAGTTACCGATACCGTTAGCTGTTGATTCTAGGATTAACTCTGTGCCGTCTTGCGTGCCGATTGCTTGCAATAAACCCTGAGCGTGTTCCTCAGCGTGCGGATAAAATGCTACCTCTGAACAATGGCATAACTGAATTGTTTGCGAACGTCCAGCGCCCTTGTTACCAGCGGTTCCCACGGCGTAACCAGAATCAAGCGCATCAAACCTTAGCTCTTTGGCGCTGTCCTTTGCGGCTTTTGGAGCTAGGCCATCAGGCAAATACTCATAGTATCGCTTTGTCATCTC
>Ga0180437_10002247_pt1 | contig 31284 bp, 29 predicted proteins | sample SS_ome_4_FD_132410 | JGI IMG/M metagenome (GOLD analysis project Ga0180437, IMG submission 132410) | Hypersaline lake sediment archaeal communities from the Salton Sea, California, USA - SS_3_D_1 metaG | ecosystem: Environmental > Aquatic > Non-marine Saline and Alkaline > Hypersaline >... | reverse complement strand
GAGCTCTGACTCCGTCGGCTCTCATTTCACTTCCAGTACCAACTACAGACGTCGGGGCTGTGCCCCCGCGTCCCCTTAAACGGGCTGTCAGCGCATTCGAGCTCTGACTCCGTCGGCTCTCATGTCACTTCCAGTACCAACTACAGACGTCGGGGCTGTGCCCCTGCCTCCCCTTAAACGGGCTGTCAGAGCATTCGAGCTCTGACTCCGTCAGCTCTCATGTCACTTCCAGTACCAACTACAGACGTCGGGGCTGTGCCCCTGCGTCCCCTTAAACGGGCTGTCAGCGCATTCGAGCTCTGACTCCGTCGGCTCTCATGTCACTTCCAGTACCAATGGCCATTAATTACCGTTGGGTTAAAATCCCGTTTGAAGATGAGATCTTATCCTTAAGGTAAGGAGAAAAATAGGATCTGGAAGTGACATGAGAGAGGGTGAAACCCGTTCGAATGCGCTGACAGCCGATGGCTGCTAGCGCAAAAGGAAATGGGTACGTGTGAAGTGGGACAGTGCAGCGCACGGACCGCTGAGCGTAGGATCCCATTTACTGAAGTGATAGTCAGCTCAAGGGGACGCGGGGGCACAGCCCCGACGTTTATTCATCAGAAAAAACCAATATCCTTTACTTGCACAACACAATACTATGAAGTTGTCTTGTTGAATTTGCTAAATTTTGGTAGCCTCAGAGGATGTCCTGGATCCCCCTTCATGTTCACTCTCAATATTCGATTTTAGATGCAACCTGCGCGATACCAAAGCTCGTAGAAAAAGCAGCCGCTTGCCAAATGGAGTCTCTTGCTCTTACAGATCAAGGCAATCTCTACGGCGCAGTTGAGTTTTTCAAAGCGGCTAAAGCGAACGGGATTAAGCCAATCATCGGGTGTGAGCTCTATATGGCTCCTCTTTCGCATCGCGAAAAGAAAAAGGTTGGAGGACAAAGAGCAGGCTATCCAATTGTCTTACTAGCGAAAGATAAGCAAGGATACAAAAACCTATGTAAACTCAGCTCGTTTGCCCATTTGGACGGGTTTTACTACACGCCGCGGATCGATAAAGAGCTCTTGTCAAAGCACCACGAAGGGCTCATCTGCCTCTCAGGCCCGGTGCGAGGCAAAATTGGCGAACTGATCATCGATGAAAACGAAGAAGGGCTTCAGAGTGAACTCGCTTTTTATCAGGATCTTTTTGGAGACGACTTCTATCTAGAGATCACGCGCCATGTGATGAGCGAAGAGCAGATGCGCCTAGATGGAATGGATAAAGAACCCTGGCTTTGGGATGAATCTCTTCAATACCAAGAAAGGCAGAAAAAAGTAGGAGATCGCCTCCTGCAGATCTCAAAAGAAAAAGGGATCCCTCTTGTAGCAGCCAATGATTCCCGCTACATGGAGCGAGCCGATTGGAAAGCCCAGGAGATATTAATGAATGTCTCTTCTGGAGAGCCAGTGGAGATCTGGGAGAGAGACTCAAATGGCGCTTTAAAAAATCGGATCCTCAATCCAAAAAGAAAAATCTGGCCTACACATGAGCTCTACTTTAAATCGCCCGAAGAGATGCAGGCGCTGTTTGTCGATTGCCCTGAGGCGATATCCAACACGCTGAAAGTGGCGCAAAAATGTGAGTTTGAGCTGGATCTGTCCTCGCAATTTTATCCTGTGTTTGTCCCTCCTCATCTAGAAGGAAAACAGTATTCAGCAAAAGAGAGAGAGAAAGAGGCGGAAGACTTTTTAAAAAAGCTTTGCCTAGAGGGAGTGAAGAAGAGATACGATGAAAAAGCTCTTGCGAAAGTGGCTGAAAAATACCCCGATAAAGATCCAGCGCAAGTGGTTCAAGATCGACTTGACTATGAACTAGATTTGATTACATCCAAAGGGCTGGGTGACTACCTTCTGATTGTCTACGACTTTATCTTTTGGGCCAAAAGTGAAGGGATCCCGGTGGGGCCGGGGAGAGGGTCTGGAGCAGGGTCGATCGTTTGCTACCTGACGGGGATCACAGACATTGAGCCCTTGCGTTTCGATCTCTTCTTTGAGCGATTCATCAATCCTGAGCGGGTCTCGTACCCCGATATCGATGTGGACATATGTATGGATCGTCGCTCTGAGGTGATCGACTACACTGTGCGCAAATATGGGAAGGAAAACGTCGCTCAAATCATCACCTTTGGCAAGATGAAAGCAAAGATGGCAATCAAAGATGTTGGACGTGTTTTGAGCGTTCCCCTGGCAAAGGTGAATGAGATCGCCAAGCTCATTCCCGAAGATCCGAACATGACCCTTGATCGAGCGCTCGAACTTGATCCAGAATTGCGCGAGAGAAGCGACAATGATGAAGAAACGCATCGTCTCCTCGATCTTGCAAAAACCCTAGAAGGATCGGTTCGCAATACGGGAATCCATGCAGCGGGACTCATCGTCTCTGCCGACCCTTTGATGGAACACGTCCCCATCTGCACGGCTAAAGATGCAAACATGATGGTCACCCAATATGCAATGAAGCCCGTAGAAGCGGTTGGCATGCTCAAGATCGATTTCCTTGGACTCAAGACCCTCACGGCTATCCAACTTTGTGTGGATGCGATTGAAGAGGCAGAAGGGAAAAAGATCAACTGGGTGGACCTTCCCTTAGATAACAAACCAACGTTTGATTTGCTCAACCAAGGGAAGACGCTTGGCCTGTTCCAACTTGAATCAGGCGGAATGCAGGAGCTTGCTAAAAATCTCCACATCGATAAATTCGAAGAGATCATCGCCGTCGGTGCTCTTTATCGACCTGGACCCATGGAGATGATCCCCTCGTTCATCAATCGAAAGCATGGAAAAGAGCAAATTGAGTTCGACCATCCCAAGATGAAAGACATCTTGAAGGAGACCTATGGAATCATGGTCTACCAAGAGCAGGTGATGATGATGGCGCAGAGGCTTGCGGGGTACAGCCTTGGGCAAGGAGATGTGCTGCGCAAAGCGATGGGGAAAAAAGATCGGGATGAGATGGCCCGCCAACGGGTGAAATTTCGTGAAGGGGCTCTAGCCCAAGGGATCAGCGAAGAGACCTCGATGATGATCTTTGATAAAGTGGAGAAGTTTGCCTCATACGGATTCAACAAATCTCATGCGGCAGCCTATGGCTACTTGAGTTATGTGACCGCTTTTTTCAAAGCGCTCTATCCTGGTCATTGGATGGCAGCTCTATTGACGACGGATCGAGATGATTTGACCAAGGTGACCAAAATCATCCGTGAGTGTCAAGCGATGGGCATTGCCATTTTGCCACCCGATGTCAACGAGTCAGGGACGGAATTTACGAGCGCAAAAAAGGGAATCCGTTTTGCAATGACCGCTGTCAAAGGAGTTGGACAGGGAGTTGTGGAGGCAATCCTTGAAGAGAGGAAAAAGAAAGGTCTATTTCCATCCCTCTACGATTTCATCCAACGAATTGATACGCGCAAGGTGGGAAAAAAGGCGATCGAATGTCTGATTGAGGCTGGGGCATTTGACTCTACCGGATGGGGGCGCGCCCAGCTTCTTGCAAGTGTTGAGCCCATGTACCAGGTGGCGCAAAAAGACCAAAAAGACAAAGAGAGAGGGGAGATGAGCTTCTTCTCTTTGATCGAAGAGCCAGGGGAGCAGTTTGCAACTCCTCCTAACGTAGAACCCCTTTCCAAAAGAGAAATCTTAGTGAAAGAGAAAGAGCTCCTCGGCTTTTATTTGACAGGCCATCCCCTCGACGACTTTCAAACAAAACTGCAGCGTCTCTCCTGTGTGTCTCTCGATAAAATCGTAGAGCTTGATAAGGGATCTGTTTGCAGGAGCGCTTTTGTGATTGAAGGTGTGACTGTACGCTTAGCTGCGCGATCGGGGAAGAAGTTTGCTATTTTGACCATTGGTGACGGGCATAGCCGTTTTGAGCTTCCCATCTGGTCGGATCTTTTCGATGAAAACGCGCCTCTACTCATAGAAAATCAGCTCATCTATGCAGTCTTACAACTCGATCGCGATGAGGATGGCCAGCCCCGCCTTCAGTGCCGCTGGCTGGATGACCTCACCAGGGTTGATGAGAAGATGATCGAGCAGTGTGACATGGCCTATGATCGGGCTCGCATGCAAGCAAAAATGTCTCAGCTTCGAAAAAGTAAACAGCCGTCTGAAAAAAAAGAGAAAACAGCCCCTATGAAAAAAGAGAAACAGGAGAAATTAAGCATCAAACTTGATGCCGATAAAATGAGTCTTTCCGATGTCCTTCTCCTGAAGGAGCTGCTTCGCGATCATGGAGGAAAAGATCCCGTAGATCTCACCTTTTTTCGAAAAGAGACGTGTATAGGAAAAATTGGAGTAGATCAAGCTTGGGGTGTGGAGATTTCCTCCACTCTTGAAGATAAGCTGAAAAACCACTCCTTCATCTTGCGCATTGACAAAGAGGTGGTGCAGGGGTAAAATCTATGGTCATGCGTAAGATCCTATTTTCGCTCATTCTTCTCTTAAGCTCTCCGCTATGCTGGGGGGCCTATACCCTTCAAGACGGGAAACTCGTTGAAAAAACGACCGCTCCGACAGAAGGGGTCCAAGAGCACTATCGGCAGATGATCGAAGCTTATGAAGCAAAAGACTGGTCGGCTCTTGAAAAAGAGTCGCTCACGTTGATTCGCGGCTTTTCGGGGTCCCCGTATGCGAAAGAGGCCGTCTATTTCCTCGGTGTCGCTTACTTCGAGCGAGAAGATTATGACATGGCGAACCTTCAGTTCACCGACTATTTAACGCAGCAAGCAACACCAAAATATTTTGAAGAAGCGATTCAGCACAAATTTGAGATTGCAGAGAAGTTTCGTCTTGGAGCTCGTAAGCATCTGATGGGATTTAAGAGCATGCCCAAATGGGTGCCTGCAGGAAGTGAAGCGATTACGATCTATAATGAGGTGATCTCAGCGCTTCCCCACCATGAGCTTGCAGCCCACGCTCTTTTTGGAAAAGCAGAGATCCTTAAAAAAAGAGAAGATTTTCGGGCGAGCATCGAAGTGTACCAAACCCTCATTCGCCGCTTTCCCAAGCACCCTCTCTCTGTAGAAAGCTACATCGGAGTTGGTGAGATTTACCTTCTCCAGAGCCGCTCTGAATATCCCGATCCCGATTACCTCGACCTTGCCGAGCTCAACCTTCGTAAATTCAAAACCAGTTTTCCTCGTGAAGAGAAAGTGGCTGTCGCGCGTCAGATTTTCATTCAGATGCAAGAGCACTATGCAGGAAGCCTTTATGATATTGCTCGCTTTTATGAGCGTACGGGCAAGTGGGGAGCTGCTAAAATCTATTACTCAAAAATCTTAAACAGCTATCCCGATACCGAGATAGCCAAAGAGAGTGAAGAGCGAATCAAAAACGTAGATGCAAAGCTCGAGTCGATCGAAAGAAAGAAAAGTCGTTAATGCATCGCCTGGTCCTCCTATTCATTATCACCCTCGCTTTGTCTTCGTGTGGCTACCGCTTTGATGGTGGTGAGAAGATCACCGTCTCAGTTCCCTACGTGCAAGGCGATTTTGAAGGAGAACTGACCGATGCTCTTGTCTCAGCCCTTTCGCACACTTCTCAGTTTCGATACACGCAAGGACAAGGCGATTGGACCCTTAAGGCAAAGATTCTAAATACCGATAACCAGAGAATCGGCTTCCGTTATGACCGCAGACCGGATAAAGAAGGTCAGCGGAGAAAAAACATCGTTGGCGTGGAGAACCGCAAAGAGATCTCCATAGAGGTAAAGGTGGTTAATTCAACAACCGATGCTCTTGTGTGGGGTCCTCACATCGTTAAAGCCGATGCTACCTATGACTACGTCGATCCCAATGCGCTCCAGGATGTTGCCGTTGTCAATTTAGGCACCGATGTTCCATCGGTCTCCTACTCCCTAGGTCAGCTCGACGAAGTAGCCGCAGCTGGTGAAGATGCCATCTACCCCATCTACCGGCGCCTAGCCCGCAGGGTGGTTGAGGGGCTGATCATCGCTGGCGATCCTAACTTTTAGATCGAATCATGAAACGAGAAATATACCAGAAAAAGGGTTTTGTTTTTTTTCGAGTTTCTATAGAATTGTAGGCGTAACAATTGAAACAACTCTACAAAGGAAAGAACCTTGCGCATCCCAAATTTTATTCAACCGATTATAAAAAAAACCTGAAATTGCTTTCGCAGGGGCTAGTTTAATAATCGCAAAAGTAATCAAGGAAGATCATCACACGCTTTTTTTGGTTGGATTGATTTCTTCCATAGGCGCACATCATCTTTATAAGCAATGTCAAATGAGAAGGCAAATGCCGGTTTTAAAAAACCAATTGAGGCCAATATCTGGAAATTTAAGTGAGCGCTTGAATGATTTAAAAGAGAAAATGTTAAACAATAAAAATTTACCGCGAACTCGAGAATCAGAAATGGAAGCTGCTGCTTTGCAAGCAATTCTAATCGAAGAGGCGCGCAATGCGGATAAGCAAGAGAAGGAGGGTAGGAACCCGTCTGCTTTTCCTGAATTTTTTCGATTCGGAGTTCAACTTTATGAAGGGGGCTACTTTTAGCCTTATTTCGGATCGGCGCTGAACTAGTTCTTCTTCCCGATCGAGGAGATGATCGCATCTGTGTCGATCACTTCAATGAGAAAATGTTGTAAGATCTTAAGAATGAACTTTGGAGCGTTGTAGACCCCTTCGGTTGAAAAGACCAGCTCTAAGTTGGGCTTCTCTTTTTGGATCTGAGAGATATAGGTGAGCGTTGTCGGTACCTCATTGATCATCTTCGGGACAATCCAAACCGCAAACTTCTCATTATATAGGGTGATCTTATCAGGCGTCTCTAGAACATGGAAGTATTGAGTAACCTCATCGGGCTCCTCATCATCAAAATCGTCCTTATTGACCAGTCCCATCTCACATAAACTTTCCAAGCCCACTTGGAAGATCCCATCAGGCACCCACTTCTTGAAGTTCTTGTTGAAATCTTGGAAAGACTCTTCTAGCTCACTGGGTGTGATCATCTACTTCTACTCTTTTGAAGAAAAACACCCGGCTAGGATATGATGCTAAAAAGCCCCCTGCCGGTTCCCTCATATTGACCACATCGGCGCTTTTTTTTAAAGGTTCCAAGATGAAACGATCCCTCTTTTTTTTGATCTTTGCACTCTGTCTTTTTTCCACCGTTTATGCTAAGTCGCTTAGCGTTTCTACCCGCGCAGAGAAAGCGATTTTGCTTAACCCTGAAAATGGAGCGATCTTGTATGAAAAGAAGGCTCATCAGCCCCATGTTCCTGCTTCTCTGACCAAAATCGTCACAGGTCTTTATCTTCTCGATCACCTTCAGCCCTCTCTTAAGGCTCGCTGCGTTGCGTCTCAAGAAGCTCTTGAAGTCATTCATGCAGATATCCGCCAGGCCGATATTACTAAGTACCCCTCCTACATACTGGAGCATGATGGGACCATGATGGGACTCAGCGTAGGACACAGCTATTGTTTAGAGACCCTGCTGTATGCGCTTCTTCTCAACTCGAGCAATGATGCGGCCAATGTCCTTGCTGAGACAACGGCAGGATCCATCCCTACCTTTGTGCAAGGGATGAATCAGTATCTTATGAACTTAGGGTTTACGCAAACTAGCTTTCAAAACCCGAGCGGCTTCTACCATCCAGCCCAATGGACCACCGCCTATGAGATGGCAAAAATTGCAGGGATTGCCTTTCGGAATCCCATCTTTTCAAAAATCATTCAAACAACTGTTTATGAAGAAGATCCCGTGAAAAAGATCACCACCTACAATCGGATGATGAAAGAGGGGAAGTACCAGTATACAAAGGCGATTGGAGCAAAAACCGGCTATCTGGAAAGCTCTGGCTACAATCTAGTGGCTGCAGCAGAAGATGGAGGGAGGCTTCTCATTGGGGTAGTGCTAGGTTGCAAAACCAGCAATGAGCGCTATGAGGATTTGATTGCTCTTTTTGAGGCTGCCTTTGCTGAGAAAAAACAAGCCAGGCTTCTTTTTACTGAAGGGGCTGAGTTTCAAAGAGAAATCGAAGATAGCACTCTTAAGGCTGGGCTAAAAAACAAGGTGGAGCTCGATTATTTCCCATCAGAAGAAGGGGAAATGGAAGCAAAGGTTGTTTGGTACCAGGTGAAGCTTCCCATTGCTGTTGGAGCTCAAGTGGGGGAGCTGAATGTGACCAATGAGCATGGATATCAGCTTGCGTCAGCGCCTTTGTTGGCTCTCAATGAGGTGCAAGCTAAAGGAAGCTCGATGTGGATGTTGATTTTAACAGCTGCCGTTTTGATTGGCATCGTCGTCTTTGCAGTGGGTAAAAAGCGTCGCAAACTCTTCTAAAGAAAGCTCTTCGGGGCGCGCGGTCTTAGGAAGCCCAAGTTTTATCAGCCCCTCTTCAATTGTTTCTGGAGGAAAAAGCTCTTTTAAAGAGGCGCGGAGCATCTTACGCCTTTTACCAAAGCCAGTTCTGGTAAAATTGAAAAACTCTTCCTCTGAGAAAGAGAAGGGAAAGGGATGGAGCCTGAGGTGGATGACCGAAGAATCCACTGATGGTGGAGGCGAAAAAGAGGTAGGTTTGACGTGGAAGCAGACCTTTGGATCGCTATAAGCCCCGATGAAGAGAGTAAAGCTGCTGTAGCTCTTGGTCCCTTTTTCAGCACTCATGCGCAAGGCAAACTCTTTTTGGACAAAAAGGGTGAGAGATTCAATCAGATCATGCGCGGGCAGGAATTTTTGGAGGATGGGCGTGGTGATGTGATAAGGCAGATTGGCCACGATTTTCCAATTACCTCCTTTGAGCTCATCAAGAGGTAGGCTTAGCACATCTTGGCAGAGGATTTGAAGACGTTGGTCGTCTGTCTGCAGCTCTTCGAGCTTTTCTGCAAGGACTGTATCCAGTTCAACGACTTTGACGCGTGCTCCCGCTTTAAGCAGTTGCTCGGTGATTGCGCCGGGGCCAGGGCCAATTTCAAGCACATAATCTCCAGGTGAAACCTGGGCAGCTTGGATGGTTTTCTGGATGATGTTTTGATCAACAAGAAAGTTTTGGGAGAGGCGCTTCTTTGGGCGGATGCCCAGTTTTGCGAGCTCCGAGGGGCGATAGCGTCCCATGATCTATTTTATGGCAAATGGTTGGAAGTCAGCAGGGATGGCATCGACTGGGTCTTGAGTTACATTGAACTGTTTCCGAAGTCGGGCTACATAGTTGGGGAGCTCTTTATGCACTTCGGTCTGTAGAATTTTGTCTTGGAGATTTTCTACCATATCATCAAAGGCAGGAGGAGGAGTCACTACATGTTCTTGCAGATAGAAGATCCGATGGACAATGCTCTTATCCCGCCTGCTTACTTGTGAGATCGGATCGCTATAGGCGCCTTCGGTTAAGCTTGTAAGAACCGCCTTGTGAGATTCAGATAGATTTTTGCCTTCTACATCGTACGCATCAGAGACGGTGATGTTGATGCTCTCATCGGCTTTCGAGCTTTGTTTCAATCTTTCAGCAAGTTCTTCAAAGGGGAGCTCTTCTCCTTGGAGGAGGGCTTGTGCTTTTTGTGCGTAGACAACGCCTAAGTTTTCCGTAGCAGCGCGAATCGAGATCACCCGATACTTCCACTGCTCTTTAGGAGGGTTTGCTGTGAGAAATTGCTCATACGCCTTCCTGATCTGGTGGGGTCCGACCTTATCCATAGCCTTGTTGACCACGCGATATCCAGTCATCTTTTGGACCACGATTTCTTGGTAGATCATTTCCCATGCTTCTTCGAGAGTGATTCCTAGCTTATCGAGTGAGGCCATCACATTCGGCCCATACCGTTCATGGATTTTCTCTCGAATCTCTGCATCAGGAGCAATTTTTGCTTCAAGCCGTTCGGCATCGGCGATGATGAGCAAATTCTCTACCATTTGGGAGAGGGTGCTCTTCCAGTTGCCAGAAAAAAATTGGTATCGATGTTGATTAGAGGTTGCATATTCTGGGTAAGCACGCGCTAGATAGACATCCATCTTTTTCATCACATCGATGACAGTGATGGTTTTCCCATTCACCGTCGCTAAGATCCGGTTGTTGATGATTAGCTCTCCGTCAGCGTTATCCGCAAAAGCCAAAGGAGGTAGGAGGGGGAGAAGGAGAAAGGCAAGGAATGCAAAGAATTTTTTTCGGTTCATAAAAGTCAGTGTAAAGGAGAAGGCAATATTTTGCCACAGTCATAATAGACGTGTCTCTTGTCAGGAGCTTAGGTAGCAGCTCTGGGTATGCATGAAAAAAAGATCTATAAGGTCTAATGAATATTTGTAAACAGCTAAATATAAGCATGATATATCCTTGGCAACATTTATTCGTTCCAAAAAGTGTAGAATCGAACACTTTTTGGAACGAATAAATGTTGTTATTTGATAGAATAAGGACATGAAACGGAAAGTAATTGAAAATCTTCGTTCCTGGAAGAAGGAGCCAAAAAAGAAACCGCTGCTGCTTATGGGCGCAAGGCAGGTAGGGAAGACGTTTATATTAAGGAAGTTTGCTGAAGAAGAGTATGCCAACAGTGTCTATTTGAACTTTGAAGATAGCCCTCGACTCTGCAAGCTTTTTGATACAAGCTTGGATCCGAAAAAGATTTTGAAGGCTTTGTCCATTGAATTGGATGCGGAGATCATAGAAGGAAAGACATTGATCATTTTTGACGAGGTTCAGGAATGTCCAAATGCGCTGAATAGCCTAAAATACTTCTATGAACAAGCTCGTGACCAGCATATTGTAGCCGCAGGGTCTCTTCTAGGAGTAAAACTAGCGCACATAAAAGGTTTTCCTGTGGGAAAGGTGGAGTTTTTGACTCTCTTTCCTTTGAGTTTTCTGGAGTTTCTTGAAGCTTTAAATGAAATTCGACTGAAAAATTTCATCGAGGAGCTAAAAACCATAGAGCAACTTCCCCCTAACTTGCACGAAAAGATATTAAACCATTTCAAAGAGTATTTGTTTGTTGGGGGGATGCCAGAGGCGGTTGCTGAGTATATAGACTCAAAAAACTTTTCAAAAGTTCGAGAAATTCAAACGGCTATTCTCAATGCTTACAGTTTAGACTTTGCCAAACATGCTCCTAAAAAGCATATCATGAGAATCAATCAAGTATGGGATTCACTCCCTAATCAACTGGCTAAAGAAAATAAGAAATTCATCTATTCCTCTATACGAAAAGGAGCTAGAGCAAAAGAGTTTGAAACAGCGTTGCAATGGCTAGTTGAAGCTGGCTTAATTTACAAAGTTCGACTCATCAGCACTCCAAAAATCCCCTTAACCGCTTATGCAAGTGTGAATGCATTCAAAATCTATCTTGTGGATGTAGGCCTGCTCGGAGCCATGGCGCTTCTTTCTCCCAAAACTGTTCTTTATGAAAATGAGCTTTTTCACGAGTTCCGCGGAGCTATTACTGAGAATTACGTAGCACAAGAACTTGTTCATAGTAAATATCAACTATTCTATTGGACAAGTGAAGGAAAAGCAGAAGTTGATTTTGTTTTAGAACAAGATGATTCGATTTATCCTGTAGAAGTTAAGTCAGGGAATTCGACTAAGAAAAAAAGCCTTAGAGTCTATGGGAATAAATATTCTCCAAAAATACTTATACGCTGCTCCCCAATGAACTTGAAAAGAGATGGGGATGTATTCAATTGTCCTTTCTATCTTATTGAAGAACTTCGATCTCTGATTAAAGGGCTATAGCATAGCCTACGAGTCAAAATAAGGTTCCTTAAACCCGTGACTGCTACCTAGGCTTTTTCTAGGCGTTAGCGAGCTTTTTAGATACAAGATTTGGGAAGAGGCCCATATGTTTACATATGGGCGATAAGCAAAGCGCAGTAGATAAGAAGCGTAGATAGCATAGGGAAAGCCTAGGTAGCAGTCACGGGTTAAAAGGAGAGCTTGCGAGCGGAGCGATCGATGCTCGCCCAAGGGTTTCTTTTCCGAGCTTTAGTGAAATCGCGCAGGCAGAAACTATTTGAGCGCAGTGTTGGAGCTTCAAGCTCATCCCAGAAAAGGGGAGTAGCAATAGGTGCTCCTGGCAAGGGGCGCACAGCGTATGGAGCCACCACTGTTTGGCCGTAGCCATTGCGCTGAATATCGAGATAGATTTTTCCTTGGCGCTTTTCCTTTCGAACTTCGAGCGTGCAAAGTTTAGGAGATTCTTCGAGCGCCATAGCTGCAATTTGTTTTGCAACGGCTCTTACTTCATCAAAGGTGCGGGTGGGTTTGATCGGCACGACTATGTGAAGTCCTCGCGATCCTGTAGTGGTCACAAACGCTTTGAGCTTTGCCTTTTTTTCGATCACCTCCTTGAGAACAAACGCCACTTCTACGACGGCTCCGAACGATTTGCGAGGTGGGGGGTCAAGGTCAAAAACCATCCGGTCGGGGTGGCTTGGTTTTTGAGCCTTGGAGAGCCAGACATGTGGGGTGATGCAGTTTTGGTTGGCAAGGTAGGCAAGGGTGTCTTTATTGGAGCAGAGGATCATTGTTGTTTTCCCTTTCTCTTTTCGAGTGATCTTTGCTGTTTTGACGAAGGAAGGGAGGTTTTCGGGCGCGCTTTTTTGAAAAAAACCTTCCTTGCTAATGCCTTGTGGATAGCGCTTCATTGAAATGGGGCGATCTTTAATAAGAGGAAGCATCCATTTGGCAACACTTACGTAGTAATCGACAAGTTCCTGTTTGGTGATCTTTCCCTTAGGGAAAAGCACTTTGTCTGGGTGAGTGATCTCTGCTCTCATTTTGCCCGCTCCCGCTTCACTTGTTTTGGGCTTTTATCGGTTCTAAGGCCGAGAAACCGCGGATGTCGAAGTTTTCCATCTTTTGTCCATTCGGTAAAGCCCACTTCACATACTAGCTGGGGGGAGACAAAGTGGATTTCTTTTGCTTTGATCTCATCAGTAAATGGAGAGCTTTTTCTCTCTAAGGAGCTGAGTTTTTTTTCAAGTGTTGTAAGCATTTTTTCATCATAGCCAGTGCCGATTTTCCCGGCATAATGAAGTTTTCCTTTTGCATAGTAGCCAACTAAAAGAGCTCCAAATCCGATTCGTGAGCCTTTTGGATCAGTGTACCCTCCAATCACCAGCTCTTGACGCTTTGTGCATTTGAACTTTTTCCACTCACTTGTGCGCTTAGAAACGTAGTGACCATCTCCTTTTTTGCCGATGATTCCCTCGAGTCTCTTTGTCTGCGCCCTTTTAAAATAAGTCTCTCCGGTCTTTTTTACATGGGGGGTATAGCGAATATTATTGGTGAAGGGGAACTTGGATTTGAGAAGTGTTTTTCGATCGAGGAGAGGCTTTTTTCGAAGGTCTTTTCCGTCCCACACTAAGAGGTCAAACAGGTAGAGGTAAAGAGGCATTTTCATTTGCGCGCGTTTTTGAAGCTTGGAGAAGCTGGTCACTCCTTTCTCAAACGCAACGAGTTCTCCGTCTGCTACAAAGTCGACTTTTGTTTTTCCCTCTAGGGCTTTAACGATCTCAGGGAACGAGGCGTTTAGTTTTTTCTGGTTGCGAGAGTAAAGAGTTAGCTTCCCCTTTGATTGGACGGCTATGCAACGGATGCCATCAAACTTCTCTTCGAAGATCCACCTTGGATCCGAGAAGACGTCTTTTGACAGTGTGGCTAGCTGAGGGGCTATGAACGCAGCTCTTTTCACTTCTTGGTCCTCACCTTGAGCAGTAGCCAGTTCTTCTCCTTCATGTGGACAAGGGCATAGGTTCCTTTCAGCTTTCCTCCATGGCAACGAAACTCGATCACCCCCTTTTTGAAACAGGTAGACACAGATTCAGGCTTGACGTTTTCATAGGTGCCTTTGTCCCAGATTTTCACCGTCCCCGCTCCGTATGATCCTTTGGGGATCTCTCCTTCAAAATTCGCGTAGGCGAGGGGGTGGTTTTCGGTGAGGACAGCAAGGTGTTTTTCTCCCACCCTTTTGGGGACGCCTTTAGGGACAGCCCATGATTTAAGCGTTCCACGCATCTCAAGGCGAAAATCATAGTGGAGGGTGCGGGCATGATGCTTTTGGATGACGTAGATTGGTTTTTGTCGGCTTCCCATGTTTTTGGTATAGCACGATCGAAAATTTGTTAAACTAATCTGATTTATTTCTAGGGACGGCTTTAAAGCCGCACCCTTTGAGGAGGCGGGGCGCTCCAAAATACTCGATCATGGGCCACTTGCGGCAGACCATCGGGCGGGTTTTGTAGTGTTTGCACGAGCCATCTTTTTGCAAATAGCGACAGCCCATGACCATTACTCGGTGCTTTTCATACTCAAATTCTTCTTTGCTTCGAAGATAAAACCCCTGAAACTGGGTATTCCAAAAGGTAAAGGCCCAACCGAGAGGGCCTCTCGGTTTCCGGATCATGATGTAGTGACAACAGTTACCTCGTTGTTTGCACGCTCCTCCTTGCTTGAAGGGAGGGCGGATGATCTTTTTTGCAAATTTCTGCATAGCTACATCGATCAGGACGAGGGGGAGAGCGAGGAGACGGACGGGCCAGCGGATCCACGCCGGTACAAACTGGCGGGGGATCCCCTCGTCGGGGGGTGGGGGAGGCTCGGTTGCATCTCCCACCTTTAAAATAAGATCTTCAAGGTTCATCGTCCCTATATTTTATTCTAGATAGGCGCTATAGATCAAGGTATGGAATTTATAAAATGGCTAGAAGACCTTTCGATTGCAGATGTCCCAGTTGTGGGCGGTAAGAATGCCTCTTTAGGGGAGATGGTACGTACTCTCAAAAAGGAAGGCATCCGCGTGCCTGAGGGCTTTGCGACGACCTCAAATGCCTACTTTGCTTTTTTGGATCACAACGACCTGCGTCAAAACATTTCTGTCGAAATTAAAAAATATCAAAAGAATAAAAAGCTGCTCCCCAGCGTGGGAAAAAAAATTCGGGCTCTCATTGAGGCAGGTGCATTCCCCAAGGCGCTTGAGGAGGAGATTGCAAAAGCATATCGGGAGCTATCGAAGAGGTCCCGAAAGCGGGAGGTGGATGTGGCGGTGCGTAGCAGTGCGACCGCAGAGGATCTCCCCGACGCGAGCTTTGCTGGGCAGCAAGAGACTTATCTGCATGTCCATGGCGTCAAGTCTTTACTTCTTTCTTGTCGCAAATGCTTTGCTTCTCTTTTCACCGATCGAGCGATCGCCTATCGAGAGGAGAAGGGGTTTTCTCATACAGAGACGGCTCTGTCGGTAGGAGTGCAAAAGATGGTCCGTGCTGATCTTGGCAGCTCAGGGGTGATCTTTACTATTGAGCCCGAAACGGGGTTTCCTGACGTGGTGGTGATCACATCGGCTTTTGGACTTGGAGAGAACGTTGTCCAAGGAGCGATCGAGCCGGACCAGTTCATGGTGTTTAAGCCTCTTTTGGAAAAAGAAGGGACGATCCCCATCGTTGACAAGGTTCTTGGCAAGAAAGAGAAGAAGATGGTGTATGGGAAGAGAGGAATTAAAAATGTTCCCTTAGCGCCAAAAGAAAAAAACAAGTTTTCGTTGAAGGAGTCGGAAGTTCTTGAGCTTGCCAGGTGGGCTGCGGTGATTGAAACCCATTATGGAAAGCCGATGGACATTGAATGGGCAAAAGATGGGCGCAGCGGCGAGCTTTATATTGTTCAAGCAAGGCCTGAGACGGTCCAATCTCAGAAAAGGGGGGCTGTGTTTAAGAGCTACTCTCTTGAAGAGAAGGGGAAGGAGATAATAGAGGGGCTGGCGGTTGGACAGGCAATTGTCACGGGCAAGGTGCAGGTGATTCGATCCGTTTCTGAGATCAAAAAGTTTAAGGAGGGTTCGATTCTTGTCACGCGGATGACTTCTCCTGACTGGGTGCCCATCATGAAAAAAGCAGCGGGCATCATCACCGATCATGGAGGACGCACCTCTCATGCGGCGATTGTGAGCAGAGAGCTTTCACTTCCAGCGATCGTAGGAACGCAAAGTGGAACGACCAAGCTAAAAAGTGGGCAAGCGATTACTCTTTCATGTGCAAGCGGTGAAGTAGGGAAGGTCTATCAGGGAGAGCTTGAGTTTAGTGAAAAAGAAATCGATGTCGAAAAACTTCCTCAGACAAAGACAAACATTATGCTCAATCTCGCCAGCCCCCAAGAAGCTCTAAGGTGGTGGCGATTGCCAGTCAAGGGCGTTGGGCTTGCGCGGATGGAATTCATCATCAACGACCAAATTAAGATTCATCCGATGGCTCTTGTTCATCCCAAAAAGGTGAAAAAAGTAAGCGTTCGCAAAGAGATTGAAAAAATCACAGCTTCTTACCGAGATAAGAAAGAGCATTTCATTGAGACACTCGCTCTTGGAATTGGAAAAATCGCTGCCTCTGTATATCCGGATCCAGTGATTGTGAGGACGAGTGACTTTAAGACGAATGAATATGCCAACTTAATCGGCGGAGAAGTGTTTGAGCCAAAAGAAGAAAACCCGATGCTCGGTTTTCGAGGAGCAAGCCGCTACTACAGCCCAAGGTATCGGGAGGGGTTTTCTCTTGAGTGTAGGGCGATCAAGCGAGTGCGAGAAGCGATGGGGTTTGACAATGTGCTCGTGATGATTCCGTTTTGTCGGACATTAGAAGAAGCGGATAATGTGATCGATGTGCTTGGAGAAGAAGGGCTCAAAAAAGGGGAAAGGGGCCTTGAGCTTTACGTAATGTGTGAAATCCCTTCAAACGTTGTTTTGGCAGATGAGTTTGCAAATCGATTTGATGGCTTTTCAATCGGATCAAATGATCTCACTCAGCTGGTATTAGGGGTTGATCGAGACTCCCAAGAGCTGGCCCCTCTTTTTGATGAAAACAATGCGGCGGTTAAATCGATGATCCAGACGGTGATCCAAGTGGCAAAGAAAAGGGGCAAGAAGATTGGCATCTGTGGCCAGGCGCCTAGTGACTATCCCGATTTTGCTGCGTTTTTGGTCGAGGCGGGGATCGACTCCATCTCGCTAAATCCAGATAGTGTGATAGGGGTTATCGATCGGCTTGCTAAAACAGGTGATTAAGGAGCACCACCACCACCAGTAGAGCGGAATTTATGTTCAGGCAAGTGGCGGATGGGTCCAAAATAGTTGATAGCGAGCATCCCAGCTACAAAGCGGCCGCTATTTTTCCCCGCTAAGGTGAACCAAGCTCCAGCGATGACACCAAACGATTCACTTTGCAGAAATTCAAGGGCAGGTGCGATGCTAAATTGGAACGACTCAGGCCCTCCTACAATAGCTGGGGTTCCATCTTCTTCGGTCCCAGGAAAACCTTTAAAGGTAGTTGTCTTATTATAGCTTGCAAATGCATCGAAGGCAAAAGCGAAGTTTTGCGTGAAGCTATATTCCAAACCAAACATGGCTCCGAAGTTTTGACCGGGATTGACGGTTCCTTTTGTGTCAGGGGCGCCGCCATATGTATTGAGCCCTTTCACGCAAACTCTCGTAGGGATACCGTAAAAACTGTTGAAACGCAAAGCTAGATATTGCGTCTTATAAATGTGAAACAGCCGGGTAATTACAAAGCCAACCGTTGTTCTGAAAGTCCCATCTCCTCCAAAATCTGTTCCGAGTTTACAAGGATCCCCCTTTTGGTACTGGCCTGTTGGGAACACTTCTTGGACATAAATTTTCAGACCGGGGATGTGGTTGACGGAAGTATCGGAGAGCAGGGCAACATCAAATTCAAAAATGAAGTCGTTAAATACCATCGAAGAGACTCCTTGTGTCCCTTGCCAGCTCGCCTGGGGGACAACAAGGATGTTTGACCAGTCAGTCAAACCGATAAAGAGCGGAGCCTGAAAGTTGGCTACGTAGAAGTTGTCTGTCGAAAACGAGTTCCAATCGCTGTCGTATCCACCTAAATTCGCTAGTGCGATTGCATAGGGTTCAAAGTTGATGAATCCCGCAGGAACAACGTGCCCGGATGGGGTGAGTAGAGGGCCAGTGAACCATGGGGCTGGGTACTCGTCAGAGGCTGGGAGGTCGGGGAGGCCATCATCTATCTCGGTCAGGCCATCTTGCGCAGGAGCAAACTCTTCTCCCAACGCAAACGCAGAGGAAGTGAGTAAAAGAAGGGGTGCCAGGAAGAGGTGTAGTTTCATTTGAAGCCTTTAAGCAAAGTGGGGGAGGAGCTCAATCCCTAATTCGATCACAATAAATAATATGAGAATAAAGAGGAAGGGTCGCCCACCTGGGATCTGTTGTCCTGTTGTGTATCCCTTTTTATATCTGCCTACCCAAACCATGACGGGAGGATAGAGTCCGAATAAAATGGCGCAGCTGATTCCCCCTGCAAAGCCGAGGGCTTTGAGGAAAAGGTTGGGGTTATAGACCGAGACAATCAGGGGCGGGATAAAGATCACAAGGCACAAAAATGCTTTTCGAAGGCCCACCTTTTTGACTTTGAGACCGTCTGCAAGGAAGTCCAAGAAGGCAAGAGCAAGGGCGATGTAGGAGGCGGTCATAGCAAAGAAACCGAACCATTTTCCAATCTCGACGATTGTTTTACTACCGACAAAGTGTTTTAGCGGAACAATGGCGCTTTGTCCGCTCTCTTTTGCTTCAATTAACCCATTGGGGCCGTCAATGGGGATGATCCCTAAGATTAGAACTTGCCAAATGAGATAGACGATGAGCGGGATAGAGGTTCCAAAGAAGATGGCTTTCCTTACCTTTTTGAAATCCCGCTTCATGTAGGTCACAAGGGTTGGAAGGATCACTTGGTAGGTGAAAGCGGTGAACAAAATGGGAAGAGCCAGCCAAGCTTTGCTCCAATTGATATGGGTAAGGTTTTGAAGGTCAATGCTTCGATGGGCTACGATGAGGAAGAGGAAATAGGTGATGAGTACTCCAGAGAACATCACCATATTGAGCCGGTCAACCGCTTTTGTCCCCATGTAAATAATCGGAGAAAAGATCACTGTGTAGAAGATCATAGAGGGGATGATGCCAAGCTCTGCCCCAACGAGTGCTGTCACTACTTGCCCTCCACTGACCATATGGGCAATCATCATCATCTCAAAAAGGAAGAGGTAAACAAACCAGCAGATCACCCTTCCGGTGTTACCAAGTAGTTTGTGGGCCATAGTGATCAGATTGGAGTCAGGAGGCATCCAAGAGCACACCTCAAGAAGGAGGAGACCTGTGCAGAGCATAAAAGCCCAACAGGCAAGGTAGATCAGTATGGAGGGAAGAAATCCACCAGGTCCTGTGGCAATGGGGAGAGCAAGCATACCAACACCGATGGTGGTAGCAGCAATAAGGAGTCCGCCCCCTATGATATGTCCGTGGGAATGAAAAACTTTCATGAAAGAATTCTTTGTTTTGATTTATTCAGATGTTACGGTAATATGATAAGAAAAAAAATACAAGACATGATTCAAGTCAAAGAGATCGTTTTTCCTCAGGTGAAGGTCATTCAAAAAAAACGCTTCTCTGATGAGAGAGGCTTTTTCTTAGAAACCTATCGAAGGCCTCTTTACGAGGAGGTAGGGATACTGGATACTTTCGTCCAAGATAACCACTCGTTTTCCAAGGAAGGGACTATTCGGGGAATGCATTTCCAATCCACTCCGGGTCAAGGAAAGCTTATTTCGGTGATTCATGGAAGAATCTATGATGTCTTCGTCGACATACGTCCTGGATCCCCAAGTTTTGGAAAGTGGGGGAGCTATATCCTCGATGCGGATAACTTTGAGCAGCTCTATATTCCAGTTGGATTTGCCCATGGGTTTGCGGCTCTATCCGATGTTCACCTTCTCTACAAGGTGAGCTCTTTATTTGATCCAGAAGCAGAAATGACTTTCCGCTTTGACGATGAAACATTGGGAATCGATTGGCCCATTTCAAATCCCATTTTGTCTGAGAAAGACCGATTAGCGCCTTCTTTTGAAGAGGTGTGCTTGTGAAAATTTGGATCTTAGGTGCAGGAGGACAGGTAGGGAGAGCTCTAGTCGACCTTTGCCAGGGGGAAAAGATTCCCTTTGTTGCATCCAAGCGCTCTGATGTTGATATCACTGATCTTATACGCCTTGGCAAAGAAGCCAAAAGGATTGCACCCACCCACATTTTAAACACAGCTGCCTTCACGGATGTGGATGGAGCTGAAGAGAGGTTCCGTCAGGCTCATGCAGTCAATGCTCTGGGCCCTGAAAATATTGGCATTGTGGCATCTGAACTTGGGATTCAAGTAGTTCATCTATCCACGGACTACGTTTTCGACGGAAAAAAAGGAGCTCCCTATGTTGAGGAGGACCTTACGAACCCCTTAGGAGTTTATGGGAAAACAAAGCGGGAAGGGGAAGTGCGTCTTTTAGAGCAGCTCCCGACCGCTTGCATCATCCGCACTTCATGGGTTTTCGGGGTGCAGGGAAAAAATTTCATCTCTTCGGCGCTTTCTTTTTTGCAGCAAAAAGACCAGATCGGAGCTGTGGAGGACCAACTCAATCGCCCCACCTACAATCGAGATTTAGCACGGGTAATGATCGATCTTTCGTGCCACAGTGGGATCTTTCATTTTGCAAATCAAGGAGTTGTCAGCCGTTTTCAAATTGTTTGTGATTTTAACGAGGAGGCTCATCTTCGAGGTATCCCTGTTCGATGTCAAAAAATTGAGCCTGCTCTATCAAAAGATTTTCCGGCAAAATCTCCTCGCCCTCCCTATTCGGTCCTCTCGACCAAAAAAGTAGAGCTCACCCTTGGAAGAAAACCCCGCCTATGGGAAACTGTCCTTGGAGAGTATTTAGATCATGTCAAATCGCACATGTAAAAGAGTTCTTGTCACTGGAGGAGCTGGGTTCATCGGCTCGGCGTTTATTCGCTATGGACTCACTCATTTCGATTCCATCGAAACCCTTGTAAATCTCGATTTGCTCACGTATGCTGGTCATCTCGAGTATCTCGATCCAATCAAGTCGGACCCGCGTTATCACTTTGTCCATGGGGACATCCTCAATGGGCCTCTTGTTGAGGAGCTGATCCGAAAACATGGAATTGATACGATTGTCCACTTTGCAGCTGAGAGCCACGTCGATCGGAGTATTGAGGACCCAAAAGCATTCTATAAAACCAATGTCGAAGGGACGCTTTCTCTTCTCGAAGTAGTGCGTCGTTTTTCTTGTGTTCACTTTCATCACATCTCTACCGATGAGGTGTTTGGCTCTATTGAAACGGGGCATTTTACCGAAAGTTCTTCTTACGCGCCCAACTCTCCTTATGCCGCGTCAAAAGCAGCAGCTGACCATTTTGTTCGCGCCTATGCCACGACTTACGGGCTTTCCATCACGATTTCTCATGCAAGCAATAACTATGGACCGTGCCAAAACAAAGAAAAATTGATCCCTTTGATGATCAACTCTCTTTTGGAGCAAAAAGAGCTTCCCGTTTATGGGCAGGGGCTCAACGTGAGAGACTGGCTCTTTGTTGACGACCATGCGGAAGCCGTTTGGAAGATCTTGCAAAGGGGGAATCGCGGGGAGAGCTATAATGTCGGTGGCGGGCAAGAGATGCGCAACATTGACCTGATCCAAAATTTAATTGCGATGTTTGCAGCCCACCGCGGCGAATCTTCAAAGATCTATCAGCCATTGATTACGTTTGTTACTGATCGGCCAGGGCACGACTTTCGCTATGGTCTTTCAGGGGAGAAAATGAAAGCAAAGCTCGATTGGAGCCCTGCGCATGGATTTGAAGAGGGGCTTAAAAAAACTCTAGACTGGTATCTGCATGCATAGGGGTAAAACAATTGTTTGCGTCATCCCAGCAAGGCTTGGGTCGACTCGAATGCAGCAAAAGATGCTTGCCGATTTGAAAGGGAAGCCGCTGATTCAACAGACGTATGAAGCGGCTAAAAGCGTTCCTATGTTTGACGATGTCGTGGTGGCTGTCGACTGCAAAGAGCTTTTTGATGTGGTGACAAGCTTTGGGGGAAAGGCGGCCTTAACTGATCCAAACTGCGCGAATGGGACAGAGCGCCTGATCGAGCTCCAAAGTAGGGATAAATTTGAGGCAGATATATGGGTGAACTGGCAAGGAGACGAGCCGTTCATCACTCAGGAGATGATGAAAATACTTCTCCAGTCGTGCGACGAGGAAGATGAAAAAATTTGGACGCTCAAAAAAGAAATTACCGATGTGAACCAGTTAGCCTCACCCGATGTGGTGAAAGTGGTGTGTGATAAAAATGGCAGAGCACTTTACTTCTCTCGTAGCACAATCCCTTTTCATCGAAGTAGAGAAATAAAACAAAAAATTTATAAGCACGTGGGGCTCTATGCCTTTACGTCAAACGCTTTAACGGAAATAGCCTCGCTTGCTCCTTCCCCTTTAGAAGAGGCGGAAAAGCTAGAGCAGCTCCGTTTTCTCTACCACGGTCTTCCGATCCAGGTGCATGTGACTATGGAAGAAGTTTTTGGAATCGACACCAAAGAAGAGCTGCTCTTGGCACAAACGTTGTAATTTCTGCTCGCATCTGATAAACTTGCGTCCACGTTATGTCTACAGAAGAACTACTCAAGGAGAAAGCTGACTATAAGTACGGCTTTTCCACTCTGATCGAGACCGAGGCCTTTGCAAAAGGGCTAAACGAAGACGTGATCCGTCAAATCTCGGCCATTAAAAATGAACCCGAATTTCTTCTTACTTTTCGTCTGAGAGCTTTTGAAAAGTGGAAGAAGATGGAAGAGCCCAATTGGGCCAATGTCAAATTCCCGCCAATTGACTATCAAGGCATTAGTTACTACTCAGCCCCTAAGAAGAAGCAGTCTCTCGAGAGCCTTGACGAGGTGGATCCTGAGATCTTGCGCACTTTCGAAAAACTAGGGATCCCCTTAGAGGAGCAGAAGCGCCTTTCGGGTGTGGCGGTCGATGTGGTCTTTGACTCGGTTTCTATTGGCACAACATTTAAGAAGACTCTTGAAGAGGCGGGGGTGACCCTCTGCTCGATTTCTGAGGCAGTCCATCGTTTTCCTGAGATGATTGCGAAGTATTTGGGGACAGTTGTTCCCATTGGCGACAACTATTTTTCAGCCCTTAATTCGGCGGTTTTTTCTGACGGCTCGTTCGTTCATGTGCCAAAAGGAGTACGCTGCCCGATCGAGCTCTCCACCTATTTCCGGATCAACGACCAGACTTCTGGCCAGTTTGAGCGAACACTCATCATTGCTGAAGAAGATTCCTATGTAAGCTACCTAGAAGGGTGCACCGCCCCTGCCTATGACAACAACCAGCTCCATGCTGCGGTTGTTGAGCTCATTGCACTAGACAGGGCCCAGATAAAATACTCGACGGTACAAAATTGGTATGCTGGCGAGCCAAAGACGGGCAAAGGAGGAATCTACAACTTTGTCACCAAGCGGGGGAGATGCGCGGGCTACCAGTCAAAAATTTCGTGGACCCAAGTCGAAGTGGGCGCAGCTATTACATGGAAATATCCAAGCTGTATCCTTCAAGGAGACGAGTCGGTAGGAGAGTTCTACTCAGTGGCGCTAACTAGCGGCAAGATGCAAGCAGACACCGGCACCAAAATGATTCATCTGGGAAAGAACACCCGCTCGACCATTATTGCAAAAGGAATCTCTGCTGATGAGTCGCACAACACCTATCGGGGACTGGTAAAGATGGTCCCTCGTGCTGACAACAGCCGCAATTTCACTCAATGTGACTCGATGCTCGTAGGGAATCGGTGCTCAGCAAACACATTTCCCTACATCGAAGTAGCAAATGAGTCGAGCCAAGTCGAACACGAAGCCTCTACTTCTAAAATGAATGAGGAGCAGCTCTTTTATTTGCAGTCGCGCGGTATCGACATCGAGGAAGCAATCCACATGATCGTCAACGGCTTTTGTAAAGAAGTGTTTAAAGAACTTCCTCTTGAATTCGCGCAAGAGGCAGAAAAACTATTAACCCTAAAACTAGAAAACTCGGTGGGGTAACCAAACTATGTTAGACATCAAAAACCTCCATGTCTCTGTCGATGGTTGTGAGATCCTCAAAGGGATCGACTTGAAGGTAGAAAAGGGGCAAATCCACGCCATCATGGGACCCAATGGAGCAGGAAAATCAACTTTAGCAAAGGTATTAGCGGGTGACCCTGCCTATGAGATCCTCTCAGGAGAGATCTGGGTAGATGGGAAGAATCTGCTTGAGCTCGAAGTAGAAGAGCGGGCTCACCTTGGTCTTTTTATCGGGTTTCAGTATCCGGTGGAGATCCCAGGAGTGAGCAATCTGGAATTTCTGCAGCTTGCTTACAACTCCAAGAGAAAAGCAAAAGGGGAGGAGCCTCTATCAAGTGAGGAATTCTCTGCCTTGCTCAATGAAAAACTAGCTCTTTTAGAAATGAAAGAAGAATTTGCGAGGAGGGACCTCAATGAGGGATTTTCAGGGGGAGAGAAAAAGCGGAATGAAATTTTACAGATGGCAGTGCTTGATCCATTAATGGCTGTCCTTGATGAGACCGACTCAGGGCTCGATATCGATGCAATGCGCGTTGTCGCATGTGGTGTGAAGCGCCTATTCACTCCAGAAAAAGGTTTGCTGCTCATCACTCACTACCAGAGGCTTCTTGAGTATATCCGCCCCCACGTTGTTCATGTGATGGTCAATGGAAAAATTGTGAGATCCGGCGACCACGAGCTTGCCCACACGTTAGAAGAGAAAGGGTACGATTGGCTTATAAATGAAAAGGTAGGGGTGTGAAAGAGTCATTTGTTGAGAAGCTAGAGAGTCATTTTCAAAAGAACCTCGAGGGAGTAAACCCGGTTCAACAGATGATCCGACTCAAAGCGTGGGACCGATTTGTTGAAAAAGGGCTTCCTTCGAAGAAAATGGCCGGCTACCAATACTTCCCCTTCAGCCAGCTTTACAATGAGAGCTTCGAGATTGGAGATTCTCCTGAGATTGATCGATCAAGCTTTGAATCATTCATCGCTCCTCAGAGCCAGAAATCATATATTGTGTTTGCCAACGGTCAGTATCGGCCAGACCTTTCAGATACCAGTGGCTTGCCAAGCTCAGTCATTATCCGCTCTTTGAAAGATGCACTCAACGGGTATGGCAACTTTTTGCAAACCCGTCTTTGCCATACTCTAGAAAATGAGACTGACCCATTTGTTTTACTGAACATTGCGCTCATTCAACGAGGACTATTTGTCTATATCCCTCCCAAAGTTGTGATTGAATCGCCCATCCAGTGCATCCATCTCATTGCCAATGACCGCCCGATGCTTTTTTCTCCTCGGATCCACTTTTTTCTCGGAGCTTTTTCAGAGGCGTCTTGGACCTATCGCTATCACCGGCTGAAAGATTTTGAGTATCTGTCCAATGATGTGATCGATATTGCACTCGAAGAGGGAGCAAGTCTCAAGCAGCTTGGAATCGTACGTCCTTGTGGACACGGATGGCACCTAAGCGCTTTGCGCGCTACCCAAAAGAAAGGGAGTAGACTAGATACCATGACTTGCACCAGAGGGGCTAAGTCGGTTCGCCAAGATTATCACGTCTCTCTCTTAGGTGAAAATGCCTCATGCGACCTAAAAGGGGGGGCGATCCTTAAGGAAGATAAACAGTCCCATGTCAACGTGTTGATGGAGCACAGAGCGCCCCACACTCATTCAAGACAAACGTTTAAAAATGTCCTCTTCGATACATCTCGCACTTCCTTTGAAGGAAAGATCTTTGTTGAAAAAGAGGCGCAAAAGACAGAAGCCTATCAGCTCAACAACAATTTGCTTATGAGTGGCAAGGCGATGACCAACAGTAAACCCAACCTTGAAATATTCGCCGACGATGTCAAAGCATCTCATGGAGCGACCGTCGCCCAGCTAAGCGAAGAGCATCTACATTATTTACGTAGCAGAGGAATAGCTCTTGAAGATGCAAAAAGGCTTATGATTTCCAGTTTCGTCCAAGAGTTGCTCACTGAGATTCCTATCCCTTCAATGCGAGGGCTTTTGCAGGTAAAGTTTTCATGAAAACGCAGAGCCTTGCTTCGAAAATTCGCTCAGATTTTTCCATCTTATCCCTTACCCCTCATGGAAAACCCCTCATCTATTTTGATTCTGCAGCGACGACTCAAAAGCCAAGAGTTGTTCTCGATGCGCTCTCAAAGTTTTACGCCAGCGAATATGGGACTGTGCATCGTGCTATCTACCAGTTAGCGGCAGAGTCCACTGAAAAATACAACCATGTTCGTGAGAAAGTAGCCCACTTCATAGGGGCACCGAGCTCGAATCAGATTGTATTCACCCAAGGAACAACCGACGCCATTAATTTGGTCGCTCAGTCGTATGGGAGCTTGCTATCTGAAAGCGATGAGATCATCCTCTCTGAAATGGAGCACCACTCCAACATCGTTCCTTGGCAGCTATTGGCTGAGCAAAGAAAACTGATCCTCCGCTTCATTCCCATCAATGACAAAGCAGAGCTTGACCTAAGCGCTTTTGAAAAGCTCCTGAGCCCTAAGACAAAGCTCGTTTCCATTGGCCACATATCCAATGCAACGGGAACGATCAACCCCATTGAAACAATCATTGAAAAAGCCCACGGTTTTGGAGCAAAGGTGCTCGTTGATGCAGCACAGAGCGCTGCTCATCTCACCTTCAATGTGGCTGCGCTTGATGTCGATTTCTTGGCCTTTTCAGGTCACAAAGCTTACGGACCTACAGGCATAGGGTGTTTGTATGGAAAGCAAGAGCTATTAGAAGCGATGCCGCCCATCCAAGGCGGTGGAGACATGATTGAAAGAGTGACTTTAGAAAAGACCACCTACCAAGCTCCCCCCTTGCGCTTTGAAGCGGGGACACCTCCCATTGCACAAGTAGTAGGCCTGGGTGCTGCTATTGACTACTTGCAGTCTCTTGATCTGAGAGAAGTCCATGCATGGGAACAGGAGCTTCTTGTTTACGCCACCGAAAAGCTGCAGGCGTTAGAGGGGCTTAAAATCATCGGCACAGCCGAGAAAAAATCAGCCATCATTAGCTTTATCATCGATGGTGTCCACTCCTTAGACATTGCGACTCTCCTCGACCTTGAGGGGATTGCCATCCGCTCTGGGCATCACTGCTGCCAGCCGCTCATGGATCGATTTGGCGTCTCTGGTACCTGCCGCATTTCTTTTGCTCCATTCAACACGATGGAAGAGATCGATCGCTTTGTCGAAGCACTTGAAAGCGCTCTTTCTGTTTTGAAGGGCTTGTAACGGTTAATTTTTAGGAGAATAGCGTTGCTGCAATTCTTATCACATACACCTATCTATGCGTATTTGGCTCTTGGATATCTACTATTTGTAGGGATCAAGGCATCAAAAAAACCGAGTCATTTCATTCTATCGGGTTGCTTTAACAACGGCTTTGATTTCGTACGTATCTATTAGCGGATTAGCAAAGTTTGATTTGGGGATGGGTTATGTCTTATTATTTTTCCTTGTTGCTGTTTCTTTTGGATTTTTTGGCTGGATGAATGAATCGAGAAAAGCCATTTTAGTTGATAAAAAGAAACAGCTCACTTTACCTGGCTCATGGTGGACGTTAGCTATAGTACTGTTGATTTTCACATATAAGTATTACCTAGGTTATCAAGACTATCTTGATTCGGATTTCAAGCAGACAATGTTGGCAAAGTTTTTGGCAATTTTTGTTTCAGGTTGCTCTGTCGGTATTCTTGCGGCGCTTTGCCTAAAGCTTGCATCGGTCTGCATGTGCAGATTGTAGATGTCCAGGAAACTCATATCTTCTGTTCCATGCATGCCACCGGCATACGTAGCCCAGTCGCATGCAGTGTTGACAGTCCACTGCGCTACTCCGGTGATTGTGCCGATCGACATTTGCAGGCGGTCTTCATCATAGCTTGGAACGGAGAGGGGAAGCATGGAGATGGTGAGTCCATGGGGATCGAGGCGGTTGAGGGGAGGGGCAGCCGGAATCTTGCTCTGTTTTTTATAATTTTTTTATCCATGCATTTTTTGATAGCCCATACTCTTCATATGCGCATTCTTTTGCTATCAACAGAGAATCTTCTAAATAGTCTCGAATACAATTTCCGTCCCGGTAAATATATAAATAATATCCAGCCTGAGGGTCATATTGAATTTCAAATTTGAGGTTTTTAGAGTCTTGTGATCTTGCCACCCATTTCATTTTTATTTGTCCTTTAGAAAATATCTATGTTCGGCGCCAGCATCTTTCCACCTTCCTTTCGCATTTTGTTTCTCTATGTGAAAATGAGGCTTGGTTCCATGAGAATTTTTTATATCAAACCGAATTTTTTTGCTGCCCCTCAAAAGTATCATATCTCCATGATGGTTCAAAATCATTTTACCTTCTCCTCCAAAAAAATCCTCGATAGCCCTAATCGCATTTTTGGGAATTTTAGTAGGGTTTAGTGATTTTGAAGCAGATTGACTAGAGAGTTTAGCTGCAACATTCGTTGTTTTGGCAGCGGTGGGGCTTTTGAAGTAAGTTCTAGCTCCTCGAATAGCTTTTCCGGCTTTGTCGAACTTGGGGAAAGGGATCATGGCTGCGTAGGCAAAGTCTGCCCCCATGTAGGCGCCTTGGAATGAGTACTGATAGAATGGGTTGTCGAGGTCAGCACATAATGAGGTCTCAATGGTTCTCGCTGCGCTTTGCCGAAAGCTTGCATCGGCCTGCATGTGCAGGTTGTATGTTTCGAGGAAGCTCATGTCTTCGGTGCCGTGGATGCCGCCGGCATACTTGGCCCAGTCGCTTGTGGTGTTGGCGGTCCACTGGGCAACTCCACTGATTGTGCCGATCGACATTTGCAGGCGGTCCTCATCATAGCTTGGAACAGAGAGGGGAAGCATGGAGATGGTGAGCCCATGGGGATCGAGGCGATTTAGGGGGTTGTTGAGCGTATACTGGTAAAGGTTGTATGAGTCGGTGAACTTCTCGGGGTCTGGAGTGAGAAATCGTCCAAGTTCTGGTGAGTAGTAGCGTCTTCCAAAGTAGATGAGATCGGTTTCTATGTCATGCCTTTTGGAGACAAAGCCCTAGGGGATGAGCGATGAAGGGGCACCTTCTCCAAAGGCGGAGAAGGTGCGCTCTTCTATCGCTTTACCTTTGAGGTCGATGAGCTTGAGGACATTGCCATGGATATCGTGGATCGGAGTGAGATGTTGATGGTTATTTAAGATGAGGATGGAAGAGCCTATTTCAGCAAACGGAGTTCTTCCTAAAATCCGGTAGGTGAGGTTCCCATCTTCGTCGACATGTTCAATTTCATAGTCGCCTTGCCAAAGGTATTTTATAAAAGAGGTGGGGAAAACGAAGTCACCATCCCAAATCCAATAACTAGGCTTGGCATTTATTCAGGAAGTCTCTCCGGGTGTAACCAAATAGCGATGATCTCTTTTCCTTCCATTGTTGCTATACAATTAGGTGCAAATTCAATCAATTGCTTATGTTTAGTATTCGGATTTCCGAGGCAGATCCATCCTTCTCTTTTGTTGAAATAAACTTGCCATCTACAATCTTCATTTAGTACATATGAAATGCCCGGTGAAACAGACTTGTCCAGTAAAGCTAATAGGCTGTGCTTTTTATAGTCTTTTGGAAATTCCCTTGTTTCTTTATGATTTATAAGTGGGCAATATCCCCATGCATACATTATTTTTCCATTGTAATCTATTTCTAACTGCAGTTCATTAATCAGGATAGACGCGTCTCCGCTTTCAACAAGAGGTTCTATATCAAATGAATAATCTTCTTTTCTGTATACCAATATGAAATTTTGATCGTTATGAGGCTCTTGAATTAAAAATTTCATCTTCTTTCCTATTTGAAATTAAAATGGTAAATGATTTCGTTTTCTGGATGAAGTACTAGTTCCCATGTTCCTTTCGTTCCTCTAAAGGACCCAGGAACATCCCAGCGTAATGCCCCCGCTAATCCTCCTGGATCAGGTATTGGCGATTTTGCTGCAACGATTTCTCTTATTGTAAGAGGTGAATTCATGTATGGCCTTGATAATTTTCCTGCATTGGGCCCTCGTTTAACAAATGCAGTAAGATGCTTAGCTACAGTATTTGAGTATATAAAATTTTCAATATTTAAATAAGTACTGTTAATGTCAGTAGGTTTTCTGAATATCTTTGTAGCAATAGAAGCTGTTTTTTTAGCGCCTGGGTTCTTAATGTATCGCTGAACGCCTCGAATGGCTTTTCCTGCCTTGCTGAACTTGGGGAAAGGGATCATGGCTGCGTAGGCAAAGTCTGCCCCCATGTAGGCGCCTTGGAATGAGTACTGATAGAATGGGTTGTCGAGGTCAGCACCTAATGAGGTCTCAATGGTTCTCGCTGCGCTTTGCCGAAAGCTTGCATCGGCTTGCATGTGCAGATTGTAGGTGTCCAGGAAACTCATATCTTCTGTTCCATGCATGCCACCGGCATACGTGGCCCATTCGCATGCAGTGTTGACGGTCCACTGCGTTACTCCGCTCATGGCGCCGATGGACATTTGCTGACTGTCTTCATCGAGGCTTGGAACGGAGAGGGGAAGCATGGAGATGGTAAGCCCGTGAGGGTCGAGGCGGTTAAGGGGGTTGTTGAGAGTATACTGGTAGAGGTTGTAGGAGTCGGTGAACTTCTCAGGATCGGGGGTGAGGAACCGACCAAGCTCTGGTGAGTAGTAGCGTCTTCCAAAGTAGATGAGATCGGTCTCTGTGTCGTGTCTTTTCGAGACAAACCCCCACGGGATGAGCGATGAGGGAGCACCTTCGCCAAAGGCGGAGAAGGTGCGCTCTTCTATCGCTCTACCTTTGAGGTCAACCAGCTTGAGGGTATTGCCATGGATATCGTGGATCGGCACGAGATGTTGATGGTTATTTACAATGAGGATGGAGGAGCCTATTTCAGCAAAAGGGGTTCTTCCCAAGACTCGATAGGTGAGGTTCCCATCTTGATCGACATGTCCAATTTCGTAGTCGCCTTGCCAAAGGTATTTATGAAAGGTGGTGGGAACCCATTGGTCATTCTTCCAAGTATAGGTTTGTTTTGACAGCCGGCGATGCTGGGCATCGTAGGTGTATTCTGTTTTGGTTTTTTCTGGTTGGATAAAGGCAATCAGGCGATCAAGGGCATCGTACTTGATGGTGAGGGGATCTGCTCCCGCTACTTCAATGAGGTTGCCATTTGGGTTGTAGTTGTAGCTGTTTTTGTCTGTCGATTTGATTTGGTTAAGTGGATTTAAGGTATAGGGAGCGTCGTTTTTCTTTGTGCGGTTGTGAAGGGAGTCATAGACATAACTGGCCATTGGCTCTTGAGTCAG